>Ga0209488_10000306_pt1 | contig 39762 bp, 51 predicted proteins | sample Rivendell_Oct201_8_FD_188349 | JGI IMG/M metagenome (GOLD analysis project Ga0209488, IMG submission 188349) | Vadose zone soil microbial communities from the Eel River Critical Zone Observatory, Northern California, USA -... | ecosystem: Environmental > Terrestrial > Soil > Vadose zone >...
TCTTCCACTGCCTCTTGATCCGTGCCTGTGGGAATGTAGCGCGCGATCGTATTCACGCATTGCATCAAGTTAGCATTGCGCTCACCCGGCTCGCCAATTGGATCTCCGGCATTAAGCTTTCGACCCCACTCGCATGCGCCTATGCGCTCGCGGAGATCTTCGAGATTGACGGGCTCGGCATTTACTCGTTTGTCTTCAACCCTAGACGCTTCAATAGTGACTGGTTTTGAAGGTATGCCTACGAGTTCAAGATCTGCGCCTTCAATGATCTCAAACACTCGATCAGAATCTGCGTTTGGAGATGATGGCACGAAGTAGAATCGCGAGAGGTCTTTCACGTTCGGATCGATCAGGTCTGCAATGTTTCTCGTACTCAGGAAACTCTCGCGCGCGCTGCGCCACTCCGAGGGCTGCACGGGCTTTGCGAGAGGCAAGATCACGCGCATGCAGTTTGAATCCTCTGCCGGGTTGTGCGAGTGCGTCGTGTGAATGATTGCCTTTAGGCCTTTGATCCGGGTGAGCAACTCTCCGCATTTCTCCTCGGTTTTGCCGTCGACGTCGAGCACCAAGAAGCTCATCGATTTCACGTTCGCATCGCGCCGCGGACCCTCGATCAAGTACGGACCCCATCCGGGCGCAGCCTCTTTGTTCTCTCCCGTGTACCAGCGCGAGATCCGTTCGCAGAACTCCTCGAACGAAACATCCGCGTGCTCCGGGGTCGTATCCGTGAGTCGCTTGTAAAAGGTGACGTGCAAGGTTCGCAATCCTAGCGCGCGAGATTGATCAAAGCAATGGTCCGTATCTTCATGGAAGGCACATGGTTTTGGATGCGTGAGGGGTTTTTAGGTTTCACTGAAAGGGTTTTCAAAGCCTTCCCATTGATCTCTGGGTTTCAAATTCCAGGAAGCGACGCTCGCACGCCTCGCGAGGCTTGCGGGTCGGAGGGAGTAAGCGCCTGCTTCCGTGGAGTATGGAACCTAACCTTGAAAGACTTTCGGGCGCAAGATCCTTTCGTAAGCAGTGTACATGCAGGGTAAAAGCAAGGTATAAGCAGGATAAAAGATCAATAAAAGCAAGAATAGCAAAGTATATTTAATTTATATCGTGAGTTTTATTATATTATGGTGTAATATAAAGATCTATAAGAGATCGGGTCGTTACCCCTGCTTACCCTGCAATTTGCCATTTATTACAATAAAATCATTAAATTAGTTCGTATGAAGGTAAAAGGGTATTTTATTTAATTGAGTTAAATCAATAAGTTAAATACGAAGGTGTTTGGCAAGTAGCCTTGCTTTTAAGCCACTACTAATACTTGGAGTGAAAAATGTGGGTATATCACATACATATTGCACCAAGGAAAAGCAAGACGTATGTTCAGTGGTCTATGACTTGGAAGCCTGGACAGAGCGGAAATCCCCTCGGAAAGTCGAAAAATCCCTTCGTGGCTGAACGGATCATGGAATTGACCCATGATGGCCGCGACCTGGTCGCGATCGAAGTGAGCATCGCCAAGGGCGAACCTCAGTACATTCCTCAGCAAGTACGGCTACCTGATGGATCGTATGCCGAACTCGAGAGCGATTCACCGCGGGTTTTGATTCCTGACCTCGGCGACCGCGAGCGCGCGCGCGTGCGCCTCATGGATCGCGTCTATGGCAAGACGCCTGAGCGGGTCGAGCACACGGATAGGGAAGGTCAGCCGCTGTTCGATCCTCGCAGCATGCCAGTTGAGACCCTCGAGGCTTACTCAATTGCACTCAAAACGCTGATCGACCGGGCGCAAGAGGTTGATGCGGTTGTCGTAGAATCGCCAAGATTGCCCCCAGGCAAGCCAAAGTGATCGATACCCAACTTCCCCTGCCTTCTGGGCTCGAACACGCGCTGAAGCTCAATGCGGTTGTTAAGGCTGAGCTTTTGAGGCGTTCCTTTCGGAAATTCATCCGATGGGCTTGGCCAATCGTTGAGCCAGCAACCCCTCTGCGCGAAAACTGGCATATCGACGCGATCGCAGATCACTTGCAGGCGGTGAGTGAGGGACAAATTCAAAAGCTTGTCATCAACATTCCACCAGGACATTTGAAATCCCTCGAAGCGTGTGTTTTCTGGCCAGCGTGGATCTGGACGTGGCGTCCCTCCTACCGTGGGCTGTTTTGCTCATACTCAGGCGACCTCGCGCTCAGGGACAGCGTTCGATGCCGTTTGATCGTCGAATCACCGCAATATCGCGCCCTGTTCACTGCGGATCACAAAACGGGGCAGCCATTTTGGCAGCTCGATTCAGATCAAAACACGAAAGGCTATTTCAAGAACTCGAAGACGGGTGAGCGTATGGCTTTGAGCGTTGGAGGCAAAGGCACGGGCTTTCGTGGGAACCTAGTGCTCGTGGACGACCCAATCAATGCGACGGAAGCGCCCTCAAAGATTGTGCGAGACGCTGCGATCCAGTGGTGGGACATCTCGATGTCGAACAGGATCAACGATCCTGCAAAAGACGCATTCGTGATCATCCAACAGCGTTTGCACGAAGATGATTTAGCGGGACACGCGCTCGCGCAGGGAGGCTATGAGCATCTGATGCTGCCCAGCGAGTATGATCCAAAGCGCGCGACCGTCACTTCGCTCGGCACTCCTGATCCACGTAAAGAATCGGGAGAGCTCTTGTTCCCCACGATGTTCACCGAGGAGGTTCTCAAGGAAGCCAAGATCAGACTCGGATCTGACGGATACGCCGGCCAGCACGATCAACTACCTACACCGCCCGGCGGAGGCATGTTCAAAAAGAAGTGGTGGCGTTTCTGGCGATGGAGGGAAGATGCACCGTTTGGAGGCGAGCGGCCAAAGGGTTGCAATGAGTATCCGACCAAGCTGATTCAAAAACTCGCATGGAAGTGGGACAGCGTCGTGATGAGCGTGGACTGCACGTTTAAGAGCGTTGAGGCGAGCAAGGGCAAGGATCCCGATTATGTCGTGATCACAGTATGGGGTTGCAAAGACGCGGATCGTTTTCTGCTCTACCGTTTCCGCAAGCGCGCAGGGTTTGGCGCTACGTGTGACGCGATCCGCGAGGCAGTGCGCGAGTTTCCGAATGCATACCGTAAGCTCGTAGAAGACAAAGCAAATGGTTCAGCCGTGATCGAGACCTTGCAAGGTGAGATCAGTGGGATCATCGCGGTCGATCCCGAGGGTGGCAAAGAAGCGCGGGCGAATGCGGTTGCCCCTCAAGTCGAATCAGGCAACGTCTATCTGCCTGAAAGCGCTCCTTGGCTAGACGAATGGGTTGGAGAGTTCGCGAGCTTCCCGCGGGGCAAGCACGATGATCAAGTGGACTCTATGACGCAGGCGCTGATCGATCGCATGCAGGGCAAGGCGAATCGGCTCAAGATGCTAGTGCGGGGAATGTGACGTGCAACCTTTCAGGCGATGGAGCATCTAAAAGAGCATGGAGCCCCGTAAAACCGCGATTCACTATGTTGATCACTGTGATGATGCGAGCTGCGGCCTAGGCTACGCGATTTATATCTGCGCTTGGTGCCTGATGAAGGTGCAGGATTATGGCCATCTCTGGTGGAATCGCTACGAGCGCGCAGAGGTCTTCAAGTGTGAAGAGTGCATGCAACCGCTAATCCGAGATGGATACTAATCAAAATGTTGGTGAGGGGAATGCAATAGGGGTCATATCCGCGATAACCTTCGGGTTTGATGTTGTTGTGCTCACATCCTGAAACGTTTTTCGCGCTCGCGCATCTAATTTTCAATTTAACGTCGGAGGTTCTCCATGTGGCGATTTTTTCTCGCGTTAGCTCTGTTCATCATCCTGACAATAGCCGCCGCGTCCGCGCTCAGCGCGGCGGCACTTGCAGAGAATAAACGAATGCGCTTTGCGATCGATCACGGATTGCCGTATACGCCATGAGCGTTGAAGTTTTTTACTTTCCCGATCTGTGACCAGTTAGACGAGTGCGCGAAGCGCATTGTTTTTTGACGGGAGGGCTCGCGAGGCAGAGGCTAACGCTCGAATGCGGACACGCTGCCGTCAAGAGGGAATTTCTAAACTCTTGGCAATGCCAAAAGTGCCCAAGATCATGCTGAGATTAGCCCAGCTCACGGTCGCAGCGCTCTGCTTCTTTGGATCGATCCGTCGGGCGCCTCCCGCGCCAGCAAAGGTCGAAACGATCGCCCATGAAACCGATGAATTCTTGGATTGCGTGACCGAATGCACGCGGCGTTTCCCGCGCGAGTGGGGTTGCGGTACGTTCTGCCTCTTGATCGTTCGCCCTCCTGGCTGCCCTGCTCTGTTTTGGCCATGCGAATGAGTTAGACTGACTCAATGCGAAGACGTCAAGACGGTACGGTGCCCGTAGGTAGGTCCGAAGATTGGGTTTACGGCGCGCGGGTCAAGATCCCACACACGGACAAGATCCGCGGGCAAGAGCTGATCGAGGCCGCTGCAGGCATGATCAACGCCTCGCGAGCGCGCACGGACGGTTGGCTGAATGCCCTGACTGGCGTAGGCGATCCGCTCGCTGACAAGATGCACGTGTGGAACTCCACGATCGTGCTCGATCAACTCTCGCAGATGGACGAGGAGATCATCTGGCGCGCCGACGACATGGCCGCAAAGATGGTCGAGAAGGTCCCAGAGGAAATGACTCGGCAGGGTTGGAAGCTCAAGATTGAAGATGACCCAGAGCATGAGCAAGCTGAGGCGATGGAGAAGTGGGCGAAAGACCTCGACCTGATCGGCAAGTCAAAGGAAGCCCTCGAATACTCGCGCGCGTACGGCGGCGGCGGGATCTTCTTGGGCGCGGACGATGGTCAGAAAGACTTGACCAAGCCCCTTGACCTCAAACGTGTGAAATCTTTTCAGTGGATGAACGCGCTTACACCTCTTGAGCTGTTCCCTCGAATCTGGTACGGCGATCCGCATGCGCCCAAGTATGGCGAGCCGATGATCTACCGAATCCAGCGCTTTGTCTTCGGCGGAGCGGTTGAAACGGGTTTCAGCGAAAAGATCTTTGAGATGCCGCTCGTGCACGAATCTAGAATCATCCGGATCGACGGTATCCGCGTATCGAGACGCCATTTGAGGCAACGCAACGGATGGGGTGACTCGGTGTTGATGCGGACGCTTCAGCACATCTCAAACTTTCAGCAGAGCTTTCACGGCGTAGCGATTCTCGTCTCCGACTTCGCGCAGGCAGTTCTGAAGATCAACAATCTCGCAGAACTCGTGTCGTCGCAGAACAAAGACGACATAACGGTGCGCGCGCAGCTCATCGATATGGCGAGGAGCATCGCCCGCGCGGTGATCATCGACAAAGACGAGGAATTCGAGCGCAAGGCGACTCCTGTCGCAGGGCTTGATAAGCTGCTTGAACAGCTCACCTTGCGACTTGCGGCGGCAATCGACATGCCAGTGTCCCTCCTGATGGGGCAGGGCGTCGGAGGGCTTGCGGCAGACGGCGCAGGGAAGACAGATGTTCGTTGGTTCTACGATCGGATCAAAGCCCTTCAAGAGCGCAAACTTGAGCCCGCTCTGCGCCGCATGTTGCAGGTCGGCTTCAACTCCAAGACCGGACCAACCGGAGGCATCGAGCCCAAGAACTGGTCGATCGAGTTCAATCCACTTTGGCAGCTCTCGGGCGATGAAGAAGCCAAGCGGCGCCTCGCGATCGCTCAGGCAGATCAGATCTATGTCACGACGCAGGTTGTGACGCCTATGGAGGTCGCTGCGAGTAGGTTTGGAGGCGACCAGTACGACGGAGAAGGTCTTACAATCGACCTTGAATCGCGCCAGACGATCCAAACGCTAGACCCACTAAAGCCCCTCCCGGGACCTGTGGACGGTACTGTGAGACCTCCTCAGCCCGAGATCCCGACCGGTGAGAAGGGCGTCAGGGAGCCCAATGAAAATGCGCCCGCGGGAAGCGGAGCTCTCGGATTTAAAGAAAATCCAGTAGGGGTCGGGACAACTAATGGGGAACCTGTATAATGGTTAAATGCCTTACAAAGATCCGATTAAAGATGCGAAATACAAAGCACAGTGGCGCGATACGCATCGTGCAGAGATAAACGCAAAGGCGCTTGCGTATTATCGCAAGAATGCAGAAGAGGTACGTGAGCAAAAACGTCGCTGGTACCAAAAGAACAAACGAAAACAACGGGCGCGTTCAAAAGCTTGGCGACTCGCGCATCCAGGATATCGCAAAGAACAGCACCGCGCTGAGAAAATGAAACGCTGCGGTACTACGCTTGAAGGATGGAATGCTGCTTTAATTGCGCAATGTGCGCGCTGTGCCGTCTGCGGGGAAATAATGAAAAATCCTCACGGAGATCATGATCACAAAACAGGCAAATTTCGTGGACTTCTTTGTGAGTTTTGTAATCACGGTCTAGGTAACTTTCGGGATTCCCCCGCGTTCCTTCGCGCTGCAGCGAACTACTTGGAGGCACATATATGATCGTGATCACCACGCTCGCCATATTAGGCGGAGGTTTCGTGGCCGGTTTTGTCGTCGGTTGGGTTCGTGGTCAAGCGTATCTTAGGCCTTGGTGAATGCATGACATGGGTCATTTTTTCTGACCCAGCAGCCGAAATTGACCCACTCCTCGGGCGTTTAAACGCTTGGTTTTTGGCCACAGTTTTGTGGCACGCTCCCTGCAATAGGCAGATCCGTCCTTTCCTTACCAAGAACGGTAAAGGGCGCACAAAGGCTGCGAAAACCTACCTTGAGCGGATCGCGCGGGGTGAGCTGACTTTGATCGGCGATCCTCTGGTAGAAAGCGATGGCTCGATTTTGCGCATGCGCTGTATCCCGTCCTGATCGGTCAACTATGAAATCTTTTCCGACCTCACGCCATGAAATGACCCAGCCTAAAGCGTACTGCTGGCCATGTGCTCAGAGTGCAAGGGCTTGGGCACGAGCTTTGCAGACCAGAGAGGGTATGAAAACAACGAAAAAAGAAGTGAACGCAAAGTGTGGAAACTCGGAGTGCCAAGTCACAACGAAAAAAGAAGTGAACGCAAAGTGTGGAAACTCGGAGTGCCAAGTCAGAATGTCCGTGGAATTGCCGGCCTACTGCCCTATCTGTTCGATGAATAGCATGGTCCCAATGGTGGAAGTGAGGGAGGTATGAAGATCACATGCGCAGACTGTGGCAAAGCGGTTGAGGTTTCCAAGTTTCATAGCATTCACGGCAAGGGGCGCTGCCGTCCCTGCCTGCGTAAGCTCGAAAAGAAAGCCACACGCATTTTTCTAAACCTTTGGCCAGAGGCACGATATCTGCAAGGTAAGAAGGTATGAGTTCAATCCTCCTGATCCTGATCCTCTCCAAAGCTCCCACGATGGCGGATGTCTGCAGACATGAAGCCGCTTTGCGAAAGTCATGAGCTTTCCATTCAAAGACTACGCAGATGCGACCCGCGGACATCTGAACACTATGTTTCAGGAACTTGACCCCGCAGGCGCCAGCGCAGGGATCGATGAGCGATTCGAGGCGCTGCTGAATACACTTGAGCGAATGACGGACGGCGCCGCGGCAGTGAAATTCGGTGAGAGGATCAAGCAAAAATTCGAGACGCATCTACTCTGCGAATGGGCGAAAGGCAAGATCGAGGGAAAGCTCACGGTTGAAGCGTGCGAGCGAAAGGCGCGCGCGGCGCGAGGGCTAGCGGATATGCTCGCAGAGAAGGGCAATGCGGAGAGCGCAGGGAAGCAGATCAATCGAGCGGTGTATTATGAGGAGAAGGCAGAGGAGTTGAGCAAATGAGTTTCGGTTACAGATCCTGGCCTACGGAGCCAGACATGCTTAGACTCCTTGAGTATAAAGAGGCTCGCGCCAAGCGCCACGCGCGATGGGCAGAAGTATGGCCTAGCGCCGCAGAAATTCAGGAGCAGATGCAGATTGACCAGACGCGCTACAAGTCTGCGCCGAAAACCTATCGCGAGCTGACAGCCGCCGGGGAAGCATTCCTCATGACTTGGTACAAGAAGACGCACTGATGACCAAACGCTCAAATATGATCGCGATGATCCGTGGGCTCCGTGACGTTCAAACGGCCGTCTTCGGAGAGCGCCCGCGGCGTCGCGCCATTCCAGCACCGATCGAGCCCTCTGCGATCAAGGTCGAGTATTTTAAGGGGCTTCAAAAGATCATCCTGCATCCGATGAAGGAGGCGACCCTTCGCGCGCTACTGCAACCTCTTCCTGGCATCGTTGAGGAGGCAGATCGAGAGCGCAGGGATAGCGTGCACGTGATCAAGCTTGACAGCTCCACGAGTCGCCTGCGCGGGATTCTCGACAAGCTGTCCGAGCAGTTCGCAGATGATCTCAGCGTGTCGCAGCTCGACGCATTGGCCGCACGCATCGGCAAGCGCACGTCAGATTTCCAACGCGAGACCCTGCGCAGGCAGCTCCGCGCCGCGCTAGGTGTGGATCCCCTCCTGAGCGAACCCGCGTCACTCACGGCACGCGCCGAGCAATTCACCGCCGAGAACGTGCGCTTGATCAAGACCGTGCCCTCTCGTTTCTTTGGGGAGCTCGAACAAAAGCTGATCGCAGGCATACGCCAAGGTACTCGCGCCGCAGACCTGACTCAGGAGATATCCGATCGCTACGATGTGAGCGAGACCAATGCGGCGCGGATCGCGAATGATCAAGTGGGCAAGTTTTTTGGGGAATTGAACAGGGTGCGACAGACCAACCTCGGGATCAGCTCGTTCATCTGGCGATCGATTCTTGATAATCGAACGCGAGAGGAGCACGAGGAGCTAGATGGTGAAGAGTTCGATTGGGCGGATGGCCATCCAGAAGAGGGCTTTCCTGGGGAGCCCGTAAATTGTCGCTGCTGGGCAGAGCCTCAACTATCTGATATTCTTGAGAGTTTAGAAGAATGACCCCTCAGTAACGTTGGCGACTTAAGAACAAAGAAAAAAGTTTGGCAATTCAACGCACGTGGCGTGCGAAAAATCCTCAGAGGCTTGAGGAATACAAGGCCAGACGAAAGAGCGTTCACTTAGAAAGAGATCGCCTCGCGGGGCGCCGACGCGCGGCAGAGCGCAGAAAAGATTCTAAAGTGCGTGCCCGTGAACGTGTTTCTGGCCTAGCGCGATACGCGCGAGCGCGTGCGCTAGTGACCAAAGCCAAAAATCGACCTTGTCTTGATTGCGGAGGTGTTTTTCACTTCTCTGCTATGGACTTTGATCACGTGCATGGAAAGAAGCTCTTCACAATCGGCTCAGGGATAGTACGCGCCCTTAAAAAGGTTATGAATGAAATTGCAAAATGCGATCTCGTCTGCGCTAACTGTCATCGAGTAAGAACGTATAAACGCCACGCAGAGCCCGATCTCTCGGACATCATCGAGGAGATGGAAGCATGAGGGCTGACGATCTTTGCCTTTTGGCCGCCTGTAGCAGCATGATCTACGCCGCTTTGTGGCTCTGCTCGTTTGTTTGATGTTAGCTTGGAGGCATGCGGAAGCTTGAGCGAGATTTCATCTCGAAGACATCATCCGGGAAGTTTCAGGTAAAGAGTCATTCGGGGAAGGTTTTAGGCACGCATCCAACGCGCGCCGCGGCGCTGAAGCAGCTCCGCGCCGTCGAATACTCCAAAGCACACGATGAGATGTCCGCGAGGATCGGCGACGATCCCGCGCGCATGGGTGCCTTAGAACTGCCGGGCGCTACCGAGGAAATGTACCTCGGGCGAAATCCTCTGGATTCCTTCTCGCCTAAAGAGTCGAATGTAGAGAATCAGATCCAGCCGCATGAATTGCCGGCAACCCTCTACAATCAGAACAAGGGCGAGCCGAAAATCACAGAGGGTGATCGCTACCTTAAAGTCGAAGAGCCTGCGGGAGGTCCCGCAATTGACGCTCTCGATGCCTTCTCCCCAAAAGAGTCGAACGTTGAGAACGTGATCCAGCCGCATGAGCTTCCTGAGCGGCGGAGCAACCCGCACCATGCCGCAGACCCTCTGCAATACGGTCCGGATAACACGCTGGCGGAAGGCGAGCACTACCTCAGAGCCGAAGAGCCCGCGGGCGGTCCTGCGGTTGATTCAGAAGATGATGAGGAAGAGGAAGATGCCTACGACGTCTCACCCGAGACGCTCAAGTGGCGAGAGAAACAAGAACCCGGGAGCATCATGCACCCGGCAACGTTTAAAGCGATCAAGAAAGCAGCAAAGGCCGCGGGCGCGAAAGACCCGGAGGCAGTAGCAGGCGCGGCGTATTGGGCAACGGTCAAAGCGAAGCACAAGAAAGCAAAAGGTGAGGCGGACGAAGAGTCCTTAGTCCCTCACGAGGAATTGAAAGCCCCTTTTGAGCCCGGGGGCAACGGTGATCCGTCCCCCAACCCAAGCGCAAGACAGACGATTGGCTCCACGAAAAGCGTGACGATCGCGGGCGGCGCGAACATTTCGCAACCCGAGGAGTACCGCACGATCGATGAGGGAGATCCTAATCAGTACGAGATGCTTTCTACCGCTCGCAAGGCACCCGATCTCAATGAGGCGACAGAACCCGACTATTTCGAGTATGTGCCTCCGAGCTCAGGTCCTGATGATCGGAAACAGCGCTGGCAAGATCCTGCGGGCGATGATGACTGGCTACGCTCCATAGGCGTGATCGGCGCACACCCGAATATGGGTGGATCCAAGCTGTGATCGAGCCGACGTATCCGCCTGATCACTTGCCCGCTATGAATGTCCCGAGGGGCGGTAGCTCGTGCTCGAACTGTCGTTTCTTGCGACCGGGAGGCACTTACGGGTTTTGCATTGAGCCAAACTTCAATCGATGGAACGGCTCGCCCGCTATCCCGCTACCTGCCGATGAGTTCTGCTCAGACTGGTGGCGTGGTAGGTTGATGTAATGTCTCAGCCGAAGATCATTCCGGGTGTGCGGCGCTTTGACGCGCCCGAACCTATGGCGAAGCCCGAGCATCTCGAGAACGGATGGCTTCGGTGCGACGCGGTACTCACAAAGACCGGGGTGTTTAAATACTTGAATGCGGACGGTACCGAGCGGCGCGAGCTGCGACTCCCTGCTCAAGTATTCGACAAGGCCTCTATGAGCACGTTTCACCTCGTGCCCGTGACCGATGATCATCCGGAATGCGGCTGGCTAGATGCTACGAATACGCAGACCTATCAGCGCGGCTCTGTCGATATGCCGAAGCAGGATGGTGACAAGATGAGAGCGAAACTCTTGATCACTGACGCCGCGTTGGCAGCCAAAATTCTCAACCGTGAAAAAACTCAGGTCAGCAATGGGTACTTCGCAGACCTCGAACTGCGCTCGGGCGAATATGAGGGCGAAAGCTTCGATGCAGTGCAGACCAACATTCGTGGAAACCATGTGGCGATCGTTGATGAGGCGCGCGCGGGACCTGATGCAAGAATCAAGCTAGACGGCGCGGATGCCGTCATGGTAGGTATTTCTAGACCCGGTGCGAAACCGGATGGAGTCAAAAAGATGGCCGTTCAAAAGATCAGAATTGACAAGATCGACTTTGAAGACGTTCCTGTTGCTGCAGCTCAGGCGATGGAAGCCCGCTTCAAGAAGCTTGAGGAAAAGCTCGACGAGAAGCGCGCGAAGATCGAGGAATTGACCGCAGACAACGCGCGGTTGTCTGGTCGCGGTGACGCGATCGTGGCTGAGTTGAAAAAGACTCAAGATGCTTTGAAGGTTGCCCGTGACCCCAAGACGCTTTCTGGTCTCGTGAATTCGCGCGTCAAACTGGTCTCTCAAGCGAAAGAGTTGATCGGCGATGAGTTCAACGCAGATGCTCTGAGCGAGCGTGAGATCAAAGCCGCCGTCGTGGCGAAACTTTCTCCCTCCCTCAAGCTCGACGGGAAATCCGACGAGTATGTGAACGCCTCTTTCGACGCGCTGGTTGCCAGAAGCGAGGAAGGCGGCGGGATCGAGAACGTGCGAACGGTGATCCATGCGGACACGTTCGACAAGAGTGCTGATAACAAGAGCGCGAAGAAAGATCCTCGCGACGCTTTCATCGAAGATTCCCAGAGTGCCTGGAAGCGTCCGCTTCCTTCTACCGCCAAGCGTAACGGCAAGGCGTAAGAGGTCCTACCAATGAGTCAAACTGCCTACGGTCTGCAGCAAACCCCCCAACCGGGCGTCCTTTTTGACATCTCGGAAGTGCAGGATCCTGTCACTTTCGTGAATCAAGACGGTACATGGAACATTCCTTTTGGCGTTATGGTCGCGCGGCAAGGTTCCCAGCAGAATCAATGCAAACTTCCGAGCAGCTCGACGGATGAAATGCTCGGGTTATCCATGCTGGCGCACGTGTACGATCCAAGTCCGAACGGGACGTTGAATCAGGTTAACTCGATAGGCGTGGCCCCCGGGCCTGGCGTGAAGCAAGCGCAGGGCCTTTCGATCCTTCGGCGCGGTCGCATCTGGGTCTTCGTTGAGACCGATGTGGCGATCGTGGCTGGTGCAAAGGCTTTCGTTCGCGTGACGCAGAATGGTGCGGGCAAGCTTCAGCTCGGCGCACTCCGCGCGGATGCGGATACGGCCAACGCAGTCGCGATCAAGGGTCGATTCTTTACAGCCTCGACGCTCATTCCAGCAACGGTCTTCCCCGGTCAATCCGCTGGCGCGCAATCTCCGAACTTCCCCGCAGTCGGTATTCCGGTGAACGCGGCAGTTCTCGAGTTCGACGCGGCCATCTTCTAAGAGGTAAGACAATGCAAAAGGCAATGATTCAGAAAGTGCACCTCGACGCCAAAGGGTTAGCAGAGGTCATCATGCGGTCTGGGATCATCCACGACGCGGGTGAATCTGCATTTTTCTCCCGTCAGCTCGAGGAGATCCGCGGGCGCACGTACGATCTCAAGCTGATCGAGTTGAAGGCGCGCATGCTGATACCTGTCGACAACTCTGTTCCCCCGGGAGCCGACGCGGTCACTTACCGTCAGTACACCTCCTCAGGTTTGGCGAAGATCATCGCGTCTTATGCGGCGGATTTCCCCCGTGCAGACATCTACGGGAAAGAGTTCAGCGTCAAGCCGAAGGGCATCGGTGCCTCATACGGATACAATGTTCAGGAGATCCGTGCAGCCCAGATGACCGGTCTTCCTCTTGAGCAACGTCGAGCCAATGCGGCACGGCGCGCGGTTGAGGAAAAGATTGACTCAATAGCTCAAAAAGGCGATTCTGATTACGGTTTGACCGGTCTTCTGAATCAAGCTGCGGCTCTAGTCTTCACGGTGCCTGCGGGCATTTCCGGCTTCACCGATTGGGCGCGCAAGACTCCCTCTGAGATCCTCGCGGACATGAACGGTGCGACCAACAACGTCGTGATCCAGACCAAGGAAGTCGAGCATCCGGATACGATGCTGCTTCCCATTTCACAGTACACGCTGGTCGCGACGACCCCATGGTCTCCGACCAACGCCTCGAACGTGACGATCCTTGAGATGTTCCTTAAGAACACCCCTTGGATCAGCGAAGTCGAGCCTTGGTACGCTTTGACCGGCTCTGGCGTAGGACCTTCCGATCGCGGCATGGTCTACAAGCGGGATCCGGATCACCTTATGCTCGTGATTCCTCAAGAGTTCGAACAGTTCCCTCCGCAACCTGAGGGGCTTGAATTTGAGGTTCCTTGCCACGCACGATGCGGCGGGGTGCAAGTGTTCTATCCTCTTTCGATCTGTTATTTCGACACGATTTAAACATTGAGTCGCGTTGGCTGCTGGCGGGAACTGACGCTTGAAAGCCCTCGGTTGAAACGCCGAGGGCTTTTGCGTGGTACAGTGATGATATGAGAAAATTCCTCCTTGTCCTTGCACTCCTGATACCCTGCGCCGCACTCGCTCAGACTCCGACCCTCACGACCGAGATCCTGGTAACGACCGGGACCGCAGTCTCCTTCCCTCGCGATAGTAAGGCATTTTCGGTCGAGATCTACAATCACGGTCCTAATGCAATCTGGTGCGCTCTGGTGAGCCAATCGGCCGCCATCTCTGGTAAGTCGAGGAAGATTGCGGCTGAAGGTACATGGGCGATGCCTGTCTCTCCGGTCGCTGCGATCTGGTGCATAGCGGATACGGCGAACCAAGTGACGGGCGCCGCGACCATCTTCACGCAGTTTCGATGAAACGCCTAGGGCTTTTGCGCATCTAAGCTAGTAGACTTGAAAAAGAAAGGCAGTAAACATGATCGTTGAAAACCGCACGCAGTTTGTGATCGTTTCCCCAATCGCCGATATCGAAGTCGATGGCAAGAAAAACTACCGGCGTCACTTCCGCTTCATGCCGGGCAACAATGAGATTGCTACTCAAGATTGGGAACAGGTTCGAGAGATCCTTTCAATTCAGTATTATCTCGAAGCCGGTGATTTCAAAGAGCTCGGAGGTAACTCCCTCGCGAAGCGCTCTGATAAAGAGGCGCTCGCGCTCGTATCCAATACGTACGATGTGGAATTGCTTAACAAATGGCGAGAGGATGATCTGCGCGATGGTGTGAAAAAGGCGATCATTAAACAGATCGCAAAGATCACGCTTACGCCCGAGGAAATTAAGAAGGCAAAAGGGGAGTAAATGGCGATCACGTGGGCAAATGTTAAGGAGATCGCTCCGGGTGACGGTGCGATCCAGGCATTCGCGGATCCAGCGAGTGCGCTGGTCACGCTGGCTTATGCGCAACTCAACGCCAAGATGTGGACGCGAAACAATCCCACGGATACGGCTCTACTCGACTTGGGTGCGCGCTACCTCGCTGCACACATGTTCACGGTGGGCAATAAGAGCGGAGGCAGTGGTGGCCCTACGTCAACCGAGAAAGTCGAAGATGTGACCCGCGTTATGAACGTCATGCAAAAGGATCCCGCTTGGGATTCGACTCCCTATGGACGCTCGTTTAAACAGCTATTCCGTACTCTGAACATTGAGTCGCGTTGGCTGCCGGCGGGAACTCCGAACCTCTCGACCCCTCTACCGTTTGGCGGGCGCCGTTTCATTCCGTGAAAACCTCGGTCACGGTTGTCGATCGCGGATGGAAAACGCTGCTTCAAACCGCAAAGCAACTTTCCAAGCGATCTCCTTACGTCAAAGTCGGGGTGCTCGGGGGTCCTAAGAATCGTCGCCCGGGCGAGAATCTCACGAACGTGGAACTGGCGATTATCCATGAGTTCGGTGCTCCGCGCGCGAACATTCCTGAACGTAGTTTCATCCGCGCGCCTTGGCACGTGAAGCGCAAAGAGTACGTAGATCTTCTGCGCCTATTCTTGCAGGCGACCCTTACGCGAGGCGCGATGACCGTGCACAAGGCACTCTCATTGGTGGGAGAGCGAATCGCGGCAGATTTTAAGCAGAGCGCTCCCGGCACACCTCCGCCAAACGCACCGTCTACGCTCGCACGCAAACTCTCGAAGACACGCCCGGGTTCGGAGGGATCTCCGAAAACCCTCATGGACACAGGGCGCCTTATCGGAAGCATCTCGTATGAGGTTATCGATGCCTAAGGTCTGGTACACTATCTAGCTGAAGCTGAGAGACAAAATGAAGTCATCGACTCGTAAGCCTGGCTTTTTTGCTATGTGCCTATACTGCAAAAAGATCGAGCGCAAAAAGAAAATGCAAGAAAAGCACTGGATTTGCGACGAGTGCGCGGCGGCTCAAACGCCTAAGAAAAAAGAGGTGATGCCGTGGCCGGTGTGATGGACTTGAGCTCAGTGATCTCCAATCTCGCTTCGGGGACGACCTACGCGGTCACGCGCAGGACACCGGCTACTTATGATGCAGATGGGCGCCTCGTGCCCGGGAGCACGACCGCTCTCGTGATCACCGCGAGCATCCAACCTCTCAAGGGTAGAGACCTCCTGCGCTTGCCCGAAGGTCTTCGCACCAAGGAGCTGCTGAAGATCTATTCTTCCACTCAGCTGTTCGTCCAGGGCGCTGGCCAGGACCCGGACACGGTCATTTATCAGGGGTTCCCCTACCAGGTCGAGACGGCCGAGCAGTGGGGAGAAAACGGTAACTTCTGGAAAATGATCGTACGCAAGGCGGATCGCTTGGCGCCCTAATTTAGGGTATTCTATTATCGAGGAGCAACACAATGAAGAAACTCAGCCTTTTAGCCGTTCTTTTCTCGTCTCTCGCATTCGGTCAGGGACTCACGTCAATCGATGAGTTCACTAATGCCGCACGCTTCCCTCAGCTTTCAGTCAAGAATAACCTGACACTGCAGTCAAACAAATACTTGTGTTTAGACGGCACGGCCTCCGGAACTTGCACGACTGCGGGTCTGCGCTACAACTTGGCGGGAACCCAGCTCGAACTACTCGCGGGCGGTCTAATCCTATCAGCCAACACAGCGACCAACGCGGTCAGTGTGCAGGGATCACTGCTCATGGGCAACAACCGCGCGAACGTGCTGACGATCGCTGGAGGCGTAACGGCCGCTCCTGTCACACTCACCGCGAGCGGCTCAGACACGACTATCAGTATCTCCTTCGTCCCAAAGGGTTCAGGAACAATTTTAATTCCGAGTGGAGCTGCCGGTTTGACCGGTACGTGCACGCTGGTAGCTGGTACCTGCACGGTCTCGACGACAGCACTTACCGCGAACTCAAAGCCCGTCATCTCGCGCAACACAGCGGCTGGAACTGTCGGTGATCTTCGTCTCGGAACTCAGACTCCCGGTACGTCGTTCGTGATCAACTCGGCTTCTGCTTCAGATACCTCAACGGTTAACTGGCTCTTTTTCAACTAAAGGCGATCTATGCAGTTCGCCCCGATCGAGAATGCGATCCGTGCGTGGGTGAAGACCGCGACAGGGTTCGCCGACGCCCTCATATATTTCGCTGACCAGAGCGGACCGCAGCCCGTAACTAATCCGTTCATCACGATCAAGATTGGTGGCGGGATCCGGTCTCTCGGCGCATATGACGAGTTTACGACCTCGACGAACCTCGCGAACCCTCCTGGGACCGAGATCACCCAGCTCATTTCTGGCCAGCGTGACTTGCTCGTGACTGTCACGATCTGGGGTGAAAATACGGTAACCTATGCACCCTCGGCACCGGGCTCGCTCCCTGGCACTGGAGGTTTAACGGCCGTTGAGGTCGCGACGAAGATTCAGACCGCGCTAGGTCTCGAGAGCGTGCGCGCAGCTTTAAACGCCGCGAACCTGTCGCCGTACGACATCGGAGAAGTGAGACGGATCGACGGGATCATTGAGACGTACTTCGAAGGGCGCGCGATCCTCGAGGTCCGCATGTACTCGGTTGACCAGCAGTCTGAAGCGAACGCCTACTTTAAAGAGGTTCAGGGAACAGGTACGCTGGTCGAGGATGGGCAGCCCAATCGCACCGCGCCCTTTGACATCATCGGGACATGATGTGTCTCGCGTGATAGGTACATAGCAAGGAGCACGGAGCATGGCGCAATCGGCCTCAGACCTAATTTCGATCACGGTATCGCAGCAGGTTGCCTCGCTGCTTCTTCCCGGCTTTGGGATCCCACTGATCCTTTCCGCTCATACCTTCTTCGCTGACCGCGTTCGCTACTACACCGCGAACCCCGCGGGTCTGGCGCAGATGGTGACCGACGGATTCCCGGTGACCGACCCTGCGTACCTCGCCGCTTCGGCGATCTCCGCGCAGAGTCCCGCGCCCTCTCTGTTCGGGATCGGCAAGCTCCTGAATAAACCTGTGCAGCAATTCACGGTCACGCCCGGCGCGATCCTGAACAACACTCTCTATCAGTTCAAATTTGACGGCAACACCGTCGCCTTCACCTCTGGCGGTGCGAATACTCTGGCGCTGACTCTCGCGGGTCTGAAGACCGCCTTTGACGCGTTCGCGATGCCCGTGACCAGCGTCAATACCGGGGCAGTGCTAACGCTGACCGCGAACGTGGCCGGCACGTTCCATACGATCCAATCGCTCGACCCGACCGGTCAGCCGACCTCGACGGCACGCGCGAACTTGGGGATCACGCAGACGCAAGCGGACCCGGGCACTGCCGCAGACATGGCCGCGATCATGGCATTCGACAACGCATGGTATCACGTGATCAACCCATGGGACTCGTTGGCGATCGCTACCTCCCTCGCCTCATGGGTCGAGTCGAACAAGAAACTTTACATAGTGAACTCGGTCGATGATACCTGCCTAGGCGCCTCCGCGACGGACATCATGTCGGTCGTAAAGAATGCCGCTTATACGCGAACGGCTGTCCTCTACAAATCCGAGAACGGATCCTTTGCGCAGGCCGCATGGGCCGGGCGCGTCCTCCCGCTAGTCGCTGGCTCTGAGAACTGGGCTTACAAGACTCTGGCTGGTATCCCAGCCGATCAACTCTCTGAGGCCGAGATCAACAATGCCTGCGGCATTCCCACAGCGGGCACGACCGGCAAGCGCGGGTCGGTCTACATCACTGTATACGGAACGAACGTGACCGAGTTCGGGCAAGTGGGCTCTGGCTCCTGGCTCGACATCACTCGCGGTGTGGACGCTCTGATTGTAGACATGGGCGCCAGGATCTTCACGGATCTCTCGGGAGCAAACAAGATCCCATATTCCGACAAAGGTATCACGGTGATCGAGAAGGATGTCCGCGCCTCGCTGACCTTCTTTCAATCCCCTCCGCAGAACTTCCTCGCGGAGCAGCCCCCATTCACCGTGACCGTGCCGAAGGCCGCGAACTTGACCCCAGCTCAGCGCAGCGCGCGTCTGCTCCCCAATGTACTATTCCAAGCGAACCTGGCCGGCGCACTGAACTCCGTGACAGTCCAAGGGACCGTGATCCCTTAATCGAGGTGTGTGAATGTCGACGAAACTGTATGACCCGTTCCAGCTAATCGTGACCTGGGGTCCGAACCTAATCTCAGGTTTCGCCGAGGGAACATTCCTCGAAGTGACCCGCGACGAGCAGGCTTTCCTCAAAAAGGTTGGCGCTGATGGTGAAGTCGCCAGGGCGCGAAATAAGAATAGATCCGGTCAAATCAAAATCACACTGCTCCAGACCAGCCAGTCGAACGACGTATTCGCTGCGGCGCAAAATGCGGACGAGCAGACGGGACTCGGAATCTTTCCTTTCTTGGTTAAAGACTTCTTAGGGACGACTGTACTTGCCGCAGGTAACGCTTGGGTCCAGAAGCAGGCGGATGCCACATTCGGCAAGGAGATCTCCGACCGCGAGTGGATTCTAGACTGCGACCGCCTCTCCGGTGTCGTGGGCGGTGCGTTCCCAGGCCCGTAAGCGCAACCTTTTGCAACCTCGCGCATCTGACCTTGAGAAGGAGTTGTGCGCATGAGAGAGCCTCAAGACAAAGAGATCGATGGTACGGTCTATACGATCCGTCCCCTCGCTGGGATGAAGTCGGTCACGTTCTTGCCGCGTTTAAACAAGATCTTGGGACCCGCGATCGCATCCCTGATCGACGCAAAGGGCGTCACCGGAGAGAACCTCAAGCAGGCGCTAACCGCGCTCGGTGACCGCCTCGACGAGAAGGAGATGGAGGTCATCACGAAGACCCTGCTCGGCGACTGTACGTACCAGCCGGGAGATGGGAACAAGGGAGGACCCCTCCTCCCCGTGTTCGATCTTGTGTTCCAGGGGCAACCCGAGACGGCTTTCAAGCTGCTCGCGTTCGCCCTGGAGGTTAACTATTCCGGTTTTTTTCCCGTACTGGGTCAACTCGCCGCGTACAGCGCGGCAAAGGCGTCAGCCTTAACCTCCCCGACGAGCTCGCCGAAGAGTGGTACTGCTGGCGCCTGATCTCCGAGCAGTGGGCGACACTCGAAGAACTCGAGACGCACTGGAGTCTAGACGACGTGATGCGGGCTAATTTGACGCTGGACGCGATCTTGGACGCTCAGCGGCGCGCCTCGAAGGGGTATACTCAAGAAAATGGCTAATGTAATTGAAGAGCTAGCAGTCAAGCTCGGGATTGATGCCGACTTTGGGGCGTTCGAGCGCGCCGAAAAGAGCCTCAATGGGCTTCGCGTCGGGCTCGGCGCGATCGCTGCAATCGGCGCCGCGGTCGGGACAGCCCTGGCCGCCATCGTTGAGACCACGGCGCGCACGGCGGTTGAGGCATTCAGGACATCCCAGAAGATCGGGACCACGGCTGAAGCCTATCAAGAGCTTAAATACGCGGGCGATCTTGTCGGGGTGTCGTCTGAGGAGATCATCACGTCATTAGGCCGGCTAGCGCGTTCTGCCTTCGAGGCGGCACACGGCGGAGGGCAAGCGGCTTTCGCCTATCGCCAACTTGGGGTGGGTGTCTACAAGGCCGAGGGAGGGCTGAAGACCTCAGATGAACTTCTCGAAGATGTCGCCTCGCGTTTTGCGACGATGCCTGACGGGATTCGCAAGACGGCGCTCGCTCAGCAGCTCTTTGGCCGCGGGGGTAAGGCGCTGATCCCTCTGCTCAACAAAGGGCGCGATGGGATCGACGAGCTACGACAAGAAGCGCACAAGTACGGGGTAGTGCTTGATCAAGAAACGATCGAGGCGTCGCTGCGCTGGGAGGAACAACAAAAGCATCTCAAAGCTGCGGTGCTCGGGCTCCGAAACGCGCTCGGCTCTGCGTTCATCAAGCGCGTGACCGATGTCACCGACAAGATCGCGGACTGGATCGCTTCTAACCGCGAGCTGATCAGCTCAGGGATCATGAGCTTTCTAGACGGTGTCGTGGCTCTCCTGAAACCAATAGCGATCGCCCTCGATGAACTATTTGTTAAGACGGGCGCCTGGAAAGCGATGTTGATCGCGGTAGGCGTGATATTCGCCACCGCGAATCTATGGCTCATATTCCTCGGCGCGATCCTCTTCGCGATCGAGGACATCTATGGGTTCATGCAGGGCAAGGACTCGTTGATCGGTCGGATGTTTCCGCCCGACGCACTAGAGAAAGTTCGCTCATTCCTGAATAAGGCGAGTGAGGTCGCCCACTTCCTATTCGGCGGCGGCATGGGCGAGGCGATCTCGGGCGGACTCGATAAGATCCGAGGTGCTGAAGCGCTCCAAGCGGCGGGCGTCCCGACAATCGTCCAGAAGGCGGCGGTCGAGCCTCAGGGATTCATGCAGAAAGCGTTCGGCGTGCCCGCGTACCAGCAGAGCGAAAACTACATGTCACAAGGCGGATCGACTATCAACGCGCCGATCACGATCAACGCGGCCGTGGGCATGGATCCGAAGCAAGTCGCTGATCGCACGATCGAGGCACTCGAGGAATATGACCAGCGCAAGCAACGCGAAGCTTACGGGACGGTCGCCAGATGAACGTCACGATCAAAGACCAGGAAACGGAGACGCTGATCCTAACGCTCGACGCCTCGCTGAGCGAGACGCACGCGCAAGAGGCGGAGGCGACCGACCATCCCGTCGAGTCCGGCTCGAACATCACGGACCACGTGCGGCCTAAGCCGCAGATGCTCACGCTCGAGGGACTGATCTCGAACACGCCGATCGTAAATCCCTTTACGGGCTCGTTCGCGCAAGGTCCGTTCTTGCCCGACCAGCCGGGCTCGGCCGAAGCGGCGCACTTCGCGCTGAAACAACGCCTCCAGGCGGGTGCGACCCACATCATCCAGACGAAGCTCGATACCTATTCGAACATGCTGCTGATCTCCAAGAATGAGCCGAGGAGTGCGCAGATCGGAGACGCATTACAGTTCACGCTGATCTTCAAGGAGATCAGGATCGTCTTTAATCAGACGGTTACGGTCAAGACAGCTGGACCTCAGCATCAGCCGGGCACCGACAAGGGAAAGAGGGTCGCGACACCCGCGACCGCGACCGCGACTCAGAAGACGCAAGCCGCCGCGATGTGGGATGCCGCCAAGGCGAAGGTCGCCCCAGCTTTCGGATTCTGATCATGCCCCTCACCCTCCCACTCTTGACGGACCTTGGTGCGACCCCGCGCTACCGCTTCCAGTGCGAGTTGGAGGGCGCGACGTACACCTTCGAGCTGATCTACAACGACCGTGACGGCGTCTGGTACATCCAGATTGGGGACGGCCAGGCCAACTTCCTCGCGGGCTCGCAGCGCGTGGTCCTCGGAACCTCGCTCTTTGGACGATACAAGAACACTGCGGGCATGCCCCCGGGAATGTTCGTGTGCGTCGACACCTCTGGTCAGTCCTCTGATGCGGGCCTGGCTGACCTCGGGTCGCGCGTACAGATCTGGTATTATACGGCGGCGGAAGTCGCGGTCTTCGTCTGATGCCAGCGCTGTTTCAGAGGCGTTGCGCCCTGATCATGGTGCCGCCGATCGCTGGGTCGCTCAAGCGTTCAGATGCCTCAACCGGTATTCTAGCGAGGGAGCTTCGAGTCAATTTCAAGATCGAGAAAACGATCACAAAAGAACCCAACCGCGCGATGATCCAGGTCTTTAACCTCGCGCCCTCTACGCGCGCGAAGCTCCAGTCGCGCGGGACTCGAGTCCTACTCTCGACTGGCTATGGCGAAGACCTCTCGCTGATCTTCGACGGGGACTCTAGGACGATCGACCACGTGCACGATGGTGCCGACTGGGTCACGAAGATCCAGTCAGGGGACGGGGAGAGGCACCAGCGATACGCGGTATTCACCGGCTCATTCCGACCGGGTGCCAAAGTTAAGGACATTGTTCTGCAGCTCGTGAACGCGCTGCAGCTAGATCCGGGCAACGCTGCGGCGCGGCTGACAAACATCGTCGACCAGTTCGTCTCCGGCTACGCCTCGCACGGCAAGGCGAGCACCGAACTCGACTCGATCCTCGCCGGGCTTGGGATCGAGTGGTCGATCCAGGACGGGCAGATCCAGCTACTCGCTCCGGGCGAGGTCACGAAAGATAGCGCAATCTTAGTGAATCAACAGTCGGGAATGGTCGGATCTCCCGAGCATGGTACGCCAGAGGTGCTCGGCGGGCCTGGCATCCTCCGCGTGAAGTCGCTGCTCAACCCGCTGATCAAGCCGGGTCGCCAGATAAGGGTTGAGTCCGTCTCAACAAATGGATTCTTCCGAGTCGAGAAAGTCTCGCACAGCGGCGACACGCATAAAGGCGACTGGTACTCTACGGTCGAAGCTCGAGCACTGGGAGTCCTCTAATGAGCCAGCAGCAACGGTCACCTTCCTATGGTCAGGTCCTCGACAAGGTACGCGAGGTCACGATGCGGCAAATCAAGGTTGCCTTCCCGTGCTCGGTCCAAGCGTACGACCCGCTGACTCAGACCGTCGACCTCTTGCCCCTGATTGATCCTCAGGTAGAGCAAGAGGATGGAACCTTCATCGCACTTCCTCTCCCCGTGCTCCCCCACGTGCCGGTCGCGTTCCCCGCGGCCGGGGGATTCCGCATCACTTTCCCGCTGAAGGTCGGGGACACTGGGCAAGTGATCGTCTCCGACCTGTCAATAGACCTCTGGCAGCAACAGGGCGGGCACGTCTCGCCGAAGGATCAGAGGAGTCACCATCATTCCGACGCGGTATTCTATCCCGGGCTCCATCCCGATAACGCCTCGTGGACGGGAGCGGGCGGTAATGGCATGACGATCGGGCCTGACAGTGGCCCTCAGATCGTCATGCGCCCGAATCAGGTTGAGTTGGGCGGGAACGATGGGACCCCTCCCACTGATGCGGTTGCCCTGGCCTCGCTCGTCCTGGCTCAATTGCAGGCGATTAAGACGGCATTTGACGCGCATCTCCATCCCGTAACGACCGCCCCGGGCACTACAGGGGTGCCGACCGCCCTGATGGGCGCCCCGACGTCACCGGGGAGCACCATTCTTAAGGCGAAGTGATAGTTTAGATAGACATGGGATCCAAGTATTTTCGAGGCAATGCGGCCGGTCCTGGGGCTATGTTCAGCCTCTGCGAGGCGATCCGCACGGGGTTCTTGGACGTTCAGGTAGGCTGGTCGCTGTTCGACAACGTCTCGAGTGCGGCTGGTTCCTCCAAGCGTATCTACAAGAGCCCTGCGACAGCACGGCAGGCGTTCTACGTCGAGGTCTCAGAGACTGGGACGGTCGGCCGCGTGCGCTTTAGATGTTGGGCGGACTGGGACCCAATCACCCACGTGGGAGCGCAAGGCACCTTCGACGACGGGGGTACGGGAACAGGGAGCCACGGCGGCGTTCTAGGTCAGGACGCGACCTTCGCCTACGATCTGATCTTCCACGACAATGGGTTCGTCGCGGTCGCGCACACAACTTTTGACAGCTGCGCATTCGCGGGGATCTGCGACAACTCCTCGAGCGTCCCCGCGCACATGAGCGGGACTCCCGCGCTCGCGAGCGACATCATAGCGGGCGCGACCAGCTTCCCGACCTCCATCTCGATGGTCGGTAAACTATTCGTCGGCCAAGACCTCATCCTGATCGGCTTGACTGGCGTCAGCGGTGACGCGCGGTTTGGGCTGAAGGAGCGAGTCAAGGTGACCGCCATCTCTGCAGCTGCTTTGACGATCACCGCCACGATTAATGCCTATAAGGCTGGTTCGGTCGCGGGCTTCGATCCGTTTCCGATCGCGTGCACCGTCCAGCTGGATACCGCAGGCTCGCGCAACGGGATCCACGGAGAGGACCCCCCGACCTCGAACGCTATTTTCTTCGCCTATCGCCTCGACGGGACAGCGCCAGGAGGGGACGGATCTCGAATCTGGTCCTATTGCTTCGATTTGTCGGCCGGGAGCGGCTCCGACCTATGGGGCAAGACCTACCGACTCGGTAACTTGCCTGTATTCCAGGTCGGTCGACTCCATGCCCAGCACCTCGCGCCATTAGGATTCGAGGCTGCCCGCGGCTGGCTCCCGCCTATCGTGGGTCACTACCGCGGGACCACTCAGGCGTTGGGCGACCGACTCCAGGTGGGCTCCGACAGCTGGTACAAGACGGCGGTACCCCTCGGCGCGAGCGGGACTGGATGGGTAGATATCGGCCTAGCGTTTGGTCCTCGGCCGAGCGCCGAGATGGTCGTCGGCACGACCGACTGGCAGGGCGCGTTTGCCCAGGACCTCGCGGGCGGCACGCCGATTCCCCCGGCTCCGACAGTCACCAGCATCAGCCCAAGCTCGGGAATCATCGGGACGATCGTCACGGTCATCGGGCAGAACTTCATCGGGATCACTGGGGTCCAAGTGAACGGGATCCAGTGCGCCTACGCCGTGCTCAGCGCGACGCAGCTGATCTTCGTAGTCTTGCCTGCCGCGACGACTGGGCCGGTATCAGTCACGAACGCCGGAGGGACTGGCACGGGGCCGGTATTCACGGTGACCTCGCTCTTCCAGCCGGCGCAGCCCGCTCTGGCTCAAGGTGTGGCGGGTGCCACGGCGATCGCGAAGGACCTGTCACTGGACACCGCGGGCGACCTTCAGCTCCAGGGCCAGGACATCGCCCCGCTGGTAGCGGACACTGCGGCGATCATCTCGGACGTTACGGCGACCCTCCAGTTCATGCTAGGCGAGTGGTTCCTCGACCAGAGCCAAGGAATCCCCTGGTTCAGCGTGCTGGGTCAGAAGAAGGTCAACCTGCAGGGACTCCGCTCCGCTCTATTCACGGCGATCGCCGCGCGCCAGGGAATCACGCAGGTCCAGTTCGTAAACGTGACGCAAGACACAACGAGGCGTAGCCTTAAGGTCGTGTGGGCTGCGTTCTCAAACAAGACGCAGCTAGGTGGAACTGTACAGGTGAGCCCATAATGAGTTTAGGTACGCAATTCGGACTGCTGTCGACGGGATTCATCCCGAAGGCGATCACTGACATCACCGCTGACCTCCAGGCTGCTATGAAGTCAGCCTTCGGGGCCTCGATCAACGTCACTCCTCAGAGTCGCTTCGGCCAGATCATCGGGATCATCGCGGAGCGCTACCTTGAGTTATGGAACCTCGCGGGAGCAGTCCACGCAGCATTCAACCCCGACAACGCGCTGGGTCAAGACCTGGTTAATGTCGCGGCGATCACCGGGACGCTCCCGGTCATCCCTACAAGCTCGACTGTGACAGAGACGCTGACCGGCACGCCAAACACTCTTTGCCCTGCCGGACGCCAGGTAGCAGTCCAGGGCACACTCTCCGTGTTCAATACTCTAGCGGACGCCACGATCACCGCGCTCACCGCGTGGGCAGCTTACAGCCCCCTGTTGGGCGACCGCCGAACGAATGGAGGGAATGCTTACCAGTGCATCACAGCCGGGACCTCCGTCACTGGACCGAGTGGGACCGGCGTCGACATAATTGACGGCGGCACGGCGCACTGGACCTATCTGGGAGTCGGGACCGGTGCGATAGACGTCGCGATGTCTTCAGCGCTGACGGGTCCCATCATCGCGTCAGCCCGAACCCTCACCCTGATCCAGACCCCGGTTGCCGGTTGGTCGAGCGCGATCAACTTGCTCGACGCGGTGCTAGGCGTGGCGGTTGAGAGCACGGCAGCCTTCCGCCTCAGGCGCGAGGCTGAGCTCCACGGATTAGGCCGCGCAGCTGTTCAAGCGATTCAGGCGGCAATTCTTAAGCTAACGGGTGTTACCGCCTGTACGGTCTTTGAGAACACGACCGACGCGGTGAACTCAGACGGAATGCCGCCGCACTCGATCGAGGTCCTGGTTCAGGGCGGCGACCCGACTGCGATCTGCACGGCGATCTTCTTGAATACCGCGGCCGGGATCAATACGACCGGGAATCAGGCGTCGATCAACATCACGGATAGCCAGGGAATCGTGCATCCGATCTTCTTCAGCCGCCCCGTGCTCGTGAATATCTATGTGATCGCGAACGTGATCATGAATTCCGCCCAAATGCCCTCGGGTGGGGTCGCGGCGGTGCAGACCTCGGTCACGAACAATATTCTCGCATACGCGGCCACGCTGATTGCCGACTTCGACGTCTTCTCGTCTCAAATCGCGGCGGCGATCATTGCAGGGATACCGTTCCCGCTGCCCGCCATCCTCGGCGTGCCTGGGATGCTGGATGCTGGGACACCATTCATTGGCCTGGCGCCATCGCCAGGAACGAGTGCCACAATCTCGATCACTTCGCGCCAACTCGCGTCGTTCGCGACTGCGCGCATCACAGTCAACGTCTCACAGGCAGTTCCCTAAGATGGCGCTCCCCGTCCACGACTTCGCAATCGTCGCCGAAGCGCAGCAACGCCTCGTGCAGCAATACCAGAAGACGAAGCTCCAGGCGCTAGTCGGGGCGCTGGCGCTTCCAGCACAGGACCTCGAAGATGCTCTCTACCAGATCTTGACCTTGCGCTGGCTCACGTCAGCTCAGGGCACCCAGCTCGACGCGCTCGGGCGGATCGTAGGCCAGCGCAGGCTCGGCCTAGACGACCCCACTTATCAGCTGTTCCTGCAGGCGCGGATCCTGGTGAACAAGAGCTCGGGGGGTCCCGAGGAGCTGATCTCCGCGCTTAAGATCGTCCTATCCTCGACCGCGACGCTCGAGCTTCGCTACTTCCTCCCGTGCTCGTTCACGATGACTATCCACGGTCAGGCTGTGACCAACGCCCTCGCCGCCGTGCTCGCTCAGCTCTTGACCTCCGCTCGAGCGGCTGGAGTCGGCGCTCAGCTGATCTGGAGTACGGTCGCGCCAAGTGCTACCTTTACATTAGATGGAACAGCCACCCAGGCGCTCGACAACGGCGCCCTGGCTGAAGCAGTAGGAGTTTAAAAATGCCCGCACCGAAACCAACTACCGTACCTGATTGGGATACCGCACTTCTCAATCTCCTGACGCCTCCGGGTGGACAGATCACGAACGGCTGGACGAATGGGCAAGTGGTGCCCTCGAACTGGCTTAATTGGTTCATGAACCTTGTGGGGCAATGGACAGACTACCTGCGAGACTTTGAACTGATCGCACATACGTGGACACTTTTGCAGACATTTGCCGCGCGGCTCTCAATGACTGACGCGAACCCCGCAAATACGGTCGGCTTTACGAATACTTTACTTGCAAAAAACTTGGTCAAGGCATGGGCACACATCACGACCGACGGAGTCGGCGGGGTCACTATCGTCGATGGCTTCAACGTCGCGAGTGTTCAATTGCCTGGTGCGAGTGTCCTCCAGGTCACGTTCGCGAATTCGATGGCGAATACGAATTATGCCGCAGTCGGGATCGCGCAGGCTGACACATGCCCGATCCTCAATTTGATTCAGACAGGTTTGGTCAGTTTTCTATTTGACAATCTAGGCCCGTCTCCTCTTACGCGCCTCAATCCAGCAACGACAGCACTTCGTTTCACAATGATTGTTATAGGTGCCCAGTGAATCTGAATCCAACGATCAAACTTCCACTTGGCATCCTTGGCCCTGTGGTCGCGGCTGCCCTAGCGATCGGAGGATCGCTCATCGCGACCAAGGTTAGCGCCGCTCGCGGAGAAGAGCGTCTCGCCAATCATGTGGCGCTTCTCCAGGAAACCCGAGATAACGTCAAGACGCTCGAAGGGGCCTTTGAAGCGCAGATGCTTCACCTCCAACGCCTAGACGATAGCCTACAACACATCACGGAAACCGTAGATCGCATGGAAGACTATATGCACATGCGTCCACCGACCCCGCGCGGTTGGGAGCGGGATCCGGTAGCGCCCCCCATTCCGACGATTCCTCAGTGACCGACGCTCGGATCCTCCTTTCGAAGGTTGACCGGACCCTAGCTTACGATCCGTTTATAGCGAAACTCTATCAGGTTCTTGAGGAGGCGAGCGCCCGCGGCTATGACTTCTGGGGCACACTGCTCTTCCGAACCTACGCAGAGCAGATGCGTCTCTACTTTCAGGGCCGTACGCTGCCTGGCAAGATCGTCACGAAGGCCCGCGGAGGTGAATCGGCACATTGCTTTGGACTTGCGGCCGATTTGACGCACGATTCAGACCTCAACAAGCCGGGGCTTCAGCCCGATTGGGATTCTGGCAATTATGAAATCCTCGGAGAGCTCTGCGCGAAGTATGGGCTTGCTTGGGGGCGTTCCTATGGGGACATGCCCCACGTGCAATGGCCCGGATATGAAACTGCTCTCGAGCTTGCGCCGTTGCGGCGCCTAGTCCATGATCCAAGTGATTTCAAGATCTGGCTTCCGTACTGCTGGCAATACGTGGAGAACAACGCATGAAAAAACTGCTTCTCGACATCCTATCGGCTCTTTGGAACGATGACATGGCTGCGCGGCGCTGGCTCCGCGGCGCGTCACACACGCTTGCCCTTGGGGGCCTGGCCTTTGCTGACCAGATTGCCGCGCTGATTAACGCTCCGGGCGCCGTCAAGGCGATCAAGCTGGCCGCGATCGTCTGCGCTTTCATGGGCGGTGCGATCAGCGTAGGGGAAAAGAATGCCCAACCTACTCCTTAAGTACTGGAAGCCTCTAGGGATCGCGCTTTCGCTCGCGCTGGCGTTCGGCGCGGGGCGCTTCAGCCGGCCCGCTCGAGTAGAGACCACAAAAACTGACCAGACGAAGACCGGAGACAAGAAGACGGATACCGTCTTCGCGACCGAAGATCAGGGGCTCGACCTGCGCCGCGTGAAAACGACCGTTCAGAAAAAAGATGGAACGGTGATCACGCGCGAGGTCGATACGGCGTCAAAAAAGACTCACGAGGAAGTCTCTGAAGCCAAGACAGAGATCCATTATGTCGATCGCATCGTGACAGAGACCAAGATCGTGGAAGCGCAACGCTCGCGGCTGAAAGTCGGCGCGATGGTGCAGACCTCGCTGACGCACTTCGGGCAGCTCAACTACGGTGGGCAGGTCGAGTATCGTTTGATCGGCCCCATCTGGATCGGCGGCTATGGTTTGAGCTCAGGGCAGCTCGGCGCAACGTTGGGCTTCGAGTTTTAAAAAGACCTCGTATCGTGAGGTCAACCCGAACCCTTTTACGTGGGTCAGCTCGCATCGATCCTAGATTTTATGCCCTTGATCCTTCGGGGGGCGCCAATCGCCTCGAAGATCTCGGACCATATCCCAAAAATCTGTGTCGTCTAGCTGCTTGATCACTGCCTCGAACGTGCTGAGAAAAGATCTACAAGTCAACTCTCCTGATTTCTTTTCAGCGCAAACCCAGATCTCCTCAGCCTTGGAAGCATCTGGCCAAGTTACCGAGTAGTTTTGGGAATGGGCACAGCCACAGAGCATTAAGGCAACTAGCAAAAGGCGTTTCATTCTTCCAGTCTATCCCGCTCTCCACTTACCGTCGATGATCGTGATCAGCGCGCGTTTCCCGTTCGCGTAGATTCCGCAGTGAGTGTTTAGCCAGGAGGAGGGACCCAGATTGTACGCAAGCCGCAGAGGCGTGGACGTGCCGACCTTGTAGTGCCCTTCCTCGATTCCCGGAGCATGCGAGTGGCCAGTGATAACGCGGACGCCTATACGTGAAAGGTTGTGCATCGTACCGCGAACCCCGTTTGGACCTCGGTGTCCATGCAGCCCACACTCGATCCCTCCGATCAAATGGGAGTCATTCGGACCCAAGAAAGAGATGTCCCCTCTGGCACCCATCATCTTTGCCCAATACGCGAACGGATCGGCGTATTTGCCCCCGTTCGGCGTATTCTCAGCGCTCCGAAGCATCGCGAGCGCAGTCCTGAGGTAGAATTCCCCGTTCTCGGCACCGAGTAGCTTCCAATCAGAACGAAGCACCCAACGTGCCAGAAAGTCGGGGTGATTCGACTCGACCACGGTCGCGGCACGTCCGTTGGCTCGCGAGTTTACGTACCGGACGACGTGCTGAACCTCGGCGGAGACGTCCGTGCGATGCGCTTTCTGTTTCGCGGCGGCCAAAAACGGGTTGCCGGCCTCATGCGGATTGACAGTTTCACAATCGATCACGTCGTGGAAGACAAGCTCCTTCGGGTTCAGCGTCTCGACGATCCCGCCAACTCCGAAGGTCGCGCGATCTACCTTGGGATCGGTGATGCGCGCGTGAGAGTCTCCAAGGACAAGCCCTAGCGCTGGAGGTGCCCTCTCACATCCACTTTTCGTATATTTCCACTCGAGGTCTATGAATGACCCATCAGCTCGATCTGCGTTGATCTGGCGAAGATGGAACTTCTTTCCCTCAACTTCAACAATCACGGCACCCAGAAAATGGTGAAATGCTCCGATCTTTCCAGTCTTGCTGTCCGTATAATTTTTCTGCGTACAGGTACCTGTAGTGGAAAGAATTTTCGGATACCGCCCCTGAGGCACAGGCACGGATACGAACTGCATCTTAGGATGACCAATGATGCAGCTCTCTGCGCCCGTGAGAGACTCGAATCCTGAAAGCGGGCGCGAGGCTGTAGGCTGGACTTTCACATCGGCACATAGCACGAGGTTCGCGCAGAGTTTCCTTCGGACGTTGAACAGGTAGGGCTCAACCTCCTTCGCCCACCATTCTGCATTCTGCTGACTTGCAGTCCACGCGCTTGTCGGGTTTTTGTATCTCAACGGGATTACGACCAGCTCGGCACGTATGATCTTTGCGGCTTTGATAAGTACATCAAAAAATTTTGCATCAACGGGGGTCCCGTTCTGCGCCGCCGTGATCAGGTATTTCTTGCGAGTGAGCGCTCGCGTAAAGCGTTTGGGTTTTCCCACGTTGCGACAGATCGCACAGACCGTTCGCCGTCCGTCTGGCGCCGAGTTGTTACGCTGAAATTCAGTTAGGACTTGACGCTTTCCACACTTTGAGCATTTTTTCATGTTGGCCATTCGGCTAAGAGTTTACCCTTTCCGCAAGGGCATGAGGCGCGCCCGCGCTCGATCCACTTCTTTGTGATTCTCGCAACGTATCCACATTCAGGACACACGCACTTGATCAGTCTTGTTTTTTGCTTAGCGGCCATCGATCATCGGTCCCCAGATTTTCTAGTTGGTAAGTCAGCAAGAACAGCACGCAGCAGCCTGCATGCCCAAGATGGCTGAGTCCCGTTTCTGGATCCGTGCTCTCACCGTTCGCAAACGCCGTAACGTGCCTCAGCAGCGCGTCGATCAACCTACTCCAGTTCATTCCCTCGCGCCACTTGCTCGGCGCGTACTTCTTGGCGCCGAAGTGAAGCACGGCCGCGATCTCCGCGAGTGCTTGGGCAGCTCCGAGGATCGGGAAGAGTGAAGGCTTCCCCGAGTCCTTCTTCATCGTTTGATCTTTTTGCTCTCGAACGGGGAGCTTGATTTCTAGCTCCTTAGGGATCAACTCGTGCTCGGGAAAAATAGGATCATCTGCCATACATCCTCCGGGGTTGAAAGCGTCCCAAGTGATAGAGTCCGATCCCAATCGCATCCCACACATTGTGTTGCTTTGATCGTGCGGTAGGAAAAGCGATCTCTGAGATCTCCTCGGAGCGCATGCGATCGATCGCGCGCAATCGTGTTTGTTCTTTGTTCATCGAACCCTTCCACATCTGTGGAGAGTAGCGAAAATGTACCGCGTCGGGGTATAATGCACAGATCCAAGCATCGACCCCCACCAAGTCATGCAAAATCTTTGTCTTGTATGGGCGATCACTTCGATACGCAGAAGGTTGCTCAAACGCAACTTGATCAATAGGCACGCGATGTTCGTAGGCCCATTGCCGGACTCGCAAAGCGATCGCCCTCCACGCTGTGGGGCCTTCAAGATTGCTGTAAGCCGTTACATAGGCCGCGTGGAACAGCCGCCCATCAAGAAAAAGCGCGACACCGCATGCGCGCTTACCTGGATCTATCGAGAGAAGGACCATAGCGCCTCGAATCTTTGCATGAACATCTTTTCTGCCTGGCGGGGCGTCCAACCCACGATCGTTTGATTTTTGAGCGCTTTCCCGCGCTTCACGGTCTGCCATTTGTGCCAATTTCGATGTACCGGCTTCATGAGATCGCGCACCTCTGTCCAGAGTAGATCCGTGTCTGCCTGCTTGATCTCATGGAATAGCGTTTCCGGCAATTTGAACTTTCGCAAAATTTTTCGGAGCAAGTGATCTTCCGCTGCTCGGTACGCTTCAAACGCTTCTTGATGCTTAACGGGCGTGGCCACATCTCCGAGATATGCTTCGGCTGCGTCGTGGAAGAGCCCTTGCCTCGCGACCCCCATGCACTCTTCGGGATCTCCGCCCTCACTGCTACAAATCTCCTCGGCGCGCCATGAGACTCGGACGCAATGCTCTGCCACAGAATAAAAATTATTGACGTGCCCTGTGTAGCGGCAAAGGTTGCTCAGCGCATGGGCGATATCCACGAGATGGATCGCGCGTGACCTCGGCGCGAGTGGATGGAACATGATCGGCTTTCCTCGGACGTTGCCGACCTGGATCCACTTTTTGTCGAGCTTTGCTTTTCTCATCTGCGCTGCCTCCAAGCTTTGAAAACTCCCCAAGAATCGAGCAATCCTTGAATGAGCCAAAGGGTGCAGACTGCCGCGAAAGCGAATTCTCCGTATGTCGTGACAAGTTTGATCATGGTGTTCAAACTCCTACTATTGAGCCGAATTGAGAAAAGACGTGCGCGAAGCTTTCGCGCTGATCAAGTAGTCCAGGCACATAGACGATCGCACTCGCATGGGTCGGGCTGCCGCTCGGTTGTCCCGTTATCGGGTCATCGTAGGCGATGCGCCGCGAAGGAATGCAAATAGGAAAATCAGAGAGACAGGGCACGCCTTTGTTTTGGGTTGTCTGTAGCTGTTCGAGGGAAAAGGCAATATAGATCGCATGCGTCAAGTGCCCGAGGTCCTTGAACTGTATCAATTTTGCCCAAAATTTCAGGTAGAGCTTGCCCGGAGGATTGATCAGAATAGAGCTGTGCCGCTTCGGAGGAAAGAGCCAAAGCTGTGCGAGTCCGTCATGGACACGATCGTAATAGTGCGTTGCACGCACTCGAAGATTCGCGCGCTCCGACGAGGCAGGATCCAGATCGATCGTTTCCAGCACCGTACGCGCGGCTTCCACAATTGGAAGCGGTGTTAACCAAGAGTCATTTTTGCTGAGGTGTTGGGCGTTCATGGTTCTTAGATGCACCGGGCGCGATCGCGTTTCATCTGCGCTTGATCATGCGGCCAGTCCCACGTCTCCGGCCACCAAGGAACCATTCGACCGTCTTTCCCGATCACCTTCTCTGCGCTCTTGAACCATCTTCGCATAATCGCGGGCTCGGGCTCACAGGGTACATCTGGACACCAGTAACGTGCGGCTTCCGTCATTAGCCGCGCCTGTACTATAGCCGCCTCATGTGACAGGTCTTCCGGCATTTCGACGATCAACTCATCATGAACATCCAGGTTCGGACGGCATCCGTAAAGTGGTGAGTCTTCCTCGACATAGCAAGATTTTGACACGCGCCAGAGGGCGTCTTTCATCATCCGCGCCGCGAGCCCTTGGAAGCGCAGATTAGCCGCCTGCGAGAAGTAGCGACCTCGAACATACAAGGTCGGCTCTCCCTCGGGACCCCAGCACTCAATCAGCGCATCATCCGGGGTTTCAGTCTCTGCGGAGACGAAATCGAAGTAGTCTTTCATTTCCGGGATCATGCGATGCCAGGCATTCCGGAATTCGGCCGCGATTTCAGCGCAGCGTGTGCAAAGAGGTCTCCCGAGCTTCTTTGCAAAATACTTTTCGATCCCGCAACGCTCCGCGCCATCCACGAGACAAAAGCGCACGCCTCCATTGCCAGGTTGGCGGGCGTGAATCACGAGCTTCTCGAAGCCCATTCCTCCGCCTAGTCCATAATTCACGGGCTTCGCAGCTTGTCTCAGTAGCTTCATTCGAGGATCTTTGGCCTTGTACTTGGCGTAACCTTCCTCGTATGAGATACCTAGCAGGTTTGAGGCGAGCATCACATGCGGATCTTTTTTTGACCGCAAGATCTCGGCTAGCGCCGAGTGCTCAAACATCCACAAGTGATTTTGTGCCAGCGTGACCAGCTCAAGGGACGGCTGATCAACCGAGCAAAGAACATGCCCAGGCCGGGCAATGAAGCACTCGCGCGAACGCCCGCCGCGGGGGAGATTTTGAAGGTTCGGATCGTAGGCGCTTTTGCGGAGCGTCTTCTTGATCAGATCATAGTGAACGTTGATCGGGACCCGTGTGCCGCGGGCGATCACGCTCAGATATGTCGAGTATTCTTTTTTGTTTGTGCCTGCGTCGGCGTACGCCATGAGGAGATCATCGCCTGACTCCAACAATGTATCGCGGTCGGTCGAAACTCTGCCGCCCTTTGTCTGAGGAGGATCGCCTTGATAGGTGTCAGATACAAGATGCTGAAGCCACTTGCTATCGCCCGTACCTACGTCACTAGGAAGCCAAGGCTTCCAACATTTCGTGAGATCGAACTTGTGCGGCTGAGTGCCTTCGCACTGCTTTTTCCGTCGGCACCAACCCTCACCCCGATAGATGCCGGCTTCAGTGAACTGCACGACGGCTGCCTCATGCTCAGTAGTCACTTGGCGCGTCACATCTTCAACCATCAAGGGATCGGTGCGGATACCCCAAGAGCTCATCAATTGAAGGCAGAAGTTTGCGCGGTTTTCGCGGATCTCTAATTTTAGGTTTTCGAGCCCATAGTCCATCGATTGATCATTTGCAGCCTCCATCCACGGATCGCGTGCTTCTTGCCTTACCGCAATGTCATAAGGAGCTCGCGCATCTTTTTTCGCGTAGTCACGCTCCTCAGGAGTCCAAAGATCGAACGGCACACCGTCGCGATGAGCGTACGTCAGCCGTGGGGTGTTTTCTTTCGCTAGCTGAAACCCGAGCACTTTTTCATTGACGGTTGATAGGGAATAGGTTTCGAGAGGGGCGCCGTTTGCGGCTACTAGAAAAGATCCTCTCCCGAGATCTAAGAGCGCTTGTCGTACGAGCACGTCGATGATCTGCCCGCGCTCGAGCATACCGAAAATGATCTTGATCAGCTCGGGATACATTGCGCACGCGACGATCAGATCGAAAGGCGCGTTGGCAAGTGCGATCTTGGTTTCCTTTTCCCACGCCTCGAGAAAAAACGCGCGGCACTCGGTCGGCGTCAAGAGCCTCTCACTCTTCGCATCGGCAACCTGGCCGACGACGAGTTTGGGCGCGACCCGCCCGGGAATCACTAAGTAAGTCTCGCTGTCGTAACCGAAATCGATCATGCGGCGGGGAGTTTCTAAGCGAGGCGGCAGTCCGTACAGATTGGAGGCACTCCTCCAAAGTAACCGCGCTTTTCGCAGATATAGCAGGTCTTCATGGTGTCACCTCCGAAAAAGACAATGGTGGGAGTCGAACCCGCGCGCCTTGTAGATAGGCGGCTAGCCTGGACAGCCGTCCTGCGGATGTCCTGCCATTGCCCTAAAATCTTTACTTCGCTTCGTTGATCGCTGCGGCCAACGGATGATCTGCGGGCGCGGGCAATTGCGTCCATTTGGTCTTCGTGATCTTCTGAGTCTTTTTTTGATTATCCCCAAGCCACGCCTCGCACTTGACTTTCAGACCCTTGAGTTGACTCACGGGACCATCGCCGATCTGGATCAGCTTTTCGTACGTGAGTGCTTCTGGATCTTTCGGATCGCCCGCGGGCTTCACAAGCTCTGCCTGCGTCTCATGCGTGATCGCCGATAGAATCCGCATGAACAGAGCGGTCTTGTACTCATCCAGCAAGTCGAACGATGTGGATGCCGTCGCGCCGACCTGCTGAGGGTATTTGCCCTGCTCTTTATAGAACGCTTCAGGCTGTGTCGATTCGACTTTATCGACCGAAAATTCCACAATGCCCGTGACTTTTGACTTGTAGCCTTCGAACACTTTCACGTTTTCAACGTTGAACACGTAGATCGCGCCAGCCGCGATCCAGTTTCCAGAATCCCCGAAGGTCTTCGTCTTCTCATTGATCCGCTGTCTTACTGCTTCTCTGATTCCCATTTCACTTCACCTCATTGCTGCCATTGACCGCACGCGAAATGCGTGCGGAACTCACCCATAACCCTGCAACAAAAAACACGCACGCGATCCCTATCAACGCACTCGCCACAATCTCTCGCATATAGCCTTAGATGTTTGAAAGTCGAAAGCGTTTCATCTGGCGAAGGAGTAAGCGGCGTAAGAGAGTTTTTGCGGGTTCGGAGTTGTCTCTCCGACGTACCGCGCCAGCTCTTCGGCCTTTTCAAAAGCCGTGCGCAGTTCGGGCGTATGCAGGTACAGCTCAACTTCCACGGTATCCGCTAACTGCCCGCGTCGATGGGTCCTTCCTAACATCTGTTCCCACATCGCAGCATCAGGCGGCTGCTGGGTCACGAGGTTGCGTGAGAACATTTGGAGGTTCTTGTTCTTATGATGTGCCTTCATGGAAGCGACAACCGAGCGGTCGCCGCGTTCTTGGAGGATCAATGCGGATGCCTCCGCGCCGCCTCCATATCTCGGCACGCCCGCCAGTTCGGCGATCCGGATCCCTAGCACGCGGTTTGAGTACCAGATGATCCCGTTATACTCACGTGCCCATTGCGCAGCATCTTGCGCAAGCCAGTCATCGATCCATACTCCCTCAACCTCGGGCTCGACCTGCTTACGGATAGCCCGCCACGCCTCGAAGGTTTGGCTGTGCCACACGGGGCGCTCGGGTGTGCCTGTCTGCCCTAGGGCAGCCCTGATCGCAGCTCTGGCGGCCAATTTTGGCGAATCTAGATGGAGTTTAGGGTATTGTAGGAGTTCTCTGACCTCCCTGTTCCATGCCTGCCGAGCCCTGAACCACTGATCAATCAACTCGGGGAGTTCTCCGCGAGGGTAGATCCATCGGTAGTAAAAGCCCGCAGCTATTTCCTTCAAACACTTAGAGATCTGCCAAGCCTCCGTGAACTCTTCACCATCGGGCCGGGTTGCGGTACGCCGCACAGAGGTTAAAACCTTTTGAACCTTCTCGGGCACGTTTAGGGCACGGAGATGCACATTAAGTGCATTCGGGATCGCGCTCTCCGACGTGTCGATCATACCGGGGGTCGCGGCGCGGCGTCGCTTGAATGCAGCTCGAATGCTCTCACCCGGCTTGCAGAACTTCACGAGAGAACCCATCAAGGCAGGGAGCTTTCCGCCATCCTTCGGAGGATCGATTGCTTGCGCCCAATCTTCGAGCGTCGCTTGATCGTTTGGAAGTGGAGAGCCCTCGCCAAGCGCCAGAGAGCACAAGTGCCCATAGTCTTTGAGGGAGCGAGTCGTTAATGTACCACTAAGTGGGATAAAGCGACATTCAGGATGCTCGGCGCAGTAAGACAAGACGCGCCGAGTTCGGACAGATCCAAGGCCGCAGATCGAGTGCGCCTCGTTCGCGATGATCAGATCGGGTTTCCACTGCTGGAGGGCGGCTGTAAACTTTTCGTGGGAAAGCTCCGAATAGGCGATCACCTTAAGCCGCGGGCGCCCTTTCACAAACACCGACCCTCCTACGAGGTTTGGCTGCTTCCAATGCTGTCCGTAGTAGTCCCAATCGAGTCGCAGAGACTCGCGCATGTCGGGCGAGATCAGCAGGATTGCGGTCTTGCAGTCTCGCATTACGAGAGGGAGCAACTCGCAGATCAGCTCCTTGCCGTGGCCTACACCGATCGCTCCGACCATTCCGTTTAGGGTTGCCGCTTCGGTCAACGCCTGCGCTTGAATCGGGAGAAGCGCTCTCGCGCAGGGGCGTCGCATCTCGGCGCACCGACAAGCCTCATTTGCTTTCTGCAAAAAGGAGAAATCGAGTAAGGAAACTTCCTTACGTATCGGCAACGCAAGGATCCGATCGAGATCTGCGCTCTTGCCTACCGATGGACGGCCATGCCGCGACGGTGGGGTCGCTTGCCCCTCTACCGCAACGTCCGTGTAGCCTAGGCGTGCCGCGAGGGACGCCCTAACTGGCTTTGGGATCGATGGGTTGGTCTGCCGGCGTAGCAGCTCGGATAGATTCGGCATAAGCAAACCTTTTCAAATAGGCAGTAAACATAAGAGGATTCAGATCGTATTTTTCAAAATAGCCAAGCATTAGGTTACAAGGCTGGCAAAGATGCGCTCGAAAGATACCAGTCTGGTGATTGTGGTCCGCGTGCCAGCCTAACGCGGTGCGAGGATCAGGCGATCCGCAACAGGCACAAATTGTCACATAAGGCCGTTTCGCTTCTGCGCGCTCGTGTTCTCCGGGTGCCCGCCCTTTCAGACTTCTAATAACTTTTCGAGCATAAGCTCGCCTTTTGGGAGTTTTATTGTGCTTTAAACGTGCGCGTAAAATGCGCGCCCTTCCTTTTTCGCTAGTAGCTGCGCGTAGCCGCACGGCGCGTCCTTGATCCGTATTTGCGTACGCCTGCCAATAGCAGGTGCGGCACGCACCTCGCGCGTACACAGGACGATCATCATGCGTACATTGGAGAAACTCAGGTAACTGTCTATTTGTTTTCGGAGGAGGCATGCAGTGCGTAGGGGCGCGAGATCTTTTCTATAAGAAGATCAATGATCGCTTTGATAGATGCCTGTAAACGAGGAGTGTTTCGTCCGTTCTTGTACTTCCCGCGCCCAATGCTCGCGTGCTTCGTCGCGTCCCAAAATTCACGCTTGAGCGCCCGCGGGATCAATCGCCAGCATGCAGGGCAGCACAGCTCGTCCACGACCCGCTCGCCTTTACAGCCAGAAACACATGCCGTCTTTGAAAGGTTAAGATCGTTCATGATCTCGCCTATAAGTTCTTATCCGATGGCAGTTCGCGCAGACAACATCGCACTTCGCGATCTCTGCCAGGATTTTAAAATGGCTGTAGCTTCTCGAATTGCCGACGTTGAATAGCTTCGTTCCGCTTACATGATCAAAATCCATTGCTGAGAAGTGAAAGCGCCCTCCACAGTCTAAACAAGGACGCGCTTTATGCTCTGCC
>Ga0209488_10000307_pt1 | contig 39729 bp, 12 predicted proteins | sample Rivendell_Oct201_8_FD_188349 | JGI IMG/M metagenome (GOLD analysis project Ga0209488, IMG submission 188349) | Vadose zone soil microbial communities from the Eel River Critical Zone Observatory, Northern California, USA -... | ecosystem: Environmental > Terrestrial > Soil > Vadose zone >...
TTGCGTCGAATTAAACCACATACTCCACCGCTTGTGCGGGCCCCCGTCAATTCCTTTGAGTTTCAGCCTTGCGACCGTACTCCCCAGGCGGGATACTTATTGCGTTAGCTACGGCACGAAGGGATTCAATCCCCCTCACACCAAGTATCCATCGTTTAGGGCTAGGACTACCAGGGTATCTAATCCTGTTTGCTCCCCTAGCTTTCGCGCCTCAGCGTCAGTTACTGTCCAGAAAGCCGCCTTCGCCACCGGTGTTCCTCCTGATATCTACGCATTTCACCGCTACACCAGGAATTCCGCTTTCCCCTCCAGTACTCAAGTTCGCCAGTTTTGGATGCAGGCTCTGGGTTAAGCCCAGAGTTTTCACATCCAACTTAGCGAACCGCCTACGCGCCCTTTACGCCCAGTAATTCCGAACAACGCTTGCCCCCCCCGTATTACCGCGGCTGCTGGCACGGAGTTAGCCGGGGCTTCTTCTACGGGTACCGTCAACCTTGCGGTTTCGTCCCCGTCGAAAGGGTTTTACGTACCGAAATACTTCATCACCCACGCGGCGTTGCTTCGTCAGGGTTGCCCCCATTGCGAAAAATTCCCCACTGCTGCCTCCCGTAGGAGTCTGGACCGTGTCTCAGTTCCAGTGTGGCCGACCGTCCTCTCAGACCGGCTACTGATCGTGGCCTTGGTGAGCCATTACCTCACCAACTAGCTAATCAGCCGCGGACCCCTCTCAAAGCGAATTGCTCCTTTGCTGACAAAATCCACAGATCTCGTCAGATTATGCGGTATTAGCTCCGGTTTCCCGGGGTTATTCCCCACTTCGAGGCAGGTTATCCACGTGTTACTCACCCGTGCGCCGCTTTACTAAGGTATTGCTACCTCCTCTCGCTCGACTTGCATGTGTTAGGCACGCCGCCAGCGTTGATTCTGAGCCAGGATCAAACTCTCAATTAAACTGTTAGTTTGATGTGCTCGCGCTAAAGACCTTCACTCATCGTCATCAACGTTGTACGCTTTCAGTTTTCAAAGAGCCAGGCTCTTCGGCCTCAAACTTATGTGTTTTTTGGCGTCAAAAAAACCCGCCTAATCGTGCTCGGCGGATCCTCCGTCAGCCAACCCCAGCGACCTTCACGTCGCTCGGCACATCAGGGAACTATAGAGAACCGTGCAACTGGTGTCAACCTTGAATTTGATTTTCAGGAAAGACTTGCGCGAATTGTTGCAATCAATTCATCCATGAACTGTTCGTTGCGCGCGGCATCATCGCTCTCGATCATGACGCGAAGCAGCGGTTCGGTTCCTGAATAGCGCACCACAATGCGCCCGCGCCCTGTCAGCGCGCGATCGATCAGCGCAATTTTCGACTGAACTGCGGGCAATTGCTCCAGCGGCACCTTCTTCTCCACTCGCACACCCTTCAGCAGATGCGGAGAGGGAACCCAGTCGTGACAGAGTTCATCGAGAGATGCCTTCGCATCGACGATCGCTTCAGCAACCTTCAACGCCGTCAGCAAACCATCTCCGGAAAGTCCAAAGTCCGGGAAAATGATATGCCCCGAAGGTTCGCCGCCCAACATACTGCCCGCATTATTGCCGCGCCGCATTTCCTCAAATATGAAACGGTCGCCAACGTCCACTCTCGTGAGAAGAATACGTTCCTTCTTCAGCATCTGTTCCAGCGCATAGTTCGTCATCGACGTGCCCACAACAGCGGACGGCCTCATGCGGCGCGCCATCAACAACAACACGGCATCCCCGTCGATTCGGCGTCCGCTTCCTGAAATGAACAGTGCGCGATCGCCGTCGCCGTCAAACGCCACGCCGAAATCTGCCGTTCTATCCTTCATGGCATCGGTCAGCGATTCCATGTGTACGGCACCGCAGCCTGCGTTGATGTTTTTCCCCGACGGCGTCGAGTGGATCACATTCAGAGTGGCTCCGAGTCGCTCGAGCAACACCGGCGCCACCACGCTCATCGCACCGTTCGCACAATCCAAAACAATGCGCAATCCGCGCAGCCATTGGCCCGCACGTAAATGCGACTCCAGCAATTTTGAATAGCGTTCGGGAAAGCCGGTTGTATTTGTGCCGGTGACCGGAGACTGCGGAACCTCATCGCGCTGATCGTCAACTCCCGCATCCAGCAGGCTGAATACGCGCTGTTCGATTTCGGCTTCCGCCGCATCGCTCAATTTCGTTCCATCGGCAGAGAACACTTTCACGCCGTTGTCTTCGAAAGGATTGTGCGACGCCGAAATCATGATGCCGCCCGAATAGCCGATGGTCTTCACCAGCAGAGCCACGCCTGGCGTGGGAATTACACCGGCATCGTGCATCGTCGCCGGCGTGCGCTCGATTCCTTCCTTCAGCAAACGGAATATCCATGGGCTCGAGACGCGGGTGTCCTGTCCCACGAGTAAGTCGCCGCCCAGTCTCTCTCCAATGGCCTGACCGATTGCAACGATCGCCGCAGCATTCAGCGGAAAATCACCGGCACGGCTGCGGATGCCGTCGGTCCCGAAAAGTTTTTTATTCATTGTTTCTTGCGAATGATGGCCTCGGCGCGGATTGGAACAGCTTCCGGAAACCGAACGAGCGGATCCTGCAAATCCAGATCCACGGACTGACTGAATGTGGCCTTTCTGCCGGAAAGATCGATCGAGGTTGTCATGACACTCACGAGCGGACGGATGTGGCTTGCCGGACCTTCAGCCCGGACGGAGTCCGGCTTGACTTGGATGGGTTGCATCTCGTAGCCCGGGGCAAGGCGTCCAGTGGTTTGAGGCAATACACGCAACATCGTCGTGAAGGTTGGTTCCAGCGACACGCGAACACTGGACGGAGTGACTCCAACCACATCCACTCCGAACGGCGCATGGACGTGTTGCGGATTGAGCGGCAATGTCTTCTCGCCGTCTCGGGGCATCTGGTCGAGATCGACCACGGTCGCGATATCCTTTGCAGCGATTTCCCGAATTAACGACGAAGGCCCGCGCAGGCGGACCTCAACGGTTTTGGAGGTGTCGCCGATCACTTCCGTGTTTGGAGGCACATTCTGGTATTCCAGCGGTACCTGGAAAAAAACCTCTGAGGTCGATTCCTGGGAAATCAGCGCCCACAGCCCGACGGCCAATATCAGCGAGAACAGTTTCAAATGCCAGTTCTCAAAAAGAAGATCCTTGTAGCGCCCCATCAGGGATCCACGTGCTGCACCGCCGCCGGAACTTTGCGCGGTGATGAGATGGGTTTCCGCCGTTCGATGGCGTCGCTCAATCGCGACACCAGTGTCTCGTATTCCAGGAACCGTTCGATTTCTCCATCCTGGGCAAATGCGATTGAACCGGTCTCTTCGGAAACCACCACGGCGATCGCGTCGGTTTCCTCGGTGACGCCGATTGCCGCGCGATGCCGCGTGCCCAGTTCCTTGCTGAGGCGCGGCTTCACCGTCAGGGGCAGGAAGCAGGCCGCCGCAGCAATCTTGCCGTTCTGGATGATCACGGCGCCGTCATGCATGGGCTCCTTCGGATTGAAGACCGTGACCAGCAGGTCGTAGGAGAGCAGTGCATCAACCGCGATTCCGCTTTCGACGTAACTCTTCAGGCCGATATCGCGCTCGACCACAATCAAAGCGCCCGTCTGGTTTTTTGCGAGCGTCTTCACGGCAAGAGCGATCTCGTCGCACATCTGGCTTCGATTGATCGACGAAAAACCGCCAAAGAATGCGGTCTTGCCGAAATGCGCGAGCGCCTGCCGGATTTCGGATTGAAAGATGACGATGATGGAGAAAAACAAATAGGGCGCAGTGTAGGTGAGAATCCACGACACCGTGTTGAGATGACTCCAGCGTGAGAAATAAAAGAAGACAACGACTCCCACCACTCCCAGAGCCATCGGAACCGCTCGAGTTCCCTTCATGCGCGCGAGCACCTGGTAGGTCATGAACGCGACGATCAGTATGTCGATCGCGCCAATCCAGGTGAGTCGTGGAATGACAAAAGTTTCGGGTATCATCGGTTCCTAAATTCCCAGCTCAAAACAATGCGTCCAGCGTGTCCACCAGCGTCCGCATTTCGGCGACGTCATGGACGCGGACAATGTGCGCGCCGCGAAGTACCCCGCCTGCCACGGTCGCGGCAGTTTCCCACAATCGATTCTTTGCGTCCGGCATGGCGCCACTCGCGCCAATCCTGCCGAGGAACGACTTGCGGGACGTGCCGATCAGTACTGGGTATTCTAATCGAGAGAACGTTTGAAGATTGCGCAAAACCGTCACGCTCTCTTCCGCCGTCTTCCCGAAGCCGACTCCAGGGTCCATCACGACAGCCTCGCGGGCAATCCCGGCCTCGGTGGCAACTCGGGCGGCCGCCATCAACTCGTCCTGAACTTCTCGTAGCGGGTTCTTCATTGGCAGTTGCTTGTGAAGTTCTTCCCGGCTTCCCCGGCTGTGCATCAACACGACTGCCGCTCGCGCGGCGCGCACCTCTTCGGGCATTCTGGAATCGAAACGGAAAGCGCTGATGTCGTTGACGATCTGTGCTCCAGCCGCAAGCGCTTTCTGGGCCACCTCCGATCGGTAGGTGTCGATGGAAATTGGAATTTTCAGGCGGACGGCAAGGGCTTCGATGACGGGTAGTACTCTCTTTAGTTCCATCTCTTCAGCCACCGCCTCGCTGCCCGGACGTGTGGATTCTCCTCCGATGTCGAGAACATCGGCGCCTTGTTCCTCCATCTGCAGCGCACGGTTCAGCGCGGCCTGAAGATCCCGATACAATCCGCCGTCGGAAAACGAATCCGGCGTCACATTGAGAATTCCCATGATGGCCGTGCGTTTGCCCAGCTCGATTTCTGTTCGCGGAAGGCGCCATTTGAATATTTGTCTCATGATGCAAAAAAGCCATCCGTGATCATCAGTCGACGATCACGGATGGCTTATGGATTCGAATTCCACGCCGCCTATGCCGGCGCCGGTCGTTCCTGTGGCGGAATCGGCGACGGCCGCACGCTCTTTGCAGTCGCGGGTGTCGGCTTTTCCGGCTTCGTTTCGATCTTTGGAGTGCGGCGCTCTTCCAGAGTCTGGCCGGCAATCAACATTTGAATTTCCGTCGCGTCCAGGGATTCGCGTTCCAGCAAGGATTCCGCAATACGAATCAGCGCTTCCCTGTTGTCTGTGAGGATGGTCTTGGCGCGCTCATAACCCTGAATGATGAACTTCCGCACTTCGTCATCAATCGAGACGGCCGTGCTTTCGCTGTAATCCCGATGCTGGGCAATTTCACGGCCCAGAAAAATCTGCTCTTCCTGTTTTCCGAACGTCATCGGTCCAAGAGAAGACATGCCGTACTGGCATACCATCTTGCGCGCGAGTTCAGACGCCTGCTCGATATCATTGCCGGCGCCGGTGGTCATCGTGTCGAGGAACAACTCTTCGGCAAGGCGGCCGCCCATCATGATGGCGAGCTGCCCTTCCAGATACGCTTTCGGATACGTGTGCCTGTCGTCCACCGGCAGCTGTTGCGTGACTCCGAGAGCCATGCCGCGTGGAATGATCGTGACCTTGTGCAGCGGGTCGGCGCCAACCGTCAGGACAGCAACCATGGCATGTCCCGCTTCGTGATAGGCCGTCACGCGCTTTTCATGTTCGTTGATGAGCATCGACTTCCGTGCGACACCCATCATGACCTTGTCTTTTGCCAGTTCGAAGTCTTCGTGCGTCACCGATTTCTGATTCATGCGAGCGGCATTCAACGCCGCTTCGTTCACCAGATTGGCCAGATCCGCGCCGGAGAATCCCGGAGTGCTGCGCGCAATGACGGAGATATCCACGTCTTCGGAAAGAGGAATCTTGCGTACGTGGACCGACAAAATACCTTCGCGGCCTCTCACATCGGGGCGTGGCACCACTACTCGGCGATCGAATCGTCCCGGCCGGAGCAAAGCCGGATCGAGAACATCCGGACGGTTGGTTGCCGCAATGAGGATGACGCCTTCGTTGGATTCAAAGCCGTCCATTTCCACCAGCAACTGATTCAATGTCTGTTCGCGTTCGTCGTGACCGCCGCCCAGACCGGCTCCGCGATGACGTCCGACCGCGTCGATTTCGTCGATGAAGATGATGCACGGCGCGTTCTTTTTGCCTTGTTCGAACAGATCGCGAACGCGGGATGCGCCGACACCCACGAACATTTCAACGAAGTCCGAACCGCTGATCGAGAAGAACGGAACGTTGGCTTCTCCCGCGATGGCGCGTGCCAAAAGAGTTTTACCCGTGCCCGGAGGTCCAACCAGCAGCACCCCCTTGGGAATGCGTCCTCCCAGCTTCTGAAATTTCTGCGGTTCCTTCAGGAAGTCGATGATTTCCTGCAACTCCTCCTTGGCTTCTTCCACTCCGGCAACATCTTTAAAAGTTACTTTTTTCTGATGCGCTGTGAGAAGGCGGGCCCGGCTCTTTCCGAAGGAAAGCGCCTTATTGCCGCCGCTTTGCATCTGCCGCATGAAGAAGATCCAGAAGCCGATAATAAACAGGAACGGAGCCCACGAAATGAGTGCGGCCAACCAGGGGCTTTGAGTGGGATGTTCGACGCTGTAAGGAACGCCCGCGTCCCGGAGCATGCTGTACAAGGCAGGATAATCGATGGGAGCAACAGTCTTGAACTCTCCGCCCGAAGCATATTCGCCGGTCACGTCGGAGTTGTCGCGGTCCGCGACGATCTTTACGGTTTTGACGCTCTTGTCGTTTACCGCATCCAGGAACTTGCTGAACGAGATTTTATCTTCCTTACCCTTGGGACCGTTCGAGAAGACCTGGTACAACAGCACGGCCGTCACGATCAGTGCTACCCAGAACGCTACCGTTTTCGCCATCGAATTCACTTAATTCCCCCTAATCTCAGCCTTTCACGTCTTCCACTTCACCTTTAGACCATATCGTGGAGCAAAGGGCTAGTCCGATAATGCCTCAAGAGCCACGATTTTCTGGGAACGTCCGCTCGGTGCAAATTCGCGGGAAACGGGAAATGAGGCCACCCAAACTATGGTGGAGTCGATCTCAAAGACCGGCCAGCGGTTTCGCTGACTTCTCGGAACCCCCGCTCGCTGAAAAAGTTTCTTCAGCTTTCCGCCTGGCCAGCCCACGGGCTTGTAATAGTCTCCGGGCTTCCAGTTCCGGATTTTAACACACGGTCCGAGGCTTCCACCATCGACAAAAACCCGCTCCCGGCTCATGGAACCATTTGGCATCAGGGCGTTTTCCGCAAGACCCGCCCGAAAGCTCCTTCCCAGTTCGGGGATATGCACCGTTCCCGGAATTGTCAACTCGTAGACGAACTCCCTAACAGGAGGTTGAATATGCCGGATGATGAGCTTGTCAAATGACCGCTCCGCAACGATTTGGCCTGGAACCTGAATGGTCTTGCCACTCTTCCCCTCCTCCAGGAGAGTGCGAATGCTTTCAATGCGCTCAAAGGTCACATCGGCCAGGTCCGAGCCGGACTGCCGCAGTGCCAACCGGATCGCTCGCCGCGCCAGCGCGACGGGAGCATTTCGGAGGGCGGTCGCCTCGACGACGACCCCGTCGCCGGATGGAGAGGCACGGGCGGCCAGCCACTCCTCGGTCAGTTTCCGCATCCAATCCTCGTCGTCCTGGAGAAGTTCGATGGTTCTTGAGAGCGTTTCACGGAAACGCGGATTGAACGACCCCTCAAGATTCGGAATAACCTGATGCCGCAGGCGATTGCGCGAAAACGATGTATCCAGGTTTGTGGCGTCTGTCCGCCAGGGTTGGTTGACGGAAAGCAGAAAGCGCTGAATCTCCTCGTGCGTGGACTCAATCATCGGGCGCACGGTGCTTCCGGTGACCGGCGCCATCGATACGATCCCTTCGAGTCCCGCCCCTCGAATCAGATGGAGCAGGCTGGTCTCCACACGATCATCCCGCGTATGGGCGATCGCGATTTTCGAAAAGCCATGGTCGCGGCAGATCGACGCGAAGAATTCCTTTCGGGCGGCTCGTCCCGCCGCCTCAATATTTCCATCCGCTGGTTGGATCGCAACGCGGCGCGCAAAAACGGGAATACCCATTTGGGAGGCCAGCTCCCGCACAAATTGCTCGTCGCCGTCCGAGTCCGCTCCGCGCAGGCCATGATTCAGGTGCCCGATGCCGAGCGAGTATCCCAGTTCCTTCAGCACCCGAACCAGCGATACGGAATCCGCTCCGCCTGAGACTCCGACCAGCACCCGCTCTTCGAGCGCCAGCATGCGGTATTTGGCGATTGTTTCGGCCACGCGGCAGGCCAGTTCGGATCGCGGGATTGCCATTTGCAAATTATGGGCGCGCGGACTTCAATTCACCAGCGCGATGCAACAGGCCGAGGGCTTGGCGGCAGCCGACTAAAGTGGTAAAACTAATCGATAGGATTGTTATGGGAAGATTCAAACGTTTCTTAGCCATCCTGAAGCGTCTGCTCCGCCGCAATCCGCCGGCTCTTCCGCAGGATCCGTTTGTCTGGAGCCCTGCTCCTGTCACTCCGCGGCCGAGGAGGCCAGCCGGTTCCGTTGCGGTGGCTGAACCGGACGACGATTAATCTTCGTCCCAGTCATCGTGGTTGTGATGTTTCCAGTGCCACGGGTTCTGGCAGGAGACGTGGTCGCCGTCGCCGGCAATGATCCAGTCGAAACCGGCGTCGCCCGATAGCCAGTCTTCTCTCGCATCATCAAATACCGTGGTCGAGTTGAGCCGTATGCCTCCCGGCAGCCCATGTTGGATGAGACTCACCCGATCGTCTCGATCCAAATCGTTTCGAGTCCATGCAGAGAAGATCGTGGCGAGCGCTCTGGGATTGCTGTCGTAAAGGGTCCATCCACCAATGAGCAAGTCATCTTCGGATTTGCCGGACAGCCGGTCCGATCCGTTGCCGCCGATCAGGAAATTGCGTCCGCTGCCGCCGATCAACTCGTCGTTGCCCGGGCCTCCGATCAGGATGGACGAACTTGCCGGGCTCTCGAGGCGATCGTTTCCGTCGCCGCCGTGAATTTCGACAGTGCCTGCGAACTTGCCGTTCACTCGGATCTCGTCATCCCCGTCGCCGCCAAGGACAATGATGCGTCCCGTTGGCACAAACACTCCCAATGATTTGTTCCCGATTGTCACCTTGACGCGGCCGGAATTGCCTTCCTCGTCGATGCGAATCTCATCGCCGTGGGGCGACCCCTTCACGATCAGGGCCGTGCGTCCGGGCTCCACGGGATCCGTTTGAAGGGTCGCCGATTTTTCCGGCAGGGCCGCAACAGTAATCGATACGGTTGCCACATTGGACACCAGTCCCGAGTTGTCCTGCGCGGTGTATTGGAAGATGTCGACTCCACTGAATTCTGCCGCAGGCGTGTAGGTGATAGCTCCGGTCGCTGCGTTCACTTCCACGAAACCATGAGTTGGTGCATTGGCAATCGCCACCGTAGCCCGCACAACCACGCCATCGATGTCGCTGTCGTTCGCGAGCACCACAATCGTCATCGGCAGGAGTTCGCTCGTCACGGCAGAATCATTGCGCGCCACCGGTGCGTCGTTCACAGGCGCGATCACAATCGAAACCGTTGCTTCGTTCGATGCGAGTCCGCCGGTGTTCCTCAAGATGTAGCGGAAGCTGTCCGTTCCAAAGAAATTCGCCGCCGGCGTGTAAGTGACAAGGCCCGTCGCCGCATTCACGCTCGTCGTGCCGTGGCTCGGGCCGGCCGTCACCGTGACCGACGCAGGGTCCAGAGCACCCAGAGGATCCGAATCGTTGGCAGTCACGTTGACGGTCGCAGTCGTGTCTTCGTTCACGTTCACGATGTCATTCACTGCCACCGGAATGGCGCTGTCGTCGTCATGAATCGTGCCGGCCACCGTCGTTGTATCGAGGATCGCATTCCGGGCGTCGACAATAGTGAGGACGACGGTTTCATCCCCTTCCCGGAGTGTGTCGTTGACGATTCCGATCGATATGGTCTCGACTGTCTCGCCGGGTGCGAATGTGACTTCGCCGAAGGTCGCAACATAGTCCAGCGATGCCAGCGCTGTTCCGTCGTCCGTGCGATAGCGAACCGTGACGGGCAGATTGCTCGACACCGATAGCCGCAGCACAAATGTCAGCGTTCCTCCGGTTGCGCCTTCAAAGGCACTAGCGCCGCTCTCCACTCGGACATGCGGCGGCATCACATTCCCAATGGCGGCTCCGGCAAAGAGCGCCGCCAGAGCATCGCCGGTGTTTCCACCCACAACGTCTTCGATCGCCAGAGTGCCCGCACCCGCTGCGGCAAGATCCGCGGCAGCACTCCCTTGTGCCACAGCTTCGATGCGGGCGAGATCGAGCAGGAAGTTGATTCCACCTCCCGGCGAAAGTGATGCAATGGCCTGATTCGACGCGGAAATTGTAGTCGCGGCACCGGCAAGGGTGTCGTCATCGAGCACAACACCGCTGTTTGCGGAAGCCGCGGCAAGCAGTGTGCCGATTACTCCAGTGTCTTTGAAATCCGGCGTTCCCGTCATCGCAGCGATGGATGCAAACATCGAGTGTGCGGCGCTTCCAATGGAAAGATCCGCGTCAATTCCGACCGCTGCGAACAGCGCGGCGGCATCGACGACGGTGTCTTCCAGCGTAATCTCCGCGCTGTAGACCACAGGACCATTGGGATCGCCGGCCAGAGTAGCCGCGATCGGATCGAACGAGAGAAGATCAATATCAGGAAGTCCAAGCTCCGCCCGTACGCGCGCCGTCGCCTCCTCGAGCGACAGACCTGTATCGATGAAAGCCACCACCAGAGTGGAAATCGGCGAGACGATCAGTGTACCGTCCTGGATGGGAGCGCTGAACGGTATCGGAAGAGGCAGCAGGCTGGCGATCATGGTGCCGCCCGTCGCAACAATGCGGCCTTCGTTGGAGTTGAGAATCCCGTCGTTATTGCGATCGAAGACGGCGGGGACCGGTAGTGAGAACGAGCCGTCTGCTGCCGTCACTGCCGTCGGCTCTACAGGCTCATCGGGATCCTGCACGCCGTTGCCGTTGAGGTCCAGATAGTCGAGAGCTCCGTCAAAATTGGCATCGAGAAACACCAGTGCGCCGGAGACGTAACTTTGCGGAACCCAGCCGGATGCGATGGTCACGACGGTATTGACCCCATTGCTGACCGCCCCCCCGACGGCAGAGGGAGTCAGCGGGATGACGAGGTTTCCAATCTTCAGGTTCCCATCGCTCGAAATGCTCCCGGTCCCTACGCCATCTATCGTTCCCCAGACGCCGGAGTTGTTCACCTCGATTGCGACTGAACCATATCCATCATTAGGGAAGTCATAGCTCGTCTTGAAGTCGAACGCGCCAGTTGAAGCGATATATGCCGACATTGAGAGCGACGTGAATCCGAGATTGATGCTGGCGGACGACGCCGATAGCTTGAGAGTCTGTCCGTCAATTCCAAAGTCGAGCGTTGCAGGGTCCAGCTTCGCGCTGCCCACGAGGGTCATTGACCCTGAGGCATTCCCGGATGCCTGGAAGACTCCTCCGACTTTTCGCATCGTAAAACTGTTCAGAGTGAAGGTTGCGCCGCCGCCCAGGACTCGGATCGAGGGTGATCCCAGGATGTCAAAGCGGAAACCATTCGAATCCAGCTGCACTCGGAAGCTGCCACTGGAAACATTGAAGACCGAGCCGAGCGACAACGATTCGAGTGGCGTGAACGTCTTATCGATTTTGCCTCCGAAGCTCATCGTCAGATTCGGCAGTTTTACATTCACCTGTGCCGTACCGTTCAGAAGCGGAAGCCGCAGATAACCACCATTCACCTGCAGAGTGAACGCCGTTGTCGCCGTGCGCTCTATATGAATGGACGCACCGGTGATGCGCAGGTCTTCGATGCCAAGCGAGCTGACGAATGCATCGAAGCCAAAGTTTCCGTTGGACGATATTGTGAATGCTTTGATCGTCAGGTCGGCGACTCCACTGATATGCAGCTTCGGAAGAAGTGCCGGCGTGAACTTGCCTGTTGAAACGCCAGCCACATCGAGGGTGATCACGCCGTGTGTCCCTGACAGAATGATGCGGGCGTTAATCAGGCGCACGGGATCGTTAGTCCCACCAAGTGAAATGTTGGAGGCAATGGTGAAGGAGAAATTCGCCGCCGTCGCGTCCAGTGAGATCTGCGAGAACGTGAGCCGGTTGGAGCCCGTGGCGAATGGCGGAATGTTAATGGACAGTTGGTCGGCGGCGGTGGTTCCGCCGATCGTGAGAAGAAATTTGGCGTTGGCAGGATCCACGTCGACAAGAACTTTCGGGACGTTGACCCACAGCCGCTGATCCCTTGTCGTGGAGTCCCCTCCAACAAAATCCCAGACGAACGCCGGCAACTGCAACTGGAACTTTCCGTCAGACCCGACGCTGAAGCTGGCAATGGACCACGACGCGACACCGCTCCACGCAACCGTTGTGGCCCCGGCGCGCAACCGGAATCCGTCGATTGCCCTGGACAACGAGAAGGTTCCGGTGAGCGATAGCTGGGAGCCAGGGCCGCCGATCGTTAAATGTGTGGTGGTGATGGTGAGAGTTCCGAAACCGTTGGAGTCGAGCGAACCACTCACAGCCAGACTGGTGCCGAGACCGGGAATGGTAATCGATGCATTCAGGCTGATGCTGCCGACGCTCGCGCTCATCACCAGGCTCATACTTCCGGTAATCGTTAAATTAATCGGCAGCTGGCCAGTAACCCCGGTGCCAAGCGCTAACGTGTTGCCCGGCACGGTGACTACGATCGAACCCTGCAGGCCGCTCGCCGAGACGGTGAACGAAGCCGAAGCCGCAGTGAGCGTATTGCCCATGAACGCGAGACTACCGGTAACCCCGATGGTCACCGTTCCAGTCGCGCTCGCGTAAAAGTCGAAAGTGCCATTCAGCGTGAAGGGCCCCGCCACGAGGTTGCCCGTCACACGGAGCCGTGCGAAGGGCTGCGCGATAGTCGTGTCGATATCCAGCTTGTAGGTTGCGTTTGCGCCAAAGCTGAAACCGAACACGGAGTCCGGAGCAGAGGGCGTTTGAGGTGAGTTGATCGATCCCTTGATTCCTGTGATACCGACGCCGAGATCAACGACGAAGTGGGCATTTAGAACATTTTTCGAATTTACCGTGAAGGTCACGTTTGCATCGGCGTGGATCTTGACCTGATCCACACCGTCGAGTTTGAAATCGAATCCTCCCGACAGAGTCAGTGACCCGGTGGGGATGCCGACCTGGAGCCCTCCACCGATATGTACCAACGCAAACGGTCCAGCATCGAGCCCGCCGAAGAGCAGCGAACTCTGAGTAGTCGTGTTGATGCGGACGTCGAACGTGGCGCCGGTGTTAATGAAGAAATCGAGGCCTCCGCTGGGTCCGGATCCGGCTGTTCCGGTAATCCTCGCCAGAATCCCGTCGGATGTCGCCCGCACTTCGCCATTTACGCTGAGTTGCACGACCTTCAGAGTGCCTACTTTGAACGTCACCGTCGAGATCGTCATGATGGTGACGTGGTCCAGGTTGAACTCGAAGTAGTGGTCGCCCGCCAGGATGATCGCTCCAAGCACGGTTGAGCCGAGCGGCGTGATTCTCAGATCGCCGGTCACATGGATACGCGCGAACGGTCCGGCGTCCACACCTCCAAAGAATATGGAACTCTGATTCGTCGTATTGATTTGCACGTCGAACGTCGCGCCGGCAAACGAGATCGGGAGCGAGCTCGGCGGTCCAGTGAGACTCGCAGTGATTCGTCCGAGGATGCCCGCAGACGTCACCGCCAAACCTCCCGCAACGTGGACCTTGACGACATTCACAGTGCCGATGCTCAACGCGATGTCCGATTCCGTGTGAATACTAACGAATCCAACAAGGCCCCCGGCCGTGATGGTGTGAATGCCAACTATTGTCATCTTCGCCAGGTTTGGAATGCCCCACGGAGTGACCGTCAGACTTCCGGTGACAGCGACTCGCGCATACGGTCCGGCTTCCGGGAGTCCGATGATGACCTGAGGGGACGATGTCGTGTTGACTTCGACTTTGAACGTCGCGCCGGCATCGAACCCGAAGCGCAGCAGACTGTCCGGCCCCACCGGCAAACTTGCCGTGAGCACACCTGCCAGCCCGCCTTCTGACACCGTCAAACCACCCTCGACGTGCAGTTGAATTACGCGTTGTGCTCCCACGTAGTACGCCACAGTCGAAACCGTCTTAATGCTGACGAAACCGCCGAAAAAGCTCGCCGCGACATCGTGCTCGCCAACGATTGTCAGCGCCGGCAACACGAACGACCCTTCGGTCAGGGCGATACTCAATTCGCCCGTTACGTGAATGCTGGCGAACGGCCCGGCCTGAAGTTTCACTCCATCCACTGTCGGTGTCTGCGTGGTTGTGTTGATCCGAACCTCGAAAACGGCATTCGCGAACGAGAAACGAAGCGGCCCGTCGGGTTGGTCGGTTTGGGTGACGGTGAGTCGTCCATACACGCCATCCGGCGTCACCGTCATATTTCCATTCACATCGACTTCAAGGACGCGCAGTGTTCCGACCATCAGCTTGATGGTGGAATCCGACTTGATGCTGAGCAGATTCCCTGCACCAATGGTGAAGTCATGCTGGCCCGTCAACGTCAATGCCGGCAACGGCAGGACGTTACTGGTCCGGATCTGCAGATCGCCCGTCACGTGCACGCGCGCGTAACGGCCCGCTTCCAGCGTTACCGCGCCGAGTGTCTGCGCCGCGTTCGTCGTATTGATGTCGAGACGGTAGGTCGACGTGTTCGACAATGAGAACAACAATGACGGGTCCGGACCCTGGGGTATGGAACCTGTAGCAAGATTCAACGTCGCAGCGATGCCTGCGGTACTGACGACGGCGCCGCCGCTGACATGCACACTAAGGACCTGCTTTGTTGTAGCGCCGAGTCCTACAACCATTGCTGCGGATGCATCCACTTCAACCTGAAGAACAGGTATCGACTGCGCCAGTCCGGCGAACATGTCGAATACTCCATTCAGGCTGAGACCATACGCACTCAAACTCCCCGCGATGTGAACGCGCGCGTAACGCCCCGCGCGGATCGGATCCAACGCCGCAATAATGTCGTGCGTCGTGTTCACCTGGAGAGTAGCCTGGCCCGTCATCGTGAAGTCCAGAGCACCCGGTATTGAAGGCGAGCCTGTCAGATCGATACCACCCGCAATACCATGATCGCTGATCTCAAGACTGCCGCGCACGCCGAAGCTCGCGACGGTCAGTGGAGTGACCGCCGGTCCAACGGTCAGGTTCAATCGCGCGTCGGCCAAAACCGCCACGTACGGCGAACCATTTCTCACACCCACGGTCAAATCGAATTTTCCCAGCTGTCCTGCCGTGAGCACCGCGTTGTGCGTACCGTCGATCGTCAGGCCCTCGGCAGACAGCGTGCTGCCTGTCAATCGCACCCGCCCATACGGTCCGCCCTCGCCGAGAAGCTGCGGGATGAACGCCGTCTGATCCAGTCCCGTCGTGTTGACTTCGAGCATGGTCGTACCGCCGGAGAGTGAAAATCCGAGCGGCCCGGAACTATCCTGCTGTCGCTGAAGGGTGATTCGTGCTGCCAGTCCTTTGTCGCTGATCTGAAGCTGTTCGGCGGCACGGAAGCGGAAGAGCAGTGTTTGACCAACCGTGAGACCCAGTGTGGCACTGGCGTCGAGCAGGATCCCGCTGCTCGATAGCGTCAAGCCGAAGGTGCCGGCAAGGTCGAGCCCCATCGTTGTCAGATGTCCGGTCAGCCGCGTATGGAAGTACGGACCAGCGGGAAGATCGAGGCCCAGAGTCGCGACAGCTTGATTCGTCGTATTTATTTCGATCAGAGCGCTTCCGCCAATCGTGAAGTTCAGCCCCGCCGGCAGACTCTGGACACTGCTGGTGGCGATGCGGCCGGCCAATCCCTGCGCACTGATTTCAAATCCGCCCTGAACGTGGAAGTTGAGTACGGTGACACTCCCGGACTTCACGATTCGCGTGGCGTCGATAGCTACCGCGAGGAACGGAGTGCCGTTACGTTTGCCCGTAACCAGATCGAACGATCCGGTTAGGGTATTGCCCGCTGCCGTCAATGTTCCATCCACATGGATTCTGCCGCCGGGCTGCACGGTGTGACCGTCGACGACAACAGCGTTGCCGGTTGTATTGATCTCGAGTCGGCCGGACCCGGCGAGCGTGAAACCGGTGCCTTGAAGTGTGAATGTCTGCCCGGTGCCAAACGTCAGAGCCAGGAATCCGGCAACTCCGGAACCGTCGTTTGCCGCCGTCGCGATTACGTTCAGTATCTGGTCGGGGAGGTTCATCAACAAATCTCGAATATCGGTTTGAAGCGCGGTGATTTCCGAATTGATCAGATTGCTCAGATTTGCCCAGTCCGAAATTCCGGCAAGACTGGCGGCCAAATTCTGTGTGACCACGTTGATGTCCGAGGCTGCCGCGTTAACCAGATTGAGAATCGCGTTGCGATTGATCGCGGAAAGATTGGCAATGTTGTTCGCCAGGCTATTCAGCTTCGCTGCAATGGCGGTCATTGTGCCCGCAACCGTGTTCTCGACGCTGTCCACGTTCGCGGCGGCCAGTGGCGCCTGAGCCATCAGGTCCGCTATCAGTGAATGAAGCGCAGCCGCAGCGCCAGCACTGATGTTCGTCGCCAGTTGATCGGCCAGGCTTGCGAAGAGCGGACGCGAGGAAGCGATGACTTTGAGCTGCCCGTCCACATTCAGCGTGGTGCCGAGAACCGCAAGCGAACCTTTGACGCCGAGGGAAACATTGCCCGCCACACGCTCGATCGACGCATTGAAGTTCTGAAGACTTAGCAGCGGATTCCCTGGATCCGTGGTGAGACCCGGAATTGTGAGCCGGTCCACCGATGCGGTCGCCTTGAAATCGGGAACAAAGGCGGCAGGTCCGGCCGCACCGGGATCGTAAAGAGGAATCTCAAAATCGAAATTGGCGTTGTCGATGAGTGACGCAATATCGAGATGCGACGTAAGACCCACGCCGCCCATGAGCTTGAGCCGGTCGGTCTCGGCCGGATCACCGCTGAAGCCCGGAGTGAACGCGCGGAAGCTCGCTTCAAAATTGCCGGCGGCCGAGGTTTTGGAAATCAGTTCAGCCGGCAGGCCCAGGCGCGCGAGGATCTCGTCGATCTTTTCCATCGAATCCAGATCGCTCGGATTGATCGTCACCATTGCCGATGCGACAGGCAGCTGCACCGTTTCGCCATTCGACAGGGTCACCGGCCGGAATCCGAGTTCGTACTGCATCCGAAGCCCAATGAGCGGATCCAGCGCCGTAATCTGCAATCGGCGCGTCGCTGCCGGTCCGGTTCCTTCGGTGAGTTCAATGTGGCCGCGGCCGAGAGGGACACTCAGCAGCTTCGCATCCCAGTTGCCTTCGAGGTACGCGTCGTTCAGCAGTTGCTCCACCGCGGCGCTGGTCCGGTTGGCGAGTGGAGCGGCGATGTCGCCGAAGAGATTCGCCAGCAGAGCGTCGGCGTTCGCACGTTCGCCATGAGACAGCGTCTGCTCCAGTACGGCGATCTGGCCGGGCGGCACCAGGCCCTCCATCACATGCAGCGGCGATGGAATGAACATCTGAATGCTTGCGGGATTATCGATCTGCGTCAGCAACGGAGCGACCTGGGTAACCCATGTGACCACTTCGAGCGGCTGCCGCGGAAACCGCGGATCGAGTTGCGCAAGCGCGTCAACGACCGCCAACGGGTCGGTGATCAACCGCGGAATATCGATCCGGCCGTAAAGCAGCAGGCCGCCGTTCTGCAGTATCGCGTCGAAACGATCGCGCCGATCGATCGGGATCTTTGTCGGATCAATGTGCACCGTGAGATCGGGTTCCCCCGTCACCGGATCGAAAGCCTGCTGAATGCGATCCGCGAGGAACGTGTTGATCTCATCCGGGCTCTGGCTTGGAGTGACCAGCAGGCCCGTCACGCTCGCAAGGTGGAAACCACCCATCGTGATATCGCCCGAGATGGCGACTCCCCAGTTCTTGTCGAGCGCGTCGATGGTGAGGGGCGCGTGGCCCATGAGGATTTCGCCGAAGTTGGATCCGATCGGCAGACTGAAGCCCAGCGTCAGTTCCAGATCGGGAACCAGCAGGAACCGTTCCAGAATGACGGAGCCGAAGCCGAAGAACCACGACTGCACCGAGGACTTGATGCCGAACGTCACGCCCGTTTTGTCCAGAGTCAACGTGACTTCATCCTTCGATGCGCCGAATGGAATTCCGAGGATCATCGGCTGCATGTAGCCGCGGATTCTCAGCGAGGGGTTCATCGTGTCGAGGATCGTTTGTCCGGTAATGCCGCTGACTGGCGCGAGCAGTGCCTGCCCGACAATCCGTGCGATGACGGCGAGCACTTTCGCTCCGGCGCGCTGCGGAGAATCGGCAGGCATTAATTCTGTGATTGTGGCGAAGAACGGATCGTTGGCAACCGCATCGAGATCCGCAAAGCTTCCGAAATGGGTCGGGTCGTTGAGGACTCTAAAGCCGACATTCAACAGTTCGGTCATGAGCGCATCGGCGGCGTTGGCGATGTCGTTGACACTGGTCAATCCGTTCAGCAAACGCGTCTTCAGAAGGGCGGCAGTGATGACGACCTGGTTCTCGATGGCGTCCACACCGTTGTGTCCATCGACATCAAGAAGGATCTGCGACAGCCGCTTCGCATGGTTCGCCTGCAGGTTTGCCGCGACTTCATTCAGCACCGTGTTGAAGAAGGATTGCCCGATCGGAAGTGCTCCGGCGGCGAGTTGCCGGACGAAGGCCTGAACCGCCAGCCCGATTCCTTCCACCATACCTTGAGTCTTGAGCTGAACGCCGAACGTCGCACGCACCGGCAGAATCAGAGCCAGCGGGCTTCCGGTGGAACCGGGCAGTGCGAACGCCATGTCAAGCGCCGGGTTTATCGGGTCGCTGAAATCGAACAGGATCCCCACGCTCGCCAGCGGCATTCCAATGACCTGGAGGTCGCCGATGCCGAACAGCTGGAAGCCAAAGCTGCTGATGAATGCGCCGACTCCCCCGGGAGCCGCGTCCGGAGGCGCCTGCACCGGGTTCGGCAGAGTCGACAGATCGAATCCGATATTGGCGCCGAGCGTAACCTTCGCTCCGATCAATCCCGCGACATAGGTGTTGGTGAGTACGCCGCTGATGGCGAACGTGAAGCCGCGATTCCAGGTGAACACCTGTTCGGTTGCGGCCTTCAATACGGCATCGTGAATGGTCGTTGTGGAGATCGCCAACGGCATGTGGATCTCGTGGTTATACAGGACGTCTACCGGATCATTGATCTTCGGCAGCGGCTTGCCGTCGAACACAAACCCGCCCTCAAATCCGGTGAGAATGAATCCGGTGCGATCGCCGATGCCGGCTCCCGCGGCAGTCCCAACTCCCGGAACCACGCTTCCAACCAGCGCGCCGACGATCAGTCCAATTGGTATCGGCGCTCCGGCAAGCAGCCGCGCCAGCACCGGCCCGTACTCACTCAGGACGATATCGATCCCAACACCGATCCCGTCGTATGCAAACTCGCCCACCACCCGCGCGTAGATCACAGGGATGGCCGGAATACCCAGCGCCGGATTCGCAGGCGTCATCATCACTTCGCCGTTCGCATCGCGAAGCAGGTGCAGTCCGAAACCGCCGCCGATCGAAATGGGCCCGATATCGAACGGCGCCACGAGAACTTCGATGCCGTCCAGATTTGTAATCGGGAACTGGCCGGTGAAGAGTTTGTGCAGGTCGACCTGGAGTCCATCGAGCTGTGCAGCCACCGGCCAGCTTTCGGTGATTCGAAGTCCGCCGGAGAATGTCACGGTGAATGGCACCGAGTCGATGGTGAGATCCGTGAAGCGTTTTGCCGTTGCTTCATCAGTCAGATCAGCGCCGCCGTCACCGAGTGCGCCGTCATTGAATTTGAAACCGAGGTTGCGTACTTCAAGCGGAACCCAGTCCGGTAATCCGAATCGCTCGTTACCCGCAGTGATCGACACGCCGAAGCCATCGAGCAGATAAACGTTCACCTGAGGTGTCGTGCCGTCGATGTGCATGCCAATGCCGATGGGCCCGGCCGTGCCGCTCCATCCCGACAGAGGATTGTCGCTGCTCGGATCATCGGGATTGCCGAAGAGGACGGTCAGTGTATCGGTCTTGAACAGCGGTTTGCCCGGACCCGGATTGAAATCGAGGGCGACGCCGGTGGATTGCATCGTCACCACATCGCCGAATGCGATCCGTATGCGCTCCACATCGAGGCCGGCGAATGCGAGGTCATCCAGTGAAATATCGAAGGTGTTCGGATCGGTGCTGAGCCGCGCACTGACCGCGAGACTGAAATGCAGCGCCGCGTTCGTTACCTTAATGACTTCGCCGAAACGGAAGCCGATTGTAAACGTGCCGTCGAGCGTCAGCGCCGCAATGCGGAAAATGCCGGTAGCCGCTTGCTGTGGAGTTGGATCCGTCAGGTGGAGCTCGCCGCTGATATCGATCGCCGCGTCTCCATCGATGTCGTCGAATCCGGCCGCGATGGCCAGATGGCCGCCAAATGTCGGGACGAAATTGCCGCCCTGGTATCCGCCAAGCGAGATCGTGCCGCCCAGAGTCACCGGACCGATCACAAGATCTTCAAACCCGATTGTGATCGGACCGAAGTCGATGAGGCGGATGCGGCGGCCGCTGTCCTCGATCCCGATCGCGATATGGAAATTGCTTTCCGCTTCCGAGGAGCCGGCTTCCACCTCGCGCTGGTTTGCGGCAGCGCCAATTCTAAGAATGGGTGTGAACGGAAGATCGCTCAATGCCGCGAAGTTGAAATGGCCATCCACGGCGATAAGGAAGTCGGTGAATCCCCAGGTTTCACCGGGATCCTTAATGCCATTACCGTTGGTGTCGTCGTCGCGAATACCATCGTGATCCGCATCGGCGCCGACAGTAATCGCGATGTTGCTCAGATCGAATGGCAGGAAGTCCGCGATACCCAGTACTGTCGACAACCCACTGATATCGACCGAGACTCCGGTGAGGTCAATGCGGCCCTGGTGATCGATCTGCAGGTTGGAGAGCGCTACACTGAGGCCGGGAATCGCAGGGATTCTGGCATTGACTGCCAACGCATGGAAAATGAAACCGGTTTCCGACGGCCCCAGATGCAGTTCCGGATGCGTCGCAGTCGCAATGAAAATGTCGCCAACCGTCAGAGTGGCCATGCCGCTTTCGAATGTGAATCCGTCGTGTGACAGCGTTGCGCGGAATCCAGGCACGCCTTCAAACGTCTCGAGCTTCACCAGACTCTCGCCTCCGCCGGGGTTGAGCAGATTGGCGGTGGCTGCTGTGACGACAAGTGAACCTGCGCTGAATCCGTTGTTCACATCGAAGGCGACATCCGTCACGGTGATCGTCAGCTGATCCAACTCGAACAGGCCTGCGAATGCCGGAGGTGGAAGATCACCGGCGCTGAATGTCGCGCTTCCGAGCGTGAACCCGTTGCCGCGAATGGAGAGATCGTTCAACTCGATGCGGACCGGATCGCCATTGGCATCCTTCAGCGGCAGCAGGAATATTTCGGCATGGTCCAGGCTGGCGATCTCTGCGGACGGGTCGTCAAGCGTCGCTGGCCCAATATGGAACGCCATGTTCTGGCCTTTCACTTCCAGAACATCGTCGATGAGGAGGTGGAAATCACCGGCCTTCAGGGTGAGCTCTCCCGTGTTGAGGTCCAGCGAGCCGCTAATTCCTTTCCATGCCGGGTCGTCGGGATTGTCGGTCGCGTGAATGCCATCCGGATTCACGTCGGCGTGGAAGAAAGACTGCTGATCCGGGAACAGCTGCGCGGACAGAGCGGAAACTTTCAGTGTATTTGTCGCGCCGGCATCGAGCCTGAAATTTGTCCACGATGCCAGGTCCGCGACATCGCCGTCGAACAGAATCACAAGATTCATCGTCAGGCGCAGATCCTCGAAAGTCAGCAATGCCGGGTTGGCTCCGATCGCGCCGGAGATCTGAATATCCGCGCCGATGATGACCAGTTTGTCGGGATTCCGGAAGACCAGCGCTTCGGCGATGTGTGCAGCTTCGAACTGCGGGAAGCCTGGAAGCGTGAGCGTGAGGCCCGTGAGTTTCGCTACTTCTCCCTGCGGTCCGGGATCGCTCAGGAAAAAATCGATCGCTTCAATGAATATGTGCACGAGCGGGTTCTGCTGCGACGGCAGGTCGATGGTGAGGTTCGCAATGTGCACGCTGGTCAGTTGCGGACGATCGACGATGATCGAAACGTAAGGACTGGCCGCCGTGACCGTGGCTCGAATCGCGAGATGGAAGCCAAACGCTGCGCTCCCTGTTACCGGCGTGCCATCGCCGTTCACTGTCAGTGCGAGCACGCCATCCAAAGTCAGCGTTCCGCCCGCGCTCAGAGTCTCGCCGTTGATCGTCGGCAACAGTGTTCCGGTAAAGTCGACTCGGGCTCCCGCCTGTATGCTGGAATTGGAATCGCTGCCTGTGACGGTGAAGAAGCCGCTGACGTTCGGGTTGTACTGACCCGCTTCATATCCGCCCAGAGTGATTTCTCCGGCGAACGTGACGCCGAGCCCCTTGTCATCGGAGATTCCGAGATCGGCGACGCCAAGCGTGATGGGCCCGAAGTCGACCGGCTGGAGTTTGCCATTCTTCAGAGAAGCGACATCGATGAGGAAGTTGAACTCCCCGTTATTCTGTTCCGAGAATTCCGTAACGGGATTGCCAATCCGGATGATCGGCGTAAATCCGAGTTGCTGTTTCAGGCTGTCGATCAGGAACCGGCCGCGGACGCCAAGCTCGAAGCTGTCCAGGTTGTCCGGGTCGGGGAAGCTCACCGTGATGGTGTGAATCTCAACCGGCAGAAGACCCGCAATGCCCAGCGCCGAGGTGTATCCATCGGGAACGTGAACGTCTGCAGTTTGCAGGAAGAAATGTCCGTTACTTCGCAGGCCGAATCCCGTGAACTCCACCGTGGGCACCAGGCCGTCTACTTCCAGAAGTGAAATCGTTGCGACGGCGTGTGCCACATGCAACAGGTCATCGCCCGGTTGCGGCGATCGCGAAAGATTCAGCGTCACCGCAGGCGTGAGCCCTTCCGGCAGTCCCGTCACTTCAAAGACTCCGCCGACAGTCGCTGAGAATCGGCGTGCCGCCAACGTCAACTCGCCGGTGATCAAGTTCAGATCGCCGGAGATTCCGGGCAGATTGTCGGTGGGATCATCATCGCCGATGCTCGCGGTTCCGTTCGTTTGTCCGGGGAACAGCGTTGCGCTCGTGGCGGTGAGATGCACGGTGTTGGTTGCAGCGATATCGAGTCTGAAGTTGTGCCAGGTTGTGGGATTCGCCATGTCGCCGTCGAAGAGAATCGTCAGGTTGGCCGTCAGCCGGAGATCGTCCAGTTCCAGGATCGTGGGGTTTGCACCGATCGCGCCGGAGATCGCAATTTCCGCCGCGTCCACGACGATGCGATTCGTGAAGACGAGGGCCTGATTCACATGCGCGCTCGCGAACCGCGGAAAGTCCGGCAGCGTGATGTCGAGGCCACTGAGACTCGCAACCTCACCTTGCGGTCCAGGCGATGAAAGGAAGAGATCGATCGCGTCCACTTCGATGTGAACGAACGGCGAGTCGTGAGTGGGCAGATCGATGATCAGGTTCCGAATATGGACGCTGTCGAGCGTGAACGATGTTTGGATGTCGACATACGGGTTGGTCGTTTTTATCGCCGCCGTAACCGACATGTGGAACGCGAGCGACGCGCTGCCCGCGACGGGCGACCCGTCGCCGTTGACCTGAAGGAACAGGACACCGTTCAAATCCAGAGTGCCACCGCCATTCAATCCTGAGGCGGCGTGCGTCGGCGTCAGCGTGCCGTTCACCGTGACGCGCGCGCCCACCTGCACGTCCCCGCTCGCAGAAACAGCAACGGCCTCAAACCGTCCAGCGACCGTTCCCACAAACTGGCCCTGTTGATAGCCGCCCAGTGTGACGTAACCCGCAAACGTCACGTTCGCTCCGCCGGGAATTCCGACCACAAGATCGGTGACGCCGAGCGTGATAGGACCAAGATCGCGTGGCGTGATAACGCCATTTTTCAGGGATGCGACGTCCAGCGTGAAATCGAAGTCGCCATTCTCTCCGCTGAATCTCGGCACCACGTCGTTGGATGGTGGCAGTGCACCAATGTGAATGATCGGCGTGAAGCCGAGCTGTTGACTCAGGTTGTCGATCAGGAATCGGCCGTGCACGCCAAGTGCGAAACTGTCGAGGTTGTCTGGATCCGGGAAGTCGACGGTGATCGTGTGAATTTCCACGGGAAGGAATCCGGCAATCCCCAGCGACGTCGTGTATCCGGCCGGTATGTGTACCACCGCGCCCTGCTGGAAGTAGTGACCGTTGGCACGCAAGCCGAAGTCGGTGAACTCGACGGTGGGAACCAGGCCGCCGGCCTCAAGCAGTGAAATTGAAGCGATGGCGTGCGCCACATGCAGCGCATCATCGCCAGGCAGAGGCGATCGCGACAGCTGAAGTGTGACCGCAGGATTCGTCGCGTCGGGAAGTCCGATCAGATCGAAAACGCCGGCGACAGTCGCGGTGAATTTGCGGCCCGTGATGGTGACTCCGCCATTGATGAGATCGAAAACACCGTGCAGTCCGGGGTCGGTGTCAGCGGCGTTGTCATCGAGAAGGCTCGCCGTCACACCAAGTGATGGGAACAGCGTTGCTGAAGACGCCGAGAATTCAATGGTGCCGCCAAAGCCTGCGGTGAGATCGCTCACGTCGAATGAAAGGTTGGTCACCTTCAGCGTGAAGTCCGGAACCGTCAGGATTACGGGATTCGTGCCGAGGGCAGCATCAGTGCCGGGGCCGCCGAGTATGGCGCTGCCGATGCGCAGGCCGTTTCGCCGAATGGTGATCCCGTTGAGCGTGAGAGGCGGAGCCCGCGGAAGATCGGGTGAACTCAGCTGGGCCTGTGCAATCGTTGCCAGTACGGTGCTCGCGTCGGTCGCGGCTGGGTCGAAGGTCAGGTTGAGGTTGCTGGCTTCGAGGCGAAGCAACGTTTGTTCGATTGTTGCGGCGAACGTATCGGCATGCAGGTGGACAAGCGGATTGACGATCAGAGTCGATGGATCCGTTCCGGCTGCGACATGCAGAGGCGGCAGTTCGATCGATCCGTTCAAGCCTGTCATCGTCGCAGAGAATATCGAGCTGCCGGCGTTCGGGAATATCGTTGCGGATGCCGCGCTCATTGTCAGCGTCGGAAGGACTTCGGCCGTGTTGCCGCTCACCGTCACGTTGAGTGAAAGCGTGACGCGGACATCGGTCAGATCGACGATGTGATTGTCCTGTGCACCCAGCCATGCAGTTGCAGCGGCGAAGGTCAACTGAACGCTGGCGCCATTTCGCCGGACGCTGAATGAATCCACCTGCGCGGAGTTGAGCAGGAATGGAAGTCCACTGAGTTCATCGCCCGGGAAACTGAGACGAAGCTGACGGACCGTCGCGATGGTCGTGTCCGCCGCAGTCAACGCGGGATCGAGTGTGATTTCGAGACCGGGCGGTGTGGCTGCATCGTTGTCGCCGAAGAGCAGGCGAACGCCACCGCCGAGTGCGATCTCACCGGAGGCGGCAGAAAGCGTCAGCTGGCCGGTGTTTGAGAGCGAGCCGCTGATTCCCGTGGCATGCGCCAGCCCGAGCGTGGTGCTGCCGGAATCCGGAAGCACCACAGCGGATGACGCGGTCACAGCGATGCTCCCATTGAATGCACCGGTCGCGAAGTTTCCGTTGAATACGACGTGAAGAGTCAGTCCATCGACCGAGAGCGCGGAACCGATTTGCCGCGTGCCAATATTAAAGGTTTGATCGAAGCTCAGTGTGCCCGGATCGAAACTCAAATCGACGTCCTGACCGACGTTCACATTCTGGTCGCCGAACGGCGTGATCAGTTTGGTTTTCAGACTGCCGCTGAGCGTCGAGTTGTGGAGCGATACCGCGGCATTGACGGGTCCAAGCGCGAATCCACCGAGTTTCGGCGTTCCCGAGAACGTACCGGCCAGTGCCAAGGTCTGATCGGCCGTTGAGAACGAACCGGTCAGCGTGATCGCCGCGGGATCCCCCGTCTCGTTCGTAAGAAACGGCATCGTGATGGTTCCACTGAGCGATGAAGCGACGCTCACCGATACGGTACCGCCGGGAGTCGTTGCCGCGTTGAAGTCTCCGTGCCAGGTGAAATCCAGGGGGCCGGCAACAACGTGATCCACCGAAAGCGATGCGGTGCCGTTCGCGATCGGCCGCAGGTAAGTCAGGGGAGCTGCGGTGAAATCTGAAATATGCAGGCGTCGCGTTGGCGCGAGTGACACTTCGAGGTTTCCGGCAGCGCTGCCGGTCACCCCCAGCAAAGGCTTTCCCGCGAAATCGATCGTGCCGCCGACGTTTCCGTTTCCGCTGACGCCGAGATCGAAACGCGTGTCTTCGGACACATAGAAGCCATCGGCATCCAGTCCGAGTATGAGAGCCGAGTTGAGATCGCCAGACCAGTCAATGCTGCCGCTGAGATTCACATGTGCCGTCACGCCGGACAGCAGGTTTTCGGTCGATGCATTGAATGTGTTGGACCCGGAAGTTCCGCTTCGGGTGAGATTGGCGAGCTGCAGCGGCAGCCTCACGCGAATCCGTTCGCCCGCCGCACTGGCAGGAACATCGCCCAGACCGCCATCAATGGAAAGGACGTCGAAGCCGGCCGCTCGCAGCGTATTAATAAGGTTGCCCATGCCGGTAACGTTTGGAATGGAAGGCACGCCAACGGAACCGATCTTCGAAGCCAGCCCGAACAGGCTGCTCAGTTGCGGCGAGACGACGGGAAGCTGGAATAGCGGTAGTCCCGTCGATGGCGAAATGAACTGATCCAGATTGAAGAGCGAGAGCCAGTTTGGAAGCTGAGTGAACAAATTTTGAAGTCCGTCGACGAGCCCGTTACGGATGTCACTGGCTTCCGATCCACCCGTGTTTTCAAATTCGCGTTTGCCTGCGCCTCCGGCAGCAACGATGTTCTGAATCTCCGTGGCGGAGAGTGCCCGATTGTAGATGCTCACTTCGTCGATGACCTTGGCGCCCTCTGCGAAAACCGCGTCGCGGCGAAGCGCTCCGATGATCATCGTATCGGCTCGTGTCGCGTGACCAAAGAATCGGTCGTTCGTGGTGCTGAACGGAGCCGTGAGCGTCTGCAGGACTCCGTCGACATAGACTTCAATGGGATTCACACCATCGGCGATCACCGCGTAGTGGTGGAAGTTCGAATCCGTAACGGTGTTCGCGGGAGTGAAAGCGGCTGTCACAATCTGCCCGCTATTGATGAGGAAAACTTCGATGGCCCCGCTGGAGCGGTAATCGAGTCCCCAGCTGTCTGAGTTGAAGCCCGACGGTCCGCTATCGGAAACCGTAAACAAGTGAACCTGGTTCGTGCCGAGCGTGAGCACGCGGGCCCAAAGTTCGAGAGTCCCGTGAGTGAGGCCGAGGATCGCCGGGTTCGCAGGCAACTCGACGTAGTCATCAATCCCGTCGAAGGCAAATGCGCGGCCCGCAAGGCCGGATGTGAAGCCAGCGCCGTTGCGGAGCGTTCCATCGTTTGTTCCGGCAGAGTCGGTCGTGTTGTCCTCTGCGCGCCACCAGCCCACGAGGCCACTGGGTGCATCCATTGGTATGGGCGTGACGACCGACTGCGTGACAACGTCGGTGCCGCCGCCAAGGTTGTGACCGGTGAGGTCGTGGATGCCCGAAGAACGGACAGTGAGTGAGTAGGTATCGGGACCGAGCGACGGTTGAAGCGTGAGAAACGCCGTTCCTCCGGTGGAGTCGGGCGTAAAGGTGATGGAATGGATGCGGTTTGAAATGTCGCCGCCACTGCCGGTCAGGATGTAATTCGAAATGTCTGTGATAGTGGCCGCATCCAATCCGCCCGCGTCGACGAAGTGAACCTGAATGAGGTTTGGCGTGATCGTCGTGCTATCGACGACGGGAGGCGCGCGATCGAGTGTCAGCGTGCCGGTGAAAACATCGTCGACGGATTCGCCAGGGAATCCATCGAGATCCTGGTTCATCGGAATTCCGCGGACGTCGAGAATGTCCGGACCGATCCGCGCCTGATAGCCGCCGTCGGTTGTGAGTGCCGCGACGTTGATGCGCCAGATATTGCCGCTGACGAACGCGATGCTGCTTACCGGAATTGTTCCGAGCGGTCCGCTGATGACGACATCCGTGGCGCTGAAGGTGACCGGATCAATGGCCTGGTTGAAAGTCACATCGACAAACGCAATCTGCTGGCCGATCAAACCCGACGGACTGATGCCTGCGACGGCTAGCGGAGCTCGATTCGTCGTCAGGATCTCGGAGTTCGGAAGCAATTGCGCGCCGAAGAACACGCCACTCGGCTGCACCAGTCCTTCGAAGCTATCGAATGACCCGGTGGATGTTCCCGTGAAGTGCATCACCGTGAGAATGTCGCCGACTGCCGGCAAAAAACCGTTGGCAACCGAGACCGCCAGAACGCCGTGCAGCGTCACCGGCCCGATCACGTCGAGCAATCCAATGCCGTTACCTCCGACGAGTCCATTGATTTCCGAAAGAAAGCGGCTTGAGGTGCCGAGACTCAATGTGCCCAGAACGTGAAGGACACTCGTCGGACCGATGTGCAATGTTCCGAGATTCGTCAGCGAGCCCACAGTTGAGAAGTTCCTGCCGTTGCGAAATTCCAGAACCGCGCCGGATCCGTTCTGAACCAGAAACGGATCCACCGCGTTCCCCCCGGACAAATCGGTGATGATCGACGTCGGGCCATCCAACACGATGGCGGCGAGGTTTGTCGCGACTTGCGCGCCGCTCCACATGAGGCGGCCCGCAACGATCCACGTTCCACCATCCAATGTATTGCCGTCTGCGAAATTCGAAAATGGTCCGGACAACAGCAGTGTGCCGGCGCGCACATCCACGGTGCCGGGGTTATTGAAGAGAATCGCAACGTTCGTCGTGCCTGTGCCAACAGACTTCCGCAATGTTCCGGTATTGATCAGGTTCGACATGGCGCCGCCGAAGTCCGAGTTGAAAATCAGCTGATCGACCTGGACGTCCCACAGGCCATGATTCAACAGCTGAGTCCCGCTCCCCGTGCGAATACGTCCGCCGGCCCAGACCACCGTCCCGAAATTCTCCAGCGTCATGCCGACGATGTCTTTATCGACGTTACCGGCAATGGTGAGCGTGCTGCCGTTGGCGATGGTGATCGTGCCGGGGTTGACCATCGTTCCGTCATTCCATAACAGCGAGCCGATGAGTGTGAACGTGCCGGTCAGGTTGCCGCGGCTATATTCCAGGTTCGCGGAATGAATATCGCCTGCGAGGTTCACGCCGCCACCAGTGATTCGATTGACGCCGGCACCGGAGAGGACGGTGTCGTTGTTGAACGAGGTGGCGTTCCTGTATCCGATGAGAGTTCCTGCGGCCGAGTTAAACGTACCGGCGAAGCTCTCGGTGCTGGAACGGAAGAACAGCGTGCCACTCTGAACATCGATTAGACCGTTGTTGACGAAGTGGATGTCGACGTATGTCGTTCCGGTGCTGTTGGATTTTCGGAATGTTCCATCATTGGTGAACGTCGACATCGTGCCGCCGAAGTCGGAGTTGAAAACGATCAGGTCAGACTGGATTTCCCACCGCGAATGATTAATCAGTTGTGTTGCACTGCCCGTGCGCAATCGGCCGCCAGTCCAGGCCACAGTGCCGAAGTTTTCAATCGTTTTTCCAACGATGTCTTTGTCAACGCCGCCTGCAATGGTGAGCGTGCTTCCATCGCTGATCGTGATGGTGCCATTGCTGATTATTGTTCCGCTGGTCCAGAGCAGCGTGCCGATCAGCGAGAACGTTCCGTATAAATTGCCTCCGGCATATTCGAGGTTCGCCGAGTTGATGGAGCCGTCCAGATTGACATTGCCGCCGGTGATTCGATTCACTCCGGCGCCGCTGAAGACTGTGCCGGTATTGAAGGTGTATGAGGCGTCGCCGTATCCGATGAGAGTTCCGGAGCCCGAATCAAAAGTGCCGGCGATGCTTTCCGTGTTGCCGCGGAAATACAACGTGCCGGTTTGAGCCCGAACAAGAGCGCTGTTGCTTACTGTGATTTCGATCGATGTGGTGCCGGCTCCGGCTGATTTTCGCAGCGTGCCATCGTTGGTGAGCATCGACATGGTGCCGCCGAAGTCGGAATTGAAGATCCTCAGGTCGACCTGCATATCCCAGAGTGCGTGATTGAGCAGTTGCGTGCCGCTTCCCGTGCGAATGCGGCCGCCGATCCAGGTCACGGTCCCGAAGTTCTCGATTGTCTTTCCGACGATGTCCTTGTCGACACCGCCGGCGATGGTGAGCGTGCTGCCGTTGGCGATGGTAATTGTGCCGGCGCTGACAATGGTTCCGCTGGTCCAGAGCAGGGTGCCGATCAGCGAGAACGTTCCGTATAAATTGTCTCCGGCATATTCGAGGTTCGCCGAGTTGATGGAGCCGCCCAGATTCACATTGCCGCCGGTGATTCGATTCACTCCGGCGCCGGAAAAGACTGTGCCGCTGTTGAAGGTGTACGTGGCGTCGCCGTATCCGATGAGAGTTCCGGAGCCCGAATCAAAAGTGCCGGCGATGCTTTCCGTGTTGCCGCGGAAGTACAACGTGCCCGTCTGTGCCCGAACCAAAGCGCTGTTGCTCGCTGTGATTTCGATCGATGTGGTGCCGGCTCCGGCCGATTTCCGCAATGTGCCATCGTTGATGAGCGTCGACATGGCACCGCCGAAATCGGAATTGAAGATCCTCAGGTCAACCTGCATATCCCAAAGTGCGTGATTGATCAGTCGGGTTCCGCTCCCCGTGCGAATGCGGCCGCCGGCCCAGGTCAGTGTTCCGAAATTCTCAATCGTCCCTCCGACGATATCCTTGTCGATGGGACCGGAAAGTGTCAGCGTGCTGCCGGCCGAGATTGTCAGGGCGACGCTATTGATCATGGTGCCGCCGGTCCAGAGCAGAGAACCGGCCAGTGTGAATGTGCCGGTGAGATTGCCGCCGGTGTATTGCAGGTTCACGGACTGGATGCTGCCCGTCAGATTCACATTGCCACCGGTGATCTGATTCACACCGGCGCCGGAAAAGAGCGTACCAACGAACGAGTAATTGGAGATTCCAAATCCAATAAGGGTTCCCGTTGCTGCATCGAAAGTCCCGGCGCCGCTTTCGGTGTTGCCGCGGAACAGCATCGTTCCGTTGAGGGTCCGGACCAGCGAGCTGTTGCTGACGTGGATATCAAAGAAGGTCGTTCCGCTGCCGGCCGATTTCTGCAGCGTTCCGTCGTTGGTGAATGTCGACATCGCGCCACCGAGGTCCGAGTTGAACACGATCTTGTCGGATTGAATATCCCACAGCGCGTGGTTGATCAGTTGGGTGCCGCTGCCGGTGCGGATGCGGCCGCCTGCCCAGATTACGGTTCCGAAGTTTTCGAGTGTGCGGCCGACGATGTCCTTGTCGATGGCTCCCGCAATGGTGAACGTGCTGCCGTTCGGTATTGTGAGAGTGCCGGAGTTGAACATCGTGCCGCCGGTCCAGAGCAGCGAGCCGTCAATCGTGAAGGAACCTCCGAGGTTTCCGCCGGCGTATTCCAGATTGACGGTATGGATGAGCCCGGTCAAAGTCGCCGTTCCACCCGTGATCCGGTTCACGCCTGCGCCCTTGAATGTGGTGCCGTCGTTGAACGCGTATGAGGCATTGCCGAATCCAATCAGAGTTCCCATGGCCGAATCAAATGTGCTGGCCATGCTCACCGTGTTGCCGCGGAACACCAGCGCGCCCGTTAGAACCAGGACAAGGGCGCTGTTGTTCATCGTGATGTCGATGTTGGTCGTTCCGGTCCCGGCCGATTTCTGCAGCGTGCCATCGTTGGTAAAGGCGGACATGGCGCCGCCCAGGTCGCTGTTGAAAACGATCAGGTCGACCTGAATGTCCCATACTCCGCGATTGATCAGTTGCATGCCGCTGCCGGTTCGGATGCGGCCGCCGGCCCAGGTCACCTTGCCGAAGTTCTCAAGGGTTCCTCCGACGATGTCCTTGTCGGCTCCGCTGGAGAGGATCAGCGTGCTGTCGTCGCGGATGGTGAATGTGCCGGTGTTGACCATTCTTCCGCCGGTCCATAGCAGTGTCCCCGCCAGTGTGAATGTTCCGGCGAGGTTGCCTCCGCCGAATTCCAGATTCTTCGAGAAGATTTTTCCGGCGAACGTCGAATCTCCGGCGAGGATCTGGATCGAACCGGAGCCGGTGGATGTGGTGCCGTCGTTAAAGGTGTAGCTGGTGTTCGAAGGAAACAGTATCGACGCCTTGTCGTCGACACTGAACGTCGCTGCATTGCTGACCAGAGATCCGCGGAATTGAATAGTTCCGACATTGACGTCGATGATGCCGCCATTGCTGGTGAACGGAAGATCCATGAAGAGGCTTCCCGATCCGGCCGACTTCCGGAAGGTTCCCGTATTGAGGTAGGTCGACATGGCGCCGCCGAGATCGCTGTTGAAGATGATCGAGTCGGTCTTGTTGTCCCAGAGGTTGTTGTTCGTGATCGCAGAACCCGAGCCCGTACGGATGCGGCCGGCAATCCAGTTGACGGTTCCGTTGTTGACCAATTGCCGGCTGACAAGATCCTTGTCGCCGCCGGTCAGGTTCAGCGTGGCGCCGGGCGCGATAATCGTGACCCCGCCGCCGGTCATGGTGCCGCCGCTCCATGTGGCGGTACCGGTCAGGGTGAGCTGGCCTGCGCCACCGAACGACCCGCCGGTCAGTGTGAGATCGGCGATATCAGCGACGTCGTCGACAGCAAGGCTTCCTCCCGCGAAGTCCAGGCGAGGCGCCTGGATGTGACCGCCGAACGACGCGATGCCCGCGAGGATTCGGATCAGGCCCACGCCAAGAAATGACGTGCCTGCTTTGAACGCGTAGTTGACGTTGGATGGGAAAAGAACCGTTGCCGCGGACGCCACATCGAATGTGGACGCGTTGCTGGTCAGCGTGCTTCGGAACTGAAGCGAGCCGGTGGTGGCACTTATCGCGCCGCCGTTTCCGGTGAGATTGATGTCGAAGAACGACGTGCCGGTAGTCACCGATTTGCGGAACGTGCCGCTGTTGACGAAGCTCGACATCGCGCCGCCGAGATCGCTGTTCTGGATGACCTGGTCGGTCTGGATATCCCAGAGTCCGCTGCTGGAAAGTGCCGCGCCCGAGCCGGTGCGAATACGTCCGGCGTTCCAGATGACCGTGCCGTTATTTTCCAGCGTGTGTCCGACGATGTCTTTATCCGCAGCACCGGTGATGCTCAGCGTGGCGCCCGCAGCGATGGCGGTCACGCCGTTGCCGGTCATGGTGCCGCCACTCCAGGTTCCCATTCCGGTCGTTGTGATGCGGCCGGATCCGGTCACCGTGCCGGCACTCATCGCAAAATCCGTGATCTCCGTATCGCCTTCACCATCGAGAGTTCCGCCGGACAATTCCAGGCGCGGAACTTTCATGACTCCTTCGAGCACCGCGGTTCCACCGGTAATCCGGATCAAGCCTGCGCCGGCGAATGTGGAATTGACGAGGTCGTAGGTCGCGGCGTTTGCCGAAAACACGGCAGCGGATGTTGAGGCGACGTTGAAAGCGCCGGCATCGCTCGTCACGGAATTTCGAAACTGGAGGGTGCCGCTTTGCACGGCGACGGTGCCGCCGCGAAGTGCAAAAAGAATATCGGTGAATGTCGTGCCCGTTCCAGCGGATCTCTGGAAGGTGCCGTCGTCGACGAATGTCGACATGGCGCCGCCCAGATCGCTGTTGAAGATGATCTGGTCGCCCGCGGCCTGGTTATCCCAAAGGCCTTCGTTCCAGATTACGGAACCGCTGCCGGTTCGGATGCGGCCTGCGTTCCAGACGACAGTGCCGGTATTGTCGAGCTGGTGTGCGACGAGATCTCTGTCCGCGCCGCCCGTCAGATTCAACATTGCACCTGGTGCCACCACTGTGAGACCGGATCCGGTCATTGTTCCGCCGGTCCAGTTTGTCGTTCCCTTCATCGTCACCTGGCCGGCGCCGGTGAGGGTTCCGCCGCTCAGAGTGAAGTCCGTCGTTTCGGCGCCAAGTTCGATGGAAAGGCTGCCGCCGGAAAGGGTGAGAGGTGAATCCGCTTTGAGACTGTGCACCGCATCCGCGCCGTTCGAGTGCACGATGAGCGTCGCGCTTGAAACGAGCACATCATCTGTCGCGTTTGGAAGACGATCTCCAGCCCAGTTTTGTTGGTCGCTCCAAGAAACTCCGTCGCCGCCGCCATCCCACTGGATGGTCGCAGCCGGCAGAATAACCGCGACGATTGGAGGAGTCGGATGCGGTGGATTGATGAATGGAGCCAACAGTGGATCGCCGGAAAGCAACAGTCGAGGTTCGATCGCTTCCAGTGCAAAGCCGCGCGGCCGGGCCGGCGAGATGGAGGTTTTGCTCGAACGACAGTCACGCCACGAGCGCAGTTTGCGGGTGAAGCCCATTATGCTTTGCGCCCTGCTTCATCAAACGATGCGAGGTTCACGGACGAGCGAATTGTGCAGCGGGTTCCGCTGTAAGAAAGCCATCGCCATCCTGACGAGAACTGCACCTGGCAGTCGGTCATCCATAACATAGACAGTCCCAAATCCGCCGTGGGCTCGGTATTACTTGACGGGGAAGTGTCCTTATACATCATCGATGCGTATTCGAATAAAGAAACTTGAAGGCGGCGGCGCAATTAACGTGTGGGAATCAAAGGGGAAACGAGGGATTCAGTCGAGGCTATTGCGGCGCCGGGCCGCGGACTCAATCCAGCGAGCGAATCGATGGAAACCGCGGTTGTCTGAATTCCCCTCGATAGCGTGTAGCCTGCAGTCTATTTCCTGGGATTTCGGTTGCGCTCAATGCAGTCCAATTCTATTTTGCCTCTCGGCATATCGCCGATATCATCTCTCGCAAGAACGAATTGGTTGCAATCGCTGTTCCGACATCTGAAGTTATGCGTGCGCGGCCTAAATTCGGAAGCTGGTCTGGTATCTCATCCATATATTAGTCGGGCTGGCGAGAACGAGTTGTTATGAAAAGGATTTTGATTGCGGTGCCCCAGGCCAACGAGCTCCAACCGCTCTTGACTGCGTTCGAGCATCTCGGACATTCCTTAGAGCCCGTGCGCGTTGGAATCATAGAGTGTTTTGCAATCCCGTCTCTCGGCATAGTCGCTACAATCGGCGGCCATGGGAAGACACAATTTGCAGTGCAGAGCCAACACTTGATCGATTGCGGTGAATTTGCCGCACTGTTGTGCGTGGGAGCGGCTGGATCTCTCATGCGAGACTGCAAATTCGGCGATGTCGTTGTCGCCACCAGCACCATTGAGCATGACTACAAGATTCGTTTCATCCAAGCCGACCTTCCCAACCATCAACCGCATCCAGGAATGCTTGAAGACGTTCGCAAGGTGGCGAAGACGTATGGCTTTCCATTCCGAATACACTTCGGACCGATTGCCAGCGGCGACGAGGACATTGTCGATGAGACAAGATCTGGAGAATTGAGACAGGCCACCGGCGCTCTCTGTGTAGCTTGGGAAGGTAGCGGTGGCGCGAGGGCGGCAGCTTTCAATCGGATTGGTTTTCTGGAAATCAGGTGCATCACCGATGGCGCCGACTCTGATGCGGCTGCCTCTTTTCATGCGAACTGCGCGAAAGTTATGCCGAACGTGGCGGACGTAATCGTGCGTTGGCGATCGGCGATGGATGCGGCCCAACCCGCCGTTGGAGCCGACCGCTGAAAAGCGCGGCGGCTGAGCGCCAAACCGTTAGTCGGATCGAGTGATGCGAGTATACACGACGACCAGTCAGGTGAAATTCATCAGCTAGAGGCTGAAGGATTGGCACTTTGGGAATCCGGAGGTTTCAAATGCCCGCGAGCAAAATGGAAATCAAGAAACACGTGCATCGCCACAAGGACGGGAGTCTGTGGGCGACCGGACCACTGGTTAGCGGCAAGCCCAACGGATACTGGGAGTGGTTCCGGAAAGACGGCACACGCATGCGCTCCGGCCATTTCGAGAAGGGCGTGCAGGTGGGTGAGTGGAAGACCTACCATCGAAATGGCGAAGTGGTCCGCGTGACGATGATAAAACCGAAGGCGAGTTGAGGCGAGTCCGCGCGCCTTGGAGAAACGAAACGACAATGGCACAAATCAAAATTTACGGGATCCGCATTTATCTGGATCCGATCAAGGGAAGACTTTCGGATGTCATCCACTCCTGCGTGATGGATGCGCTGCAATTCCCGGCCGACAAACGCGCCCATCGGTTTTTCCCGCTGGATGCCGGCGACTTTTTCTATCCGGCAGGACGCACGGAGCGATACACCATCATCGAAATCAGCTTGTTTGAAGGACGCTCCATCGAAACGAAGAAGCGTCTGATTCGATTGTTGTTCGAACGCATCCATGCGGATCTGGGAATTTCGCCACAGGACCTTGAGATCACCATTACCGAGACGCCAAAGCACAATTGGGGTTTTCGAGGTTCCGCCGGAGATGAGATCAGCCTGAACTACAAAGTCGAGATTTAGGAACGGCCCATATGGCCTCGCGGCGGGATCAGCGAGAGGGAATCAGGGGGATTTGAACCGTCCCCGCGGCGCTTGCAGGGACCGTGAATGGCGACGCTGTAGGCCAATAGTTCGCCATGAATTCGGAATTGAGCCAGGCGCCGTCTTCCACATTTTCCCACGCGAAAATCTGATACTCGCCGGGCGGGATGCCGCGAAGTTCGAACCGTCCGTCTTCATCGGAGCCTGCGATGCGGTACTGATCGGGACGATCGCGGCGTTCGGCGTTGGGCACCAGAACCACCTGAGCGCCGGCAAAGGCCTTGCCGCTGGGATCCGTGACGGCTCCATCGACGCGCCCGGCATCGGCGCCGATAATGATCTGCAAAGGAGCCGGCGAATCCCACGCGATCCCCAACGGGTTCGTCATCAGATCGAATGATCCGGAGTGTTCCGCTTTGATATAGAAGTCCCTCGGAATTCCAGAGACCTCGATTGAATATGCGCCGGGTTGAATGTTCCACACCGGGAATTGCCCGTCCGCCTGAACTCCTGCAGCAGAGTATGATTCCAGGAAAGGATCCGCAGAATTCAAGCGAACCTTCACGGTACTCCAATCCATCGGCGCGCCGGATTCAAAGGCAATTCGGCCAAGCACCTCGATACCCGGACTCATCGTCAGCCCCACGTTGTTTTCATCCTGGTCTCGCACGACGATGTGTATCGCTGCCGAGTAGCGTTGCCTGCCGACCATGGTTTCCGCCGACGCAATATAATCGCCGGGCGCGACATCGGAAATCTCAAAGTCGCCGAGCTCGTTGGTTTTCGCGGTGTATTGCGCCGCACCGGCGGAATCGCCGGCCAATGCCAGAGTCACGACAGTGTTGATTGGAGCTCGCTCGGCTCCGCCTGACGAGCTTCTCGCAGAGACGGTCCCGCGTATGGACACGACTGGCGCGTGAAGCAGGCGGAAGTCCATGGCAAGAAGGTTCTGGTCGGCTCTCAGTGGAATCCGCTGTGCATTTGCTAAATCCGAAGCGCCGGAATAATACGTGGGAGCGTACACGTCGCGCGGAACCAGATTGTTGGGATTGCCCGGCGTTTTGACTGGCGGAACAAACGACGCGCGAATGACGTATTCGCCTGGGTCCAGCCAGTACAAACGATATTCTCCGCGCTCATCAGTAAGCGCAGACGTCAACGGCGCGAATATCCGTTTTCCGTTCGGTCCAAATGTGGCCCGGAGCGCTGACACGACGATATTTCCGATCGGCTCGCCGAACTCGTTTTGCACCCGTCCACCGATGGTCGGAGCCGCTTCCATCTCGAAGACGACCGACTTGTGCGCTGCATCGGACTTGATGAGGACCGCCGCGCGCTTCCCATATTCCTGACGCAGATAGCCGTCCTTGGTGACGTGCAAGTGGTAACTGCCCGGGAGAAGATTCGCGAATGCAAACCTTCCGCGCGCGTCGGTGCGAACCACCCTCGGAAGCCCGGGACCACCGGACAATTCCACGCGCGCCGAGTCCAATGGAGTTTGAAGCGATGTGCCGGCTCGCACCACGACTCCGTTGATGCTTCCCGTTGCCGTGTTGGTCTGCCACATCAGAAAGGCGGCGAGAAGAACGTTCATGGAGACACGCCCATGGATCTCGTACGTGGCACGCGCAGGAGGCAAAGGCTGTCTGGTCGCGGATTGGCCGCACACGCCGTCATGTGAAATGTCTGTCCTGGACCCTTGATGAGCACGCGGATGCCGAGATCCGAAATCTGATCGGTGAACTGGGTGTCGAAGTAAAGGCCAGGTTGAATGGCTTCGAAGCCAAATGCAATGTAGCTGCCGGGCGGCACGCCTTTCAGCACAAAGTGGCCGGATGCGTCGCTGCTGCCAATAATGAATCGATCCTCACGCTGCGCGAAGGTGTTGGCGGCGTTTCGATCGGGCACCAGTACAATGCGCGACCCGGCGAGACCGGAAATGCCAGTCTCGTTCAGCCTTCGGGTCCCAGTCCAAACGTATCCGTCCACCGTCGCCGACGCTGAGGTCAGGACGACCTGAATCACCGGTTCGCTTTGCAATCTTTGTGTGATGGGATCGATCACACGGCGGGGCCTCTCGGATTCGATTCGAATTCTGCCGTAAAAATTGTCGTTCACCGGGAATTGAACTTCCTTGATGTACGTGCCGACGGGCATCTTGTCGACATAGACGTCGTATGCTCCCGGTCCGACATCGAGCATGAGGAAACTTCCGAAGTCCACATCGGCATGGAAGGTCTGGCCAAGTTCCGGATCGGTGCGAACCAGGCGAACCTGCATCTTGCCATAAATGGGATTGCCGAATTCGTCAGTCACCATTCCAGGAATATCGATGGGCTCATCGACCGCGATCTTGACCTCCTGATCGTGATCGACGTTGATCGGCACCGCTTCGGAAAGGATTCGCGACTTGTCGAAGGCGATCAGCGAGTAGCGGCCCGCTTCGACGTAGGGGATATCGAAATCCGCTCCTCCATTGCCTCTCACGGCATAGTCCGCGGCGTCGCCGATATCGGCGACGGCGGGAAGTAGCGCGACGCTGAAGCGCGGTAGAGAGGAAGTCGATTTTGAAAACACATGGACGTGAATCCTGAATCGAGCGGAGTCTTTGAGCGTGATTTCCAAGTTGCCGCGATCGGCAGAGGGAGTGACGGTGAATGCATCCGCATTGGATGCGGAAGTCGCTGCAGGATAGAAAGTCGTGGCGGACCCCGCATCGGGATTCGCGAGATTGGGCGACAGCAGAATTCCCGGCACCGGTATGGTGCGCGCCCGTTCGCTGTAACTCGCCGACACATAGTAGTCGCCGGGTTCCATGGCGAGCAGATGGAATTCGCCGAGATCGTTCGATAGCCCTGTTCTCGCAATCTTCAGGCGCCTTCCAATGGGTGTGTACCGGATTCGATACGCGCGCATCAAGGCAGCTGCAATGGGCTCGGCGACCGAGGTGCCGACGGTGCCCGATGCCGTTG
>Ga0209488_10000308_pt1 | contig 39581 bp, 37 predicted proteins | sample Rivendell_Oct201_8_FD_188349 | JGI IMG/M metagenome (GOLD analysis project Ga0209488, IMG submission 188349) | Vadose zone soil microbial communities from the Eel River Critical Zone Observatory, Northern California, USA -... | ecosystem: Environmental > Terrestrial > Soil > Vadose zone >...
GACGAGGCATAGTGGGCACTATGGCGAGGAGGCGCAACGCCGCCCGGCGCGAAAAGACGCGGCGCAGCGAGTAACGTATTAATGATTCAGGACACTAGCAGCAGCTCCAAAATTCTCTGATAAATGCGATGCAGCCGATCGATGTCGGCGACGCGCACGCACTCGTTCACCTTGTGAATGGTCTCGTTGATCATGCCGATCTCGATCACCTGGGCGCCCATGGGGGCGATGAAGCGTCCGTCCGAGGTTCCGCCGCCCGTCGATAGTTTTGGAGTGATCTGCAATTGCTCTTGCACGGCGCGGATGGCGGCCTGCGACAGTTCGCCGGGAGCCGTCAGGAACGGGTATCCCGAAATGAACCATTCCAGCGAATAGTTGACCCGATGCCGCCGCAGCAGTTCCTCAACCACGGTTTTGAGGCCGTCGACGGTTTGCTCCGTGGAAAAGCGCAGATTGAAGCGCGCCTTCAGCTCTCCCGGGATGACATTGGGCGCGCCCGTGCCGGCGGAAATATTCGATACCTGGAAACTGGTGGGCTGAAAATGCGCGTTGCCGCGATCCCAGGTTCGCGCCGCGAGTTCGGCCAGCGCGGGCGCCACGGCATGCACCGGGTTGTCGGCGAATTGCGGGTAGGCAATATGCCCTTGAATTCCGTGCACCGTGAGACGCCCGCTCAAGCTGCCGCGCCGGCCGATTTTGATGGTGTCGCCGAGGGTGCTCTCGCTCGACGGCTCTCCGACCAGGCACCAGTCGATGGCCTCGTTGCGCTCGCGCAGCGCCTCCACCACGCGGCGCGTGCCGTCGACCGACGGGCCCTCCTCGTCGCTGGTGATCAGGAATGCGATCGTGCCGCGATGCGCCGGGTGCCGTGCCACGAATTCCTCGCAGGCCGTCAGCATGGCCGCAAGGCCGCTCTTCATGTCGGCAGCCCCGCGCCCATACAAGAGGCCGTCCTTGATGACCGGAAGGAAGGGATCGCTCCCCCACTCCTCCAGCGGACCCGGCGGCACCACATCGGTATGGCCTGCGAAGCAGAATACCGGCCCTCCGCGCCCGCGTTTCGCCCAGAAATTGTCGACCGGACCGAAGCGCATGCATTCCACTTCGAATCCGATGGCCTCGAGCCGGCCGATCATCATCTGCTGGCAGCCGCCGTCCGTGGGGCTGACCGATGCGCGTGCAATCAGCTCTTCGGTCAATCCCAGGGTGTCGGATTTCAGCGGCGGGGTCGGCATCAGAAGCGCAACACCGGGGCCTGGCGCCGCAGATTGATCCAGGTGCCGTAGGCTCCAAGAGCAAGGGCCGCGATGAGCACCCAGGCCGGCATCGCAAGGCCCAGGAAGGTCCAAGTCACCTTGGCGCATTCTCCGGAGCCGGTCAGCACCTTGACCAGCACCTCGCCCAGGGAAAACACCTTGAGCATGAAATCGAGCGATGCCCCGCATGCCGGAACGCTGCCTTCCGGAAGGCTCTGAATGTACAGGTGCCGGATCGCAACGCCGATGGTGGCAAGCGCCGACAGGGCGAGCAGCGAGGCATACACGCGCCTGGCCCAGCCCACCGGGTCATGCACCGCCGCGATCAGGAACATGAGGCCGATCGCAAACACCCCGACGCGCTGAAAAATGCACAGCGGACAGGGCTCGAGGTGCAGGACCACTTGCGCGTAATAGGCATAGGCCAGCAAACTTAGCGCTGCCGCAAAGCCGAGAAGATTCCCTTGGCGTGAAGTCATCAGCTGCGCAGGATAGCGTGCGCAGCGTCGATTTGCTTGGCCACGTCCTCGAGCGAGGTGTGGCGGATGTCCTTGCCGTGAACCATGTAGATCACGTACTCGCAGATGTTCTTGGCGTGATCGCCGATACGCTCCAGCGCGCGCACGATCCACATGATCTCGAGCGCGCGCCGGATGGTGCGCGGGTCCTCCATCATGAAGGTGATGCACTGGCGGTGAATCGACTCATATTCCTCGTCCACCATCTTGTCTTCCCGCGCGGTCTTGAGCGCCGCCTGGGAATCCATGCGGGCAAACGCGTCGAGCGCATCGTGCACCATCTGCGCAACCTGCCTGCCCAGGTGTTTCACTTCGCGATACTTGTCCGCGGGCCGCTCCATCGTGGCCAGACGCGAGGCGATGTAGCCGATTTTCTCGCCCTCGTCGCCGATGCGCTCCAGATCGGTGATGGTCTTGATGATGGCGACGATCACGCGCAAATCTCCGGCAGCCGGCGCCCGGATCGCCAGGATGCGGCTGCACTCCTCGTCGATCGACACTTCCATGCCGTTGACCTTGTAATCGTCGGTTGCGACCGATTCGCCCAAACGGCTGTCGCCCTCGACCAAGGCAGTGATCGCCTTGTGCAGCTGCTGCTCCACGAATCCGCCCATCTGCAGCACCTGGTTGCGGACCTTTTCCAGGTCTTCATTGAAGCGGCGGGAGATGTGGTGGGTGAGATCGGCGGTTTCCATAAAAATTACCTTAGCACTCAAGACGTGAAAACACTCGAAAATACTGGCGCCTGGCCCGCCCCATCACGCGCGTCCGTTGCGCGTTTTCCTTTACATCCGATTGCAGCGCGCGTCAACACGGCGCACCGGATTCTGTGACGTCAAGCGCTCACCGCCGCGTCCACCGCCTGCTCCCAAATCCGCTGCTGCGGGAAATGACAGGTAAACGTGCTGCCCTTGCCTTCCGCGCTTTGGACGTCGAGCCAGCCGCCATGCCGCTGCAGGGCGTGCTTGACGATGGCCAGCCCCAGCCCCGAGCCGCCCTGGCCGCGGGAGCGGCCCGCGTCCACGCGATAGAACCGTTCGGTCAGGCGCGGGATGTGTTCCGCGGGGATGCCGATGCCGCTGTCGATCACGGAGAAATACGCTCCCTCCGCGTCGACCCACCAGCGCATCCGCACCGTGCCCTCGGCCAGGGTGTATTTCATCCCGTTCACCAGCAGATTGGTGAACGCGGATTCGAGCTCGTGCGCGGCGCCGAACAGCCCAGCCGTCGACTCCAATTCCAGTATCACCTGGCGCGGCCGATCGGCGCTGGCGAGAGCATCCCGATGCAATCGCTCCAGCATGTTCGGCACATCGACGGCATCGCGGGCCGCCTCGCCGTCCGTCGACTCCAGGCGCGACAGCACCAGCAGGTCGGCGATGATGGCATTCATGCGCTGCGCCTGCGCGCGCATATCCTTGATGGGTCCGAACCACGCGGGATCAATGGAGGGGTCATCCGCCATGGTGTCGAGATAGCCGGAAATCACGGTCAGCGGGGTACGCAACTCGTGCGACGCGTTGGCGACGAAGTCCTTGCGCATCGCCTCCAGGCGCATTTGCCGGGTCACGTCGCGCACCAGCAATAAGGACTGGCCGCCGCCATAGGGCACTACCTGAAGTGCCAGGTACAAATCCAACTGCACCGGCGGCCGTATCACCAGCGGCATCGCATAATCATCGCCGTGCAGGTAGAGCACGAACTCCGGGGAGCGGATCAGATTGTCGATCCTGAGGCCAAGATCCATGGGCCGTTTGAGGCCGAGCAGGCGCGCCGCTTGGCGGTTGAACCAGACGATTTCTCGCTGGGCGCTCAAGATGATGACGCCGTCGGGCAATGCCGCCGTGGAGCGGCGCAGCTCGCGAAAGAGCTGAATCAGGCGTTGCTTGTGAAACTGTTTGCGACGATGCAGCCGTATGACCTGGCCCACGATATCGCCCCAAATCCCGCCGAGATTGGGCGGGTCGATTTGCGAGCGCAGGCGCAGCCAGCGGTCGAGGCGGTACAGGGTGAGCAGCTGCCAACCCAAGTACAAGCAGGATGCGGCCAGAATCCACACCCAAACCGGCCCGATGAGCAGGCCCAGACCGAGACCCAACGCCAAAATGCCCGCGAGCCGCGCGAGCGCGAAAGTCCACATCGCTGCCATTGACTAGTGCGCCCGCCCTCCTTATGCGTCTCGGGTGGAAAACCGGTAGCCGGCGCCGCGCACGGTCTGCACCAGCCGCTCCAGTAGATAAGGCTCGAGCGCCTTGCGCAGCCGGCGGATGTGCACATCCACCGTCCGCTCTTCGACATAAGTATTACCGCCCCAGACGCGATCGAGCAACTGACCCCGCGAGAACACCCGTTCCGGATGGGTCATGAAAAAATGCAGCAGGCGGTATTCCGTCGGCCCCAGGGGGATTTCGCGATCGCCGGCACTCACCCTATGGCTCGAGTCGTCGAGTTTCAGGCCATCGGCTTCCACGATGTCGGCCGCACCGGCCGGGGCGGCGCGCCGCAGCACGGCTTGGATCCGCGCCAGCAATTCGCGCGGTGAGAAAGGCTTGGTAATGTAGTCGTCGGCTCCGCCCTCGAGGCCGCCGACCTTGTCCTGTTCCTCGGCGCGCGCGGTGAGCATGATGACCGGAATCTCCTCCGTGTCCTTGGCACGCTTCAGCGATCGAGTCAGTTCGAGCCCGCTCATGTCCGGCAGCATCCAATCGACCAACATCAAATCCGGCCGCACATCGACGATCCGTGCCCGCGCCTCGCGACAGTCTTCGGCCTCTCGAACTTCGTAGCCCGCGCGGCGCAGTCCGAAGGCGACCATGTCGCGAATCGCCTTTTCGTCTTCCACAATGAGGATGCGCTTGGCCGTCATGTAGTCCTAGTCCCTTGAATCCGTTAGCCCGCTATTACAGCCACCGCCCGTGACAGTTCGATGACATAGCCTACTCAAGCCTTCAGTTGGCGGCGTTCCGCTTCGGTGAGCGCTACTTTATCGCGCAGGTACAGGGGGCTTAAGTCGGCCGGATCCATGCCCTCCCCCCGCTGCAAGCGCAAAGCGCCCAGCCGCGCGAATTCACGCGCATTCGGCAGTGCCGTGGTGTCCTTGGGATCGAGCTTAAGACCGGGCAGTGCGGCGAGCGCGGGATAGGCGCCAAAGCCCCGGCCGATGCCTCGATAGGCGCCCGGCGCGGGCAACACCACACTCTCGGGCGGCCCGACTGAAGCCGGGCAGCTTGCGATCAGGCCGCGCGCGAGGTCCGCGGCGAAGCATCCCCAATAGACCTCGCCCATGCGCGCATCGAGACAGGCCAGGGCCAGCCTTCCGCCGCTTTGAACGGTTTGCAGCGCCAATGCCTCGAGCGTGCTGACCGGTACGACGCGAAGACCGGCGCCGAAGGCGAGACCCTGAGCCACCGCCACGCTGATTCGCACACCGGTGAACGCGCCGGGACCGATGCTGGCGGCGATGCCGTCGAGCATGGACAGGGAACCTTCAGCCTCCGCCAGCACCGCCTCGACCATCTCGAGAACCTGCTGCGCGTGCGACCGCCCGCCTTCGGCAGACCGCGAGATGCACTCATCGCCGCTGAGCAGAGCCACCGAACACGCCTCGGTCGCCGTATCGAGAGCTAGTACACGCATGGCTTAAGTGGCCCGCGCCGCGAGCGCCATTGCCGGATGCAGCTTCGCCAGTCGTTCGGCCAGAAACACGGCGCCCACTTTGCTCTCGGCAATGACCGGACTCGGCGGCAGCGCCTCGAGAAACACCCGCCCATAGGCCTTCGTCTTGAGCCGCGGGTCGCCGATGACGATCACGCCGAAATCGTCGCAGTCGCGAATCAAGCGACCCACTCCTTGTTTCAGCGCCAGCACCGCCTGCGGCAATTGATATTCGAAGAAGGGGTTGCCGCCGCGGCGCCGAATGCCTTCCAGGCGCGCCTTGAGCAGCGGGTCGTCGGGCGAGGCAAAGGGCAGCTTGTCGATCGCGACGATGGACAGAGCCTCGCCCTTCACGTCCACGCCTTCCCAGAAGCTGCCCGTGGCCAGCAGCACTGCAGACCCAAGCTCGCGAAACCGATTCAGCAGCGCTTCGCGCGGCGCCTCACCCTGCACCAGCACCGGAAACGGCGGATTCGGGAAGCGCTCCTTGAGCGCCCGAACGCCTTCCGCCAAGCCGCGATAGCTGGTGTAGAGCAGGAACGCGCGGCCGCCGCTCGCCTCGAGCAAGGGTGCGCAGGCATCGATGAATTTGGCGGAGAACGCCGGATCCTGCGGCTGCGGCATGTTCGGCGGCAGAAAGATGCGCGCTTGGATGGCATAGTCGAACGGGCTATCGATGCGCACCGTGCGCGCTTCCGGCAGACCGATTCTCCCCGCAAAATGCGAGAAATCCTCGCCGATGGCCAATGTCGCCGAAGTAAATACCCAGGCGCAGGGCCGCGACTCCACGTATTCCCGCAGCCGCTCCGCAATCTCGAAGGGCGTGTACTGCAGGAGCAGGCCGCTGGGGTTGGCGTCGACCCAGCGCAGCCCCGTGTCGTCGGAGAGCTCGCGCAAGGCGGCTAGGGAATTCGCGAGGGTTCCGCTGCGCCGCGCGCAGGTCGCGGTGCCGGCGCCCGCGCCGAGACCCTCGAGCTGCGTGGCCATGTCGCTGAGGGCGGTCTCGAGCTCGGGCAGCACATCCAGAAATGAATCGGGCAAGCTTGCCCATTCATAGCGCCCCTGCCCGCGATGCAACGCGCCGCGCAGTTCCTCGAGCCGGGCATCCACGGAGACGACGGCGGCGGCGATGGCCGGATCCCGCACGCCGGCAGCGGCCGTCTCTGCCGTGATGTCGCGCATCAGCAGCTGCACCTGGCGGGCAACCCAAGTCTGGCCGAAAAACTGCGCCGCAATGTCCGGGACCTGATGCGCCTCGTCCAGGATCACGGCTTCCGCACCCGGCAGCAGATCGCCGAAGCCCTCGTCCTTCAGCGCAAGATCCGCGAGCAACAAGTGGTGATTCACGACGACGATGTCGGCTGCCTGGGCCTTGCGCCGAGCTTCGAACACGTGGCAGCGCGAGAATTGGGGACACTCTGTTCCCAAGCAATTCTCGCGCGTCGAGGTAATCTGCGGCCACGCCGCAGACTGTTCCGGCAAATCCGTGAGTTCCGAGAGATCACCGGCTTTGGTGGTCGCGGCCCATCGCGAAACGCGCGCAAGGATGCGGGTGATCCCGCGCTCGTCCCCTAGCAGCGATCCCTGCTGGGTCGCGAGCTCCAACCGATGCCGGCAGAGATAGTTGGCGCGGCCTTTGAGCAGGGCGATCTTCACCGGCAAGCCCAGTGCTTTCGCGAGAAGAGGAACATCGCGGTGAAACAGCTGATCCTGCAGCGTGCGCGTGCCGGTGGAGATGATCACGCTGCGCCCCGACAGCAGTGCCGGAACCAGGTAGGCGAAGGTCTTGCCCGTGCCGGTGCCGGCTTCCACGATCAAGGGCTCGAGACGCGCCAGCGAGAGACCGACGGCCTTCGCCATCGCGGCCTGCTCGGGGCGATGCGCGTAGCCCGGCAACGCGCGCGCCAGGGGCCCCTCAGGGTTGAAGACGTCGCTATAGTCGCTGTTCATTCGCCGCCACTTCGTTCTTTGCCGCCACTTCCACTAGGGCCCACGCCCAAGGCCCAAGCCTACGACGTTCCGGGGCCGACTATTTGACCAGCGCACGAAATCGCACGAACGCCACCGAATTGGCCTTCAGGCTGTTCTTGAATTGCCAGCGGATGTCGGTGTAATCCGCGGCGACGGCGGCGCGCGGCCGGCCGTCGACCCCAAGCACCTGGAGATTCTCGGCGCGCCCGAAGCTGTGTCCGCCGTCGACCGAATAGCTCACCTCGGCGCCCGGGCCCACCGCCGAATCCGCGACATACCGCATGTGCTCGGGAACGGGGTGGGTCACGATGGGTGTATCCACGGCCGTGGCACCGGTATTACGCACTTCGAGCGTGTAGATCACCCGATCCCCGGGCACCACCCGGTCCGCCGGAATCAGCTTGACGACCTCCCGGCCGGCCACGCGTGATCGGAATTCGACCTCGGCAATCGAGCGTATCGCGAGCGTATCGCCCGGGACTTGGCCCAAGGCAAAAGCCGCCAGCCATAGGGCGGCGGCAGCACCGGAAAGGCTCGCGCACGAGGCGTATGTGTTCATGCTCGTCGAGCATTGTAAAGCATTCATAATCAATTACTTATCGGAAAGACCGAAGGCATGTAGCACACTTCTCGATCCAGACAGCGCTGTCGCATCATAAAGCATTGCACTTGGCGGTGAACCCAGCCATCTGTCATCCTTCTAACACTAATAACGCTTGCCTGAAGGACCCTCCCCATGGCTACCGCTCCCCAGCATGTCACCTCACTTGAGTCGATGAACCGAGAAGTTTCCGCCTGGGTGGACAGCGTCGCGAAGCTTACCCAGCCCGGTCGCATTTATTGGTGCGATGGGAGCGATGCCGAGTTTCAGGCGCTGGAGCGCGAATTGGTGGCCTCCAAGGAGCTGCTGCCGCTCAATTCACAGAGCTATCCCGGCTGCGTTTTGTCCCGCTCCCATCCGTCGGACGTGGCGCGCGTCGAACACCTGACCTTTGTCTGCACGCGGAATAAAGAAGATGCCGGCCCGAACAATAATTGGATTGCACCCGCACAAGCCCACGCCCAGATGGACGGCCTGTTTGCCGGCTGTATGAAGGGCCGCACTCTGTACGTAGTCCCTTATTGCATGGGACCGATCGACTCGCCCCTTTCCCGATGCGGCGTCGAAATCACCGACAGCGCATATGTGGTCCTCAATATGCAGCTGATGACGCGCATGGGCCGCGCGGCGCTCGAGCGCATCACGGATGACGGCACGTTCGTGAAGGGACTGCATTCCACCGGGGAGCTTGATCCCAAGCGCCGCTTCATCATGCACTTCCCCGAGGAACTCTCGATCAAGAGCTTCGGATCGGGTTATGGCGGCAATGCGCTGCTCGGCAAGAAATGTCACGCCCTGCGCATCGCGAGCTGGCAGGCGCGCACGGAAGGCTGGCTGGCGGAGCATATGCTCATCGTCGGCATCGAGAACCCGCAGGGCGAAATCCACTACCTGGCCTGCGCGTTCCCCTCCGCCTGCGGCAAGACCAACCTGGCCATGCTGATTCCGCCCGCCGGCTACAAGGGCTGGAAAGTGTGGACGCTGGGCGACGATATCGCCTGGATGCACCCGGGCAAGGACGGCCGCCTCTATGCCATCAACCCCGAATCGGGATACTTCGGCGTCGTGCCGGGCACCAACGCCAAAACGAATCGCAATGCCTTCGACATGATCCACCGCGACACCATTTTCACCAACGTCGCCCTCACCGCAGACAATCAACCCTGGTGGGAAGGATTGCCCGAGGGCAAGCCGGTCGCCGACTGGCAGGGACGGCCGTACGATCCGGCGAATGGACCCGCGGCCCACCCGAATTCCCGGTTCACCGTGGCCGCCAAGCAGAATCCCAGTTATTCGAAGCTGGCCGACGCTCCCGGCGGCGTGCCCATATCCGCCATCGTATTCGGCGGCCGGCGCCGCGCGCTGGCGCCGCTCGTGTATCAAGCGCGCAATTGGCTGCACGGAGTTCTCGTGGGCGCCGGAGTTGCCTCCGAGACCACGGCCGCCGCCACGGACGCGGTCGGCGTCGTGCGCCGCGACCCCATGGCGATGAAACCCTTCGCCGGCTACAACTTCGGCGACTATTGGTCGCATTGGATCGATGTCGGCGCCAGGCTCAAATCGCCGCCGCAGATTTTCCACGTCAATTGGTTCCGCCAGAACGACGCCGGCAAGTTTCTATGGCCGGGGTTCGGCGAGAACCTGCGCGTGTTGCGTTGGATCATTGAACGATGCAAGGGCACCGCCAAGGCGCGCGACACGGCGATCGGCCATCTTCCCAACTCCGCCGACCTGGATCTTCAGGGCCTCGACATTGCGCCGGGAGCACTCGATGAGCTGCTGACCGTGGACCCCAAATTGTGGCGGGAGGAATTTGCCGGTATCGACAAGTATTTCGGCGAATTCGGCGACCGGGTGCCGCAGTCCCTCAAGGCGGAACTCGAGAGCGCGCTGGAGCGGGTTCACTCCTCGCAGGTGTAGCGAATCACCTGGGAGGAATTGCTGTCCGGCGCTTTGCCGAGACCGATCAGCCCCTCGCCGCGAATCTGCATGGAATCGCGGCGCACGAACGCTTCCTCGCCGTCCTTGCCGAGCACGAATGTGCCGTTCGTGCTCTGATCGATCAGCATGAATTTATTGCGGTTGATCTCCACGCGGGCATGCAGGCGCGAAATCAGATTGCCTTTCACGACCAGATCGTTTTCCTCGGCGCGGCCGATGGTGATATTGGCACGGCCGTCGTCCACGACGACTTCCTGGCCCTGATACCGCAGGCGCAGCCGTTGAGTTTTATTCGCGCGTTCACGCTCGCGCGAGGTAATGGCGATCGAGGGCACCATGCTGGTAATGTCCTCGGTCTGCCATAGCACCTCGAACAACGCCACTTCGCTGCTGCGTCCTTTCAGTGTGGCAATGTCGATTTGGCGCACCGAGGCGCGCCAGTCGCTCGACAAGCGCTCGACCATGGTCGCCGTGGTGATGATCTGGCCCGCCTTGGCCTGGCTGGTCATGCGGTTCGCCGTGTGGACGGCGGAGCCGAAGATATCGCGGTTCTCCAGCACCACCGGGCCGAAGTTGCAGCCGATGCGGATGGCAACGGTCTGCTCGTCCACTTTGAGCTGGGGGTGGAGGACGATTTGCTTCTGCATCTGCGCGGCGGCATTGAGCGCATCGTCGGCGGTCGGGAAGGTCGCCATGACCTCGTCCCCCATCGTTTTGATCACCGTCCCATGATTCTGATCCGTCGCCGCCCGCATCACGTCGATGCAGATACCGACCATGTCGCGGGCGCGTGCATCGCCCAGCAGTTCGTACAGCTTGGTGCTGCCGACCACATCGGCGAATACGATGGCGAGTTCTATTTCTTTGTCCATTACCCGTCGATTATACTTAACGTAGGCTTGGGCCGCCTCAGCCGTTTATGCGGCAATCCCCTGTTTCAGTATCGGAAGCGCGGAATAGAGCGTTTCGGGCACCGCCTCGGGGCGCGCCGCGACCTCGGAAAGGAACCGCCGCCAGGCGCGCGCGCCCTCTCGCCCTGCCATCAAGCCGTGCATATGCCGCGTGATCGAGTGCAGGCGTATGCCCCGCCGCGCGCAGACCTTCGCATAGGCAACGACGCGCTCGACGATCTCCTGGGGCTCCGGCACGCGCCACTTGGGATCGATCAGGGCCTGTTCCAGCTCGGCGAGTAGAGCCGGCCGATGATAGACCGCACGGCCCAGCATCACGCCATCGAGCCCTGCCGCGACATGATTACGGACCTCCGCCGCCTGGGACAACCCGCCGTTCAATATCACGATGAGCGCCGGCCGCTCCTGTTTCAGCCTGTGCACGTAGTCGTACTTGAGCGGCGGAATCTCACGATTCTCCTTGGGCGACAGGCCGCCCAGTATCGCCGCACGGGCGTGCACGATGAGCGCATCGATTCCGACGCCTGCGACCGCCTCGACGAAGGCCGCGAAGAACGCATAATCGTCGCGATCGTCGATGCCGATGCGGCATTTGACGGTCACCGGCAAGGCGCACGCGTCCCGCAAGGCCCGGACGCAATCGGCCACCAACTTAGGCTTCAGCATGAGGCACGCGCCGAACGAGCCGTTCTTCACCCGGTCGCTGGGACAGCCCACGTTGAGATTGATCTCCGCGAAGCCCGCGGCCGCGCCGATGCGAGCCGCCACCGCGAGCTCTTTGGGATCGCAGCCCCCCAACTGCAGCGCTAGCGGGTGCTCGGCCGGATGGTGCTCGAGGAGGCGGCGCGCGTCGCCGCGCACCAGCGCGGTCGACACGATCATCTCCGTGTACAACACGGCATGCGGCGCGAACAGGCGGTGCACGTACCGGCAGTGGCAGTCGGTCCAGTCCATCATGGGGGCGACCGAAAGCCGCCGGTCGATCAAGACCCTGTGTTTTTCGGAGGAAATGCCTATTTTTGCAGTGTTTTCCATGCGGTGCGTTGCTGCGGGATTTCTGCGTATTCCGGGGAGTTTACCTTGTCTCCCCGGGCGTCATGGCTCCTTTTTACCTTTGTCCCGTGTCACCCAGAACTGCACCGGACGCGAGAGAAAGGCCTCCAATGTAATTCCGTCGCCGCCGACCAACAGCTTTCGTTGGGGCCTGAATGCTGTTCCAAAAGCCATGAGCCCTGAGCGGGCGTAAGGGGCCCGCCCGCTCTTTACTTCAATCGCCGTTACCGGAGCGCACAATGAAGCCTTCCGTGACGGCGTGAGCTGATCGGTCACACCCGCGCGCCGCTGCGGCGCGCCCCTGAACTCGTACCCGCGTCAGCCGCCTCATCCACAAGGGTAGCGCCCGATGAATCGCCCAGCAGCAAATCGGTCATATAATCGGCCAGCGTTTCGATGTTGCGGGTATCGCCGACTCTCATGTTCATCGCGAAGCCGTCGAATGCCATCCACAGGATGTGCGACAGAACGTGATCGTGGGTCAGCCGCTGACGATCCTCCGGCAAGCACTCCCGCACAAGGTCGGTGAGAAAGCTCTCCGACCAGCTCAGCAAATCGGAGACCTTGCCGGCGCCCGGCGAGGACAGGGCGAGCGCCTCCATCAGCGCATTGGCAAAACAATGATCGGCGGCCGGGATGTCGCTCCATAGTCCGATGAAAATGCGACGCATGCGCAGGCGTGGCGAGCGCAGCCGCCGGATCGATTTCTGCAGCTTCAACAGCTGGTCGGTCAGCCACGGCCGATAAATGTCATAGAGAATGTGCAGCTTCGACGGGAAGTACACATAGACGTTGCTGGCCGTGATGTTGGCCGCGGCGGCGATATCGGCGATGCTGGTGGCGGCATAGCCGTTGCGCGAGAATGACGTGAACGCCCCCTCGAGAATCGCTTGTTTGATGTCCGGTTTCTTGATCTGAACCAAAGCCAACCTCGTTTTTCCGCGCAAAACAGGATCGCTGCCCGCCGACGCGCCCGTTCCCGCGCTCTAATCGCGGAGCCACCTAAGCTTACCAGCCACCGCGAAATAGCGCCCTTAACGTTCTAGAATTTTCGCTGATACTTGATTCCATAGGTGCGCGGCGGAGCGTAGATGGCAAAATCCCCGGTGTCCTGCGATGCCAAGGCAACCGTGTACTGCGAATTCGACAGGTTATTGCCCCACAGCGTCACCTTGTTGAGTTCATCGGCGGATGACCACGAAACAGACGCGTTGAGCACGTTGTAGGACGGCTGACGCAAGCGATTTTCTGCTTCCGCGTACCACCCATCGTTGAACGCGTACGTCACATTCGTGGCAACGCCGCCCCACGCGGCCGGTATGAGAGACGGCGGCAGTCTATAGTCGATGCCGAGATTCGAGGTGAAGTCTGGCGCGAGTCCTAGTCGATTGCCGCGCACGTCGCGGCGTGAGAATCCCGTCCCGCCGCCCGGGAGCGGTATGCCGATGGTCGCATCCGGAAAATTGGTGAAGCGGTCATGCAGGTACTCGAACCCCAGGGTGACGGACAGGCCCTCGGACAGAAACGCCTTGGAATCCACGTCGATGCCGTATAGTCTTGCCTTCGCGGCGTTGCGGATGATTTCGACGCCTAGCGGATACTCGACCGCTTGAATGTTCTTATATTCATAGTCGAACAATGCAACGTTGAGCTGCGCGCGCCGCTCGAACAGGTCGGTCTTGGCGCCGATCTCGAACGCGTCCAAGGTCTCCGGCGAATACGCCACGATGGGGCCGATCAAATAGTCGTTGAAGCCGCCGCTCTTGAAGCCGCGGTTGTACGACGCGTAGCCCATGACTTCGGACGAGAACCGATGGTCGAGGGAGAAGCGGTAAGTCACCTTGTTGAAGGACAGTTTGCCACTCTCGTCAGGCGGCCCGGGAATGGCCGCATTGGTGAAATCGGCCAGCCCTTCGCTGATTTCGAATTTTCGCCGTTCATACGTGTAGCGCAATCCCGCGGTGAGGTTGGTCGCTGTGGCAATTTCAGTCGTCGCTTGTGCGTAGGCCGCGGCCGAGTCGACCTTCTGATCGGAATCCACGTAGATGTGATTGAGGCCGAACGGCGGCGGTCCGAAAAGTCCCAACGTGGTGATGGTCAGGGGCGCTGACTTGCCGTCGGCATGGAACAAGAACACCCCTGTCGACCACTTGAGGCGGCTCTGCGCCGCGGAATTCAGCTGAAATTCCTGGCTGACCTGCGTGTGCGTTTCATTGATCTCGAGATTGAGCACGGAATTCGGATCGCGCGTGAGTCCGCCGTCGAATGCTTCATAAACCGCGGATCGGCGATAGCCCGTCAAGCTGACGAATTCGGCGAAGCTCAAGTCTTGGCGGACCTGAATGCTGGCACCGCCCTGGTTCAATCGGCCGAGCGGATCGAAAATGCCGTTCAATCCTTGAGGATCGCCGGTGTAGGGCACGTCGCCCGGCGGCGTCGTGCCCGGGGCCGGCACGTAAGCCTGGGCAAAGTTCTGATGCGAATAATCGAAGATCAGCTTGATCGACGTAGCATCGCTCGGCGTGAACACCCACTTGCTGCGGACCGACAGATCCTTTGTCTTGTTGACTTCGCTGTTGGTGAAGGCGTTGCGGCCGAAGCCCGTGCCTTGATCCTGGTAGTGAACGGAAAGATCGGCCGCGACCGAGTGCGTGACGCCGCCGGAGACGTAAAGATCGCCGGTGGCGGTGTTGTAGCTGCCGTAGCCGGCGTCGACATATCCGCCGAACTTCTGCGTCGGATCCTTGGTGGTGATCTGGATCAAGCCGCCGGTCGCGTTTCTGCCGAACAGCGTGCCCTGCGGGCCCTTGAGCACTTCAACTTGTGCAATGTCGTTCAATGTCAGCACGGACCCGATCATTGCGCCGTAATAAATGCCGTCGACGTACAAAGCCACGGGGCTCTCCACGCCCGGCCCGTTGGCCACTGTTCCGACGCCGCGCAGAAACGGTTGACCGTAGGCGGCCTGAGTGCCGAATTCCAATCCCGGCGTCACGGCAGCCAGATCCAAGGTCGACTGGATGCCGGCGGCCTCGAGCTGATCGCCCGCAAATGCGCTCACCACGATCGGCACGTCTTGAAGCCGCTCTTTGCGCCTTTGTGCAGTCACGATGATTTCCTGCACCTCATCGACGGCGGGCGCGGGATCGGGCGCGGCCAACACACCGACGGGGTTCGCCAGCACGGCCAACGGCATCATGGCGCTGTAAAACCAGGCATTCCTCGACATGTTCATCCCCCCATCGTTTTCGAAACCCAAGCGGCATCCCGCGAAAATTCGCTCAATAACGAAAGCTCAACTCCTTTAAAGAGCGAGACCGCCGACACAACCATTCCGGCAAGAACCCATGAGTCATATCCATCGAAAGTCGCTCAATCCAGATCGTTATTCGTCATAGAAATAATTGAAACGGCTATAATTATAGGAAATACCCTAAAATGAAAACGAATACCAGTCTTTTTTAACAAAGCGCAAAAATAATTATTGTTCGACGAGTTCGGCATGAGGCGTCGCCCTACGGCAGGTGAACGGGGGCGCTCGAGAAGTCGCTCATGGAGATCGTGGTAGCCAGCACCAGGTGCGGATGACCTGGCTGCGGCACGCTCATCCGCTGCGTCGCTGCTTTGCGCCTGCCAGCGCCGGCAGAAACCACACCGAAGGATCGGCGCCGGATTGCTCGTCGATGCGGAACGCACCCGGTTTGGCGCGCTGGCGCGCCACGGCGCTGTCCGGATCGTCGACATCGCCGAAGGTGATCACCTGGGTCGGACAGGCCTCGACACAGGCCGGCTGAAGGCCCTGATCGACGCGGTGACTGCAGAAACTGCACTTCTCGACCACATGCGCGCGCCGCGGCGGCACCTCGGCCGCGCCATGGCCCTGTTCGAGACCGGTGGGCAGCACTGGCGCAAACTGATTCATTTCGATCGCATCGTAGGGACAGGCCGGCTCGCATTTGCCGCAGCCGATGCACTTGTCGTAAATGATGTCGACGATGCCATCGGCGCGCTGCACGATCGCGCTCGTCGGACATACCGGCAGACAGGGCGGCTCGGCGCAGTGAAAACAGTTGCGCGGCTGATAATGCTTGCTGACATTCGGGAACACCCCCGCCGAGGTATCGATGTCGGCGCCGCCGATGGTCTTTATTTCCTGCCACCACAGACCCTCGCCGATGCTGTTCTCCATCTTGCACGCCACGGCGCACGCCCAGCAGCCGATGCAGCGGTCAAGGTTCAGCACCATGCCCAGCCGGCTCATGACGCCGTCGCCGCCGCGTTCGCGCGCCGAACTTCAATGCGTGTGTCGTAGAATGGAATGTTGGAGTGCCCCCACAAGCGCGTTTGGGCTTGATTGATCAGGTCGTTGGTCAGCATCTGCACGTTGCCGCTGATGTACTGCTGCTGCTTCCAGCCTTCGCCGAGGTTGCACATGCCCGGTGGCAGATCAGGATTGCAGACCACGCGCGCGACCATGTGGCCGCGACGGTTGTGCGCTTCGCCCAGGTCGCCGCTCGCCAAACCGCGCGCCGCGGCGTCGTCGGGATTCATCTCCAGAGTCGGCTCGGGCCACACTTCCAGCGTCCAGCCGGTGTTGAAGAACGTCGAATGCGCGCGCTGGCGCACATGCGCCTGCACCAGCACCAGCGGAAATTCCGCCGCCATCGGGTGCGAGCGCTGCGCCTCGTGATCTTCCACGTACACGGGCAGCGCCTCGCCGATGTCGGCGAGCTCCTCCAGATACAGCTCGGCGCGCCCGCTCGGGGTGGCAAAGCGCAGATCGGCGTACTGCACGTTGGGCGTGCGCGGCACATCGAGCCGCAAACCGCCGCCCGCGGCCACCAGCCTCTCATAGGAAATGCCGGCAAACGCCGGATCGAGCGAGCCATCGATCTGGCCGCGCACGATCTCGTCGGCAGTCTCGGTGAACCATTCGCCGAGGCCAAGCCGCTGTGCGAGGTCACGTTCGATATCGGCGTCAGGACGTGAATCGCCGACCGGGTCGATCACCTTCTGGCGCAGCAGCACACTGTTGCCGGTAACCACCGCGTCGCGCACCGGCGCCGTGCCTTCGAGAAACGTCGAGGCCGGCAGCACGATGTCGGACCATTGCGTGGTCGTTTGCCAGAAATGATCGACGGTCACCACGAACTCGAGCTTACTGATGTATTCGGCGGTCTTGTTCATGTCGCCCATGCGCTGGTTGAGCCAGTCGCCCTGGCAGAACAGCGCGCGCACCGGCAGTTCGCGCTGCGTGACCTCGATCATCGGCACCGGCGTCGCGCGCGCCCACGGCGGCAGCGGCTTCTCACGCGCCAGGCGCGGCAGGCGGAAACCCGAACCGTGACTCTGCACGCCGACACCGCCGCCCGGCTGACCGACGTTGCCGGTGAGTATCGCCATCGCCGCGGCGGCGCGCACCAGCAGTTCGCCATGGCGGTAACGGTCGACGCCGTAGCCAAAGCCAATCACTGCCGGCTTGCTGCGCGCATAGGCATGTGCGAGATCGAGAATATCGGACGCTTTCAGCCCGGTCTGCTGCGCCACCCTCTCCGGCGTGTACGCGGCGACGTTCGCGGCCAGTAGATTGAACACGGTGGCCGCCGGCATGCCGTCGACCTCGCCGCGCCAGTCGAGCGTGGCGGCCGCGGCCTCGTGCGGCGCACAGGCTCCGCCGCGCTCGCCGTCCCAGACCCTGTACACCCCGGCATCCTTGCCCGCAACGCTTGCGGACGGCCCCACCCGTCGCTCCGCTTCGGTGCCCGCGTGCGGCGACCGCGCGTCCGCGTCCCCGGCGCGCGGCGCTCGTGCGCCGACATCGCCGGCCGCATCGCCTGCGCGCAGCAGCCGTCCATTGTCGAGCCGCACCAGCAGCGGCGCAGACGAATGCGCCATGGCGAACGGCGCATCGATAAGATTTTCGGTGATCAAGATGCGCAGCAGTCCGAGCGCGAGTGCCAGGTCGGAGGCGACGCGCGGCGCCAGCCACCAGGTGGCGTGCATGGCCGTGGCCGAGTAGCGCGGATCGATCACCACCAGTTCGCTGCCGGCGTCGCGCGCATCGAGCAGGAACTTCATCGAGGTGAGCGCGGTTTCAGCCGGATTGTGGCCCCACACCAGAATGAACTTCGAGTGCATTCGGTCGGTCCACTCGTTGGCATGCTGACCATACATGCCCTTGTCGCCGAAAGTGCTGTTGAGGCCCATGTGTACGGCCATATCGACGCCGCCGTAAAAATCCATGCTGCCGCCGCCGCCGAGCAAGGCCGCGAGACGCATGTAACGGCCGAGGGTCGAGGTCCCCGAGGAGCGGGTGAAGGCGATGCTCTGCGCGCCATGCTCGCCGATGAGCGCGGTAAAACGCGCCGCGATTTCATCCAGCGCCGTATCCCAGGAGACGGGCTCGAATTGTCCCGAGCCGCGCTGGCCGGTGCGGCGCATCGGCTGCGCGATGCGCTCCTTGCTGTAGACCCATTGCGGCAGAGTCAGGCAGCGCACGCAGGCACCGGTGTAGGATGGATCGGGCGCATCGGCGGCCGCCACCCGCACCAGCTTGCCCTCGCGCACAGTGCAGGCGAGGCGCGCCCGGCCACCACAGTTATGCGCGCATACGGTGTTGATGATCTGGTCGCTGGACATGCCTTGATTCCGTCCTAGGGACTGGGTTCAACCCGCCAAAATTCGCTCAATACCGAATGTTCAACTCCTTTAAAGAGCGAGGCCGCCGACACAACCGAGGCTCCCGATTCCTTGCAGAAATGGCTTTCTGGAAAGGCATTCCGCAAGAACCATGAGTCATTTCCACTATTGCAATCATAGGAAATACCCCAAACCTAAAACGAATACAAGTCTTTTTTCACAAGGCACAAAAATAAATTGTTCGACGTGTTCGGCACGAGGCGTCGCCCCTACGGCAGGTGGACGGGGGCGCCCAAGAAGTTGCTGACGGCGACGGAGAAATCCTGCGGCCTTTCTACGTTCGACAGGTGCGCCGCCGGCAGTACCACGAGTCGAGAATCGGCGATGGCATCACACAGAGCCCTCGAATGCGCCAATGGGGTCGCCGGATCTTCGGCACCGCCAATGACCAAGGTCGGCGCCGCGATCTTTCGGATATCACCCAGCTGATTCATCTCGGCGATGGCCCCACAGGCGGCTGCATACCCTTCGGGCGCCGTGGCCTCGAGCATGCGTTCGATGCGCGCGACTTGCTCAGGCCGTGAGTTGCGAAACGCGGCAGTAAACCAGCGCTCGACGACGGCCGGAGCGACCGCCCGCATGCCCTCGCGGCGCACGAGCTCCATGCGCGAATGCCATAGCGATACGGGCGGCAAGTGCGCCGAAGTATTGCAGAGCACCAACCGCGCCACCCGCTCAGGCCAGCGCGACGCCGCCCACATGGCCGTCATTCCGCCGAGAGACAACCCGCACCAATGCGCCTTCACGATCTGCGCGGCATCGAGGACCGCCAAGGCATCTTGCGCCAATATATCGATGGAACACTCCGCGGCGCCGACGCTTGAACGGCCATGACCGCGCATGTCGTAGCGAATCACTCGATGGTGCTGCAGAAGATCAGGCATCTGCGGGTCCCACATGCCGAGGTCGACGCCGAGGGAATGCAGCAGGAGCAGCGCCGGCGCATCCTCTGCGCCTTGCACTTCGTAGTGGATATCGACCGATCCCGAGCATACCAGCGGCATGTGCGGCTAGGCTCGTGGGCTTGGGCCGGATTGCTGCCTGCGTCGCGTCATGCGTGAGCGCGTGCCTCGCGGGCGAGATGCTGCTGATCTGTCGTGGCGGTTGCCGGCTGCAGGCGGAAATCGAATTGGATCCGGGTGAACGAACCTGTGATGCCCAGCGACTCGTAGCCCTTGGGGTCCGTCACGGTCTCGAGCGTCACGATCAAGCTGTCGCGCGTGGCGAATGCGAAATCGTCGTGGATGAAGGCGTCGCCTGGGATGTTGATCTGTGTGGTCAGAGTCTTGGCGCCCGGGGCGGAGACCAGGAAATGAATGTGCGCAGGCCGATTTCCATGACGCCCCAGCGCCGCAAAGAGTTCGGAGGTCGGGCTGTTGGGCGGTATCGCGTAACCCGGCGGCAGAAAACTGCGAAACCGATACGCACCGTTGCCGTCCACTCGGACCCGTCGTCGCAATTCGAACTCCTTTTGCGACGGATCGAAATGCGAGTAGCGGCCGTGCTCGTTGCAATGCCAGATATCGACGATGGCTCCCTTCAAGGGGGTGCCCTTGGCGTCGAGAACCCGGCCCTCCATGACCAACACGGGAGCCCTCGCAGACGCGCCGTCATCCAAGCGCACTTCGGCCGTCGCCAGCGGTGCGTCTGGAATATACAGCGGCCCTTCGATGGCGCGCGGCGTTCCCATCGCGAGGCCCGCTCGGCGATCCTTCTCGTCCTCCCGGATATCGAGCAGCCGATCAAAGCCCAATCCGGCCGTGATCAAGCCGGTCTGCCCCGATGCCCCCAGTCGCGTCAGCCAACCGACGCCGTTCCAAAATTCGTCCGGCGTGATGTCGAGGTCATCGATGGCCTCGAAAAGATCCGCGACGACGCGCCCTACGATGCGGCGCACGCGTTCATTGCCGTCCGCAGCTTGCGTCGTCTCGACCAGTTTCAAAAGTTCTTGCCGTGTGAGTTCAGCCATGGGGTCCTCCCGCAATACTCAAGTGTTGATTGGTCTATTCGAATTCTCATCATCGATGATGGACGAGGGATGTCGGCACAACGCCCGCACCGTGACTTCCATGAAAGGGAACAACGGCAACGTTGATAAAATGTCGTGCAGCTGCGCCGGACTCTCGACATCGAAAATACTGACGTTGGCGTAGCAACCCACCAGCCGCCACAGATGACGCCATACGCCGCTGCGCTGCAGCGCCTGCGCCACCGCCCGCTCTTCCTGCTTGAGCCGCTCTGCAAGGGCCGGGTCGAGGGTCGGAGGGATGCGAACCTGCATTTCAACGTGGAACAACATGGGCGCCCCGGGGAGTTGAGAGCGAAACATCGCTGCGATCGCGTCGATAGAACGCAATCTTGTCTTCGTCGAGTTCGATCCCAAGTCCGTGCCCGCTCGGGAGCTGCAGTTCGAAATCCTGATAGCGCAGCGCCGTCGCGACGATGTCGTCGCCGAGCAGCAGCGGTCCGAACAACTCGGTGCCCCACTGTAGATGCGGCAAGGTGCTGTAGCACTGCGCAGCTGCGAGCGTCCCGATGGTCCCTTCCAGCATGGTGCCGCCGTACAATGACACCCCGGCCGCGTCGGCCACCGCGGCTGTGCGTCGCGTGGCATGCAGGCCGCCGGATTTGACGACCTTGAGGGCAAACACGTCGGCCGCCGCCTGACGCGCAAGATCGAATGCGTCTTCCGGGCCGTACAACGCCTCATCGGCCATGAGCGGCACGACGAAGCGCGCGGCGAGCCGCGCCATCCCGGCGCGGTTGTGTTTAGAAATCGGCTGCTCGATGAGATCGATGCCCGCCTCTTCGAGGGTGGCAATGGCGGGTGCCGCCTGCGACTCGTCCCATTGTTGATTCACATCGACGGTCATGCCGGCGCGCTCGCCGAGCGCTCGCTTGATGGTGAGCACGTGCGCCAAGTCCTCCTTCGCCGACTTGCGCCCCACTTTCAATTTGAAAACGCGATGCCGGTGCAGCGCGAGCATTTTCTCCGCTTCGTCGATATCCCGCTGTGTGTCACCGCTCGCCAGCGTCCACAGCACCGGCAGCGTGGTGCGCACCGCGCCGCCCAACAACTCGGCGACGCTGACCATGCGCCGTTTGCCATGCGCATCGAGCAGCGCCGTTTCGATCGCAGCCTTGGCGAAGGGATTGCCTTGCACGACGCGCCCGACGCGCTCCATGGCGGCATTGATATTGGTTGCTTCGGTGCCCTGCATCGCCGGTGCGACGAAGGTATCGATGCATACCTTCACGCCTTCGGGACTCTCGTCGCCATACGCCAATCCGCCGATCGACGTCGCTTCACCCACCCCTTCGATGCCGTCGCTGCACATCACGCGCACCAGCAGCAGGGTGCGCCGCTGCATGACCGTCATCGCCAGCAGATGCGGCCGAACCATCGGCAGGTCGATGAGAATGGTCGATATGCGCCTGATAGAAATCATGTTCAGACCGACGCCGCGCGCGGCGCCGTGTCTCCCCTCCCGGCGCCGACGGTTGCTGCGAAGGCCGCCAGAAAATCGGCGATGTTGCGTTTAACCGCCGTGCCGAACAAACGATCGCCCACCGCCGCGAGCTTGCCGCCCAGCCTTAGGTCCGCCCTGTACGAAAGCTCCGTCACCAGGTTGCGCGGCTGCAAGGTGATGCGCGCGGTGCCTTTCGCAAAACCCGCGCCCGCCCCGTTCAGCGTACCCGCTAAGGTGACGGCGCTGAGATACTCGGGATCCGTGAGCGTGATCAGACCGTTGAAGCCAGCATTTAGCGGTCCTACTTTGACTTGCAGAACGGCGGCATATTCGGTCTCCGACTTGCGCTCAACCGATTTGCAGCCCGGAAAGCATCCCTGTAGCACGGCGGGATCGAACAACGCGGCCCAGATCGCTTCGGGCGTGGCGTTCAGATCGACTTGGCCGACGAGTTCCATGATTTATTGCCTCAATCTATGCGTTGACGGAATCGATGTCCGCGGTCGGGGCGAGCGCCGGTGAAGTGGATGTGCGCGCGGCCACGGCGAGCGCCCGCAGGACGCGGTCCGGGCTGAAGGGCTGCTGCTCCATGGCGGCACCGAGCGGCGCCAGGGCGTCGTTCACGGCATTCCACAATGCGGCGCCCGCACCGATGGTGCCCGCCTCGCCGACGCCTTTGGCGCCGAGCGCAGTCTCGGCGGCAACGCTCGCGACGTGGGCCACCTCGATGTCGGGTAATTCGCCCGCCATGGGCACGAGGTAGTCGGCCAAGGTGCCGTTTGATAGCTGTCCGCTCTCGGAGTATTCGCAGTGTTCGTAGAGCACGCCGCCGATGCCTTGCGCAACACCGCCGCGGATCTGCTCATCGACGAGCAGTGGATTGACGACGCGGCCGCAGTCGTGCACGACCCACAGCCTAAGCACCCCAATCATGCCCGTTTCGATGTCGACTTCGACGAGACACCCCTGAATGCCGTTGGCGGTCAAGTAGGGAAAGCCTTGCGGCGCATAGTGGCGCGTGGCGGACAGTTCAGGGCAGCCACCGCCCGGCAATTGGTGCTGCCGAAAGTAGGCAATGTTCGCGAGTTCCGCAAGAGATAGGGTCCGCGCATTCGCGGCGCTGCGCAGTCCGCCGTCTGCGAGTTCAATCTGCTCGGCCGGCGTCTTAAGGATGCGGGCGCCGAGTTTGAGGATCTTGCCGCGCAATTCCTCGGCCGCCAATAACGCCGCTTGACCGCCGATTGCCATGCCCCGTGACGCCCAGGCGCCGCCGCCCACCGGCGATGACGCCGTGTCGCCGGCGCGCACCGTCACATCCGCGGCGCCGATACCCAAGGCTTGCGCGACGATCTGCGCGATGCCCGTGCGCACGCCCTGGCCTTGATCCGTGGCGCTCGAGTGGCACAGCACCGTACCTGAGGGCTCGAGACGTACGCTGCAGCCCTCTTGCGCGGCGACCGCTATCTGGTTCGCGCCGTACAGTGCAGCGCCGACGGCCGTCATCTCGATGAATGACGCGATGCCGATGCCGCGGTAAACCCGCTGCTTGCGCAGTCGCTGCTGCTCACGGCGCAGATCTTCGTACTGCATCATCGCGAGCAGCGTGTCCAAGCAGGGCTGCAGCGACACGGCACCCATTTCGAGGCCGGCGGGCGTCGTGCGCGAGGTGTGCTCGGCCGGCAGGAAATTGCGTCGACGCAGTTCCGCCGGATCCATACCGATGGCGCGCGCGGCGCGGTCCACGAGTGTTTCAGTCAGCGTGCATGCCAACGGCTGGCCGACGCCGCGATAGGCGCCCGTCGGCGACTTGTTCTGATGCACGGCCCGCAGTCGCGCTCGAAAATTGTCGAATTGATACGGCGCGCCAACCATCTGCGCCATGTGCAATCCCTCGCCGACGCTGCCCCGGGGATAAGGCTGATAGGCGCCGAGTCCCGAGAGCGCCTCGACGTCGAAGGCCAGGAAGCGGCCCGCCGAATCGAGCGCCAGGCGCGCGACGCCAATCGCTTCACGGGCGTGCGCATCGCTCAAGAACGACTCGAGCCGATCCGCCTGAAACCTGATCGTTCGGCCCAACAGTATGGCGATGGCCGCGACCGCGACTTCATCGGGATAGGCATGCAGCTTCAGGCCGAACGCGCCGCCGACGTCCGGGCAGACCACACGCACCCGGTGATTCGGCAGATTCAACAACTCGGAAAACACTTCGCGCATCTGGAACGGCGACTGATGCGACATGTGCACGGTAAGCTCGCCCGACAGCGGCGAGAAAGCAGCGATGATGCCGCGTGATTCGAGCGATACGCCGGTCTGGCGATCGAAGACGATGCGCTGTTCGACCACGGTCGCTGCGGCCGCGAAACTCGCCGCCACGTTGACGTTGCCGAACGTGCAATCGAGCGCCATATTGCCCTCGCGACCTAGCACGGCTCGCGGCGAGTCCGGCGTCAGCGCCTGCTGCGCATCGACCACGGCGGGCAATTCCTCGTACTCGACCAGCACGTGTTCCGCCGCATCCTCCGCTTGCTCACGCGAACGCGCTGCGATGGCGGCCACGGGGGCGCCCTGCCAGCACACTTCGTCGATTGCGAGGGGATACTGCAGACTGGCCGTCGGCATATTGAGCCCGGGCATGGCAACCTGCATCGGCTTGCAGATCCCTTCCAGATCCCCTGCGCAGACGACACGCACCACACCCGGCATGCAGGCAGCCGCGGCTGTGTCGACGGACAGGATGGCGGCATGCGCGTGCGTGCTGCGCACGAAGGCGATGTGCAGCGCGCCCGGCGCGCCGATGTCATCGACGTAGCATCCCGCACCGGCAACCAAGCGGCGCGCGTCGGCGCGTGCCACTCCTTTTCCCATGATTCCTTGCGATTCCGTCATGCCGCAATTCCGTGGCGGGCGAGCGCGACTTCTTCGATCGCGTCCACGATGGACTGATAACCGGTGCAGCGGCAATAGTTGCCGGACAGCGCATCTCGGATGGCCTCGCGCGACGGCACTTCGCGCCGGGCCAGAATATCCGCCGCGATCATCAGCATCCCCGGCGTGCAGAAGCCGCATTGCATGGCATTGCGCCGTACGAACGCTTCCTGCAGGTCCGCAATTTCCCCCGACGACGACAAGCCTTCGATGGTCTGCACCTCGGCGCCGTCCGCCTGCACCGCGAGCAGGAGGCAGCCGCGTAGCACCTGTCCATCGACGCGCACGTGGCATGCACCGCAGACGCCGTGCTCGCAGCCGACGTGAGATCCGGTCAACCCTAAGCGTTGGCGCAGAAAATCGACCAAGGTGATTCGCGGCGCGACCTGTTCGCTGATGGCGCTTCCGTTCACCACGAAGGCGACGTCGACACTCGATTTCGATGCTTGGCTCATACCTCGCGCTCATTCAGTTGGGCCATGACGCGCTTTGCCATGGCGTACGCCTGCTGGCGCTTCGCGGCGGCGTCGCCTTGCGCGTTTTCCATCGGATCGAGTTCCGCGGCGACCGCATCGGCGATCTCCTCGATCGGCAGCTCGCCAATCTCGCGGCCTTGCGCCATGGCGTGGGCGGCGGCCGACACCCGCGGTATAGGTTCGCAGCCAAAGATCACCAGGCGCAGGCTGCGGATGCCGTTGTCCTCGAGTTGCGCGGCCGCGGCGATCCCGACGATGGCGAAATCACCGCGCCGCCGGGAGAGTTCGGCGAACCCAAATCGATCGGAACTTCGTGCCGCGGGAAAACGCAGCTCGACGACGACTTCGGTCGACAGCCGCGCCGTCTCATAGAGGCCGATGAAATACTTCTCGGCCGGCACCGTGCGTCGGCCGCCGGAGTTCTGCAAAACGATGTCCGCGTTCAGCGCGAGCGCACACGCCGGAATCTCGGCCGCAGGGTCTGCGAGCGCAATGCTGCCGCAGGGAGTGCCGCGATTGCGGATCGCGGGATGGGCCACATGCGGCATGGCCAACGCTAGCAAGGGCGCGTGTTGCCGGACCATCGTCGAGCGCTCGAGTTCCACGTGCCGGATGCGGGCACCGCAGCGCACGACTCCATCGCAGTGCTCGAGCGGCGCGGAGTCCGCGACCCGATTGATGTCGATCAGCAATGTCGGGGATGACAACCGCAGACTCAAAGTCGGTACGAGACTCTGCCCGCCTGCGAGAATCTGCGCACCGTCGCCAGCCTCTTCGAGCATGGCGGCCGCCTCGATCAAGGAGTTCGGTCGCAAGTACTCGAAGGCCGACGGCTTCATCGGTCAGTCCGTCTCGGCCGATGGCGGCGCGGCGTTTCCGTTGCCCTGCTGCGCGAGCGCGTCGAGCATCAGCCGCTGCGCGAGCTCCAGCAGATGGGACATGGCCTCTTCGGCCACCGCGGCTTTGCGCGCCACCACGGCGGCTATCAGCCTTTTCCATCCCTTGACCGACAGCTGCCGGTTCGCTTCGACGCTCAATGTCTTGATGCGCACGTAGTGCACCAGCTCGTCATACAAATGGATGGCTTCTTCCAGGCGCCGGTTCTTGCCAAGCGGAAACAATGCCTGACGCAGCTTGAAATTGACTGCCAAGTAAGCTTCCGCCGACGCAGGTTTGCCGAGCGCACTGTCCGCCAACGTCCGCAGGGCCTTGAGCTCCGCCGGCGTCGCGCGCTCGCAAGCCAACCGTACCGCGTACGGCTCGAGCCGCTGGCGAATTTCGAAGACCTCGGTAATTTGTTGCTTATCGTAGACCGGGACTTTGAAGCGCCGGCCCTCGTGCACCAGTAGGCCGTCCTGGGTCAGCAGCGCAAGGGCCTCGCGCGCCGGGGTACGCGAGACGCCCAGGTCCTTGGCGACATCGTTCTCCAGCAGCCGCGCGCCAGGCGCATACTCGCCGCCGCGAATCGCGATGCGTAGACGCTCATAAATCTGACTGCGAAGATCGGGGACTCGTTCTACTTGTTTCATGATCTCACTCAGATGGAAGGGACTTCGTATTCTGAATACAGATCGCGAGAAGTCAACGGTGGCGGGACACAATTAAAAGTCATGCAGCATCTCGCCGATCGCGGCGCGCGGAAGACCCGCGCTCAACGCCACCATCAAAAGAATCCTCAACTTGTTGGGCGCCAGGTCGCCGCCCGACACGATGCCGTCGGCGCGATTGTAGCGCTGTGCCACTACCGCCCCGCGCGGTGCGCGGCTCGATTGCACCACCAGTACGCCCACCGCCACCGCCTCGCGCAAAGCCGCCCTCTCCTCCGGCGTGCAGCGCCCCGGCGGCATCCCTACACTGATGATGGCGCTCGCGCCGGACCGCACGAACGCGTCGATCGCGGTGCCGTCGGCACCCGCGTACGACAACGCCAAATCGACGCGCGGTGGTGCATCGCACGCCAAGGCGCCGGCCAGCGCCGGGGAATGGGACTTGGCCACTACCGGGCGGCGCCGCAGCACAACCGTGCCGTCAGCATCGACGCGCCCCAGCGGCCCGAATTCTCCCGCTTCGAACGCGTCCAGTGCGAAGTTCGACGTCTTGCGCACGTCGCGTGCGCCGTAAATGCAATTGTCCATCACCACGAGCACACCGAGATCGCGCGCCACCGGCGCGACTGCCACCGCGAGCGCCGCGCGCAGATTCGGCGCCGCGTCGCTTCCAACGGTATTGGGGGGACGCTGCGCACCGACCAAGACGACCGGGATGCGGCACTGGACAACCAGTTCCAGAAACCACGCCGTGTCTTCGAGCGACGCCGTGCCGTGGGTGATGACGATGCCATGCGCGTCCGGACGAGTCGCCGCCAGATCGCGAACGAGGCGCCCCAATTCCACCCAATCGCGCCAGGCAATGCCGGTGCTGGCCACGGCGCGGAAGGAAATCATTTCGAGTTCGACGCCCTCGAGCAGCGGCTGCAGCTCGTGCACCACGTCGGTGACGGGCCGTACTTGGCCGCTCTCACCGTATTCGACCCAGTCGTAGGCCGAGCGGCCGACCATGGCAATCGTGCCGCCGGCTCCCACCACCAAGGCACGCCGTGGCGTCGATCGAAAGACGGCAGGGTTTACGTCCGGCACGCGGCTACACCGTCAGCGCATCTTCGAGCCGCACTTCCTGCGGGCCGACCATCGCCTTGGTTAGATCCCTGATGCGGCCGACATGATGCGTCTCGCAATAATCCCGCAAGCCATCGACCACTTTCAGCATAGTGCCGGCGCTTAGAAAACTCGCGGTTCCCACCTGCACCGCCGTGGCGCCGGCCAACATGTATTCAATGGCATCGCCGGCCGAACTCACCCCGCCGCATCCGATGATCGGAATCTGCACCGCGTGCGCGCATTGATACACCATGCGCAGAATGACGGGCTTGGTCGCAGGGCCTGTCAATCCGCCCATGACTCGGCCCAGCCGCGGACGGCGTGTATGGATGTCGATCGCCATAGCGAGCATGGCGTTGGCGACCACGAGTGCATCCGCGCCCCCCGCCTCGGCCGCGCGCGCCAAGACGGTGATGTCGCCGACGTTGGGCGTGAGCTTCGCCCACACCGGCAACGCGGTCGCGCTTTTCATGGCCCGGATCACCTGCTCGGTGGCTTCCGGATCCATGGCAAAGGCGTTGCCGTCTTTTTTTAGATTGGGACACGAGATGTTCGCTTCGATGGCTTTGACGCCGGGCACTGAGATGCGTGCCGCGAGTTCACCGAACTGCTCCACCGTATCGGCGGAGATGCTCGCCACCAAGGGCGGCGTGAATTGGCGGTAAAACGGCACCAGCGTTTCGACGTAATGGACCGGACCCTTACTAGGAATGCCGATGGACCACAATACCGAATCCTTGAATTCTGCAATGCGCGGTGGTGGATTGCCTTCGCGGATATCTGCGGTGATGGTCTTGGTGACGAGGGCCCCCAAGCGGTTGACGTCGAGCACGCTCGCGAGCTGCTCGCCGAAGGTTCCCGAGCCCGGCATGATGGGATTCTCGAGCGTGAGTGATCCGATTTGGACGCGAAGGTCTACCATGAGAGGGTCTCCCGCACGTCGAATACCGGCCCTTCGCAGCACACGCGGCGATAGGTGACTTTCTCGGCCGTACGAAATTGGCGAACGCAGCAGAAGCACATGCCGATGGCGCAGCCCATGTGCTGCTCCAAGGCGACTTGTCCCGGAATGCCGAAGCGCGCGCCCAATTGCTTCACCAGTTGCAACAGGCGATTCGAACCGCAGGTGGCGAGCAGGTCGATGGGCTGCTCGGCGTGCAGCGCAGTGATCATGGCCTCGACGTGCGGAATATCGCTCGAGGCGTCCGCGTCGTACACGGCCCTTGTGACGGCGCCGACCGACTTTAGATAGTCGTTCGACATCAAGAACTCGGGACTGCGCGCGCTCAAGATCGCCGTGACGCGGGCTCCCGCCGCCTGTGCACTTTCCGCGAGCGGCGCCATCGTCGCCATGCCGACGCCGCGTGCCACCAGCAGTACGTGCCGAGTCTCGGGCGCCATTTGAAAACCTCGGCCTAGCGGGCCGAAGACATCCAAGGAGTCCCCGCTTTGCAGCGTCGCCAAGCCGCGAGTTCCCGCGCCCGTGACCTTGTAGAGGAATTCGACATGTCCGCGCACGCGATCCACTCGGTAGACGCTCATGGGCCGGCGCAGCAGCGGCGACTCTCCGGACACTCCCGGGCAGCGCAAATGAAAGAACTGTCCCGGCGTCGCGGCCTGCATACCGGCCGAGGCTTCCAGAATCAAGTGAAAGTATTCCGCGTTCACCGCATCGTTGCTGACGACTGGCGCCATGGACTCGGAGATCGGAAATACTTGGGCGTTCATGACAGCGTACTCAGCATCTGCAAGGCGCCGGTCGACGCGGCGCGAACGAAGTGCATTTGTTCGAAGCGCACGGCGCTGTGCAGCCAGCCTGCGCGCTCTCGTCGATACTCATCGGCCGTTACCGCGGCGAGGAACACTGCGTCGTCGCCGGCGCGCGGAACGGCCATCTGCCAGAGACGCCACCAGCCGCGCGCGCGGTCGCCGTCGATCTCGATGATGGGCGAGACGTAGAAGTGCATGGCAAAGCGCCAGGGTCCACCGCGAAAAAACGCGAACAGGGCAGCCCGCCCCACCAGCCGCCTGCCGAAGTCGCGTCCGCCCTCCCAGACCGCGTCGCGCGTGAAGCAGGCGGCCTGGGAGCGCGCGGCGCGATCGAGTTGGGCCTGCGGTTGGCGGCGGCGATGCACGCTGTTGTACTTATGATCTGCGAAATAGGCATAGCGCGCCTTAAGGTCGTGAATGGCCAGCACGTCGATGGCCGCATCCGGCGGGACTCGCGCTCTGCGCCTGTGCGGCGCCTGAGTGGATGGCTTGATTTGGGTCACGCCGCCGCCGCTGCGACTGCGCGCACGATGACGCGATACAAAAGACCGCCGGCGTCCGGCGCGGACCAGCGCGAACCCTGACCCGGAGGAATGACAATGCCCTCGCCGACGCTGAGCACATAGCGCTCATCGCCTGACTCCACGAGCAAGGCACCTTCCAACACCGCGGCCACCTCTTCGCCCACCGCGGCGCCGGCGCTGCGGGCCACGATCTCGCCGCCTGCGATCCGCACGAATTCGATGTCGAAGTGTTCGCCTTGGATACGCCGCGTGCCGCTTGCCTCTCCAGGTCCGCGATCCGCGGCCAGCACGGTGCACTCGGGAGACGCGCTGTTGGTGGTATTTGTGGTCGGTTTCACTCGCAGTCCTTCAAAGGGTAGTAAGGCGTACTGTCTTCGGGACCGAACTCCTGGCGCGGTGGCGTCACCACGTTGAGCCGCATTGAAACGCCCGCGCCGCCGAAGCTGTTCGAGCCGTAATGGGCCGCCCGCGCCGGAATCAACATGGCCTCGCCCTGGGCCATGGGATATTCCGGATCCGCGGCGTTCGTGCCTGCGCCCATGAACACGGAGCACGCGCCTTTGATCTGCAGGGACGCTTCCTCGCCGTGGGAATGCGACTTCGCCTGCACGGCGGGGCCCTGCGGCATGACGAATTTGACCACCGAGACGCTCACGGTCGTACCGAACAAATGCTTCGAATAGAGACCTTGCGGCACAACTTCCTTGAGGTTGTCATCGATCGCAAACACTCTGCACTTCGCCATGGCTCCCCTCTGTTGGCCGGAATGTCAGCGTTTCGGACGCAAGCAAAAATTCTCCACCGGCAGGAAGCGCAGCGCATCGAAGCCCTCGATGACCGCGGCCTGGCGGTAGAACTCGACCGCCGGCGCGATTTCCGCCAGCGCAAGCGTCAGAAACAACAGATTCTCGTCGCGCACCGACAATGTCCGTAGATCCTTCGGGTTGAGATACTCGAAAATACGCGGCAACTCGGGCAGGACTGCGTCGCGGAACTCGGTGATCGCCGCATAGGAGCTTTCCTGTCGATGCTTGATGCGCTGCGTCTCCGTGCGCAGACTCCACTCCGATGCGCACTCGAGATTCTCGAAGCCCTCGGGGAGAAGGCCGGCGCCTTTGCTGGTCTCCAGTGCGGCGTTCAATGCCGTGATTCCTCGGCCTGGCCTTCGTTGATCATGCGCTCGATCACCGCGAATTGGTGCCTCACCATGATTTCAAAGTCCTGCAGGACCATATGGGTCTTGGCACGCGTGGCGCACGCCGCTTGATTGTGCTCGAGCGTGCTGAGGTCCTCGAGCAGCACATCGCGCAAGGACACCTTCATGTACTCCTGGTAGAAGCGGCCGCCCGCGGTGGTCATTTCCGGGTAGTAGACGCGGGCATCGAACCAGAATTTGTCGTGCGCCAGCGGCCTGAAATTGTAGGCCTGATAATAGTTGGGCCGCGTCGACAGATAGAAGTCGGGGAACAGAACATTGATGTCGAAGGCCCAGTTCGGATGCCGCGTCCAGTTGATCGCCTTCGGCAAATCCTCCTGCGAAATGTCGAAGCGCGTGCCGCCGCGGCCGAAGCGCAACGCCGCTTCGCCGATGGGACGGTTGGCGGAACCCGGTGCCTCGCCGTTCGACGCGGAGGTCAGAGCATTCGGATTGCCGTAGACTGATTTCGGGTTTCCGGCGATCGACAGCCGCCGGTGATATTCACCGCACAGACCATCGAGGGGCCGCAGGCCGCCCGCATCGGACTTGAGCAGTGCACTGGCAATCGAGCGGCCATGTACATACGACACATGATAGGTTTCTTGGAAGGCATCGAGTGCGAGTTTCCAGTTGCAATTGACGACCGCCGACCAGGAATAGCAGCTGGTCATTTTCTCGAACGGATAGCCTTCGAGTTCGCCGTACATCGGACGCAGGAAATCACTCAAGCTCTGGCGCGGCGTGCGGTCGAAATTCACGAAAATAAAACCCTGCCAGGTGTCCAGATTCACCGGGCTCAAGCCGTGTTCTTCGCGCTTGAGCCCGGTGAAGCACTTCTCGTCCGGAACCCCGACCAGGCGGCCGTCGAGGTCGTACGCCCAGCCGTGGAATTTACAGAAGAACTTCTTGGTGGAGCCGCGCTCCGTGTAAACCATCTTGTTCATGCGGTGCGAACACACGTTGTGGAACGCGTGAATGGCGCCATCGCGGTTGCGGACCACTAGGACGGAGGCATCGCACGCGTCCAGTTGTTTGACGAAGTAGTCGCCCGCGCTCGGAATTTCCTCAACGCGCCCGACATGGATCCATACCTTCTTGAACAGGTATTTTTTCTCGAGCTCGAAGTACTGCGGCGAGATATACGGCTCAATGGGGATCGGCTCTGAACCCAACTCCGGGTATCGGCCCGTCAACACGTGAGCGCTGTCGGCGTTCATAGCATCGTCCTTCCGTTTCAGATCACCATGCATACGCTCTTGGTCTCCAAGTAGTTCTGCACGGCCGGCGCGCTTGATTCACGGCCCCAGCCGGACTGCTTGTAGCCGCCGAACGGCATTCAACCATAACGTATACGTTATACCGTATTCCTTAATAGTCAAGCGCGCAACCCGGCGCTCAGGGAAATCCATCAAAATGGCTCAGGCTCGGCCCAGGAACTCCGCGGCGCGCTCGCCGATCATCACGCAGGGAGCGTGCGTATTTCCGCTGGTGATGTGCGGCATGACGCTGGCATCCGCGACGGACAGGCCGCTCAAACCGTGCACTTTCAGTTTGGGATCGACAACTGCGAGCGAGTCCACTCCCATCTTGCAGGTGCCGACGGGATGGAAGTAGCTCGAGCAGGACACGCGCACGAACTCCTCCAACGCTTGGGGCGCAAGCCGTGCGGAGGGGCTCGCCGGCCGCTTCACCAATTCGCGGAAAGCCGGCTGCGCGCCGAGATCGAGGGCGAAACCCACACTTCGCATCAGCGCCTCGAGGTCGGCGCGCTCCTGGAGAAAATTCGGCTGAATATCCAACGGCCCATTCGCCGTGGCGCTCAGCAGGCGCACGCGCCCGCGGCTGACGGGCCGCATAAGGCCCGGCGTGACGGCGAATGAGTTTTCGGGAACCGGATAGAGCTTCGCGACCTCGGGTGACGCGTACGGACGCTGGATGGGAACCAGCATGATGTCCGGTACATTGATCGATGGATCGCTGCTCCAAAACGCCTGGCTGCCGCCGCAATTGTTGCGAAACGGCGCAATCGTCGTCGCCGCTTCGAAATTGACGCCCATCAGCAAGGGATGGTCGTGCAAATTCTTGCCGACTCCTTTCACTTCGGCGACAACGGGAATGCCGAGCCGGCGCAGTTCCTGCGGATCGCCGACGCCCGACAGCAACAGCAGGCGCGGCGTATCGATAGCCCCCGCGCTCAACACCACTTCATGCCGCGCGCGAACCACTCGAGATGTTCCGTCGACGCTGATTTCAACGCCGCGGCAACGCGTGCCCTCGAACACCAGCCGCAAGGCCTGCGCCTGCGTGAGCACCGTCAAATTCGGCCGCGACATCGCAGGCCGCAAATAGGCGCGCGCGGTGTTGTGGCGCGTGCCGTCCTTGATGTTGAGATTGGCGAGGCTCGCGCCGCCGAAGATCGCGCCGTTCACATCCTCGACGGCCGGAAGACCCAAGCTCTTCGCCGCTTCGACGACGGCGACGGCGATCGGGTGCGGCGCGCTCGGCAATTCGCAGCGAAGAGGCCCGTGTGCGCCGCGAAGAGTCGACGCGCCCATCTGCCAGTCCTCCGCCTTCTTGTAGTAAGGCAGCACATCCGTCCATCCCCATCCCGCAGCACCGCTGCGCGCCCAAAGATCGAAATCGCTGGGAGCGCCCCGCACCCAGATCAACGCGTTGATGCTGCTCGAACCGCCAAGCACCTTGCCGCGAGGGATGAGGATGGTGCGTTGCCGGACGGCCTCCTGCGGCGTGTAGCTGTACTTCCAGTCGTACGCGGATTGAATATTGGTGAACCAAATCAAGGGGTTCGCGATACTGGCGACGCCCTCGTCGGTGGGTCCGGCTTCGAGCAGGAGCACCTTGCGATGCGGATTCTCGGACGCGCGGGCGGCGACCACGGCACCGGCGGATCCGCCGCCAATCACGATGACATCGAAGGTATCCACCGGGTTGGCCGCCAGCTTCTTTTGGGTTTCGCCCGCGGCAAATGCTTCCTCGAGTCCCGGCAGACCCGCGGCGGCTAAGCCCCAGACACCCAGGGCGCGCAGCGCAGTGCGCCGATCGATGCGTCCGTACGTCACTTGATCCAAGAGGGTTTGCAGCGCTTCTTTCCGCGGATCGATCTCGCCTGATTTATTCATCGCTTGCCGCTCCTGCCTCGGATGTCGTAGATTCGTGACTGCGCAAAACGTATACAGAATACGCTTTGCCGCGAATACAGCAAGCTAAGGTCAACGAAATGAGTGAAAATTCTATGACCCTCGACGGTGCGGCGGCCCCTTTTATCGCGGTCGATGCGGGCCCGATGGATGCTGCGGCCTCCGCAAGAAGTCCTTCCGCGTCGATCGAGCACGAGGTGAGCGCGGTACCGCTCAACCGCCGTCACGCCGTGGTTTTTGCTTTATGTTCGGCGGGTTTGTTTTTCGAGTCCCTCAACCTGCAGTTGATGTCCTTCATTGCACCTCAGGTCGCGCGAGAGTGGGGACTCGGACCGCGGATGATTGGACTCGCGATTTCGGCCGCCATTTTCGGCATGATGCTGGGCACCTACCTATTCGGCGCCATAGCCGACCGGCACGGCCGCCGCCTGGCGTTCCAAGTCACCGTGGGAATTTTCTCCGTATTGACGGCGCTTGCCAGCGGCGCGACGACTCTTTGGCAACTCATCGCTGCCCGCTTCGGCGCAGGCATAGGGATCGGCGGCTCGATTCCGGTTGAAACCTCGGTGCTCACGGAGTTCACTCCCGCCGCCTGGCGCGGACGAGCGCTGGCCTTGTGGGGCATCTTTTTGCCGCTGGGAGGATTCGTTGCGCCCCTATGCGTCGCCGCGATGCCGGCGGAATTAGGATGGCGCGGGTTGCTCCTTGTGGGCGGCATTCCCGGAATACTCGTCCTGATTGCGCGGCGTGCGATTCCGGAAACTCCTCAGTATCTCGCAACGAAAGGCCGGATGACGGAGGCGCGCGCAGCCGTTGCCTGGATCGCGAATCATCCCGGTGAGTCGCCGCCGAGCCCGCAGATCCCTCTGGAGAAAACGCTTCCACCGGCGAAACGCGCACCGGAGAAGATTCTGTTCTCGCCTCCCTATCGCCGCACGACCGCGACGAATTGGATGATTTATTTCGGGACCTTTTTCTCTTACTACGGTTTCATTTTGTGGATGCCGGCACTTCTGGGCGGTTACCGCGGCTACACCGCAGGCGAGGTGGTGCGATTCATGCTGGGTTTATCGCTGGCGGGGCTAACCGGCCGCATCGCCATGATCTTTGCGGTCGGACGCATTCCTCGCGCGCCGTTGATCATGACCTGCGCCTTCCTGAGCGCGTTGGGCTTGATTGCTTTCGCATTGCCGAACGATCACACCAGCATTATGGTCGGCGGATACTTCGCCGCGTTCTTCCTTGAAGGAATCTTCGGCGCAGTCATTCCCTTCGTCGCGGAATCCTATCCTACGGAAAGCCGTGCGACCGGCGTCGGTTGGGCGGGAGGTATGGGCCGCTTAGGAGCGACGCTCGCGCCATTGGCAGTCGGTTGGTTAGTACGTATCGACGTTCACTTCGCCATCATGACGCTAGCAACGGGTTCAGCAGTGGCTGGCGCCGCCATGCTGCTCTCGAAACAGAGATGAACCGCCGACGAGGCCTCACTCTCGGGCAAGTCCAGCGCCGTGGGAAAGCTCCGGTGCCGACCTACCGCACGTCATCGTGCTCAACGGCACGACGGGCTTTGGGACCGTAGAACAATTATTTTCTGTTGGAGGAGACATAAAGGAGACAAGCGTTCATGCGATCGCCTAAGAACTTGATTCAGCTACTGAATTGGACTTCTTCGGTCCAGTCCATCATAGGTGCGCCGAATCATTAGAGTATCATTTTTACGTAAAATGGCTAATTATAATTACGGCAAATGGTCAGACCTTATTACGGATATTAGCCATGCCGCCGCGACAGTCACCGATCGAGCAAGCCCGCCGCTGGTGGAAGGAGCATACAGACGCAGACCACTACGTGGTACCGCCCACTGCGGCCCCATCGGCCGCGGTAGCCCGCGTTCTTCGACAGGAAGGACTCGTCATGGATGTCGCCGGAAAGCGCGCGTGGATACTGACTGTTGAACGCCCGCTAGATCGGCGTGCAGTCTTCATCGCAAATTACTGGCCCGTTGTGGCCTTGGTTTTGGGGAGATATGAGCCGGCCGCCATGGCAGGACTGAGCGCGATCAAACTCCACCTCGAGGACTTCTCACCTCCTGAGGAATTGCTGGCTCATCAGTGTGCGAACCAGAGCGAATATGCACTTCCGCTGGAGCCGGGCTTCGTCATGCGTCTGCGTCCACGCGCCGTCCCGGCTGGAAGATTGAACTTCGTCGATGCCCCTGGTGGGGTCAAGATTCCAATTCTATCTGCTGCCGACGTCCTTTCTACCCTGGACGAGCGCGAGATCAACGCCGGCGTCGAACCCGTCTCCGCCTGGCTCAGACATCTCGTGATCCGAATGCCGGACCTGGAAAGTGCTTCCACAGAAAGGCCGCGAGCGGCCACATTGCAGCGGTTGGCCGACATGGCGGGCGCGTTGAATAATGACCCTTTGGCACGTCAGCTCGACTCCTCGGCGCGCCGCATCTCGGCCCGGATTAGTCCACCATCGCGAACGGGCGTCGGCACGCGTATTCAAGTTCCACCTGTGCTGCAACGTGCTCCTCGCGGAACTGGCTCGCCGTGGTTGGATGAACAGGCGATGCGGCTTGCGCGTCAAGAAGCAGAAATTCGGGACTTGGTCGGTGCACAGGCCAAAACGCTCCAAGCATTCTCTTGGCGGGCGTTACAAGGGGGCGCAGAACAGGTGAAGGCTTATGACGCCTATCACAGCACGACCATGGAGGGATATCGAATATCGCGCGAGATTTCCGACGCCATCGTTCGCGGCGAGCCCCTAGCCGATGGGCCACAGGACCGAGAGACTCTCCAAGCGGCGATGGCGATCCAAGGCTACTCGATCGCATTCAGCGAAGTGCTCGCGCGCGCTCAAAGGAAGGCACCCGTCGACACTGACCTGATTCTGGATCTTTATGAGGCACTATTTCGTCCGTCAGTGGATGCGGGCATAACCGATTCGGCCGCTTTGCGCGGCTGGCGAAACTCCAGCGCGAGTCTGCGCGGCTGGCGCCATGTGCCGCCCAATCCGAGAAAGATTCCGGATTTGATCGGTGGCCTCGAACGCTTTGCTGCTCGGAAGGATCTATCGCCGATCGAACGCGCCCTACTCGTTCACCTGGAGTTCGTAACAATTCACCCCTTCATGGACGGCAACGGCCGGCTCGCAAGGCTACTCATGAATCACGTACTGCTTAGTACAGGTCTCCCCTGGGTAACCATCCGCAGCGACGAACGCGTGCCCTTCTTCAGGGCGATCGAGAATGCCCAGGTGGATGGCGATGCGATACCGTTCATCCGGTTTGTGTGGCACCTCATTCAGCAGTCAGCAACGGATCTGCAGCGCAAGCAAAGCAGAAGAAAGTCTGCTCGCAAAAAACCACGTCGCCGGCCGGCATAACTATTCTTTAGATCCCACCGTGGCCTCGGGCTGGTGCGACAAAAGCCGTAATGCTGCTGCCGCATGGGCGGGCGCAAAGGCGACCCTGTACTTGGTGTGGTATTGGTTATCGTTTCCCGTGGGCGTTCCACGAGGAATCTTTTGGCTTGTCATGGGGACGGGCTCCGGAGATTTTCCAATATGACGTGGCCGACGGCGGTATTCGATGCGGGAACGTGATAAAAGCGATGCACCTCGCGTACTTGCGCGTCGAGCGCGCCGCGCATGACCAGCCACATCACGAGTTCGATGCCCTCTGAACCCGCGTGGCGCAGGTAATCGATATGCGGAACTCGGGCGATGGACTCGGGATCGTTCTTGAGGCCGTCGAGGAACCGCAGGTCGAACTCCTTGTTGATCAATCCGGCCCGCGGTCCTTGCAGCTGATGGCTCATTCCGCCGGTGCCCCAGATGTGGACGTTCAGATCTTCATCGAAGGAGTCCACCGCCCGGCGAATCGCCTTGCCGAACTGGTAGCAACGATTGCCCGATGGGGGCGGGTACGCGACCACGTTGACTGCGAATGGTATGACCTTGCAAGGCCAGGCAGCGGGTTGACCGCACAAGAGCGACAAGGGCACCGTCAGACCATGATCGACGTCCATCTTGTTGACGATCGTGAGGTCGAAATCCTGCTGTATGACCGACTGCGCAATGTGCGAGGCAAGCTCCGGATGTCCTTCGACGACCGGTACCGGCCGTGGACCCCACCCTTCGTCGGCGGGAGTGAAACTCGCGGCGCATCCGATGGCGAAGGTCGGAATGATATCGAGGCTGAACGCCGTGGCATGATCGTTGTAGACCAGGATCACCACATCGGGCTCGGCGTCGCGCATCCAGCGCCTGGAAAATTCATAGCCGCGGAATACCGGCGCCCAATAGGCTTCCTGTGTCTTGCCGAGATCGAGTGCCGCGCCGATCGCCGGTATGTGCGAGGTCGCCACCCCGGCCGTGATGTTAGCCATCCCGCGGCACCCTTGAGTTAGCCTGCCAGCCCGGCGAACGCCCGCCGTTCAACATCATCTGCGCGTAGTCCTCTTGACTCATGCCCGTCATCAGGGCGGCGGCGTACTGAAAGCTCTTGCCGTCGGTCGCGAATATTTTGGCGATAAAATATATGTTTCCGCCGAGCCCGATCATGCCGTTGTAGTCGCGCGCCAGGACAGCGCGCTTTTGCGGCTCGCTCAACGGCCATCCATCGAGATAGACGCGCTCGTCGGCTTTGAAGCGTTCGCGATTCGGCTGCTTCATCAGGGACATGCAGAACATGTTCAAATGGTAGCCGTTGCGGACCTGGTCGGCATCGAAGATGGTCGTTCCGGGAATATCGGCATAGGGCTTTTCAAGTGCCATCGGTCCTCTCCCCG
>Ga0209488_10000309_pt1 | contig 39440 bp, 25 predicted proteins | sample Rivendell_Oct201_8_FD_188349 | JGI IMG/M metagenome (GOLD analysis project Ga0209488, IMG submission 188349) | Vadose zone soil microbial communities from the Eel River Critical Zone Observatory, Northern California, USA -... | ecosystem: Environmental > Terrestrial > Soil > Vadose zone >...
GGCGATGTCGCCGGCGGTGCGCACGACGCACGGGCCGAGGCTGGTGATGCCGTGCTCGGTGCCGAGCATCAGGAACACCGGCGCCAGCGCCGGCGCGTGTTGCAGATCGAAGTGGAAGGTGCCGTCGCCGACGTGCGGAAACGCCGAGCAGTCGAGCGTCGGCCGGCCGGCGCTGCCGCTGCAGCCGGCGCCGAGCCGTTCACGCTGGGCGATGCCGAGGTCGCCGAGCCGTATCGAGTACAGCCCGACATTGCGTTCGCCCTCGTTGGCGTAGAAGTACAGGTACTCGCCGGCAACACCGAGGAACACCGGGTTTGCCGGAGCGAACCCGGGCGTGAGGTCAGCGAGACGGAACGTGCCGGCAGCCGTCCCGTCACTGATCCATGGCTCGGTGCCGCCAGCCGGGTCGCGCGCGGTGATGAACAGCCTGTCGGCTGCCGGCCGCACCGCGAACACACCATCCATCGGTCCAGGCATCACGTCGGTCACGCGCCAGGTACCAGCAGGCGTGCCATCGGTGCGCCAGAGCTCGTAGCCATGAGCCAGGTCCTGGTCGACGTAGTAGAGGGCGTCGTGGCCGATCACCGGTCTGAACAATGATGTGGGCAGGGCCACGGTTCCTGCTTCGGTGCCGTCGGTGCGCCAGAGCTGGCCATAGACCTCGAACCAGAACTGATCATGCCAAGTGAATTGCCAGGTGAATCCCCGGTCGACTTCCCAGATAGGGGCGAGGAACCGCCGCGGGCCGCCATCGGATGCATAGAGACCGAACGGTGGGCTTCCCTGGTAGATGTAGAGGGCACTTGCACCCAGCGAACCCACGAGCTGGGTGACGTTGTCGTCTATCATGTGGGTTCCGGAGGCCGATCCATCGGAGCGCCAGAGTTGCGGTAGCGACAGACCGAAGATTCCGTCGGCATCCGCGATGACCTTGACGACACCCGTCGGAACCGGAAGAGCGATTGTGCCAGGCCCGGTGCCGTCCGTGCGATAGAGATCATAATAGGCTGGCAGAAGGGCATAGTCGCCGTCCGGTACCCATGTCTCTGGGAATGTGTAGTAAGCCAGCTGTCCTGGTATAGAGGTAAGCAGGGTTCCCGCAGTCGTGCCGTCGGTCACGTAGACCCCAAGGCCAGCCGCCGTCTGCCCCGGAAACAGCATGCGATCACCGAGTGGGATGCCGAGCCGGCTGTAGCTCTCCGGTCCCACGAAGAAATCGCAGAGCCGTGACGTGCCCGCAGGCGTGCCGTCACTCCGCCACAGTTGCCTGCCGGCTGGTTCGGCGAGCTTGAATATCAGGATGCCGCGGATGCTCTCGCTGAGTGGCTCGAACGAGATCGACCCATTGGGCATGGGAGCACGCCCCATGAACGACTGCGTGAGCTGACGCGGCGGCGCGTCGCCATCCGCGAACCACAGGTTGCGGCCAGTACTGTCCGGACCATCGGCGTACAACACACCGTTGCCGAGCGGCACGACGAACTGCGGTCCGTTCGCCATCGTTGCGGCGGTGATCGTTCCGGCGGCGGTCCCATCCGAGCGCCGCAGGCTGCGCACCCCATCGATCGTGACGTCGATGAACAAGCGGTCACCGGCGACCTGAAACGAGTTCGGAAAGGAACTCGCGGTGCCCGGCGCGAGGTCGATCACCTCCTGGGTGCCGGCAAGCGTGCCATCGGTGATCCACGGTTCGTTGTTGTGTGCCAGGGTGTAGCCGCTGAACACCGCGCGATCGCCAAAGGCGGTCAGCGCACCGGCAAGGAGTCCCGGGACCGCGAGCCGCCGGGTTTCAGCGCTGGTCCCGTCGGTCACCCAGAGCTGACTGCCGCGAAGGTAGACCATTCCATTGCGGGTCGCCGTGAGGAAGTCGTTGATGTCGACGTTGAGACCGTCGGCAAACAGCCGCTCTGCCGCCGCGAAGCCACGCTTGATCCGGTACAGTGCGAGCGGCAGGTTGTCATGCGTGGCTTCGAAGTAGATGTCGTCCTGAAACTTGGCGAAGTTGCCGGTAGCGAGCACTGGTCTTTGGTCTGCGGTCAGCAGCGCGTGACTTCCGGCGATGGTTCCGTCCGTGACCCAGGTCTGGTTGATGCGGGAATGGTTGGCGCCGAAGAACATCAGGCCGTCGATCTCCTGCCGCAGGACCCGGTAGTCCTTCCAGTGCGGGCCGAAGTCTTCGACCGCGCCATTCCCCAGGTCGATGCTCAGGATCGTCACCTCGTTGCCCACCAAAGGGCGCGTGCTGACGAGTGCGCGACCATTCACCGGTCCTGCCGCGGCCAAGCTGTAAGGGTCGTAATCACGTAACGATGACAGCAGCCGAGTGCCTGTCAGCGTGCCGTCGGTGAGCCACAGTCGGGACCCATCGCTGAAGAGGAGGTGCCCCTGCCCGGCAGCGAGCAGGGAATTGGCGCCAACGGCAACGGCCATGTGCGTGCCGGCGGCGGTGCCGTCGGTCACCCAGAGCCGACGACCTTGGTCGCGCGAAGCAGCGGTGAACCATGCGCGGTTGCCATCGACCAACGGCGTGCTGGGATCGCTCGAGGTCGGAGTGGTGGGTGCGCCGTACGACGACGACAGCAGCAGCTGCTGGCTCGGGGCCTCAGCAACGAACGTGAGGGACAGGAACGCGAACGCGACAGGACAACGCATGGGACTTTGCCTCCGGCTTCCCTATCGACAGGATTCCGGCGACCGTTCACACATCGACGCATGCCAGGGCGACGAGGCATGTTGGGTACGACGCCTCTTGTGCGTAGCCGTTGCCATCGCGGCATCGAGTCTGCCCACACGCGACTCATCGAGCCGCGATCACCGCCTCGGTCTCACCGCCAGGCGCGACCGTGAACCCGGCCGCGCGCACGCCGAGCGCCGTCTGCCACAGCAGCACGTGTTCACCGGCAGGCAGCAGAAGCGTGTCGGGCGCCGCCAGACGATAGTCCTCCTGCAGGTCGACCGCCGCGGTGCGCCGGTAGCAATGGTGCGGGGCCTGCAACGGCGACAGCACGCCGTCGCGGATCCGCAGATGCATGCGCCCCGGTGCCGGCAGCGCGACATTGCCGAGGTCCCACAGACCGCGGCCATCGAGGCAGACCGGGCCAGCGGTGATCCAGCCAAGCATCGGCGCGCCGATCTCGACCAGGTACCAACCGGGGCACAGGCCTTCGAGCGCGAACGCTTCGTCGTAGCCGGTACGCGTCAATGGCGCGACACGGCCGGTGTCCTGCTGCACCACCCGCACTTCGACCGGCGCGCGTTCGTAGCCGGCCGGCAGCGACGGGTGCACGCGCAGGCGCGAGCGCGTCGGCACCGCGGGGTCGAGGCGCAGCTGCACCGGCTCGCCGTCGGGCAGCGCGATGCCGCTGGCCATGACCGGCAGCGCGAGGTCCGGGTCCGCGGGCCACAGCAGGCAGCGGCCGCGCAGCGGGATCGCCGGCAGCACGAACGTGCCGTCGTCGTGGGTGGGGGCGAAGTCGGCCCAGCTGCTGCCTTCACTCTCGAACTCGACGCGCCAGCCGGCCAGCGGTTTGCCGGTGTCGTCGGTAGCACTGCCGCGCACGACGCTGGCGGCGGCCAGCTCGGCGTTCCAGGTCGTGCCCATGGTGCTGGCGACCAGCAAGGTGCTGGCGTTGCCGCCGTCGCCGCCGCCGGCGCACAGCTCGACGCTGCCGGCCTGCACCGGCGCGAGTTGGAACAGCCCGTCGCCGTCGGTGGCGGTGCGCTGGTTCACCATGCCGCCTTCGCCGAGCCAGGCGACCGGCACCTCGGTCGCAGGCTTGCCATCGGCGAGCACGACGCGGCCGCTCACCACCGCGCGGTTGGCGATGGCGCGCCGCGCCCGTTGTGCGGGGTCGCTGTCGTTCTGCACCAACGCGTGCTGCCGCTTCTGCAACTCGGCGGCCGACGGCGTGTGCTCGCGCAGGTCGGTGAACAGCGAACCGGGGTGCAGGCCCGGCTGCAGGTCGGCCGCGCGGCGCAGCACGTCGTAGACGGCGATGCGACTCGGCGTGTGGCAGGCGGTGCACTCGAATTCGCGGAACAACAGCAGGCTGCGGCCGCACAGCACGTCGAGCTCGTCGCGCCGGCGCAGCCGGCCGCGGCGCGGCTCGTTGTTCCAGGCCGGATTGCCTTCCTGCCGGCGCAGTTCCTCGACCCGCTGGCGGCGCCGGGCGAGCTCGCGGTTCTGCGCCTGCGCCAGCGCCGCCTCGTCCTGCTTCCTGCCCATCGCCGCGAGCGTCAGCTGGTGCTGTGTGCCGGTCTCGAGGTCGAGCCGCCGCATCGGCTGCAGCACGCCGTTGGCCAGCACCGCGATCGTCAGCTGCATGCGCTGTACGCGTGCCTGCCAGCGCAGCTGCACGTGGCCGCTGGCCGACGACGGTACAGGCCACAGGCCGAAACCGCTCTGCGGCGGCGCCGCGAACACCAGCGCGCCTTCGACCGGCAGCCCGAACCCGTCGATCACGCGCACCGAGAGCGTGAACGGGTACGGGTGCTCGAGGTCGGGTGCGGGCGCGGCTGCGGGGATGTCGGCTTCCGGATCTTCGCGCAGCAGCACCGACTGTGGCAGCGCGGCAGCGATCGCAGTCGGCGCGGACTCGTCCGGCGTCACCGCGGCGGCCAGCTCGAGCGTCGCGTCGGTCACCGGCCAGAACAGCCACGCGAGCACCGCCAACAACGCGGCGGCCGCGATGCTCCATGTCCCGGGGTGCGAAGCGGGTGTTCCCACGCTCGCGAGACCTTAGCAGATCAATCGGTCAGCTGCTGGTGGCCGTCGATCGGCGCCGGTCCGGCCAGCGCTGCACCCGCCGCCGGGCCGGGCGCCTGCCGCAGCAGCAGGTGCAGCACCGGCGTCGTCATCAAGGTGGTGACCAGCGCCATCACCACCATCATCGCGAACACCAGCGGCGAGATCACCCGCAGGTCGAGGCCGACGTGCAGCACCACGAGCTCCATCAGCCCGCGCGTGTTCATCAGCACGCCGAGCGCCGCCGCATCGCGCCATTGCAACCCCGTGAGCCGCGCCGCCAGGCAGCTGCCGCCGAACTTGCCAACGACCGCGACCAGCACCACGAGCCCGCACAGCAGCCAGTTCTGCAAGCCATCGACCAGCGCGATCTCGGTGCGCAGGCCGGTGAAGGCGAAGAACGCCGGCAGGAACAGCACGACCACGATGTCGGTCAGCTTGCCCTTCGCCTGCTGCGCCAGCGCCGAGTCGTGCGGGATGATCGCGCCGAACAGGAAGGCGCCGAACAGCGCGTGGATGCCGATCGCCTCGGTCGCCAGCGCCGACAGCAGCAGGCCGGTGAACACCAGCGCCATCACGTTCTGCGACACGCGTTCGCTCGAACGGCTGGCGACCCAGCGGGCGATCCGCGGCCGCACGAACAGCAGCATCGCCGCGGTGAAGCCGAGCGCCAGCGTCGTCGTCAGCACCACCGCGCCGGCCGTCGACCTGGCGACGCCGACCACCAGCGCCAGCAGGCACCACGCGGTCACGTCGTCGACCGCGGCGCAGGTCAGCGCGATCGTGCCGAGCTGCGTCTGCTGCATGCCGCGGTCGCTGAGGATGCGCGCCAGCACCGGGAACGCGGTCACCGACATCGACACCGCCATGAACAGCGCGAACGGCAGGAACGGCACGTCGCTGGTCGCCAGCAGCGGGTAGAGCAGCAACGCCAGCAGCCCGCCGAGCAGGAACGGCGCGGTGATGCTCGCGTGCGACACCGCGACCGAGGCCTGGGTCTTCTTGCGCAGCAGGCCGGCGTCGAGTTCGAGCCCGACCAGGAACATGAACAGCACGACGCCGACCTGGGCGATGATGCCGAGCAGCGGCGCCACGCTCGGCGGCAGTACGAACGCCGATACCGCCGGTGCCACGCGGCCGAGCAGCGACGGCCCGAGCATGATGCCGGCCAGCATCTCGCCGACCACCGGTGGTTGGTGCAGGTAACGGAACAGCGCGCCGGCCGCGCGCGCGACCAGGATGATCACCAGCAATGCGAGCAGCACGTGCGGCAATGCGCCGAGCGGTTCGCTGGCGGCCGTGGTGCCGAACGCCGGTACGCCTGCCGCCGGCGGCGGCGCCTGCAGCGTTTCGCCGAGCGCGCGGATGCCGGCGAAGGCGGCGATCGTGGCGAGCACCATGCCGGCATAGAGCGACCAGGCCCTGAGCTTCACGCGTCCACCTATACCGCAGGGGCGGTGGGTGGCGGAATGGTGCGTCAGGCTGCTCAGAACTTCCGGAGCATGATCTGCTGAAGGATGGAGGAGTAGTGCCTGACCCCCGGGTCGGCGACGATCGTGCAAGAGGGCAACGCTTCCTGCAGTGCCCTTACGCCGTCAACGGTGACCATGGTGTTGGTCAGATCGAGGCGCCGCAGCTGCTGCAGCTTGCCGAGTGCTTCGACCTCGTCGAGGTCGCTGTCGCGCACCGCCAGCTCGCGCAGCGACGGCAACGCGGCGAGCTGCGCGAGTCCGCCGGCGGTCACCTTGGTGCCTTCCAGCCGCAGCGATTCGATCTTGGTCGCAAGCAGCGCCGCGAGCTGGTGGTCGCCGAGCCCCGGGCTCAGCAGTTCGAGATGGCGCAGCCGCGGGAACGACGCCAGCAAGTCCAGCTCGGTTGGCACCGGGCCGGTGATCCGCAGTTCTTCGAGATGCACGAGCTTGCTGGCCGCCGCCAGCGCGGCCAGTGGCACCTCCACGCTGCCAAGGCGCAGGACCGTGACTCGTTCGGCAAACGAAGACAGCGCCGCCGCCGTCGGTTCGGTGAGCTCACCGTCCAGTTCGAGTTCGGTGAGCAGGGGCAGCGTGGCCAGCACCCGCAGGTCGTCGGCATCGAGCGCACCCGCCGGCAGCGACAAGGCCCGCAGCGTCCGCAGCCCGGCGATCGCCGCGACGATGTCGCCGTGCGGCAGCTGGCACAGCCCCAGCCGCACGAACGCGAGGTTCTCCAGTGCGGAAAAGCGTGGCAACTCGGCGTGCGCGAGGTCCCTGGTCAGACACGGGCAGCGCACGCGCCTGCTGGTCGCCGGCAGGGCGCGCAGTTCGTCGATGTCGGCGACGTCGCCGCGCGCGCGCCGGCCATTCTGCTCGGCCTGCCGGCAGGCGTGACGCAGCAGTCCCTGCAGTTCTGCCGTCGGCTCGAATTGCTGCGCGAGCCCGAGCGACAGACTGTACTTCGGTGCGATGATCGCGCCGCCGCCGAGCATGCGGCCATCGGCAAGGTCGAAGCGCAGCGCCAACGACGCGCTGATCGCGGTGGCGTTGGCGGCCGTGTAGGTGCTGGCGAGCAGTTCGCTGCGCCATAGCGCCAGCGTTGCGGCGTCGTCGATCTCGGCCACGATCAACGGATCCTCCGCGAAGGCGATGCTGTGCGAGGTCATCGTGCTCAGGTACTGGCAACGCGCGGTCACCTTGCGCACCTGTGCCAGCAGTTGCCGCAGTTCGGCCAGGTCCTTCGGCGCTGCGACGGTGGGATCCGGCTGCTGCGGGTCCTTTGGCTGCTGCGGATCCTGCGGTTGCTGCAGCGGCTGCTCGATCGCCGGCGCCGCTGTGTTGCCCGCGCCACTGCGCAGCAGCAGCACACCGCCGACGACGCCGAGCCCGAGCAGCAGCAGCGCCGCCGCGAGCAACCGCGAAGGCCGCGGCCGCGGCGGCGGTGCCGTACGCACGGAGCCCGGCGCGCGCCCCAGTTCTTCTTCGAGCAGCACATCGAGCAGCCGCAGTTCCTGGTCACGTTCGATCGCCGTCACGGCGCAACCTCCGTTCGATGCAGTCCGCCAGCACCTGCCGCACGCGCGCGAGCAGGCTCTTGATGCCTTCGGCCGACAGCCCGAGGGCCGCCGCCATCGCCGACCGATCCGCGTCCGTGCCATAGCGCAGCTGTAGCGCCGCGCGCGAACGCTCGGGCAGCGCGTGCAGGCACTCGCGCAACGCCGACAGGCGCGCGTCGCCGCCGTCGTCAGGACACAGCCGGGTCCACGCCGCGTGCAGCGCCTCGAGGTCGCAGCGTTCGCGCCGCCGGCCGCTGCGTCGCACCTGCATGCGCAGCAGGTTGCGGGCGCAGGTGCACAACCACGGCAACGCCGGCGCCGCCGTGTGCCAATGCGCGCGCGCCGCGAGCAGCGTCTCCTGTGCCAGGTCGTCGGCGACATCGCTGCTGCAGCCGAGGAACCGCAGGTAGCGCCACAGCCGCTGCCGCGTGTCCGCGAGCCATGTCTGCTGCGACGGCACGGCCGCCGCCGGACCGGACGAAACGGTCGTCATGCAATCGAGAAGATGCCGCAAGCCGGCGCGCGGGGGCAGTCCACCTGGAAATCGTCAGCAGAAAGTCTGCCGTCGACGCCAAGGGTGTCGACGAGGTCCCGCAGCGGCTGTACTCACCGCGGCAGCTGCTGCTTGATCGCCTTCACCTTCGCCGCTTCGGGCATCGCCTGATAGTACGGATCGAGCGGGAAGCAGCCCGACAACATGCCGTTGCGCGGCGCGGTCGTGCAGTCTGAGAACGTGCGGCACAGACGCTTCTGCTGCAGCGGCCGGCCGGCCAGCAGATCCGCCGCCAGCTCCGGATAGCTGAGCAGCAGCCGGCCGAGGCCGATGCAGTCGACGTGCTGGTGCGCGAGCGCGTGCTGCGCCACCTGCGGCAGCCACTCCTGCAGGTACGTGTAGCCGGTGCCGACGAAGGTGAAGTCGGGGCAGGCCTGCTTGAGGGTACGGACCGCCCGCAGGTGCGTCGCCACCAGCAGCAGCGGATCGACCGGCGGCAGGTAGCCGTCGCTCGGCGGATACGCCGCCGGCCGCTGCAGGTGCGGGTTCCAGTACGGCGATCCCAGCGTCACGTTCACCAGCTTGACCTCGAGCCGGCGGCAGACTTGCAGGAAGGCGAGCGCAGCGGCCAGATCGATGCTCGTCGGATCGGCGTGGCTGATGCCGAAGTGGTGCTGCGTCCAGTCGAAGCTGCGGCAGTCCATCGGTTCACCGATGTTGGTGACTGCGTTGGCCTGGAACGGCACCGTGTCGCCGGCCGACAGCCGTACACCGATGTGCAGACCCGGGCAGGCGCCGCGGATCGCTTCGACCACGCGCGTGAACAGGCGCGTGCGGCCGGCGAGATCGCCGCCGTAGCGGCCGGGCCGCGTGTGCGAGCCGAGCAGTTCGTGCAGCAGGTAGCCGTGGCAGCACTTGACGTCGACGAAGTCGAAACCGGCGCGCTGCGCCACCACGGCGGCCTGGACCATGCGTTCGCCGATCGCCTCGAGTTCGCCGTCGCCGAGCAGCGGCAGGTCCGGTGCGAGTTTGTACTTGGCGGCGAGCAGCGGATGGTGCTGCGCGAGGCGCGGCGCCAGCGGACCATCGGGGCGGGCGAAGCGGCCGGAGTGGGTCAGCTGCAGGCCGATCAGCAGCGTCGGATCGCCAGCCGTTTCGCTGCGGCCCTGCCGCAGTGCTGCCAGCAGCGCGGCCAGGTGCCGTTCACTGTCGGGGCCGAGACACAGCTGGTTCGGGTTGGCGCGGCCGTCGGGCGTGACCGCGAACGCTTCACCGCCCCAGACCAGCGATGCCCCGCTGCGGCCGAAGTTGCGCCAGCGGCGCAGCGTGTGCTCGGTCGGCGCGCCCGAGCGCGTGCCGTCCCAGCCCTCCATCGGCTGCGTGCAGAAGCGGTTGCCGACCCGGTGGCCGTAGACCGTCAGCGGCTGCGCCAGGGCGCCGCCGAGCTGCACCTGGTCGTCGAGATCGAAGTCGGCGCCGAGCTGTTGCAGGTGTGCGCGCAGCGCAGCCGCGCTGCGATGATGACCTGGCGGCGAGAAGCGCATCGGCGGGCATCATGGCGCAGCGGCTGGTCGCGAACCACGTGCACGCGAGCGCCCGCGCGGTTTCCTGTGGCGGCGCGCGGCGGCGCGAGTAACGTCCCGCGCCTGCTGTCCACCCGAGCCAAGGATGCCGTGAGCAAGAAGCAGCTTCACCCGAACGCCGTCCATTTCACCGTCGCCAGCGTCGCGCGCAGCAGCGCGTTCTACATCGACAAGCTCGGCTTCAAGCTGGTCGAAGCGTTCCCGGACAAACAGAAACCGGTGTGGGCCAGACTGCTGTTCCACGGTCAGGCGGTGATGCTCGGCGAACTGCCGTCGCTGGTCGAAGCCAGGCAGTGGGGCATGGACCACGACGAGATCGAGCTGCTGAAGCAGGACGCGCGCGCGTTCGTCCGCGGCAGTCCGGGGGCCGGCGCCCAGTACTATCTGCAGGTCGCCGACGTCGACGTCTATGCGCGGCGGCTCAAGCGCAAGCGCGTCAAGCTGCTGACCCAGCCGAAGAGCCAGTTCTACGGCATCCGCGATTTCCAGCTGCAGGACCTCGACGGCTACCGGCTGGTGTTCTTCGCGCCGGTGCCGAAGAGCGTGGCCGCACCGACGCCGGCCCCGGACGCCACGGGTCCGTGAGCGCAGCGCCGCGAACCGGAGGCAGACTGCCCGCGGTCAGTGCAGCGTGGCGATGCCGGCGTTGGTGACCGCGCCGACGCCATTCGCCGCGCCCGGGTCGAACACGCAGGCCTGCAACGCCACCCGCAGTCCGTCGAGCGCCGGGTCGCCGGGGATCCGCAGTTGCCAGGTCGTGCTGCCACCGGGATGGGTCACGCCGACCACGGTCGCCGGCGCGATCCACAGCGGACACGCCGGCAAGCCGGCGGCGCCGAGGTCGAGCGGCAGCGCGCGGCCGTTCCACTGCGCGGTGCCGAAGCCGAGGGCGAGCCCGAGCAGGCCCGGCTGCGCCGGCAACGCCGTGAACTGCAGCGGGAACGAGCTGTTGAGCTGCGGCAAAGCGGCACCGACCACGTCGAGTCCGGGCACGCCGGCGCTGCCGCTGCAGCCGGTGCCGAGCCGGGCCCAGGTCGCAGTCGCCGGCGGCAGCAGCTCCCAGGTGTCGCCGAGGTAGTTGGCAAGGCTGGTGCCGCCGAACAGCACCGTACGGCCGCGTTCGCTGTCGTATGCCAGGGCGTGGTGCCAGCGTGCTGGCGGTGCCGTCACCGCCGCGACCGGCGCCCAGGTGACGCCGTCGAACAACCAGGTGTCGGCGAGCGTGTTCGCCAGGAAGCCGCCGAACAGGACGGTCATGCCGCGCGCGCTGTCGTAGGCCAGCTTGTGGAAGTAGCGCGTCGACGGCGCCAGCGCCGGCAGCACCGGCGTCCAGCGCGTGCCGTCGTACATCCAGGTGTCGTTCAGCACCTGACCGCCCCAGGTGATGCCGCCGAACAGGACCGCCGCACCGCGCGCAGCGTCATAGGCGAGGGCGTGGGCGTAGCGACCCTGCGGTGATGCCGTGGCGATCAGCGCCCACTGACTGCCGTCGAATTCCCAGGTGTCGGCGAACGCGCCGAGCGCATGGCCGCCGAACAGGACCGTGCGCCGGCGCGCGCTGTCATAGGCGAGCGCGTGGTCGAGGCGCGCAGCCGGCGCCACCGCGACCTGCACCTGCGTCCACTGACTGCCGTCGAATTCCCAGGTGTCGCCGACTTCACTGCCGGGGCCGAACCCGGTCTCGCCGCCGAACAGCACGACCCTGCCGCGCCCGCTGTCATAGGCGAGGGCGTGACCGGAGCGTGCTGCGGGCGCCTGCGCCGTGGTCACCTGCGTCCAACCACTGCCATCGAGTTCCCAGGTGTCGTTGAACCACGTACCGCCGGCACCGCCGCCGAACAGCACCGTGCGGCCGCGCGCACTGTCGTAGGCCAGCGCCGGCCAAGATCGTGCCGGCGGCGACGGGCTGGCGGTCACCGCGACCCAGGGTGTCTGCGCAGAGGCAACGGCGGCGAAGGCGACGGCGGCGAGACCGGACAGCGTGGGCGTGCGCGTCATGGGGCACCGCCGACATAGGCAATGTGACCGCTCCGGGTCGCGGTTCCGGGCACAACTCCGCGCCGCTCAGCCGATCGCGCGCCACGGCAGCGTACGCTGCAGCGCCTGCACCACCTGCTGATCGCAGCCGTAGCCGGGGCCGAGCAGCGAACCGCAGGCGATCGCGCCGCCGTCGATGCGCAGGCGCGCGCCGGTCGCGGTCGGTTCGTACAGATCGGCATGCGCGTCCAGCGCCGCGGCCGTGACTTCGGCCGGCAGGTGGTCGAGGCCGGGGAAGTAATGGTGGCCGTTGCGTTCGCTGTGGGTGAGGCCGAGCACCGCCGCGGTGGTCAGGTCCTGCTGCAGCGCCACGACCGGCAGGTTGGTCAGGTCCTCGGAGGTCTGGAACCGTGCGCCATTGCTGGCGTGCACCAGTTCGCGGTTGGCGAACGCGCGGAACACGCCCTTGCAGTTCTTCACCGAGACGCCGTCGTAGTTCGACGACCGCAGCGAACGGAGCTGGGTGTCGCCTTCGTCGAGCACCAGCGGACAGAACGGCCAGTTCAGCACGTGCGCCGACTCGGTGGAGTGGATCGTGGCCGCGCGCGGCAGCGGCTGCTCGACCCAGCGCACGCGCTGCAGCAGCGAGCGGCCGGCCGGATCGTCCGCGGCCGCGCGCCACAGCTCGCGCAGCTGCGCGTAGTCGGCGAACTGCTCGTTGCCGTCGAGCGTGACCTGCACGTCGACCGCCAGCTCGTCGAGCAGCGCGCCGATCGCCAGCAGGCGCGCGCGGTCTTGGTCGCGGCCGGCGCCGATCTTGACCTTGAGCCAGTGCACGCCGTGGCGGCCGAGCACTTCGTCGAGCGCCTGCGGCATGCCGTCGTCGAGGCGCTCGGCGGCCGGGATGTCGCGCGCGCGCAGCGGATCGAGCATGCCGACGGTGTGGCGGACGAGGATGCGGCGCAGCGGCTGGTCCGGCAGCAGTTCGGCGAAGGCACGCCCGTGCCGGCCCCCCTCGAATTGCGGCTGCTGCTGGAACAGATCGCACTGCAGGGCCGACCAGAACGACTTGTCGGCGACCCGGCAGACGGCGTCGATCGCCGCGCGCTCGCACAGCGCCACGCCGAAGCCACGCTCCAGCAGATCGCCGGCGCGCGGCGGCTGCGACTCGACGCGCTGCTCGTGCACCCGTTGCCAGTGCGCGAACGCCGGCAGGAAGCCGTGCGCGCGGAACTCCTGCGCCGCCGCTTCGGCGCTGGCGACCAGCGCCTGCTGGTCGTGCTCCGGCGCGCGGTCCGTGTCCTTGCGGAACCACTTCGGCACCAGCAGGTCGCTGGCGATGCCGACGGCGGAGCGGCCATCGACCGTCTCGATGCGCAGCATCGCGTGCAGCAGCGGCGCCGAGTCGACGGTGACCGCGCCGAAGCGGAACGGCATGCGCGTGCGGCAGGGGAGCTCGGCGAAGGCAGTGGCGACGACCCGGAACTGCATCGCCGCATGCTATGCGCGCGCGCCAAAAGGCCATGCACGATGCGTTTTGCCCGGGGCGGTAGCCGGAGCCTTTTCCCGTGGCCGTAGGCGCAGTTGCGGCGCGTGGCTAACCCCTGCGTTCCGCGCCGGCGCACCGCGGAGTGTTCCCGGAGCCGGCGTTCCTTCGAGCCACGAGACATCCGGTCATGCGCCTTCTCCACGACCGCAGGCCAACCCCTGCGCTGTTCCTCTCCTTCGCTGCCGTCCTGGTCGCCGGTTGCGGCGGCCACGGCGGTGGCGGCGACCCGCAGAATCGCGGCGCCTTCCAACTGACCAGCATCAGCACCGGCCGCGGCGCGGTGTTCCCGTACCGCATCCGCGCCGTCGACAGCTTCGGCCAGCCGACCACCAACGTCGTCAACATCGACAGCGACCAGGTGCTGAAGAGCAACGCCAACGGCAACAACGGCGTGCTGCCGGTCGCCACGCTCGCCACCACCTCGGACCTGCCGAACGGCAACCCCGGCAACCACTTCCTGCAGTTCACCTTCAGCCATCTGCTCGACCCGCGGTCGATCCTCAGCGAGTCGGTGGCGAGCCAGACCAATTCGGCGCTGACCGGCTCGCTGTCGGTGCTGGGCTACGACCCGATCACCGAGGCGACGACGACCATCCAAGGCCGGGCGTTCGTCGGCGGCTTCTCGGTGTTCAACCTCGGCGGCACGCCGACGATGCTCCATGCGGTCGAGGCCGACGGCGATCACGTAAAGATCGCCGCCGAGCTGCGCAACCGCGGCTCGCAGTACGTCGCCGAGATCACCGCCGGTTTCCCGAACTACCCCGGGTCCGCGGAGCTCGTGGACGGCAGGACGGTGGTGTTCGTCGCCGACCGGGACCACAACCTGGCGAGCTTCGACACCTTCCCGAACGATCAACTGATCCGGCTGGTGGCGACCAACTCGATCCGCGACATGGACGGCCGGATCCTCAAGCAGGAGGTCGTGACCGCGACCACCGTCGGCGACGACCCGAATCCGCCGCAAGTGCTCGGCTTCACCGCCGCACCGGCGATCACGCCCGGCAACGGCCAGACCGGCATCGATCCGCGGGCCAGCATCCAGGTGCGCTTCAACAAGCCGGTGCAGCCACTGCTGGTCGGCGCGTTCTTCGACCGCAAGGATCTGACGCCGCCGCTCGGCGGCCTGGCGCTGGCCGTGACCGCCGCCGGACAGACGTTCTCGGTCATCTACCACGCCGATCCGGTCAGCTTCGGCAACCTGTGCGACTACGTGATCACGCCGGCCTACAACCTGCCGGGCGAGTCGGTGGTCGGCGTCTCGGTGCCGACCACCTCGATCCGCAGCCTGACCAACCTGCTGCTCGGCCAGCCGGTGGCGACCAACTTCACCACCGCCGCCGGGCCCGGGATCGTCAATGCGCCGGTGGCGCCCGAGGCGCTCTACCTCGGTCTCGGCGGCGCCGAGCCGGGCGTGGCGGTCATCGACCTCAACGGCTTCGGTCAGGGCACGATCGGCAGCTCTGCGTTCCTGAACGGCGAGTCGCGCTTCGTCGCCAATCCCAACATCGGTCTCGCCGGCATGGTGCCGTCGCTGGCGCCCGGCAGCGGTCCGCTCGACGGCGGCAGCCGCGGCGTGCTGACGCTGACCCAGGACACCAGCGGCAACACCCGCCTGCTGCGCGATCCGATCGTCGGCGAGGTCAAGGACATCCACATCGGCGCGCCGCTCGACCTGGTGTTCAACAACGAGAACATCAACGTCAACGCCACCCGCGCCAACCAGGTCGACCCGATCACGCACACGCGGCTGTCGGGCAACACCATCACCGGCTCGCCGCACCCGAATCCGCCGCGGCTGGTGTTCCCGCCGCCCAATCCGGCGCGCGCGATCTTCGCCGAGGAGCCGACCGTGACCTCGAGCACCGGCCCCGGCGCCAACGTCACGACCACCACGCCGCCGTGCGCGGTGTCGCCGCTCAACCTGCTGGTGCAGGGCAACCCGTTCGCCAGCCAGCAGGGCCAGGTCGGCATCTTCGGCACCTACGCGATGGGCACCTTCGTCGGCCCCAACCCGCCGCCGACCTCGCCGCCGCCGCCGCCGCCGTTCTGCCCGTTCACCACGCGCCAGCAGGTCGGCCACTTCCTCTACGTGCTCGACCGCGACAACCGGCAGGTCCTGGTGCTCAACAGCAACCGCTTCACCGTGCTCGACACGATCCAGCTCAGTGATCCGGTCAGCATGACGGTCGCGCCCAACATGTCGCGGCTGGCGGTCACCAACTTCGCCAGCTCCACGGTCAGCTTCATCGACATCGACCCGTCGAGCAACCGCTTCCATCAAGTGGTGGCCGAGACCAGGGTCGAGCGCGGGCCGACGAGCATCGCCTGGCAGCCCGACGGCGAAGACGTGCTGGTGATCAGCCGCGCCAGCAATGTGATGTCGGTGCTGTCGGCGCGCGACCTGCAGGTGCGGCGCCTGGTCAGCGGCTTCCTGCACGACCCGCTCGACGTCGCCGTGACGCCGCGCTTCGCCACCACCGGCTTCGGCCAGGGCGTCTACTATGCCTACGTGCTCAATGCCGACGGCTCGGTGGCGGTCTACGAATCGGGGCCCGACGGCGTCAATGGCATCGGCTTCAACGACGTGATCGGCACCGTCACCAATGCCGCGTTCGCGCGCGCGAGCAGCATGATCTACGACTACACCTCGGTGAACGGCGCGGTGTTGATCGGCCACGTCGACGACTCGGGACTCGGCCAGGTGTCGCGGCTCGAGCTGACGACCTCGCCGCTCGGCCAGCTGCCGCTGAACCCGAACTCCACCGGCTTCCTGTTGCCGCCGACCTTCCGCCAGAAGCAGTGGACCGTGGTGCAGCGCATCGGCGGCAGCAACGCCACCACGCCGGTGCATGACTTGTTGTCCGGCAACTCGATCGCCGATCTGGCGCAGGACGAGATGATCAATGCCGGGTCGGTGCCGGGGCAACGGACCACGTACAACGCCGGCCTGTCGCTGCCGAGTTACGGCCACTCGGGCAAGGACGCGGTCAAGGGCGCGGGTGGAGTGCCGATCACGCCCAAACTGCTGTTCGTGGCCCTGTCCGACGCCGGCAGGGTCGACGTCATGGAACTCGCGACCGGCCGCAAGGTCGCGTCGATCCCGGCGCCGGGAGTGCGCGTGGTCGCGGGCTATTGGCGGCAGTAGGCGCTCTGCCGCGCGGGGCGCGCCGGCCGCGCCCCGCTCTTGCCGGGTCCGGAGCGCCGTCGTAGGCTCACGCTGCCTCTCCCGCCCCGGCTCCGTCCATGCCCAAACACCTGCCCGCCGTGGGGTTGTCCCCTGGCCTCTGTGTCGTCGTTGCCCTCGGTGTCGTCGTTGCATTGTCGTTGGGATTGTCGCTGGGTTCGTGCAGTGGTGGCCATGGTCGCGACCCCGACAACCGCGGGCCGTTCCAGCTCGACAGCATCAGCAGCGGCCGCGGCGCGATCTACCCGTACCGCATCCGCACGGTGGACACGTTCGGCAACCCGACGACGCAGATCGTCAACATCGACAGCGCGGCGGTGTTGCATGCCAACGTCAACGGCAACAACGGCGTGCTGCCGGTGGCGGCGTTCGGCACCGCGGCGCAGCTGCCGAATGGCGACCCGGGCAACCAGTTCCTGCACTTCACCTTCAGCCACAAGCTCGATGTGCGGTCGATCCTCAGCGAGTCGTCGTCGAGCCAGATCAATGCGGCGCTGACCGGGGCGCTGGCGGTGCTGGGCTACGACCAGGCCACCGAGTCGACCACCACGCTGCGCGGCCGCGCGTTCGTCGCCGGCTACTCGGTGTTCACGCTCGGCGGCGTGCCGACGCTGCTGCAGGCGGTGACCGCCGATGGCGACCACGTCAAGGTCGCCGACGAATTGCGGACGCGCGCGCCACAGTTGGTGGCGGCGATCACCGCCGGCTTCCCCGACTACCCGGGCGCGGCGGCACTGGTCGGCAACAAGGCGGTGGTGTTCGTCGCCGACCAGGACGGCGATCTCGCCACGCTGGACACGTTCCCGAACGACCGGCTGCTGCGCATCGTCGCCAGCAACGCGATCCGCGACACCGACGGCCGCATCCTGCTGCACGAGATCGTGTCCGCGACCACGGTCGGCGACGACCCGGGTCCGCCGCAGGTGCTCGGCTTCACCACCCGGCCGCAGATCAGCCCCGGCAGCGGCGACACCGGCATCGATCCGACCACCACGATCCAGATCCGGTTCAACAAGCCGGTGCAGCCGGGCCTGGTCGGCGCGTTCTTCAACAACACCGACTTCACGCCGCCGCTCGGCGGCGTCACGCTGAGCGTGACGGCGGCCGCACAGACGTTCCAGGTCATCTACCACGCCGATCCGGTCAGCTTCGGCAACCTGTGCGACTACGTGATCACCCCGGCCTACAACCTGCCCGGCCTGTCGCGGGTCACGGTGACGGTGCCGAACACGACGATCCACAGCCTGACCAACCAGCCGATCGGCACCTCGGTGACCACCGACTTCACCACCACGACCGGTGCCGGCGTGGTCAACGCGCCGGTCGCGCCCGAGGCGATCTACGTCGGCATCGGCGGCGCCACGCCGGGCATCTCGGTGATCGATCTCAACGGTTTCGGCCAGGGTACCGGCGATCTGCAGAGCACGCGCTTCCCGTTGAACCCGAACATCGGCCGCATCGGCGTCAACCCGGTGCTGGCGCCGGGCACCACCAACCTCGATGCCGGCGGCAGTGGCGCGCTGACGCTCACGCTCGACACCAACCTCGAGTCCCGTCTGGTGCGCGACCCGGTGCTCGGCTCGGTCACCGACATCCAGATCGGCGCGCCGCTCGACCTGGTGTTCAACAACGAGAACATCAACGTCAATGCCACCCGCGCCAACCAGATCGACCCGGTGACCGGCGTCGTCGAGCCGGGCAATTGCATCAGCGTGGCACCGCACCCGAATCCGCCGCGCCTGGTGTTCCCGCCGCCGAACCCGAACCGCGCGATCTTCGGCGAGGAGCCGACCACCGCCGGCGGCACCAACCTGCTGACCCGCGGCAATCCGTTCTCCAGCCAGATCGGCCAGCTCGGCGTGTTCGGCACCCTCAACACCGCGTTCAACGGGCCGGCGCCACCGCCGCCCTCGCCGCCGCCGCCGCCGGCGTTCCGGCCGTTCAACATCCGCCAGCAGATCGGCCACTTCCTCTACGTGCTCGACAGCGACAACCGCAGCGTCGTGGTGCTGAACAGCAACCGCATGACGGTGCTCGACAGCATTCCGATGACCGACCCGACCGACATGGCGGTGTCGCCCAACCTGCGCTTCCTGGTGGTCTCGAACGCCTCCAGTTCGAAGTTGTCGTTCATCGACATCAATCCGTTCAGCAACCGGTTCCACCAGGTGGTGGCCGAGACCAACGTCGACACCGGCCCGACGGCCGTGGCGTGGCAACCGGACGGCGAGGACGTCCTGGCGGTGTGCGCGCCGAGCAACCGCGTGACGATCGTCAGTGCCAGCGACTTCACCGTGCGGCGCTCGGTCAGCGGCTTCATCAGCCAGCCGGTGGACATCGCCGTCACGCCGCGGTTCGTCGGCACCGGGTTCCTGCAGGGCGTCTACTACGCCTACATCCTGAACGGCAACGGCTCGGTGGCGATCTACGAGTCGGGACCGGACGGCGTCAACGGCATCGGCTTCAACGACATGATCGGCACGGTGCCGAACTTCACCTTCCCGCGGGCGCGGGCGATCCGCTACGACTGGGGCTCGTCCACCGGCTCGGTCTACATCGGCCATGTCGACGAACAGGGCCTCGGCCAGGTGTCGCGACTCGACCTGTCGTCGTCGCCGACCGGGCCGCTGCCGCTCAATCCCAGCGCCGGCGGTTTCATCCTGCCGCCGACGTTCCGGCAGAAGGAGTACGCCGTGTCGCAGCGGATCGGCGGGTTCAGCCCGACCACGCCGGTGCACGACCTGCTGTCGGGCAATTCGCTGGTCGATCTCTGCCTCGACGATCTGCAGAACCTCGGTGGCGCCCCGGGCCAGGTGACGGGCTACAACCTCTCACTGGTGACGCCGCCGGCCGGGCACTCGGGCAAGGATGCGGTCAAGGGCACCGCGCCGGTACTGACGCCGCGGCTGCTGTTCGTGGCGGTCAGCGATGCCGGCAAGGTCGACGTCATGGACCTGGCCACCGGCAGACGGGTGGGCACGATCGACGTGCCCGGCCTGCGGATCGTGGCCAGCTACTGGCGCCAGTAGGCCTGGCAGGCCAGCGCCGCGGCCAGGGCGCTTACTTCGGCGGCGCCGCCGCCTGGTGCTGCGCGTCCCGGGTCCGCTGCTCTTTGTTGGCTGCGGCCTGCTGCACGCCGGCTTCGAGCTGCTGCCGCAGTTTCTGCGCGTCGAAGCCGAACGACTCCTTCAGCATGTCGGTCATGCACACGCGCCATTCGTCGTGCTCGCGCCGCAGCACGTAGCGCATCGGGCGCGCGCCGCCCGCCTGGGTCACCAGAACCACGGCGCGCTCACCGTCCTGCTGGCTGTCGCCGAGTCGGAAGCCCTGCTGCAGGCCGTGCTGGTCGAAGTCGAACCGCGGCTGTTGCCGTTCCTGCACGACCAGCAGCGACCGGGCGCGCCCGGTCTCGCCGGCCTGGACCGAACTCAGGAACGTGGCCAGGGTCGCGGCCGGCGTCGCTTTGGGCACAGGCCCGCCGCAGGCGACGGCCAGCAGCGACAGACTGGCGGCTGCGGTGGTGCTACGGCAGCTGGGCATGATCGGTTTCTCTGACCGACTAACGGCAGGTCGCAGGTCCCGACTTGAGTTCGGCCAGCGGCGTGGCAGCATCCTCTGCCTCGAGGAGGCACTGCCGATGCGCGGTCGCGAGCTGCTGGCGTTGATCCTGTGTGCGGGTTGTGGCGCCGTGCCGAAGGCGGCGCCGGCGCCGGCGATCGGCCTGCGCGCCGACCACGTGCTGGTCGATGCCGGCGGCGAGCCGTTCACCGAGTACGTGACCGCAGCGCCGTTCCCGATGCTGTTCCCGCTGCGGGCGCCGGGCGGCGTGCCGGTCACCGCCACCGCGCCGGCCGACCACCTGCACCATCGCAGCCTGTGGTTTGCGCACGGCGACGTCAACGGCGTCGACTTCTGGACCGGCAAGGGCACGATCGTGTCGATCGGCTGCGAGCTCGATGCCGGCGCCGCCTGCATCCGCGCCCAGGACGTCTGGCGCGCGCCGGACGGCAGCGAGGTGTGTCGCGACCGGCGCACGCTGCACTTCGCCGCCGGCGCCGACTGGCGCACCGTCGACTTCGACGTCGAGCTGCTGGCCAGCAACGGCGAACTGCGCCTCGGCGACACCAAGGAGGGCACGATGGCGCTGCGGCTGCGGCCGGAGCTGGCGCTGACTGGTGCCGTTGCGCGCGGCACGGCGCAGAACAGCGAGGGCGTGACCGGCGTTCAGGTGTGGGGCAAGCGCGCGCGCTGGGTCGCTTACGCGGCGGTGGTCGACGGCCAGCAGCTCTGCGTGGCGATGTTCGACCACCCGCAGAACCCGGCGTACCCGACCTGGTGGCACGCGCGCGACTACGGGCTGTTCGCCGCCAATCCGTTCGGCGTGCACGATTTCACCGGCGGCCCGGCCGGTGCCGGCGCCCGCACCGTGCCCGAGGGTGGCAGCATGCGCTTCCGCTACCGCGTGTGGCTGCACCGGGGCACCGCCGATGCCAAGGCGATCGACGCCGCCTGTGCCGAATGGCTCGCCGGCCGCTGATCGGCGGTCGGCGGTTGCACGGCCCCGCCGTTGCCCTTCAGATGCACGGCATGCGTTGCCTGCTCGTGCTGCTGCTCCCGTTCGCCATCGCCCTGCCGGCCCAGCAGGACAAGATCGACTTCCAGAAGGAGATCGCGCCGATCCTGCTGCAGCGCTGCGTCGACTGCCACGGGCCGAAGAAGCACGAGGGCAAGCTGCAGCTCGACCGGCGCGCGCACCTGTTCCATGGCGAGCAGGACAAGTGGGTGGTGAAGCCCGGCGATGTCGACGGCAGCGAGCTGCTGCGCCGCGTGCAGCTGCCGGCCGGCGACGACGACGCGATGCCGGCGGAGGGCCAGCCGCTGAGCCCGCCGCAGATCGAGCTGTTGAAGCGCTGGGTCGCCGGCGGCGCCGACTGGCCGGCCGAGGCCGACGCCCTGTTCGAGAAAGCGGAGGCGGCGGTGGCGACGCGTTCGGATTTCGCGCTGCCGCGGCTCACCGGCGCGCAGAAGACCGCGATCGAAGCGGCGCTGGCTCTGCTGCAGCAGCAGGGCGTGGTGGCGCAGCGCGTCGCCGCCGACACCGAGGCGGTCGACGTCAACTTCTCGCTGCAGCGCGACAAGGTCGGTGACCGGGAGCTGGCGGCGCTGGAGCCGTTGGCGCCGGTGCTGGTGTGGCTCAACCTCGCGCGCACGGCGGTGACCGACCAAGGCCTGCAGCGGCTGGCGGCGCTGCCGCAGCTGCGGCGGCTGAACCTCGCCAACACCGCCGTCGGCGATGCCGGCCTGCAACCGCTCGCCGGCCTGCAGCAGCTCGAGTACCTCAATCTCTACGGCAGCAAGGTGTCCGACGCCGGCCTGCAGCCGCTGCAGTCGCTCGGCAAGCTGCGCAAGTTGTTCGTGTGGCAGACCGCGGTCACCGACCAGGGTGCTGCGGCTCTGGTGGCCAGGTTGCCGCAGCTGTTGATCGACCGCGGCGAGTACGTCGACCAGCGGCTGCGCCTTGCGGCCGCCGAGATCGCCGCGCGCGAGCTGCGCAACCAGCCGATCAACAGCACCTGTCCGGTGTCGGGCAAGCCGATCGATCCGGCGACCGTGATCGACCACGACGGCCTGCGCATCGCCTTCTGCTGCAACAACTGCCGTGGTGACTTCCAGAAGGAGCCGGCGAAGTTCCAGGCGAAGATCGACGAGTACAAGGCCGCGGCGGCGGCGAAGCAGGCCGAGAAGCCGGCCGAGAGCAAGACCGGGAAGCCGGCCGGGAGCAAGACCGAGAAGCAGGCAGACAAGTAGCGGCGTCGGCCCCGGCCTTCTGTCAGTGGTGGTGGTGGCCGCCCGGGCCGTGCACGTGGCCGTGCGTCAGTTCCTCGGGCTTCGCGCGCCGCACGCCGACGATCTCGACCGCGAACGTCAGCGTGCGCCCGGCCAGCGGATGGTTTCTGGTGATCGTCACCTGATCGCCGGACAACGCCTTGACCCAGATCGGCTGCGGCTCGCCGCTGCGGCTCTCGGTGTGGAACATCATGCCGACCACGGGCTCGTGCTCCTCGGGGAACGCCGCGCGCGGCACCTGCTGTTCGGCGGCCGGATCGAACTCGCCGTAGCCTTCGGCCGGCGGCACCTCGATCTGCAGCTTGTCGCCGGCCTGCCTGCCGCCGAGCTGGCGTTCGAGTCCCGGGACGATGCCGTGGTGGCCGTGCAGGTAGGCGAAGGCCTCGCCGCCTCGCGTCGAGTCGGCCACGGTGCCGTCTTCGAGGGTCAGCTGGTAGTGGAACGTGACGACGCAGTCGTCGGCGATGGGAATCGGACTCACGCCGGGACTCTACGGTGGTCGTCCGGCCAACGGCAGCGCACGTTGGCGAAAGTCGGCCCGCCGTGCGCGCGCCAAGGCCACCGGTGCCGCTGGGTTTCGTCCGGGTCGCTGCTATCCTCTGCAGCCGCCGCAGGAACCTGCGCATGGGTCGACACGAAGTCCAGAGCATCTCCGACGAACAGCTGCGCGCTTTCATGAAGGCGATCCTGGCGGACGTGCACGCGCTCGAACGGATGCTGGCGGCCGACGCGTTCGAGAGCGGCGTGCGCCGCATCGGCGCCGAGCAGGAGATGTTCCTGGTCGACAACAGCGGCCGCGCCTGGTGCGGCGCCGAGGCGATGATCCGCGGCCTCGACCACCGGCAGTTCACCTACGAGCTGGCGCAGTTCAACCTCGAGGCCAACCTGTCGCCGCAGTTGTTCGGCGGCCGCTGCCTGTCGTTGATGGAACGCGAGCTCGAGCAGCTGGTGGCGCTGGCGCGCAGCAAAGCCGAGCAGCTCGGCGGCGGCGTGGTGTTGACCGGCATCCTGCCGACGCTGCGGCGCGCCGACCTGACGCTCGACTCGATGGTGCAGAACCCGCGCTTCCTGGCGCTCAACCGCGCGATCACCGAGCTGCGCGGCGGCCAGTTCCAGTTCCGCATCAAGGGCGTCGACGAACTGGAGATGACGCACGACAACGTCATGCTCGAGTCGTGCAACACCAGCTTCCAGGTGCACTTCCAGGTCGGTCCCAAGGAATTCGCGCGGCTCTACAACGTGGCGCAGGCGATCAGCGCGCCGGTGCTGGCGGCGGCGACCAACTCGCCGCTGCTGCTCGGCCGGCGGCTGTGGCGCGAGACCCGCGTGGCGCTGTTCCAGCAGTCGGTCGACGCGCGGTCGGCGGCGCACCAGCTGCGCGGCCGGCGGCCGCGCGTCAACTTCGGCGACGGCTGGATCCGCGATTCGGTGCTGGAGATCTTCCGCGAGGACATCGCCCGCTTCCGCGTCGTGCTCGCCACCGACATCGACGAAAATCCGGCGGCGGTGCTCGACCGCGGCCTGGTGCCTGCGATGTCGGCGCTGCGGCTGCACAACGGCACGGTCTACCGCTGGAACCGCGCCTGCTACGGCATCAGCGACGGCAAGCCGCACCTGCGCATCGAGGCGCGGGCGATGCCGGCCGGGCCGACGGTGCGCGACGAGATGGCCAACGCGGCGTTCTTCTTCGGCCTGATGGCGGCGGTCAGCAACGAGGTGCCGGACGTGTCGAAGGTGATGGCGTTCGACGACGCGCGGGGCAACTTCGTCGCCGCCGCGCGCCTGGGGCTGCAGGCCAACTTCACCTGGTTCCACGGCCGCGAGTACCCGGCGCCGCAGCTGATCCTCGAGCTGCTGCTGCCGCTGGCGCGCAGCGGCCTCGCCGCCCACAAGGTCGACAGCGGCGACATCGAGCGCTACCTGTCGGTGATCGAGGAGCGCTGCCGGCGCGGCCGCACCGGCGCCCGCTGGTTGCTCGACTCGCTGAGCGCGATGGGCGACAAGGGCACCGTCGACCAGCGCATGTGTGCGCTGGTGCGGGCGACGATCTCGCGGCAGCAGACCGGCGAGCCGGTGCACACCTGGGAGCTGGCCGACATCGGCGAGTTCGAGGGTTGGCGCGAGAGCTACCTGCAGGTCGGTCAGTTCATGACCACCGATCTGTTCACCGTGCATCCCGAAGACGTCGTCGACCTGGCGGCCAGCCTGATGGACTGGCGGCACATCCGCCACGTGCCGGTCGAGGACAACGACGGCCGGCTGGTCGGCCTGGTGTCGCACCGCTCGCTGCTGCGCATCGTCGGCCAGGGCATCAAGGCCACCGACAGCGGGCCGGTGGCGGTCAAGGACATCATGATCCGGGATCCGATGACCGTTCTGCCGACGACCGCGACGCTGGAGGCCATCGACCTGATGCGCAAGCACAAGGTCGGTTGCCTGCCGGTGGTCGAGGACGGCAATCGGCTGGTCGGGATCGTCACCGAGCGCGACCTGATCCGGGTGGCGGCGATGTTGTTCGAGCAACAGCTCAAAGAGGAACGGACGGAATGACCACGGTGACCATCGGCAAGGCTGGATTCCGCCGCGAGCTCGGTACCTGGGACTGCGGTCGGGCCGGGCCGACCCTGCTGGTGCTCGCCGGCATCCACGGCAACGAACCGGCGGGCGCCCTGGCGGTGCAGCGCGTGCTCGGCCGGCTGCAGGAGCTCGAACTCGAGGTGTTCGGCCGCGTGCTGGCGTTCGCCGGCAACCTGCAGGCGCTGCATGCCGGCGTGCGGTTCCTGGCCCGCGACCTCAACCGCCGCTGGCTGCCCGAGCACACCGACGCGCTGCTGGCGCGCGACCCGCGCGCCGACAGCGAGGAGGATCACGAACAGCGCGAGCTGCTGACGTTGTTCCAGCGCGCGGTCTCGACCGCGCGCGGGCCGGTGGTGTTCGTCGACCTGCACACCAGCTCCGCCGACGGGCCGCCGTTCGTCTGCATGGCCGACACGCTCGACAACCGGCGCGCGGCGATGGCGACCGGCGTGCCGATCATCCTCGGCATCGAGGAACTGATCGACGGCGCGTCGCTCGAGTGGTTCAGCCAGCGTGGCATCGTCAACTTCGCCGTCGAAGGCGGCCGGCACGAGCACCCGGACACGGCCGCCAACCACGAGGCGCTGCTGTGGCTGCTGCTCGAGTTCACCGGCGTGTTGCAAAGCGGTCAGGTCGACACCGCGCCCTGGCGCGCCCACCTGCAGCAGGCCACGGCCGGGCTGCCGCCGGTGGTCGAGATCGTCCACCGGCAGGCGATCACCGCCAGCGACCAGTTCCGCATGGAGCCGGGGTTCGTCAACTTCCAGCCGGTGGCGGCGGGTCAGCTGCTGGCCCGGGACCGGCACGGCGAACTGCGCGCGCCGAGCGCCTGCCGGGTCATGCTGCCGCTGTACCAGGCGCTCGGCGACGATGGCTACTTCCTGGCGCGCGCCGTGCGGCCGCTGTGGTTGCGCGTGGCGGCGGCGCTGCAGTGGCTGCACCTCGACCGCATCGTGCATTGGCTGCCGGGCATCCGCCGCGACCCCAGGGACCACCACACGATCCTGGTCAACCCGATCATCGCCCGCTGGTTCGTCACCGAGATCTTCCACCTGCTCGGCTTCCGCAAGGAGCGCAAGCGCGACGCGGTGCTGGCGTTCACGCGCCGGTGGTCGCTGGCGCACAACCGGCGGCTCGGGCCGCGGCCGTGAGCCGGCGACCGCTACTCGTGCACCAGCCCGTACCACTTCGGATCGTGCACCGGCGGTGACAGCTCGGGCGGCAGCAGCAGCGTGCGCGCCGCCCACGCCTCGGTGAACACGCGGTACTGCAGCGCGGTCTGGTCGAGGTAGTCGACGCCGTCGCTGCCGCCGGTGCCGATGCGCCGGCCGATCACCCGTTCGACCATGCGCGCGTGCCGCTGCCGGAACACCAGCATCGACTGTTCGGTCGCGACCAGCAGATCGAGGATCTGGCCGGGCCAGCTCAGCAGCGGCAGTTCGCGGTTGCTGTCGATGAACAGGATCGCGGCGCGCAGGCGCTGCCGGAACGCGCGCTCGGGTGCCTGGATGTCCTCGGCCAGCAGATGGCGGCGCGCACCCTGCAGCTGGCCGTCGTAGCGCGCGCGCAGGCGCGCAGCCTCGGCGGCGGCCAGCGCCGGCGCCGCCAGCGCCTCGGCCAGGCTGCGGCGGTGCAGTTCCTCGTGGCCCTGCAGGTAGGCGCCGATGAACCTGGCGACCACCTGCGGGTCGCCGGCCTGCTCCGGCGTGCTGCCCTGGATCGGCGTGCGGTGCAGCCACAGGTCGACGCACTGCTTGAGGCTCGGCCGGTCGGCGGCGCGCCGCTCGACGCGCCGTTGCGCCGGCGACTCGCCGCCATCGGCAGCGCGCAGCGCGGCGCGGTAGCTGCCCTCGGCACCGAACGGGAGCCGCTGCGCGTCGTCGAGCCCGAGCAGGATTTCCAGCTCGCGCATCTGCGCCGACTGGAAACCCGACGCCGGGCTCAGCTTGTCGCGGAACTTCAGGTAGTCCTGCGTGCGCATCGTCTCCATCAGCTCGAAGTGTTGCGCCAGCAGCCGGAACAACAGCGTCACGCGGCCGAGCGCCTGGGCGGCGCCGGCCAGCGCACTCTCCGGCACCGCCGTCTGCTTGAACAGGTTGCGCGCCGCTAGCAGTTCGCGCAGCGCCAGCTTGAACCACAGTTCGTCGATCTGGTGCACGACGATGAACCGGACTTCGTCGTCGGACAACAGCTGTTCGTCACCGTCGACGCCGGTCTGCAGCGCCAGCAGTTCTTCGACCTTGATGTAGTCCCAGTAGTTGGTCGGCGGACGAGGGGATTCGGGGGGCGGTCTGGACACGCCCCAAGACTACTGGCCCCGGGACTCGCCAGGAAACAACGGGCCGCGTCCTTGCCGCGGTGGCTCGGACCCATTCGCCGCAGCGGCGCCGTTGTCGTCGGTTCCAACGAGCTGCGGAACGCCGCGTCGCGGCGACGGCGGCTACTGCCCGGCGATGTCGAAGTTCTGCACCGACTGCTCCTGACCCGAGCCGATGTCGAGTTGCCGCTGCGTCGACTTGACCTGCAGCAGCTTGACGAACGGGTTGTCGTCGCCCGCGGCCTTGGTGGCGTGGATCGTGTAGGAGCCTGGCGGCACGCGCTTCAGGAAGCGGAAGCGCCCATCGCTGTCGCTGATCGCGTTGGCCATGAACACGTTCTTCATGTTGCCGCGCTCGTCCTTCTCGGCCGGTGCGCCCTGCAGCGGGCCGATCACCACCTTGACCTGGCCGCCGGGCTGGCCACCGACCGTGGTGATGCCCTCGACGATCGCGCCGCGGCAGAGCCTGAGGTCGGGCACGTCGACGTCGGTCTCGGTCTCGATCTTGATCTCGGTCTGCGAGCCCTCGCAGAACTCGGGGTGCTGGGCGCGGATCATGTAGTCGCCGAACGCCAGCAGCGGCAGGCGGAAGCGGCCCTGGGCGTCGGTGCGGGTGGTCTTCTTGGTGATCTTGTCGGGCATGAACTGGCGGAACAGCTGGCCGAACTCGGTCTCGGCCGCGAAGCCGCCGTTCATGTCGGTGCTGACGTTGGCACCGGCCACCGGCGCGCCATGGTCGTCGAGCACGCGGCCGCGGATCGAACCGCCGAGCGACATCTGCATCTCGACCTCGGGCACGGCGCCGCCGGCCACGATCGTGAACGGCGGCGACAAGGTCTTGGCGTGCTTGTCGTCGCTGACCTGGAACACGAAGTCGCCGTTGGGGATGCCGCGCACCAGCGTCCAGTCGCCCTGGAAATCGCCGGGGTTGACGCGCAGGTCCTTGAACTCCGGCACGTTGCCGATGCCCAGCGGGTTGTTGGGGAAGCTGCGCTTGAGCTGCAGGGTGAACGTCTTGACCGGCGCGCCCTGCTTGCTCAGCACCCGCAGCTTGGCCATGCCGCGCTGTTCGAGCGTGATGTGGTAGTCGAGCGTGCCGGCCAGCACCGGATCCTTCGCCGCCTTCTCCTCGTACTGCGGCGCCGAGGCGGTGACCTGGTACGGACCTTCGCGCAGCGCCGGGATCTCGAACCGGCCGTCGTTGCCGGTCAGCGACTGGCCGGTCTGCGGCACCTTGCTGGAGATCGCGGCGGCGATCACCGACACGCCGCTGAGCGGCTGGCCGGTGGCGTTGGTGACGATGCCGGCGATCGGCTGACCGCGCGCCAGTTCCAGTTCGAAGTCCTGCTGGTTCTCCTGGTTGACCTGCAGGTTGGTCTTCTCGGTGCGGGCATAACCGGGCGCCTCGGCGGCCAGCTGGATGCTGCCGTCGTGCGGCGCGTTGGTGAAGCGGAAGTAGCCGCTGCCGTCGACCGGCGAGGCGATGCCCTTCTCCCGGCCCGGCGTCGCCAGCATCGTGTGCGTCTGGTTGGTCGAGTTGAGGTAGACCATCGCGTTGCGGACCGGGATCTTGGTGCTCTCCTCGAGCACGTGGCCCTGCACGACCAGTCCGACCTCGAGCTTCAGGTCGCCGGTCTCGACCCACTCGCCCTCGCGCACCGTGACCGTGCGGTAGTGCAGCTCGGGGTAGTCGCTGCTGATGACGCGCAGATCGACCTTGGTGTTGTCGCCGCCGCGGCGCAGCCCCAGCGCGAACGTGCCGTCACTGGCGGTGGTTGCCGCCGCCAGCGGCGGGATCACTTCGCCGCGCTTGTTCTGCAGGAAGATCTCGATCGGATCGGCGGTGGCGCTCTTCATCAGGAACACCGGCAGGTCGGCGGCGGCGGCGCCGCCCGGCGTCAGGACGCGGCCGCGCACGCCCTGCGGCGCGTCGGTGTTGGCCTGGTCGGTGATCGTCGGCACCAGCGTGCGAACGGGCTTCGGTGGTTCCTGCTCGCGTGGCGTCTCGCTGACGACCGGCGCCGGGTCCTTCGGGTTCGCCTCGGACTTCTGCGGCTCGCGTACTGCCGGGGTCGGCGCCGCCGGCTCTTCCGCGCCGCGGAGCAGCAGGAAGCCGCCGCCGGCAACGGCGACCAGGAGGAGTGGGACCAGGAGCTTGGCTGCGTTCACGAAAGGGCCTCGGGAGTCGGTGGTGTCAGTGATCCGTGATCAGGTGGAGATTGTGCTCGGCGAACTCCTGTCCCGCTACGACGGTGAACGGCACCGCCGTCTTCCGCAGCTGGCTGATCATGCGGAAGATATCGGTGTCGGCGCTCGCACCGGCCAGTTGGGCGGCGCGGATCTCGTAGCCACCGGGCGGCAAACGGCGGGGCAGCATGAAGCTGCCGTCGTTGTTGCTGACCGTCTCGGTGCGGACGGCGGATCCGGCCGGTGGCTGGTCCTGCCGTCCGTCGAGCAGCGTGGGCGGCCCGACGACGATCTTGATCTGGCCCGCGGGTTTTCCGTCCAGCGTGGCGGTGCCGCGCACCAGCGTGCCGCGCCGCAGGACCAGCGGCGGCAACTGCTGCTCGCCTTCCTCCTGCAGGCGCAGGTTGCTCTGCAGCAGCTCGCAGTAGTCCGTGTGGGTGATCCGCAGCTGGTAGTCGGCGAACGCGAGCAACGACAGGCGGAACTGGCCTTGGTTGTCGGTGACGGCGTTGGTCCTGGTGATCCGGTCAGGCGTCATCTGCGCCAGCATGCGGTAGAGCGGGTTGTCGTCCTGGGCACCGTCGGCCTGGGTCTGCACCGTGGCGCCGGCGACGGCGCGATTGGCCTCGTCGACCACGGCACCGATCAGGGTCACGCCGCGGGACAACCGCACTTCGACCAGCGGTTCGTCGTCGTTGGCGGCAATCGCGAACGGCAGCGACAGCGTCTTGGCGTGGCCGTCGGCGGTCACCTGGAACACGTAGCTGCCGCGGTCGAGTCCCTTGACCTTGACCGTGCCCTGCTGCAGGTCCTCGGGGCGCACGTGCATGTCGGCGATCTGCGGCAGGCTGCCGATCTGCCCGCCATTGTCCTGGAACCAGCGCCGCACGCCGAGCACGTACTTCGACAGCACGCGGCCGTCGGCGCCGAGTACGCGCGCCCGCGCGCTGCCACGGCGTTCGAGCACGAGCCGCAGGCCGACCGTGCCGGCGGCGATGTCGGCCTGTTCGTGCATCTGGCAGTCGCGCGAACGCACGCGCAGGCGGTGCGGACCCTCGCGCAGGCCGACCACCTGGAACGCGCCACTCTGGTCGGCGAAACCCTGCAGCGGCGTCACGTCCTGACCGGTCTGCGGCCAGGCCTGCACCTCGGCCTCGGCCACCGGTGCGCCGTTGGTGTCGATCACCACGCCCTCGAGCACGAGGCCGTGCGGCAGGGCGAAGTCCACTTCGACCGCCGGCGGGCCGACCTCGATCTGGCCCCTGGTCACCCGGGCAAACCCCGGCGCCGCCGCGGCCAGGATGCACAGTCCGGCGCGCGGCGCGTGCTGCAGTTCGTAGTAGCCGTTGGCATCGGTCCGCGTCTGCAGGCCGCCGGCGTGACCCGGCACGCCGGCAGCGCTGAGGTCGTCGAACGGCGAGGAACTCTGCAGCGACACGACCGCCTGCGGCACCGGCAGCTGCGTACCCTCGGCAGTCACCCGACCGCGCAGCAGCGTACCGGCCAGCAACCGTACGACGCCGGCGTCGTACCAGTCACCGGGCTGGATCTGCAACTGCGACAGCCGCGCGGCCGCGAAGCCGTCGTGCAGGAAGTGCACGTCGTAGCGTTTCTTGCCGTCGGCCTGGCGCAGACCGAGGGCAAACCGGCCTTCGGCATCGGTGACGGTCTCGGCCAGCGGCAACAGCGGCACGCCGCGGTTCATCGCCTGCCACATCGCGCCGAGATCGTTGGTGGCATTCTCGACCAGATACACGTGCACCTGGCCGATCGGCTGCAGCCGTTCGTCGAACGCCTGACCGCGGACACCCTGTGGTTGGCTGCGGCCGTCTTCGGTCAGCGGCGTGGCGGTGCGCTGTTGCACCGGCGCCTGCGACTGCATTGCCGGTGGCGTGGTGCCGGCGGCGGCGGCGGCCTTCGGCTCGAGCCCCGGATCGACCGGGGCGCGCGTAGGCGCGGCTGGGTCGCCGCCGAGCAGCAGCCACGCCACCAGCAGCAGCACGGCAGCAACCAGTCCCAGCAGCAGGGGCAACGGTCTCATGGCAGCAGCAGGTCCCGCTTGGTGTCTTCGCCGGCGTGCAGCGTGATGGCCAGCCGGACGCAATCCGCCGGCAGCTCCGCACCGGGTTCCGGCGATGGAGCATAGACCACGTCCACCGCGCCGGCGGCGAGCGGTCCCAGACGATAGTCGCCGTTGGCGGCGGTGCGCGCGCTGGCATCGCCGCCGCCGGGGGCACGGTTGCGACCGATGACCAGGGCACCTGGCACGGCGCGGCCATGTCGCAGCACGCGACCCGAGAGGAATGCGCCACCCGACGCGCGCAGATCCGACAGTCGGGTGACCTTGCCGCCGGCCACCGTGACCGGGTCGCTCAGTGCGGGTGCGAGTCGGTTGCTCGCGCAGCGCACGACATGTTCGCCAGCGGGCAGGCCGACGAACTCGAAGTGGCCCAGGCGATCCGTGCGTCCGCCCGGTGCGGGCCCTGCCAGCCAAGGGCTCAGGGCATCGTCGCCCTGGTCGAGCGCAATGCAGGTCACCGGTTCGCCGATCAGCGGCAGACCGTGGTCGTCGATCACGCGGCCGGACAGGCGCGCGGGTGGTTCCACCGTGAAGTTCATCTTGGCAGCAGGGAGGTCGAGCGGGCCGAAGGTCTGGTAGCCGGCTTCGGACGCCACTCGCGCCAGGTATCTTCCGGACGGCAACAACGGACAGCGGAACGTGCCCTCGCGGTCGGCGGTCACTTCCACGCAGCGCAATCGCAACTGGGGCCCGAGCAGCTGCGGGCCCGCCGGCAGCAGGCGCACCTGGGTCGGAGACAACGGCCGGCCGGATCGGTCGGTCACCTGACCGCTGGCGGGAGTGGCGGTCGGCAGGACGATCGTCAGCGGGTCGCCGCCGGGGACCACGAACTCCAGCACGAACTGGCTGCCATCGGCCAGCCAGAGCCGCAGCCAACAGGACGCTCCGGCGAGATGGGCGCGGAACGCGCCGGCACCGTCGGTGCGGCAGCTGGTCACCGGGCCGCCGCCACATGGCTCGAAGGCAATGGCGAGCCCGGGCAACGGATCGCCCGCGCCGTTCTTCACCACACCGGTCCGTTCGATGGTCGGCGCGAGTTCGATCGCGAGCACGGGCACCGGCACCGCGGCGGTGACCTCGAACTCGGTTGCCGCGCCCTGACAGGCATCGGCTTCGACCTGCAGGACGTAGCGACCGGGCGGCAGGGCCCGCAGGCTGCTTCTTCCCGCCGCATTCGTCACGGCCTGCCGCCGACGCACGGCGCGCGCGTGCGCCGGCAGGCCCCAGCTCTCGAGCAGTGGCGCGGCGACGACCGCCGCGCCGTGGAGTGCTCGACCGCCCCGCTCGCGCACATCGACCGGGATATGGGGCGCGTCGGCAAGAGTGAACGTGCCCAGGTCCACCGCGGCCTGGTCCACCAGGATGCGGTCCCCGAGCGCCACTGCCGGCAGATCGCGCGGGTGCGCGGAGGCTGCATACCTTCCCGCTGGCAGCTGGACCGCGAATCGGCCGGTTCCGTCGGTCCGCACGAGCCACGGTTGCGGGCCCGTCGCGGTCGGGACCGTGACCATGGGCTCGATCCACACGTCGCAGTCGGCAAGCAGGTTGCCGAGTCCATCGCGCAGTCGGCCACGAATCCCCGTTCCCGGCAGATCGGAATGGCTCGCCGCCTGCGGATTGGTCTCGTGACTTGCCGGCGAAGGTGCGGCCACCGGTCTCGAGCAGGCGATTGTGGAGAATCCGAGCAGAACGCCGCCAAACCCGCAGTGGAAAACGTTGCGCAGACAATGGGCCGGGTGCACGCAGAGATTATGCGTTGAATTGGGCCGGAAAAACCGTGGCCGTGACGCAAACCCTGCTGCGTAGGGGCAGTCAATGGAACCCACTAAACTCGTACTCGGGATGGTACTTGCCGGTACCGTCTGCGTTTCCGCCCAAAGTAATCTCGTGCCCTTCGGCAATGGCTGTGGCGGTGTTGGCGGCTCCGCGACCTTGTCCGGCGGGCCGGCTCTCGTCCTCGGCGGCAGCAGTTGGGTGCGAGTCGACAACATGCCGTCGAACACGTTCGGCGTGATGCTGGTCGGCTGGGCGAACGATCGCTGGAGTTCCATTTCGCTGCCGATGTCGCTCGCCAGTCTTGGCATGCCGGGCTGCTCGCTGCTCGTGCGCCCGGACGTTTCCTGGGCCTTCTCCGTGTCTGGCAGCTCGCGGCAATGGCCTTTCGGCGTACCCAATACGTCGTCCCTGCAGGGCCAGACCATGTACGGCCAGGGGATGTTCGCGCAATCGGGTCTCAACGCCGTCGGCATCGGCAACACCAATGGCCTGAGCGGCCTGATCGGCTCAACCGGCGGGAACCGTGTCAGCCAGGTGAGCCAGTGGGGCATCACCTGGACGTTGTCGCAGCCGGCACAGGCCGGCCAGTTCGCCAACGGCGACTGGTGGGTCATCGGCCCGGTCAACGTCGTGCAGATCACGCCGGCGTCGACCGTGGTCAATGGTCGCACGATCAACGGCTCGATGGTCAACCCGGTCCCCAACGGCACGCACGGCTACGACAGCACGCTGTACGGCGCGTACGCGCAGGCCCAGTTCGTCTACAACCCGGCGCTCAACGTCGCGACCGGCCTGAGTGCAAGCCACCCGCTGCCTCTGCCGTCCGGTTCGAGTCTGGTCTCGAGCATCAGCCAGATGACGCCCGACCCGGTGTCGTTCTCGCAGCTGAGCACCGCAGCGGTGCTGACGGTGCTGGCCACGCCGCCGGCCGCCGACGCCTTCCGCCCGCCATACGCCGGCACCAACAAGACCATCCGCTTCCGCGAGTCACAACTCGACTACGCGCGCCTCGGCACCCTGGCGCCGATCGCCGGCACGCCGACGCCTGCCTCCCTGGCGCCGCAGTTCGCCCGCGTGTGGCTCGACCACTGCCCGAGCTGGATCAGCCGGTTCATGCACCCGGTGTTGAACATGCCCGACTACGGCCGTGACTTCACCGCCGCGATGGGCTCGGGCGTGCTGGTCGCCAACATGAACTTCAGCAACCAGCAGAAGCGCGACATGGTCGTGGGCCTCGTGCAGATCGGCATCGACACCTACGGCAACCTGCAGAACGGCTGCGATTGGGGCAGCGTCAGCAGCCAGTGCGCCGGCCGCAAGTTCCCGCTGCTGTTCGCCGGCACGCTGCTCTCGGCCACCGACATGCAGAACATCGGCCAGACCTATCCTTCGGGGTACTTCGGCCCGGGCTCGCCCAACAACGCCTCGATGTTCGGCGAAGACTCCTCGACCTTCTACGTGCAGCAGACCTCGGCCGGCGTCTACAACTGGGGCTATGGCGGCTACGGCTCCAGCTACCTCAATCTGCCGGAGTGGGGCAACTACCACTCGACGGTGATCGCCAACGACAATGCGTCCTGGAGTGCTGATCCCTACCGCCGCTGCTGCACCGCCAACGCCTGGATCGCGGAATGTCTGGCAGCGCGCATCATGGGTCTGCGGCCGGCATGGAACCACCCGGCGTTCTTCGACTACATGGACCGCTACATGCAGACCGAGCCGGCTGGCTGGGAACAAGCCTGGGTGCCGTGGCACGCCACGGCCTGGAACACCTACCGCCCGCAGCTCTGATCCCGCGCCGTGACAGCCCGCCGCGGTGCATCCTGCCGCGGCACACTCGTGGCCAGGCAGAGTGTGCCCCAGGCAGAGGGCCAAAGGCAGTCGGTGAGCCGGGATCTCAGGTCAGCACGACGTGAAGTTCGCGCGGGCCGTGCACGCCGACCACCAGCTGCAATTCGATGTCGGCCGTGCGCGATGGTCCCGTGACCAGGGTCACGGCGTGCGGCAGGGGCCGCGGCAGGGTCTTCAGGGCTTCGCCGAGCGTCGCCAGGATGCGCGTCACCGGCAGCAGCGCGATGTGCACCGGCGGCAGCAGCGAACAGAGGCGCGAACGTTCCGCGTCGGCGTCCAGCACGATCGTGCCGGTCTCGGCAATACCCCATTGCGCGGCGGTGATGCCTGCTCCGGCCGCCAGCAGATCGGCACGGTCGGCGCCGGCCGCGAGTTCGCGGCCGCCGTGTCGGCCCGCGAGTTCGCACTGCAGGGCGAGCACCGTGGCCGCAGCCGTGAACACGATCGTCCTGCCGGCGTCCACGCCCAGCAGTCCGGCGACCACCGCCGCCGGTTGTCCGGCCTGCAGCGCCAGGTGCACCTTGCCGCCGGCAGCGAGCAGGCGCTCGGTGAATTGCTGCAGCCGCTGGCTGGCGTCGAGGGCGTGGGGCCCGAGCAGGGGGGGCGCAGGCAGCTCCGGCCGCGCGGTTGCATCGATTGCCAGCTGCGCCCGCACCTGGCCGAGAATCGTCTGCCGTGCGTTCACTGCCGGTGCTCCTGTCGCCGCCACCGGGCGCGGAAACTGTGTCTTGCCAGGCGCGGCACTTCGCGCCCCTGTCGCCAACTCCGTAGCGGCGGCAGCCGATGCAGCAGCGGGCCGCACAGCCGCTGCAGCCACCGTGCGATCCCCATGGCACAGGCAAACCGCCGCCGACCGCCGGCGACGAACGCGAAGCCGCGGAACAGCAGCGCTTCGGCGCTGCGGCGGCGCGCCGGCGGCTGCCCGGCCTTGCCTTCGCGCGCCTGCTGGCGCAGGTGCAGCAGCAGCGCCGGAATGTCGATCTTCACCGGGCACACTTCGCGGCAGGCACCGCACAGCGAACTCGCGAACGGCAACTGGTGCGCCTTGCGCGGGCTCAGCAGCTGCGGCGTGATCACCGCGCCGATCGGGCCCGGGTACACCGCGCCGTAGGCATGACCGCCGACCTGCTGGTACACCGGGCAGGCGTTCAAGCAGGCGCCGCAGCGGATGCAGGCCAGCGCCTGGCGCGTGACCGCGGCTGCGAGCATGCGGCTGCGGCCGTTGTCGAGCAGCACGACGTGCAGATGCTCGGGGCCGTCGTCGCCGGCCAGGGACTTCGGTCCGGTCAACAGCGACTGGTAGCTGGTGATCGCCTGCCCGGTGCCCGAGCGCGGCAGCACCTTGAGGAACACGTCGAGGTCGGCGAGGCGCGGGATCACCTTCTCGATGCCGACCAGCGCCACGTGCACGCGCGGCAGCGAAGTCGTCAGCCGCGCGTTGCCTTCGTTCTCGAGGATCAACAGCGAGCCGGTCTCGGCGATCGCGAAGTTGGCGCCGCTGATGCCGAGCCCGGCGCCGGCGAAGCGCGCCCGCAGCTCGCGCCGCGCCGCCGCGGTCAGCGCCTGCGCGTCGGCAGCGCGGTCGGTGCCGATCGTCTGCGCGAACAGCTCGGCGATCTGCGCCCGGTTCTTGTGGATCGCCGGCACGACGATGTGGAACGGCACCTCGTCGGCCAGCTGCACGATCCACTCGCCGAGATCGGTCTCCACCGCTTCGACCCCGGCGGCGGCCAGCGCGTCGTTCAGGTGCACCTCCTCCGTCGTCATGCTCTTGCTCTTGACCGCCAGCGTGGCCCCGGCGCCGCGGGCGATCGCGGCGATGATGCTGCAGGCTTCGTCGCCGTCGCGGGCCCAGTGCACCTGGGTGCCGCGCGCCTCGGCGGCGCTGGCGAACTGCTCGAGGTAGCGGTCGAGGTGGGCGAGCGTGTGGTCCTTGACCGCGCGCGCGTGGCTGCGCCACGCCTCCCATTCCGGCACCTGTTGCAGCGCCGCGCGCCGCCGTTCGCCGAACAGCAGGGTGGCCTGCAGCAGTGCCTGCCGCTGCTGCTGGTCCTGCAGCGCGGCCCTGGCGTTGCGATCGAACTGCTCCATCGGCAGGTGCTGGCCCATCAGAACGCTCCGGCCGCCAGGATCTCGGCCAGGTGCAGCGTGCGCAGCTGCAGACCACGGCGCTGCAGACGGCCGCGCAGATGCAGCAGGCAGCTGGCGTCGCCGGCGGTGACGGCATCGACACCGAGGCCGGCGATCGCATCGAGCTTGCGGTCGGCGATCGCGACCGAGATCTCGGGGTACTTGACCGCGAACGTGCCGCCGAAGCCGCAGCAGGCGTCGGCCTGGTCGGACTCCACCAGTTGCAGGCCCGGCACCAGTGCCAGCAGCGCCCGCGGCTCGCCGTGGCAGCCGAGCTCGCGCAGGCCGTGGCAGGCGTCGTGCAGCGTGACGCGGCCGGCGAACCGGCCGGGCACCGAGCCGAGCCCGCGCTGGTGCAGGAACTGCGTCAGTTCGAAGGTGCGCTCGGCCACGGCCCGCGCCCGCTGCAGCCAGAGGTCGTCGCCGGCGAACAGCGGACCGTAGTGCCGGATCTGCGCGGCGCACGAACCGGATGGCAGCACCAGGGCGTCGGCGCGCGCCCGTTCGAACTGTTCGATCACGCGCTGCGCCAGCGCCCGACCCGGCGCCTGGTAGCCGGAGTTGCAGGCCGGCTGGCCGCAGCAGGTCTGGTCCGGGTCGAACAGCACTTCGCAGCCGGCGTGACGCAGCAATGCGACCGTCGCCAGTCCGATCTCGGGCCAGCACTGGTCCACCATGCAGGTGACGTAGAGGGCGACGCGCACGGCAGCTGCTTACCAGATCGTCGTGGCCGGCTGAAGCCGATTACACGGTCTCGACCTGACCGCTGAGCACCGAGCGGCGCCAGGCATCCAGCAGCCGCAGGTCCAGTGCCGCCTGCTCGCCGGTGCACGGAAAGTCGTCGGTGTCGTCGAGCCAGCGCGCGAACCGGCCGTGCAGTTCGAACGCCGGCACCGCGGCTGCGGCGGCCTGGTCGAGGCCGCTGCGGCCGATGATCTGCAGTTCGCCGGGCTGCTGGTAGTCGAACAGCTCGCCGTGCCATTGCTTGCGGCCGCGCAGCACCAGGCGATCCTCGAACAGGACGATCTCGCCATCGGTGCCGTGGACGGCGAACTGGTTGCCGCGGGCGAGGTGGCTGGCGGCGAACGTACACAGCACGCCGCCGCGCAGCTGCACGGTCGCGACCGCGGCGTCCTCGGCCATGGCGGTGAAACCGGAACTGGCCTGGGCGGTGACCCGTAGCGGCATGTTGCCGATCAGCCACGACAACAGGTGCACGTGCGGCACGGCGAGCTGCAGCAGTGCACCTTCGCCGGTCAGCGCCGGATCGCGGCGCCAGTCGCGTGGCCCGGGTGGATGGCGCAGCAACCGGTCGTCGGCGCTGGTGCTCTGCACCAGCACGACGCCGCCGATGAAATCGTAGGCCAGCAGCTGCCGCACCTCCTCGAGCACCGGGTCGCCCTGCTCGGGCACGACGACCCCGAGCTTGACGCCGGCCTGTTCACAGATGGCCACCAGCCGGCTCGCCGCTGCGGCCTGCTCGCACAACGGTGCCTGCACCAGACAGTGCACGCCCTGCGCCGCCGCCTGTTCGACCTGGTCACCGTGCGCGCCGGGCGGACTGGCGAGGATCACGAAGTCGATGCCGGTGTGCAGCAGGTCGTCGAAGGTGGCGCAGCGGTCGATGCCGGTGTCCTCGCTCAGGCCCTGCAGCGCGCGCGGGTCCGGATCGTGCAGCGCGACGACGTCGCAGTGGCCGTGACGGCGCACCTGTTCGACCACCCAGGCACCACGTTCACCGCAACCCGACAAGCCCGCGCGCAGGTAGCTCACGCGAGGCATCTAACCACGCTGGCGCAGCAGGTCCAACTGGGCGTGCAATGCCGCCACCGCCGCCTCGGTGCGCAGCGGGTGCGGTCCGAGGCTGATCGGCCGGAAACCGCGGGCGGCGAACTGGTCGATCTCGTACGGCAGCAAGCCGCCCTCGGGGCCGATCACGACCGCGAACGCGGCCGCCACCGGCAGGCACAGTCCGGCGGTGCGCTGCGCCGCCGCCGGGTGGGCGATGAAGCGCTGCGCCGGCAACCCGAGGCCAAGCAGCCGGTCCTCGACGAACGGCCGGAAGCGCTCGAAGTACTGCACCGTCGGCAGCGCCGTGCGGCACGACTGTTCGAGGC
>Ga0209488_10000310_pt1 | contig 39243 bp, 25 predicted proteins | sample Rivendell_Oct201_8_FD_188349 | JGI IMG/M metagenome (GOLD analysis project Ga0209488, IMG submission 188349) | Vadose zone soil microbial communities from the Eel River Critical Zone Observatory, Northern California, USA -... | ecosystem: Environmental > Terrestrial > Soil > Vadose zone >...
ACCTTTCGCTCCGAGAGCGGCCTGAAAGTGCTTCGCGTCCACACCCGCTGCGGCTCGCTGTGCCCAAGTCATCTTCAGTCCCTGTGGCCGGTACACTTTAACGAACTGAGCTTTGGTCGGGCGTCCGGCAAGCGCGAAGAGCCGCGTGCCCTCAGCGATGTGCGCACGAGCGGACTTGGACCTCACCTGCGCTTGATTCGGTTCTCAAGTTTCTTGGTTTCCGTGGCCTTCTTTTTCGTCTTTATGGTAGCGTCCCTCCTCAGGACTTGGCGTCACCATAATTATTCTTTCGCAATAAGTAAACATTTCAGAGGCGTACTTTGGTTCACCAAAGAATCTTCACCTGTAATTTCACCTGTAAGAGTTCTGGCTTAAGCGTACTTACTCGTACTCAGGCAGCCCCCCAACGCGCTTTAAGTGGTTGCAAGTGCATAATGACGCCGCTTTGACACGGTAGAGGTCTGGGGTTCGAGTCCCCACGAGCCTACCACTCAGCATTTTTTTCAGTCACTTGCAGACAAGGCATTCTGACATGCAGCGCATTGGCGTGTGTTTGTGCCATAACCTCTCTATTCGCCAGATGAGATTGCGCCCGGTGCTTCGTCTGTCGGGGCTTCTACAGTCAAGCTGAGCGCGAGCGCCCGGGAAATCAATTCCCGAACCGTACCGAGCCGGGCAGCCAGTTCTTCATTGTTCTCGGTCAGTTGAAAATGGATTCACGTCAGATTGGCTTATTGGTCTTTCGACGATGCCTTCTTCGACGCTTTCACGTTCAAATTTCTCATCAGCCGGAGCAGTGAATTTGGGTGTATCCCCAGCGACTTTGCGGCATCCATATAGCTGCCGTGCGCATGTTGCAGCGCCTGTGCGATCATCTGCCGCTTGGTTTCTTTCATTGAGCGATGGTATTTCGCTGATCCGTCTGACAGCACCCCCGCTTCCAGAATTGTCTCAGGCAGGTCTTCGGGCAAAACCACATTGCCCGACCCTAGCACCACTGCGCGTTCGATCGCGTTTTCCAGCTCTCGCACATTTCCTGGCCAATCGTACTTGATGAGGCAGGCCTGGGCTTCCTCCGACAGTGACTTCATCCTGGTCTTGCACTTCCGGCTCGCCTTCGAGAGAAAGTGTTCCGCAAGTTGCGGGATATCCTCGGTCCTATCGCGTAGGGCCGGCATGGTCAATGTCACTACATTTAGCCGGTAGTACAAATCCTTCCGAAATTCGCCCGACTCAATTGCTTCCGACAATTTCTTGTTGGTTGCGGCAATCAGCCGTGTGTCCAGCGGAATGGCTCGCGTTCCGCCCACGCGTTCGAACTCACGCTCCTGCAACACCCGCAGCAGCTTGGCCTGCAGTTCCGGCGCGAGCTCGCTGACTTCGTCCAGAAACAGCGTTCCACCCTCCGCCATTTCGATTCTTCCCTTTTTCTGCGCCGCTGCCCCGGTGAACGCTCCTTTTTCATGTCCAAACAATTCGCTCTCGAGCAGGTTTTCCGCAATCGCCGCGCAATTAATGGCCACGAAGGGATTCTCGGCCCGCTTGCTGTTCCGGTGAATAGCTCTTGCCACCAACTCCTTTCCCGTGCCGCTCTCGCCCTCGACCAGCACCGTCGCGTCCGTCGCCGCCACCCTTCGCACGAATTCGAATACTTCCTTCATCCGCGCGCTTACCCCCACCATGTTGTATTCGAGGTTTACTTCCGCCCGCAGCGCCTGATTCTCTTCCTTGAGCCGTTCCCAGTGCCGCAAATTCTCCAGCGCCAACGCGGTAATCGAGCCCACCGCCGTCATCACTTGCAAGTGAACCTCGTTGAATGAATCTTCAGGCACTCCTGTTTCCAGGTAGATCGCCCCCAGCGCCTCTCCGGAGATCATCATTGGCACGCACAACACTGAGCGCCGGTGCGATTCTTCACCCGCTCCCTGTTTCAAGCCCGGCTTACCCAACATGTCCCCAGCCACCAGACCGGCTTTCTCTGCATACACGCGCCGCACCAGCGCTTCACTCACTGAGACAACGTGCTCCGGCCCGCGCACTCGGTCCCACGCCGCTGTCGATTCCACTTCGCCGGTCTTATCGAAATACAAAACCGCCCCGCGCTCGGCTGGCACCACATCGAAGAGAAATCCAAGCAGTTGCCATTGCAGCGACTCGCGATCGCGTATCCCCCCAATGCCCGTTGCAATCTTCAGCAAGGACTGCAGGTAACGGGTTGGCTCCGGCGTTCCCGGCAGCTCGGCAAAAATCTCTTCCGGCCGCCTCGGTGCCTTCCTTTCATGCCTCAGCCGGATCGCCAAGCCCGCAAATTCCGTCGTATCTTCGAACAATACTTGGTTGGTCCTCGAAGTGGCGCTCTCCGCTTGCAAGAAAACCAGCAACGAAGAACCGACCGACAACTGGTCCCGGTGTTCCAGTTGCTGCTCTTCCACCGGCACGCCGTTTACGCAGGTCCCGTTCCGGCTGCCGACGTCCCGCACACTGCACTTCGCGCCTTCCCGCTTCACCACACAATGCCGTCTTGACAGTGAGCTGTCCTCCACCCACAACTGATTTGCCGCATCACGCCCAATCGAAAACTCACCCTCGGGCAGAACACACACGGTTCCTTCCAACGGCCCTGCAACGCCGATCAACCGGGGGTCCATTCTTATTCCACACACTGTGGTTTATCACATTTCGTGGCTTCCGGGTCCACCGCCGTTAGCCTTTTGGCGGGTTCTCACTAACCAATCAGTTAGTGCAGGCGGCCCCTCCGGCGTTCCAGCCTGCTTCGCGCAGGCAGGCTGAATTACTAATGTATATATTTTCAGCACCTTACGCCGGCTGCCCACCGTACGCCGTCCGTTCTCTTTCGTGGCACGCCAACTGCATTCTTTCTTTACGTCCCTGGTTATCAAAACCACCGACATCAAAAACGACGAAAGCAGTAGCCCATCAGCCAGCGATCTAGAGCCGGCTGGGCATTCTCTTCGCCGTATTTAAAAGGAGGTTTTATGAATCGTCTACACTCTGCTTTTTTCGGCTTGGGATTGCTTCTCGCGGCTTCCGCCGTTCAGGCGCAGGATAACGGCGTCAAGGCCGACATCCCGTTTGACTTCGTCGTGGGGAATCAAATGCTTCCCGCCGGCGAATACACGGTAGTCAACCAAGGTGCCGTCAACCAAGCCATCTTGATCCGCTCAGATGAGGGCAAGACCGCCATCCTGTCATTGACGCAACCTTGTTCGTCCCTCAACCCTTCGGCCAAGACCAAGTTGGTCTTCCACACCATGGCCGGCCGTTATTTCTTGTACCAGATCTGGACCCAAGGTAATTCCTCGGGCCGGCAACTTCCAAAGTCCAAAGCCGAAGTTGAACTCGCCAAGAACACCGATACAACCGGGGAGTTCGTCCTTGCCGCCCGGCTCACCCGCTAAAGCGTCCGGCAGCCTGATCCATGACATGCCAAAACGCTCGGCTTCGCCCCTCACCCCCAGGAAGAAGGCACGGTCAAATGCACCATTCATACCAGACCTGCCTTCTTCTTTTTTCCCCTTCCCGCAGCGGGGCAAGCCAAATCGCGGTGCGCTCGCCCAGGGACACACCAGTGTGGTCTAACGAACCTTGCATTGACTTGAATTTACCCGCGACATAAGATGCCTTTCAACCGGTGTACATAACCGAATCGTGAAGTTCTTTCCTCTTAGTGGTTCTTGCCATGCCAGCCCAGCTAATCTCCCACTACCGCATCCTCGGCTCTCTCGGCAGCGGAGGAATGGGGGCAGTATATAGAGCGGAAGACACCACACTTCATCGCACCGTGGCCCTCAAGTTTCTTCCCGAGGCGGTGGCACACTCAGAGAGAGTGAATGAACGTCTTAAACGTGAGGCGCGCACCGCCTCGGCTCTGAATCATCCCAACATTTGCACGATCTACGAAGTAGGGGAAGAAGCTGGCGAGATGTTCATCGCCATGGAGTATGTTGAGGGCCGCACTTTGTCTGAGCTGATTCGACAAGGCCCGCTGCCAACAGAAACGCTCCTCCGTTACAGTTCCCAAATCACCTCGGCGCTTGCGCACGCCCATGAAAGAGGTGTGATACACGGCGATTTAAAACCCCTCAATATCATTGTGACACCCGATGGCGAGGCCAAGATTCTGGATTTCGGTTTGGCGCGACGCAGCAATCCCGTGGAGTTTGACCGCAAGACCTTGGAGACGGCTTCTGCCGAGGGTGACGTGGCCATGGGCGGCACATTCCCTTACATGGCTCCGGAGCAAATCGAAGGCAGCGATGCATCCGCGCGGACCGACATCTGGTCCTTCGGCATAGTTCTCTACGAGATGATTACCGGGACGCGGCCATTTCAAGGCGCCAATCTTTTCTTGCTCTGTAATTCGATTCTTCACGACCCGCCGCAGCCGCTCCCACCGACGGTCCTTCCCGGGCTGAAAACGGTCGTTTCCCGGTGCCTAGAAAAAGAGCCGGAACGCCGCTACCGTCGAGCAGGAGAAGCGCGCGCCGCCTTGGAGGCCTTGAGTTCTTCGAAGGACCAAGGCATTTTGTTGCCTCCCCGGAAACAGCCCTTCCGGTTACGGACGGCATTGACGGTCCTCTCGCTCATCGTGCTCGCCGCTGTTGCGATATTAGCGATTCGCAGAGACAAGTCTTCCGATCCAAGAGTCTCCGATCCTATGCCATCGCGCATTCTGTTGGGAGTACTTCCTCCGGCCAGCAGTGGCGATCCTTCGCAGTCAGCCTTCGATACCGGACTTGTGGACACACTCAACTCGCGCCTCGGAGAGCTTAGTACACGCCATTCTCTTTCCGTCATTCCCATGAACACCACCGTCGAAAAACGCGTGACGACCATTGACGCTGCTCGCGAACAATTTGGTGTCAACTTGGTGCTCGTCTTGAACATTCAACGAGCCTCAGGAAACGTGCGGGTGAACTACGCTTTGGTGGACGCCCACTCTCACCAGCAGGCTCGCGCCGGCACGATTACAGCATCGGTGGCGGATCCCTTCGCTTTGCAGGATCAAGTCTTTGAAAAAGTCGCTGCGGCTCTCGAGCTGCAACTCGCACCGCAAGAAAAGCAATCTCTCGCTTCCCACGGAACCGCGGAACCCGCAGCCTTTGATTTTTATACTCAGGGTAAGGGCTATCTCCAGGATTATGTGATGCCTGAGAAGGTGGAAAATGCCATCATCCTGTTCGGGCGAGCACTAGAAAAAGATCCACATTACCCTGCCGCCACTGCGGGGCTCGGTGAGGCATACTCGCGGAAGTTCCAACTGACGCATGATCATCAATGGGCGGATGCGGCTGTGTCCACCTGCCAGAAGGCCTCTCAATTAGCCCCGAATCTCGCCGCAGCACATTCTTGTCTCGGCCGCGCCTTTAGCTCACAGGGCAATTATGACCAGGCCGTCCAGCAGTATCGTCTCGCTCTCGATCTCGATGCCGGTAGCGACGACGCTTATGGCCTACTCGCTACGGCTTACGAAAAACTAAGCCGTCTTGAGGAAGCCGAGAAACTCTACAAGCAAGCCATTACCGTGCGCCCGGCCTATTGGGCCACCCACAATTGGCTCGGGCTGTTTTACATGGCCCACGCGCGTTACGAAGAAGCCGCCGAGATGTTCGGCCAAGTGACTTCGCTGGCGCCGGACAGCTTCATTGGCTTTTACAATCTTGGCGGTGTCCGCGTTCTGCAGGGTAAATATAGTGACGCCATTCCGCTTCTTGAGCGGTCTTTAACTATTCGGCCGACGGCCAACGCCCTTTCCAATCTGGGCACAGCTCACTTTCAAATGCGGCGGTATGCCGAATCCGCGACGGACTTTGAACGAGCTGTGAAGCTTGATCCCAAGAGCTATGAGCTGTGGGGCAACCTTGGCGATGCCTATTACTGGACGTCCGGGCGACGCGCGGAGGCCGCAGCTGCTTACAGTACCGCAGTTAGTCTGGGAGAAGAGAACCTGCGCCACAATCCGCGCGATGCGCAACTCCTTGCCTACCTTGGTCAATACCATGCCATGCGAGGTGAGCGAAAGGCCGCCCTCGACAAAATTACCGCCGCACTACGCCTTCAGCCCAAAAGCCCGGACCTGCTGTTCAATGCTGGAATTGTCTATCAGCAGGTCGGCGATACGAATCGTGCGCTGGATGCCCTTGAAAAGGCTGCCTCCTTAGGAATCTCGCCCGAAATGCTTCGCGACACACCTAATTTTGACGTTCTAAACAACGAGCCACGTTTTCTCGCTCTTACCCACGGTAGCCACACAGGTCAAACGCAGTAAAAAGGAGGCAACATGTCTTTTCCTCGAGTTCTATCTGGAATCGCGGCCCTGTTAGTCCTTTTGTCGCTTCTCCCATTATCAACCAGTTACGGCCAGCAGAAAGGTCCGGAATATGTTCAGCTCAAAGTAGCTTGTACGACCACGTTGAACGTCAACTTGCAAACGGGAGTAGATATGCCGGACGCCTATGTCTGTAAGAACACTAAAGTAACCTGGAAGGCCAACGATCACATCTTCTTTGTTTTTTTCAAACACGACTGTCCGTTCGGCGCAAACGGCTGCAAGGAAATTGACAACAAATATCCTACGGCAGGGCCAATAGCCTCCGACACGTTCACCGTTTATGACTACGGAATCGTGGTCGACGGTAAGCTATTCGACCCCCACGTCATAGGCGGGGGCGGTAACTAGCTCGGGCTTATCTTCGAGGGGCATTCGGCATGCAAGAGATCAGGTACGCTCCTGCCAGGTGCGAAGCGATCGAGTGCGTTCCCCTCTAACGTCGTCGAATAGATTAGGCAAACGATTTACCAAGTAATTAGCGCCAAGCCTTTAACTGGCAGCAGGGCAGTTTCGAGCGCCCCTATCTCCTATCCCGGCAACGCGTCGTCGGGATAGAGGATACCGCCCGGAAAAAGGGACCCCCTCATTCCACTGCGGGCTGTAGTGTTCCATCATCTTCCGCGAGATGTGTCCAGCGATGCTCAATACTGACTCATCAATCGCTTGCGAATTCAGGTCAAGAGTGGTGCGCGCCTTGGCTGTATTCTACTCCGCGAGGATGGTGATGAAGCCTTTGCTCTTTGCTCTCTGTGTTGTGTTTGCGTTTGGCGGTCTGAGCGCGCAGAAACCCGACTGGCAGCCATCGCCGGGACATACGCAAATGCCGATATGGCCGGGCGCTGTGCCTGATGCGCAGCCTGTCGCGGGGCCGGAGGTCGCCGCGACGGCGAAGGGTCTAATCGCCGGAAAGTCAGGCGATATCGTGGAGAACGTCTCGCGGCCGACGATGACGGTCTACTGGCCAAGCGGAAAGAATACGGGCGCCGCGGTGGTCGTGTTTCCTGGAGGGGGCTATCAGGATCTCGCCATCGATCTGGAAGGCACGGAGGTCTGCGACTGGTTGACGTCCAAGGGGATCGCGTGTGTGCTGTTGAAGTACCGCGTGCCGGATTCGGGGCCGGCTTGGTACGATGGATGTAAGTGCTACATCCATGCGCAAGCACCGATGGCCTTGCAAGACGCGCAGAGGACCGTGGGGCTAGTGCGCTTTCAAGCCGCCGAGTGGCATATCGATCCGCACAAGATTGGAGTGCTTGGCTTTTCGGCAGGCGGGCATATGGTGGCAGCGATGAGCACTCATTTTGAGCGGCGTGTCTACCCGGCTGTCGATGCGGCCGACAAAGAAAGCTGCCGCCCGGATTTTGCGGTGGCTGTTTATCCAGGCCATCTATGGATTGACGATAAAAAATTCGAGTTGAATCCGGATATCCGTACTCATATCACCGGCCAGACGCCGCCTACGTTTTTGCTGCAGGCGGAGGATGACTACGTGGACAATGTAAACCAGTCGCTCGTCTACTACATCGCCTTGAAGAACGCTAAGGTTCCCGTCGAGATGCATTTGTATGCGCAGGGCGGGCATGCGTTCGGGCTGCGGCGCACGGAGCTTCCGATAACGGGATGGCCTCAGTTGGTGGAGACGTGGCTGGGGACGATCGGAATGATTGCGAAGTAGGAGCTCTGGGATCGCGTACGACTAACGGTACTTGGCGCTCTCGCAGTAGCCGGAAGTGTGGTCACTCCGCCGCGTCATGAAAGCAATGCCAATGAACTGACAAACCGCCAGTAATGCCGTCAGTCTTGCGGGTAAAGGCCCTCAGCCGTTTTTGGGACCGAGGGCCTCGGGAGGAGACGCAGTCAAGCGGCAGTTCGACGCCATCATGGTTTGCCGCTTCGATCGGTTCGCACGCTCAACGAAGCATTTGCTTCTGGCGCTGGAAGAATTTCGGTCGCTCGGCATTCAATTCGTCTCCTGTCAAACATGAGTTCCGTACGTTGATTTGGCCACTTTTCGTGCAACCTGACTTGACAGTGTGCGTGCGCGAGTTGATGTGCTTCGCAATGAGCGGGCGTTCTTGCGTTTCAGTCTTGTAGTTGTTCAAGAGCCTGTCGTCTTATGCGCATTGCGAGCATTCTCTCGATCGGACTACTATGACCCCATGCTGGAAAGCATCGGCCATTATCAGATCCGGCGCAAGATCGGCCAAGGTGGAATGGGTGTGGTGTATGAGGGCTGGGATGATCGGCTCAAGCGAAGCGTGGCAATTAAGGCCATTCCGGAAGGAACGGAAAGCAAAGACGCGCGCGGTCGGCTTTGGCGGGAAGCGCGATCCCTAGCCCGGGTTAATCATCCCCACGTATGTCAGGTGTTCGACGTTCTAGAAGAGGGTGAGGCTCTCGTCCTAATACTGGAATTGCTAGATGGCCAGTCGTTGGCGGAACGCCTTCTAACGGGCATGATTTCCACGTCGGAAGTGTTGGGTATCGAACGCGAGATCCTGGGGGCGCTGCAGGCCCTCCACGATCTCGGCATCGTTCACCGAGATCTGAAACCCTCCAATGTGTTCCTGACCCGACACGGCATCAAGCTGCTGGATTTCGGATTGGCGCGGACGACGGATACGACATTTTTGGGGGACCCGGAACAGACGAGAACAGCGGCGTCACTAACCGCCCCTGGCCTGCTCGTTGGTACTCCTCAGTACATGGCACCGGAGCAGGCCGGGGGTCTACCTGTGGGTCCCCCCGCCGACATTTTCGCGGCTGGCACAATCCTGTATGAGATGCTGACTGGCAGGCGGCCATTCGACGGCTCATCTCTGGTTGACGTGCTTTATGCCGTTCTGCATCAAAATCCACCGCCGCTGAGCGGGTCGCGCGAAATCGAGGCTTTGGACCGGGTGATTCGCCGGGCGATGGCGAAGCGTGTCGAGGACCGATATTCTTCCGCGCGTGAAATGCTCGGGGCAATGGAATCCATATTACTTTCGGGCAGCACCGCCGTTGCTTCGCGAACAAGAACTGTTTCCCGCATTATTGTCTTACCGTTTCGCGCGTTGAAGAGCGATGAGCAAACTGATTTCCTGGCCTGGAGTTTGCCCGAGGCCATCAGCAATTCCCTCTCGGGGATGGAAAACTTGATCGTAAGGTCCAGCCTGATGGCGGCAAAGCTGGAAAGTTCTCCGGATCCCAGACGCGTCGCAGTAGAAGCGGACGTTGACGCATTCCTGACCGGTTCGTTGGTCCGGGCTGGGGATCGGTTTCGGCTCACTTGCCAACTGATTGAAGCACCGGGTGGTTCGGTATTCTGGTCGGACTCAGCCGATTCATCCATGCAGGATCTCTTTGTGCTGCAGGACGAATTGTGCGAGCACATCTTGCAATCGCTGAAGTTACCGCTCGACGAGCGCGAACAGCGAAGCTTGCGGCGCGATGTTCCGGCAACGGCGAGAGCCTATGAGTATTATCTTCGGGCCAATCAGATCGCCCTCACCCGCACTCTGGATAACATGGGCCTCGCGCGCGACCTGTACCTCCAATGTCTTGAGGAGAGTCCTGGCTATGCGCCGGCATGGGCGCGTCTAGGACGCGTTTACCATTTCCTGGAGAAATTTGACGAGGATTCAGGCGAGAATCTGAAGCGCACGGAAGAGGCCTTCAATCGAGCATTCGCTCTCAACCCCGACCTGCCCGTTGCGCATAATTTCTATACCTCCGTGGAGTGCGACCAGGGCCACGCGCAAAAGGCCATGTCGAGGTTGCTTGAGCGAGCGCGCTTCCGCAGAAACGATCCGGAATTGTTTGCAGGCTTAGTTCAAGCTTGCCGTTATTGCGACGAACTGGAGGCTTCCGTTGCGGCACACCACCGTGGGCGCCATCTGGATCCCCACCTGGTGACCAGCGCCGCACATACGTATTTCCTTCTAGGAGACTATGGCAGAGCGATCGATTGCTATGGCAGAAAAATTGGCTATTATTTGGATTGCGCTGCGCTGGCTGCACAGGGGGAAAACCAGGCCGCTCTTGCACTTCTTCGGGAACGCACGGAATCGAGAAGCGCCACTGGCGCGATACAGGGAATCATGCGCTCTCTCCGCGCCTACCTTGAAGGTGACTGGAAGGAGTGTCTCAAGGTGCTTGAGGCCGGGGAGGCGGTTATCCTCAAAGATCCAGAGACCTCGTTCTATACGGCCCGTCAACTCGCGCGCATCAACCAGACCGACCGGGCCATCTCCGCTCTCTCCGACACAATCGACATGGGATATCTGTGCGCAACCGCCATTTCACGCGATCCGTGGTTCGCATCTTTGCGACCTAGCCCTGGTTACACGGAACTCATGCGCAAGGCCGAGCTACGCCGCAGTGAATCGCATGTCGCGTTCCTTGCAGCGGGCGGGGATCAAGTGATCAGCGTCATGTAAAGCGGGAAAGCCATGAGTTTCACTTCCGGATAATTGGACATTAGCTTCAGGCGGCATCCGCAGTTAGGAACTTGCCAGTAGGATTTTGGGCGCTTGATTGGCGTTAAGCAGGAGCTTCGCTTTGACACGCTAGAGGTCTGGGGTTCGAGACCCACGAGCCAGCCATTCTCAGTCTTTTGCGCGGCTACACAATGATCTTCATTATGGGGCGCACTTCGATACTGCCGAGTTTAGCCAGTGGAATTCCTGCAGCGATTTCGAGAGCCTGGTTCATGTTGGCAGCCTCTACCAAGATGAAACCGCCCACATGCTCCTTCGCTTCAGCGAAGGGTCCGTCGGTAACCGACGTTTTGCCATGGCGGACTCGAACGGTACGCGCGCTGCTCACCGGCTCCAGTGCTTCGGCGGCTATGTAGTGATTGTTTCGGCCTAACTCGTCGTTATAGGCCAGGGAATTGCGATTCAGAACCGCTTTTTCTGTAGGCGAAAGCGCAGCCAACGTTTGTGGTTCGAAGGAAACCAAGCACAGGAATCTCATCGTAGTGCTCCTTTGGGGTTCAGTGACATCCCCTACAGACTCGTCGTTTGGGAACCAGCGAAATCGACATTCGCGCTGCGGGCAAATTACGACACGATCCAGAATTTCGGTTATTTAGGGATTAGGGCCGTTTGCACGTGATCCAGATCTTCGCGCATTTGTGGCTGCCAGGCTGCCCCAAGTTTTCGCGCCGCTTCAGCGATTTCATCCGGCGACGCTTTGCCGAGCCCCGCGCGCCATGCCTTCCACTCGCATCGAACTGCTTCGATTTCGGTTTCGCTAGCGTCGTTGCGAAAGGCTTTCGCGGCGCCAGCGGCTGATCCGTATTCATCCTGAAAATCCTGATGCAAATATCCGGAAAAAAATTCCCGCAGGGCAGGGAAGTCGGTCGCACTCTTGCCTGCACCCGGTTTTTTCTTGCCGCTGGTCATCGCGTCTCCGGATAGGTAGTCAGTACATAGAACGCTTCGCCGTCCGCGCGCAGAACGATCACTGCTTCGGTGCATGGAACAACTTCCGTTGCGCCGCGCACCAGACTCCGGCCAATCTCGTGCCCAACATCGAAATGCAAGGCTAAGTTCGGCCTGGGCTCGCCACGGCGCTGCCAATTCTCGATTTTGCTGCGTTCCGCTTGCAGCGCCGCTGCCACGGTTTCCTCTGCCGCGCCTCGATCCGTCCATGTCGAAGCTGCGGAAATATTGTGTTCGCGCTCCAGCCGTTGCCGCAACTCATCATCGGTGCGTCCGACATGCTTGCGCAAGGTATGCCCGCCGCGCTCCTCATCGCGCGAAAGATCATAGCGCTGTCCTGTGCCTGCACTGGGACTACTGCGCGCGCGGCTGGCATCATTCGGACGCTCAGCCCACGATTCGGAACTGGGTTTCTGCCCGCATCCATGCAGCAGAACGGCTCCGCAAAAAATAAGAATTAACCGCCGCATTTTCTTTCCATTCTTGCATTGCGCTTCAAGTCGCCAGTATAAGCCTCCCGCGCAAGTTCTTCGAATAGCACCTCCACTCTGTATCCCCAAGTTCAGTTGAGCGACTCTGCGCGCAATGCTATTCTCGTTTCATGGCGGACCCCACGATTTCTCTTCCGGAGGCCGCTCCGTCCCCGGTGCTCGACCATTCCCGGCGTCAACTGGAAGCGCTGCTGGACGTCAGCAAAATCATTGCGCAGCATCGCGATCTAAAGACGCTTTTCCACGAATTGGCCGAGCGCCTTCATTCCGTGGTCGAATCCGATTTTCTGGCGCTGGTGCTGCATGATCCAGAAAAAAATGTCATGCGCCTGCACGTTCTCGAAACCCACGCAGGTTATAGCAAGCCGGTCGGCTCGGAAGCATCCGTCGAAGGCAATCCATCCGGCTGGGTTTGGCAAACCCAGCAGCCTTTTATTTCCGACGATATCCTTACCGAGAAGCGCTTTCCCGATTTTCTGGTTCGCATGCGCGAATCCGGCGTTCGCTCCTTCGCGAGTTTGCCGCTGACCACCGCACAACGTCGCCTGGGCGCCATCGCCTTTGGCCGCTTGCTGCCAAAAGCCATCTCCGATTCCGACGTTCAGTTCATGGAACGGGTGGCCGCGCAAGTCGCTGTCGCTGTGGACAACGCTCTCAACTTCGAATCCGCCCAGGCCTATCAGCAGCAACTTGCCGAGCAGCGCGACCGCCTGCAGGTCTTGCTGGACATCAACAATGTTCTAGTTACCAGCCGCGAACTGAGCGATCTTTTTCGCGGCATCGTTTCAGCTCTTACTCGCGTCATTCATCACGATTACACCAGCCTGGCGCTTCTCGACCAGTCAACCAACCGGCTGCGCATTCATGCGCTGGATTTCGACGGCTCCGATTCTCTGTTTGCCGGGAAAGAAGTCACCGTTTCACTCGAGGAGTCGCCTGCAGGCCGTTGCATGCGCGCCGCAAAGCCCACTATTTTTCATGGTGCGGAGCTGGATCAGTTCCCCGCTGAACTGGTGCGCGTCCTGCGCGAAAAAGGACTCACGTCCGTGTGCTGCGTTCCGCTGATCAGCAAAGGCCGCGCGTACGGCACGCTGAATCTCGCCAGCCGGCGTCTCGACGCCTTTACCGACGGCGATGCTGAACTGCTCGATCGAGTGGCTGCGCAGATTGCCATCGCCGTTGAAAACGCGCTGGCCTTCAAGGAAATCGATTCTCTCAAGAATAAACTGGCGGTGGAAAAACTTTATCTCGAAGAAGAAATTCGCAGCGAATTTAATTTCGAGGAAATTGTGGGTGAAAGCCCCGTCATCAAGCGCGCCCTCGCTCAGGTGGAGCTGGCTGCTCCCGGCGACACCACTGTCTTAATCCTCGGCGAAACCGGGACCGGCAAAGAGCTGATCGCGCGCGCCATCCACAATTTAAGTCCGCGCCGCGAACGTACTTTCGTCAAAATTAATTGCGCGGCCATTCCCAGTGGGTTGCTGGAGAGCGAACTCTTTGGCCACGAACGCGGCGCGTTCACCGGGGCCATTGCGCAGAAAGTTGGCCGCTTCGAACTCGCCGATAAGGGCACTATTTTTCTTGATGAAGTGGGCGATATTCCTTTGGAATTACAGCCTAAATTGTTGCGGGTCCTGCAGGAGCATGAATTCGAACGCCTCGGCGCCACCCGCACGGTGCGTGTAGATGCTCGCGTGGTCGCCGCTACCAATGCGGATTTAAGCCAGCTGGTCGCCGAACGTAAATTCCGCAGCGATCTTTTCTATCGGCTGAACGTTTTTCCGATTCAAATTCCGCCGCTGCGAGATCGCCGCGAGGACATCCCACTGCTGGTCCGCTACTTCGTCCAGAAATTCAGTCGTAGTCTCAACAAAATCGTTCAGTATGTTCCGTCCGAAGCCATGGACGCGCTGGTCGGCTATTCCTGGCCGGGAAATATTCGCGAACTGGAAAATCTTCTCGAACGCGCGGTCATTCTTTCTCCCGGCAAGGAGCTGCGCGTGCCGCTCTCTGAATTGCGCAACGCGTTGGCCGCGCCGGTCGAGGAATCTCCGCTCGCCATTTCCGCAGCGGCACCGGTAGCCACACTGGAAGAAGCCGAACGTCAGCATATCTTGCGCGCCCTGCGGCAAACCCAATGGCGTATCGCCGGACCACGCGGCGCCGCTGCAATGCTTGGCATGAAACGCACTACTCTGCAGGCCCGCATCCGCAAACTAGGCATCCGCCGGCCACTCTAATCATCGCGTGGCGTTTTTCCCGTAGGGCACGGGATGCGACTCTTCGGCCACTGTACTTTCTCTCTGGTTTCCCGCTAACTGCGTGTAAAATTACCAGTTCGAATTCACCCTGAGGGCTCAACATGGCTAACGTCAACAGCAAGAAGGGCATCATCGGCATTCTCACCGGAGGCGGCGACGTCCCCGGCCTCAATCCCGCGATTCGCGGCGTCACGTTCCGCGCGCTCCGCGAGGGCTATCAAGTCATCGGCTTCCGCCACGGATGGGGCGGTCTGATTGAAATGGTGCGCGACAAATCCTACGACAACTCGGAAAATTTCCAGCTGCTCACCGAAGACATCGTCAATCGCGCCGGTCGCACCGGCGGTACTTTCCTGCACTCCTCGCGTACCAACCCTGGCCGCACCAGCAAGAGCAACGTCCCCGAACATCTGAAATCTCAATACTCCGCCGAGAAAAACGATCTCACTCCCGAAGTCCTGAAAAACCTCGAATGGCTGGGCATTGACTACATGGTGCCCATCGGCGGCGACGACACGCTCAGCTACGGCGTCCGTCTGCATCAGGAAGGCTTCAAGGTAGTCGCTATTCCCAAAACGATGGACAACGACGTCCCCGGCACCGATTACTGCATCGGCTTCAGCACTTGCGTCACGCGCACCATTCAGCTGACCAACGATCTGCGCACCTCCGCGGGCTCGCACGAACGCTTTCTGGTCCTCGAAGTTTTCGGCCGCTACGCCGGTTTCACCGCCATGCTACCGACCATGGCTGGCGCCGCGCATCGCTGCGTCATTCCCGAACACAAATTCGACATCGACAATCTCACCGAGCGCCTGGTCTCCGACCGCCACAAAAATCCCAGCCACTACGCCACCGTACTGGTTTCCGAAGGGGCCATGTTCGAAGGCGGGGAAATGATCTTCGCGAGTGAATCCGCTGACGCCTACGGCCACAAAAAACTGGGCGGCATTGGCGAAATCGTCGCCGAAGAAGTAAAAAATCGCTCCGCCAAATTCAACAAGGGCAAAAGAATCGAAGTCATCAGCCAGAAACTCGGCTACCTCGTCCGCTCCGGCGATCCCGACGCTCTCGATTCCATCGTGCCTATGGCCTACGGAAATCTCGCGCTGGATCTAATCCTCAGCAAGACGTTTGGGCGCCTTGTGGTTCTCAAAGAAGGTCGCTACGACAATGTGCCCATAGGCACCATCACCGCCACAAAAAAATTCGTCAACGTAAAAGAGCAATACAACACCGAGCGTCTTCGCCCGCAATACACCAGCTTCGCTAACAAGCCCCTCTTCCTAATGGGCTCCTAAGCGAAACGTATTCCGTCCCGCATTCGCGTGGCGTACCTGCGGCTTTATCCGGGGCGCCCTTTCTGTAGCAGTTTCGCGCGCCGGTTTTTCATCCCTATGCGCACTGCACCGCGGACCAGCTATCTCTTTCGCACAACCCTCTTTCCTTTCCCGCTTCTTGCCATCACAATTCCAAGAAGCCTCCCCGGCCTGATCGCGCGCAACATTTTCTCTTGCGCGTTTAGCCCGAATTCTGTTTCGCTATCATTACATTCTGCCGCACGCAACCCCGCGCGCGGACCGGCGGTGCACGATGCCAGCAACGACGCAACATCTTTTGGGCCAGCTCGCGGACGGCCGTTTCCCGCTCCGCAAGCTTCTTGGCGTCTCGCAGAATTCCGCGGTCTTCCTCACCTCGGAACCTGTGCAGCCCGGAGATCCCGCTCCCGACGTCGCCATAAAATTAATTCCGGAAGATCCCGCCACCTCCGACCTGCAACTCGAACACTGGCGCGCCGCCGCTGCTCTTTCTCATCCCGGACTTCTTCGCATCCACCATTTCGGCCGCTGCGCCATAGATGGTTCCCAGTGCCTGTACATCGTCACCGATCGCGCCGACGAAGATCTCGGCCAGCTTCTTCCGCGCCGCGCCCTCACACCAGACGAAACCAGCGGCATGCTCGCCGCGGTTCTTCCCACGCTCGATTTTCTACACCAAAGTGGTTTCGTGCATGCCGCCATCAAGCCTTCCAACATTCACGCCACCGGCGATAACGTCAAGCTATCCGCCGACCGCATCGTGCCTGCTGGAGAATCCGCTTCCATCTGGCCGCTCGCCGCTCCGTTTGCCGCGCCCGAATCCGTACTTTCCCCCGCCTCCGACATGTGGTCTCTCGGCATCTCCATCTGCGAAACGCTAAGCAAAATCTTGCCGCAGCAGCGTCCGTCCGGGCGCTTCGTCCTTCCCGAACTCCCCGCGCCCTACGCAGAAATCGTTCGCTCGGCTCTCGTCGAAGACGCCACGCTACGCATTACCCTCGACCAGCTGCGCTCCGTTCTTGACCCATCCTATGCCGCAAAGCGCCAGCCCACCTTGAACGAAGTCGCCGCTTCTTATGAAAATCACGTACCTGCAGACTCCCCATATATTCGTCCGCCCGAGGCGCCCAACTCGCCCGAGTCCCTGATCGCGGCGGTCGACTCGCCTTCCGCCGCGTCCCCGTCGACCGATTCTCGGGCCGCTCAGCGCCAACCGCTTCCAGAAATCGATCCTCTTGCGGTGCCGCTTTCCCCAGTTTCGCCCAACACCTCCCGGAGCGTAACGCCGCAACCCTCGCGCGCGCCGATTCCCGTCGCTTCACTTCCACACGTCAACGCCACCATTGGTAGCGCGCGCCGCGTTATCTCTCCCAATCCGCAGCCGCGTTCGAATAGACTTTTTCTGGTCAGCGCAGCCGCCGCCGTCATCCTGGCCATCATCTTCGTGCCGCGCCTGATCCTCCGTTCGTCCAAATCCGCCGCGCCCAATTCCGCCAACTCCAGCGCTTCCTCCACGCCGGCAGGCAAAACAAGTCCATCACCATCTTCTAATTCCGCAAACGCCGCGAATTCAAAAACAAACTCCGCGCCAGCATCGCGCAAAAATTCCCCGGAACTGAATTCCGCCGACACGAATTCGCACCTCAACAGAAACAGTCCGTCGGCAAAATCTGAATCGCCGAGTCCGTCGGTTTCCTCGCGCAACACGACTCCATCGGCGCCCGCTGCCCCTCGACCTTCGGCCGCGCTGGTAACGCACGCGCCAGCAAACGTAAATCCCGCGTCCCCGTCGATCATCCGCAAAGTCCTACCGCAAGTCTCTGAAAAATCCCGCTCCACCATCCATGGCACTGTGCGCATCAACGTCCGCGTGCAACTCAATCCTGACGGTACTGTCTCCTCCGCCGAATTAGCCGCTCCCGCTCCCAGCCAATTCTTCGCCGACCTGGCCCTAAAAGCCGCCCAACAATGGCAGTTCGGCGCGCCAGCTTCCCCGTCTCCCTCCTCCGCTTCTTCCGGAGCCTCCGCCTCCACTCTTCCGCCGTCCACGGTAATCCGCTTCGACTTCACCCCAACCTCCACCGCCGCCTACCTGCCGTAGCGCCAACAACGATGTGGTTTGGCCGTTGTAGCGGCCGCCTGCCGGGTTCCCGGCCCTGTCGGTTGCCACCACCCACTGCTCACTCCCCACTTTTCTGTGTTACCTTTCCTTTTGGCCTCGCCGCCAAACGCACATGCCACCCACCAGAGTCCAAATCTACGGGCAGACTTATTCCATCGCGGGCGAACTCGATGCCGCCTACGTGCAGAAACTTGCCGCCTATGTGGATGAAAAAATGCGCACCATCTCGGACGCTACCAGCACCGTGGATACCCAGAAAGCAGCGGTCCTCGCCGCTCTCGCCATTGCCGACGAGCTACACAGCGGTCTACGCGAACGCGGCGAACAGGAAGAACTCTTGCGCGAACAAGCCGAGCGCTGCCTCACCCTCGTCGAACGGGCCCTCAAACAGACCGCTTAGGCGCGGGACGCGCTGCCCTCATACAGAAACGTCATCGGCTTTGGCCCGCGCTTCATGTAGCCGGCGGTCAGGTGCGTGACGGGAAAACCCGCCTGCTCCAGCAATGCAGAAATGGGCCGGTTCAAGTGGCACCCTCCGGCGAAGCGCTTCCATATCGGCGTCAAACGATCCTGCCACTTTCTGACGCCGGCGTCCGGCGACCGCCCATGCTCCACAAACAGCAGGCGTCCGCCCGGCTTCAAGACGCGCCGCATTTCCTGCAACGCTTGCGGCGCATCGGGAATGGAACACAATGTCCAGGTCATCACTACGGTGTCCACGCTGCCGCGCTCCAGCGGAATCGCTTCGCCCGAAGCTTCCAAGAATTTCACGGCAACGGAAGATTTTCCGGCGGCGCGCTGCGCCATGGCAATCAATTTTGCCGAAGGTTCCAACGCCAGAATTTCTTTCACGCTCGCCGGATAGAATTCCAGGTTCGGGCCCGCGCCAATTCCAATCTCCAGTACCCGGCCTTCTGCTCGCGCAAGCACACGTTCGCGGTAAGGCTCAAGCTCGCGATTGCGCATCGCCAGTTTCACCAGCTGCGGAACAATGTGCTCCTGATAAAAATTCCTCACGAATTCTTTCGCCGCAGCGGCAAGAAAAATCGCCACCCGTTCCTTAACTGGCGGCCGTTCTCACTGGCTCCATTGGGTCGGTGAGCGATCCCAGCGATGTTTTTGCAATTCTGAATGCAGCGCGCCGGGCACGGGGCCTTTATCGCTGGCGGCGATATTTGCTTCGACGTTGCGGATTTTTCGCATGCCAGGAATAATCGTGCTCACATCAGAATTATTTAGAATGAATCGCAGCGCCATTTCCGGCATGGAAGAGCCAGCCGGAATTAGATATTTCAACGCGTCGGCGTGTTCCACGCTGCTGCGCAGATTTTCTGGCACGAAATATGTGCTGCGCCAATCTTCTTTCGGCCATTTGCTTTCGAGAGTCAGCGTTCCAGTCAGCGAACCTTCATCAAACGGAACGCGCGCAATCACTGCGACATCTTTTTCGCGGCACGCCGGAAAGAGTTCGTCTTCGGGATTCTGGTCGAAAATGTTGTAGATCACTTGCACGGCATCCAGCAATCCGGATTTCACCGCGCGGATTCCGTTCCACGGTTCCCAGCGATTCAAGCTGATTCCGACGGCACGAACCTTTCCGCTCTCGCGTAATTTTTCGATCGTGCGCACCGTGCGTTCGTCAGCGAGCCATCTGTCTTCCCAGGTGTGATACTGAATTAAATCCAGCGTGTCGGTTCCAATGTTGCGCAAACTTTTTTCCACGTACTCGAAAACATATTCCGGCGGATACGATACATCGAGCGTGAACTCACGTCTCGATGGCCACTGACGATTTTGCGGCGGAATTTTAGTCGCGACATATAATTTTTTAGAAGGATTTGCGCGCAGCGCTTTGCCGAGCAACTCTTCACTGTGGCCATCGCCATAGGCCCAGGCAGTATCAAAAAAGTTGCAGCCCAGATCGATGGCGCGCTGCAGCGAAGCCAGCGACTCGGCATCCTGCGAACCGGTCCATCCCGCCATGCCCCACATGCCGTAGCCGATTTCGCTGACCTGCCACCCTGTGCGTCCAAAGCGCCGCAATTTCATGTCAGTCTCGCCTCCCCGGTTCGCAATTGGACATTATATATGCGCTGGTTCGCCTCCTGCGCGTGACTGTTGCGCGGCAACTGTACATCGGTACAGGCAGCGGCAAATCCGGTTGCTGCTAGCATCGAAATGACGCTGTAAACCGGTGCTTAGGGAGAGTTCGGAATGATGGGCGAAAGGCTTATTTTGTCGGCGTTAGTATGGGTGTTTTGCGCTGCGCCGGATTTCGCGCAGCAGCCGGCGGATCAGCGCGCTCCGAAACCGCTGTCCAACTCGCGCATGGAACAAATGCGTCTAACATCGAAGTCCGAGCATGCGCGAGAGCTTTTTGGCCAGGCGATTATTTTGAGCGGAAACTACCGGCTGGATGAATGTTTGAAGAGTTTGCGGACGGCAGTCGCTGAAGATGTGAATTTCGCGGCGGGCTGGAGCTTGCTTGCATATTTTGCTACGGATGCGCATGAAGCAGCGGACGCATTGGCACACGCGCAAAGGCTGGCGGGAAAAAGTTCGCCGAGCGAAATGCTGTTTGTGCGCTGGATCGCTGCACAAAAACAAAACGACCAGATCGCTGCGATTTCCAACCTGAACGATTTAACGAAACGCGAATCCGATGACAAATTTATTTTATATCTCGCGGGACGGTGGTTTGTGGATCAGCGAGATCAGCAACGAGCGGTTCCACTGTTTGAAAAGGTCTTGCTGCTCGATCCGGAGTTCACCCCGGTTTTGAACCGACTGGGTTACGCCTACGCGGCAATGGGCGACATGGCGCGTGCGGAAACATTGATGCAGCGTTACGTGGCGGCGATGCCGACGGATGCGAACCCAGAAGACTCGTACGGAGATATCCTTTTCAAAGCCGGCAGATACAATGAAGCGCGCGCACACTTTGAAGCGGCGCTGAAAAAGGATCCGTCGTTTGGACCGTCCCGACACGAGTTGGGAGATGTGTTCGCGATGCTGGGCAATCAGGATGCGGCGCGGGAGGCTTATCACAAATCCGCGCAGGCGGCGGCGAATCCTCGGCGCAGCCTGGAATACCGCTCATCAATCGCGTTGAGTTATGTTCGCGACAATTTGTACGGATTCGCCGACCGGGAATACGCGGCACTCGCAGCGGAAGCAAAAGCGCAGAAGTACAGCGACCTGCAGGCCGGTTTTCAAGAAGCCATGGCCGAATATCAAACGGACGATCTTGCCGCGCTGAAACATCTGGACGCGGCGGAAGATGCGATTCGTGACGACGCGGATCTGGCAACGATCACGCACGATGAGCACATGGCGGTGATTCGCCGCTGGCGCGGAGTGCGTTCTCTCCACGCCGGAAATCCAGCGATGGCAGATGTGTGTATACGCGTGATACAGCAGAGATATGAAGCGACTGAGAATGAGTTTATCGGCGAGCAGTTGCACTCGTTGCGTGGCGCGTGGCTGCTGGAACAGAAGAAGTTCGCGGAAGCGATTTCTGAGCTGGAACAAGCGAGCGATGATGCATTTTCCTTAGAGTTGATGGCGCGCGCGAAGCGCGAATCAGGTGACGGTGCGGGTGCCGACGTTGCCCTTCACAAACTTCTTGCAATTCATTCGTCAACCATGGATTCGGTCCTGATCGTCGAACCCCTCCGGCAAAAATTCGCAGTATCCGCAACAGCTTCGACAAGCCGCTGAGTTATTGGAGCCGCCTCCCTGAACTACTCCTTGAGTTTGAGTTTTCCTGCGGACTTCTGTTCTTCCAGGAAGGCTTTCAGCTCGCCGGAGGCGCCGAGCAAGCGCGTCCATTGTTCGTAATAAAGAGTGACCGGGAAGCGTCCCAGGCCGTAGACGCTCACACCGCCTTTTTCGCCTACGCGAAAATCGAGAGCGCCGCTCTTTTTTGCGCCCAGCTGTTTTTGTGCTTGTTCGAGTTGGGCTTTCAGTTCTTCGTAACTTGGTTCGGACATTTTGTTCCTCCGCGTGGGATCTAGGAAAGAATTTAACACACAGGGCATCGAGATAAGAGCGCGGAGGGCGCGCTGCCTGCGACAGCGGCGGGAGACAGACGGAGCAAGCGCAAGATGACCACCTGAAGCTGGCCGCTGCACCGGAATGAAGTAGAAACTGCGGCACAAAAATCGCGTGATCGACGGGTCTAATAAGGATGATGAATGATTAGACTTGGAGGCGGTCACCTTCGCGGGCGGCTACTTCGTAGAGGACGGGGTTGATGAAGAAGCCCAGGACCAGGCGGGAAATGAGCCCGGCGACGACTACGATGGCGAATGGTTTTTGCGTGTCGCTGCCGACGCCGGTGGACATGGCGGCGGGCAGCAGGCCGAGGCAGGCGACCAGGGCGGTCATCATGATGGGGCGCAGGCGCAGCAGTGAGGCTTCGCGTGTTGCCTGGCGAATAGTGCGGCCTTCCAGGCGCAGTTTGTTGATGTAGCTGACGAGAATAACGGCGGTCTGCACGGAAACGCCGAGGAGCGCGAGAAGTCCGAGGAAACTGGAGACGCTGAGCGGAGTGTGGGTGAGTTTCAAAGCGACAAACGCGCCCACCGGTTCAGTGAGAACGACGCCGAGAGCGATGGAAATAGGAAATTTCAAATTTCCGTATAGCGCGAACAGAATCATGAAAATCAGGAAGACGGCGAGCGGGCCAATAATATAAAGCTGCGATTTGGCTTCGAGCAATTCGCTGTATTCGCCGCCCCACTCCATGCGATAGCCTTCGGGCATTTGCACAGTTTTCGCGATGTTCTGCTGGCCTTGTTTTACGATGCCTTCGAGGTTGCGGCCTTCCACGGAAAATTGAATGCCGATGTAGCGGGAATTATTTTCCCGATAGATGAAGGAAGCGCCGGAGGCCTGGCGAATAGTGGCAAGTTCGGATAGGGGAATCTGCTGGCCGGCAGGCGCGGGAACCAGCAAATTGCCAATATCGCGAGCGTTCGAACGGAATTGCGGTTCCATTCGAACCACCATATCAAAAAGTTTTTCGCCTTGAATAACCTGAGTGGCAGCTTGCCCGCCGACTGCGGCCTGAATGACGGCCTCTACGTCGGAGACGTTGATGCCATAGCGGGCGATTTTTGCGCGATCAGCGTCGATGATGAGGCTGGGCTGGCCAAGTTCGCGCACCACAGTTAACTCCTTAAAACCAGGCGTGTGATCGAGGACGTTGCGGATTTCGACGGCTTTTTTTTCCAGGACCTCGAGATCAGGGCCAAAAACTTTTACGGCCAGCGCGGACTTGAGGCCGGTAAGCGCTTCGTCAACTGCGTCTTCAGCAGGCTGCGTGTAATTGAAGATTACCCCGGGATAGGATTCGAGTTTGTGCTGGATGTCTTTTTCGAGCTCTTCCTTGTTGCGGATAGAGGATTGGCTCCAGGCTTTGTCGTTATAAGGCTTGAGGCCAACGTAAAATTCGCAGTTAAAAAATCCGGTAGGGTCGGTGCCATCGTCGGGACGGCCAAGTTCGGAGCCTACGACGGTGACCATCGGATACTGATTGAGGATCTTGCGAATCTCGGGGGCGAACTTGGCGGCATCTTCGAAGGAAATGGTGTAGGGCATGGTGGCGCGAACCCACAACGCGCCTTCGTCGAGATGCGGCAGAAATTCTCCGCCGATAAAGGGAATGAGAAGAAGAGTGGCACTGAAGATCAGCAAGGTTCCCAGAATGGTGGACTTGGGATGATCGAGACACCATTCGAGGCGGCCGGAGTACCAATCACGAATGCCGTTGAAAATCCGGTTTTCTTTTTCCTTAACGCCTTTGCGGAACCAGTAGGAAGCGAGAACCGGGACTAGAGTCAGGGTAATGAGCAGGGCTCCGATGAGCGCGAAGGCCATGGTGTCGGCCATGGGATGAAAGAGTTTTCCGGCTGGTCCAGTGAGCGCATAAATAGGCAGATAGCCGGCAATGATGACCGCGACGGAATAAAAAATGGGGCGATCGACGTCGCGCGCGGCGTGCAGCAGAACTTCGTGCAGCTGGTAATCCTGGCCATGGCGCTCGCTAAGCTCGCGATAAATGTTTTCCACCATGACGATGGTGCCGTCAATGATGATGCCGAAGTCGATGGCGCCGATAGAGAGAAGATTTGCGGCTTCGCCGGTAAGGTGAAGAAAAATAAAAGCAAACAGCAGAGCGAGAGGGATGGTCAGGGCGGTGATGACGGCGGCACGCACGCTGACCAGAAAAAAGATCAAGACAACCAAAACCAAAATCATTCCGCGAAGCAGATTGCCTTCAACGGTATCGGTGGTCACGCGAACCAGGTCGCTACGATCGTAGTAGGGCCGGACGCGAACGTCCCGCGGAAGCAGATTCTTGTTGATTTCCTCGGTCTTCCGCTCCACACCTTCGAGAACGTTTTGGGTTTGCTCGCCGCGGCGCATCAAAATGACGCCTTCGACGGCATCGTCATTGTTTCTGGTCTTGTCCTGAAAGCCGAAAATGCCGAGACGGGGCGCGTGGCCGATTTCCACGTGGCCGATGTCGCGGATCCGGACAGGAGCGCCGTTATTACTGGCGACCACGATTTCGCCAATATCGCCGGTGGATTTTACGAGTCCGAGACCGCGCACATAATAAAATTGGCCGCCCTGCGAATAAAAACCGCCGCCGGTATTGGCGTTGTTATTTTGCAGCGCGGTGACCACCTGCACGACAGGAATGTGATAGCTGTACAGGCGGCTGGGATCGAGAAGAACGTGATACTCCATGGTGGGGCCGCCGAAACCGGAATCGTCGGCAACGCCGGGCACACTGCGATAAGCGCGTTCGATGATCCAGTCCTCCATGGTGTGGAGTTCCTGCGGAGAGCGGTCTGGACTTTCGATGACGTAACGATAGACGAGGCCGCTGGGACTGAAGAGCGGCGACATGCTGGCGGTGACGCCCTGGGGAAGAGTGGCGTCGCTAAGGCGCTGGAAAACGAGTTGCCGGGCGAAGTAGGGATCGACGCCTTCATCGAAGGTGAGGCGGACGTCGGAGAGTCCGTAGAGCGAGATGGAACGCATCACCTGAAGATGCGGGGTGCCGTTCATGGCGAGTTCGAGAGGCAGAGTGGTGAGGCGTTCGACTTCTTCAGCAGCGTGACCGGGCCACTGAGTAACGAGCTCGACCATCGGCGGAGATAAGTCTGGATAAGCATCGACCGGCATTTGCCTGAAGGACCAAATACCAGCAATCACCATGAGCGCGGTGACCATCAGCACAAGAAAACGCTGGCGAAGCGCGAAATGTACGATGCGATGGATCATCGCTGGATACCGTGAGCTCCCATGGCGTTTAGTGCTGCAACGAATTCATGAACTGCAGGAACAGACTGCCGTTGCCGGCCACGCGTTCGCCTTCCTTGGCGCCGGTTTTGAGCTGAACGCGGCCGTGACCCGATTCGCCGAGTGTGACCTGGCGACGCGAGAATTCAGTCGGTCCGGACTGAACGTAAACAAAGGGCTCGTTTTCGGTGTCACGGAGAATGGCGTCGTCGGGAACGGTGAGCACGTTCTGCACGGCCGCAGCGCGAACGTTGGCAGTGACATACATATCTTTCTTCAATTTCTTTCTGGGGTTTTGCGTGACGATGCGGGCCTGCAGAGTGCGGGTGGTGGCGTCGAGAGCGGGCGCGATGTAGGAAATTTTTCCGTGGAAGGTGTCGGGGTAAGTGTCGGTCGAGATTTCGACGTCCTCGCCGGCGTGAACCGAGGCCAAATCGCTTTGATAGACGTTGACGAGAACCCAGACAGTGTCGGTATTGGAAATGGTGAAGCATTGCGTGGTGGCAGCTTGTAGAAGCTGGCCGGGACCGACCAGACGCTCGACAACTTCGCCAGCAATCGGAGCGATGACGGGAATTTCCGCGGTGGAACTGACGGAATTTCTGGCGACGGCGTCCGGATCTTTGAGGCCAAGCGCGCGCAGAGCGTCCGTGGATGATGCCAGATCGGCGTGAGCCTGCGCTTGTGTCAGTGCAGCCTGCTCGAGATCGGCTTCGGCGATGGCGCCGTGAGCGAAAAGATCTTTTGCGCGGGCGTACAACTTGTCCGCGAGGGCAGAGGCATCGCGCGCCTTGAGGTAAGCGGAACGGGAAACGGAAAAATCGGGACTGGTCACGAAAAGCAGAGGCTGGCCGCGGTGAACTAGCTGGCCTGGAGTGGCGAGAATTTGTTGCACCGGTCCTCCGATGGGAGAAAAGACCGGAGCGGTTTCAAAAGCGTTGTAGGCAACGGCTCCGCTGAGGCGCAGGGTGCGAGGAAGATTTTCTTTCAGGACTGGCGCGACTTGGATGTGGGCCAACTGATCCTGCGTGATCTGAAAGGTGTGCGCGCTGTCGGCTTTGGATTCGCTGGCGGTGTAAGAGGTCATTTTGGACTCGCCGGAGCTACCGCCGCAGCCAGTGCAGGCCGCCGCCAGCAACGGAATCGCGACCAAGCAGATACGAGAGTTGGATAAGTGGATGTGATTTTGCGGCAAATTTCGGGTCATGGAAGATTCCTTGTGCCAACGGCCTGGCGCAACTGTTCAAGGGCGAGCATGTAATTGGCGAGAGCCTGGCGATAAGCAAGCTGGTTAGAGCGATAGGTGCGCTCTGCATCCAGGAAATCGAGCAGGCTGGCGGCGCCGCGGCGGTAGGCGTATTCGCTGATGTCGCGCGATTGTTTGGCCTGGTCAACGTAGCCACCGCGATAGAGCTGAACAATCTGATCGGTGGTGTGCAGATTTTCGTAAGCGTCGAGCACGTCAGTAGAAACCTGTTGCGTGGTTTCGCTGGCGGTCTCCTGCGCCTGGGTAATGGCGTAACCGGTGCGGGCGATTTCGCCTTGATTGCGATCAAAGATGGCGAGAGGAATGCTGAACGAGACGGTCGAACTGTTGACGCCGCCGGTGTGGGAGTAGCTCAAGCCTGCGGTGAGGTCCTGCTTGCCATTGGCTCGTGCGAGCGCTTCCTGGCTGCGCGCGGCGGTGACACCTTCCTGTGCGGCGAGCAAATCGGGACGGGAGCGCGAGGCCAAAACTCTTAAATCAGTCAAAGAGGCGTTCTCCGGCTGGTAGTCCAGGTCGCCGGTGATTTCGTAATCGTCGGGAACGGATTCGAAGCCGAGAAATTGGCGGAGGCTGGCGAGAGCCTGGATGCGATTGAGCTTGGCGGTTGATACGTCGGTTTGAAATTGCAGGAGCTGCAACTTGATTTTGAGGAAGTCGCCTTCGCTCATGGCCCCGGCCTTGAAGCGGGCGTCGCTGATGTTGAGGGTGTTCTGAAAGCTGTCCAGATCCTGCTGGGCGAACTGCAGAGTGGACTCGGCCAGTATGACGTTAATAAATTGTTGTGCGACGTTGAAAATTAGCGTGCGTTCGGAATCGGAAACTTGCGAGCGAGTGACGGAAGTGGCGTCTTTTGCGGCCTGCAGACGATGCTGGCGTTTTTTGCCGCGTTCGAAAAGATAGCTCGCTCCGATGTCGAATTGGGCGTTGTTGTCGAAATAATCGCTATTGAAGTTGCTGGGATTGAAGAGCGGGATGAATTGGGCGTCCCAGGCCAGATTGGGATTGGGACGGAGGTTGGCGGTGATTTCCTGGGCCTGATTTTGCAGGATCGTGGAGCGCAGTGCCAGGAGTGCGTGGTTGTGCTGCACAGCGAGACGCAAAGCGTCTTCAAGAGTTATGTGCGCGGAGGCATTTGTGTTTTGCGCAGGAGAGACAGAGGTGGGCGTCGGGCTAGCGGGCGGCGCCTCCTGCGCGGAAGCGGACGACGCCAGGGCCAGCAGCCCGGCGGCGAAAGCGACAACGATCCTCATTGTGAAGATACCTCTTGGGTCCGTGCCGAAGCGACGGATGATTCGTTAAGGAAGACTACGGGAACCGGGGAGTGAACTTCAGACCGACGGAGGAGCGCGGGGCGAGGTGGCCGAAAAAGAGAGCCAAGCAGCAGCGAGTTGGGCACAAGAAACTTCCAGACGACAGATCGCGGGCGTGAGTTCGGTCAGCACGGCTTGCGCAATTACGGCGTGACCTGCAGTGGCACAAACCTGGCAAACATGAGAGCTGGAATTCGCGGAGGCAAAATCGCCGCAAAAGTGCAACTGCGCGCCCAATAGAAGAAGGACGAGGCACAGAGTTAGCAGGCGAATGGCAGGGCTATTCCGGTGCATGGAAATACAGCTACAAGGTTAAGGAAAAATATGTGTGGGGTCAACATTTCAGCAGTATAAATGTTGATAAAAAGCACAACCGAATGGTTTGCTGGCGCGTCTAAGTGGGCGGGTCCGGGTGTACACTAAACCGTATGGCCAGCGTTCGCAAAAACTCCTTCAAAGCGCCTTGGCGGCGGGCCAGCGCTGCTCTGCTTTGCCTGGCACTGCTGTATTTCGCCGGCGGGGGCAGCTTTCTGCACCAACACCATGGCGCCCCAGATACGGTTTGCCACGTTTGCCAGTCGCTGCATGCACCGGTACTGACGGTCACTTTTAGCGGAATCGCCTCCGCTCCACAAATTTCTGGTTGGCACGATTCGCGGCCCGTTGTTATAGCGGCCCTCGATGAATTTTCAGTTCTCCGCTCTGGCCGCGCACCTCCCTCCGCTTAGAACAATCCGTTCTGCTCCCCCTGTCGTTCGAGTCCTCTGCCCGGCGTGTACGCCGCGGAAGACGCGCCGCTTCATTTGAGCGGCCTTGATCCACCCAATAAAAATGCCCATAGAGGCACGGAGAAATCATGTTGAAAAGTTTGCGAAGTATTGCATTCCTGGCATTCATTTTAAGTTTGTGCTTTGCCGCGACTCCCGCGAGCGCGCAGTTGGGGAATTCGGGATCGGTCGTGGGTGTGGTCAAGGACGAATCCGGTGGTGTGGTTGCCGGCGCAAAGGTGGAAGTTGCCAATCCGGTGAGCGGCTTCAAACGGGAGCTGGTTACCGACAGTGACGGAAACTTCCGTCTCACAAACGTGCCATTTAATCCCTATCACATGAACGTGATCATGGCGGGCTTTGAGCAATATTCACAGGATGTGGATGTGCGCTCGACGGTTCCTACCACGCTGCAAATCACTTTGAAGGTTGGCAAGTCGGCAACTAGCATTACCGTGGAAGCGGGCGGCGGAGACCTGGTGGAGACCGAATCCACGTTCCATACCGACGTGGATCAAAAAATTATCGACAGGTTGCCGCTGGAGAGCGCTTCGTCTTCGTTGACTTCGCTGGTGACGCTGGTGTCTCCCGGCGTGGCGGCGGACTCCAATGGCAACATGCATGGGCTGGGCGATCACGCACAGAATTCGTTCTCGATTGACGGGCAAGCCATCACCGACCAAACCAGCAAAGTGTTTTCGAACCAACTGTCCCCGGATGCAGTGCAGTCGATAGAAGTAATCTCTGGAGCGCCGCCGGCGGAGTTCGGAGACAAGACCAGTCTGGTGATCAAAGTTACGACAAAGTCGGGCCTGGGTGTGACAACACCGACGGGCAGCGTGACGGCCTCCTACGGAAGTTTTGGCACCAGCAATCTGGGATTCAATCTCGCCTATGGCGGCGCGAAATGGGGCAATTTTATCGCGGTGAGCGGATTGCAGAGCGGCCGATTCCTGGACGGGCCGGAGTTCTCGGTGTTCCACGACAAGGGAAACGAGGAAAATATTTTTGACCGCGTGGATTACCAAATAACTCAGAAGGACACGGTCCACGGAAATTTCCAGTACACGCGTTCCTGGTTTCAGACGCCTAACACGTTCGACAACCTGAACGTGATTGATGCCAGCGGGAACAATGTTGGCAATACAGATCAGAGATCGAAGATTGGGACGTTCAACATCGCGCCGACATGGACCAGGCTCATCAGTCCGTCGGCCGTGTTTACGCTGGGCGCGTTCGTGCGGCGAGATCAGTACAACTACTATCCGAGTAATAATCCTTTCGCGGACTTTGGACCGATCAATTCGGAAACCATTTCGCAAACCCGCAAGCTGACCAACGCCGGTCTTCGTTCCGACATTTCTTACGTGAAGGGCATACACAACATCAAAGCTGGCATTACGTTTGAACATACGTTTCTTAAGGAAAACGACCGGTTCGGGATTGTCGACCCAAACCTGCTCCCGACGACAACGGACGCTCAGGGCGTCAACTGCTTTGATCCAGCCACGGACTTCGCAACGCCCGGCACGGCGTGCGCAGTTCTGCTTCCGATCGACTTAACTCGCGCTGGCAGCCAATTCACGTTTCTTGGGCACACGGACGTGAAAGAGATTTCACTCTACCTGCAAGACACGATCACCAAAGGAAACTGGTCTTTTAATTTGGGTGTGCGAGGCGACCTATATCGAGGACTGTCGTCCACCAGCCAGGCGGAGCCACGGCTCGGCATCGCCTACAACGTCAAGCCGACCAGTACGGTGCTGCGGCTATCGTATGCGCGGACGCTGGAAACGCCGTTCAACGAGAATCTGGTGATCGCGACGACCGGTTGCAACGTGGACGTGATTGCGGCGTTGATTCCGTGCGTGCCGGCGAATTCTCCACCGGGATTCAGGAATGAATTCCATGCCGGTCTACAGCAGGCGTTCGGTAAGTACCTGGTGGTCGACGCCGAGTATTTGTGGAAGTACACACACAACGCATACGACTTCAGCGTGTTGGGCAATACGCCCATTACATTCCCGATTGATTGGCACAATTCAAAGATTCCGGGATTTGCGATTCGAGCCAGCGTGCCGGATTTCCACGGATTTACGGCGCTGGTGGTGATGTCCAGCGTAGCAGCGCGCTATTTCCCGCCACAAGTTGGCGGGCTGGGAGTTACGGTTGGACAGAGTGGATCGGTGTTCCGCATCGATCACGACGAAAAGTTCAACTCGACGACGCACTTGCAGTATCAGCCGTGGAAACGCGGACCGTGGGTGGGCTTCAACTGGCGTTATGACAGCGGGTTGGTGGCCGGAGCGGTGCCGGACTTCGGCACGGCATTGTTGTTTGACGGAGATCAACAGGCGGCCATTGGCCTTTTCTGCGCGGGTCCTAGCGGACAAAGGATCTTTGCGACCCTCAGCTCGCCGCTCAGCAACGCTCCCGCGAGCTGCGGACCGAATCCAACCAGCACGGGCGCCACGCGCGTGAGCATACCTGCCAACGGCACGGAAAATGACGACAAGAACCCACCGCGTATCGCGCCGCGCAATTTGTTTGACATCGCACTGGGCCACGACAACCTGTTCCACGGCGATCGGTACCGGTGGAGCGCGCGTGTAACGGTGATTAACGTGACCAACAAAGAAGCGCTGTACAACTTCCTTTCGACGTTCAGCGGAACGCATTTTGTCAGCCCACGGGCGGTGAGTGGGGAACTCGGCTTCCACTTCTAAAAGCGGCTTGGTGGGACGACTTCACGCGAGGTCTTCCGGTACCGAGGACTTCGCGGAAGCCTCATCGATTGAGTTGGTTACGAGTCAGTTTCTGGATCTGTTTTTTGCTGTGTCTGCTAGGAAATCTCGTCCCTAGATTTGGCGGGTTATAGTACCGCCGGCACGACAAGTCGCATCCAACCTAAGCGAAAAACGCAGCTAAAAACGTGTGCGCTAAGCGGGCGAGGGTGCCCGATAGGGCGGTGGCGCGTCCTGTCGGGGAGGGCCTAGGTGGGTATGTTCACTGGCTGGACAAGCGTGTCTGCAATAGTGATGAGTGGGGCGGAACTACTCGCGAGACAATTGGGAAGTAGCCATCAGCCAGGAGAACTGTGTTCCCATCTCGATTAGCAATACGGCAAGCCTTCCCGTTTGAACTTGCAACCATTCCTTATCACCCGCAGGCGGTTGGCTGGTTGCGGCACGCTGTGGTCGCAGGGGTGTTGCTGTTGGCAACGATGCCGGTGTTCGGGCAGACAGCCCCCACCAGCGACGAGCAAGTGCGGGTTGCATCTATCCACGGGACGCTTACGACCACGCAAGCGGACGGTTCGGGTGGACTGGCAGGGATTTCCGTCCAGTTAACCGCAAAGTCCCCTGATGGCGGCCCCATGAGCGCCGACACAGATGATGCCGGTCACTACGAATTCAAGGATCTCAAGCCCGGATCCTATACGATCTCCATCAATCAGGCCGGATTTGCGCCCTTTACAAAGTCGTTGGAGCTGAAACCCGGAGAGGCAGCGATTGTCGATGTTCGTCTGGAGCTGCAGACCGTCTCGGAGCAAGTTGAGGTCAGCGAAACCACTCAGTCCATAGCGACCGAAGACGCGACCACCCCGAGCGTGTCGCTTACGCAGCGGCAGTTGATTTCACTTCCGACGGCGCAGGAAAAAGTTCGAGAAGTTCTTCCGGTGACCCCTGGCGTGGTGAAAACCATGGACGGCAAACTGGACTTCAAAGGCTCGGACGAGAATCAAAGCCTGTTGCTGGTCAATTCCGCGCGCACCACCGATCCAGTGACTGGGAGCTTCGCGGTGCCGGTGCCGACCGATGCCGTGCAGTCGTTCAACATCTATAAGACGCCATACAACGCGGGCCTGGGAAGTTTTACCGGAGGATTGGTCGATGTTGAAACCAAGCCCCCTGACGATGGGTTTACCTACAGACTAAAGAGTTTTATTCCTTCGGTGCTCGGCAAAAACGGGAGCATGATCGGACTGCAGGAAGCCACGCCGGGGATAGACTTTAGCGTACCGATCATCAAGCATAAGCTGCTGTTTTCGGAAATTTTTCAGTACGACATGAAGAAACGCACGGTGCGTGGGCTGCCCTGGCCGTATGACATCAGCAAGAAGCAGGGATTCAGCACATTTTCAACGCTCGAAGCGATTCTCTCCAAGAACCATGTGGTGACGTTGACGGTGAACGCGTACCCGCTGCGGGTACAGCATGCGGATATTAATGCGCTGGTTCCTCAACCTGCTTCGAACGACCTGAACCAAACGGGGGAGACGGTTGGGCTGACGGATCGATACCAGTTTGATTCTGGCGCAATCTTCAGCACCATCGCGCAGTACACGCGCTTTGACAGCAATGCTCACGGTCAGGGACTTGCCGACATGCTGGTCACGCCGGAAGGCTACGGCGGGAATTACTTCAATCGCTGGTCGCGCAAGGGCAAGGAATTCCAATTGGTCTCGGCGTACCAATTTGCCGAGAAACACTGGTTTGGACGCCATGAAATACACGCGGGCGTCGACTTCGACCACCGCTCGTACACGGGAGCCAGCAACTCGAATCCAGTGCAGATTCTCAATCAGGATGGGACGCTGGCAGAGCAGATTACCTTTGTCCCGGGCGCGGTTCAGAGCGCTTCGGATTCGGCGGTAGCCGAATTTGTGCAGGATCATTGGGTTCTGGACTCCCACTGGTCGACAGATTTGGGTGCACGCTTGTCGACCGAGACCAATGGCTGGTCCGCAGCGGTGGCTCCGCGCGCCGGTGTGGCCTACTCGCCCGGAGACAGCGGTAAGACCGTAATTCGAGCGGGCATGGGCTTGTTCTACAGTTTGCTGCCGCTGCTGGCCGGCGACTTCACAGCCAATCCAACTCAAGTGATCACGCCTTACAATGCAGGCGTGCCGAGCGGGCTTCCCACCGCCTACACCAATGCCTATGTTGGCGGGCTGAATCCACTGACAGCCAGCGGTTTACCGAGCCAGACGGACACGACGCCACGCAACCTGACATGGAATGTCCAGGTTGAGCAGGAGTTGCGGAAAAACGCGTTCTTGCGCGTCGGTTATCTCGACAGCCACACGTCCTACCTTTTCACCATAAACCCGTTCACGGCTGCTGCGGGCGAGCAATCCTTTCTGGCTCTTGCGAACACCGGCTCATCGCACTATCGCGAGTTGGAAACTACCGTGCATTTCACCATTCACGGAAACCATGAAGTGAATGCGTCGTACATTCGCAGCCAAACTCGCGGAGATCTCAACAACCTTTCCAGCGTGTTGATTCCGTTCGAGCAGCCGGTAATCCGCCCGAATGTTTACGGAATTCTGCCCTACGATATTCCCAATCGCGTGGTGGCCTGGGGGATTTTTTCCCTGCCCAAACGGATTAAGTTCAGTCCCATTGCCGACTTACACTCCGGCCAGCCATATTCCAACATCGATACACTGCAAAATTATGTAGGCACTCCGAACGGGCAACGGTTCGCCACATTTTTCACGCTGGACATCAAGGTATACCGGCAATTCCGTGTTCCGTTTTTTGGCTCTGACCATGGAAAAGGCAAGGGTCATCACGTGCGGCTAGGTTTCTATTCGCTGAACGTAACGAATCATGGCAATTTCAACGCCGTGTACAACAACGTGACCGCGCCAAACTTCGGGCAGTTCGCCGGCTTTCTGGACCGGCGCGAAGGTGCTGTAATCGACTTTGTCGATTAGGTTGAACTCCCGCGCTGAAATAAGTGATGAACTGCGCGCTGCGGCAGGAACGGCGTTTGGCGGCGAGGTCGGGAAAGAATACAATTGAGCTGGAGCGGTACTTCGAAGCAGGTGAGAGTGCGAAAGCCGTTTGAACCGTAATGAATCTCTGGGGTGCTGCGGACAGACAGCCTGTGTGCACGGCCTGTCCCGTTAGCGCGCTATAAGTGGCGCGCGAACGGGGCAGGAAAGCCTAATGGTTGGCTCGTGGTGCCCACCTAATTCGGAGGTTCACGGCCTAGCTCTCCACGGCCTAGCAGTCCGCTCCTTTTCGCTAGTTTTAGCTGGTAGTTATAAGTAGAACCCGCCTTGCATGCCTTTTGCGAAGCGCCAATCAAGAACAGTGCGAAAGTTTTTCTGTAAACTTGAAACTGAAGACTTAAGACTTCCTTTATGCGCGTACTTTTCATCGGAGACATTGTGGGATCGCCGGGCCGCGAGATTGTGCGCGAGCGGCTGGCTGATGTGGTGTCGCAAAAAAAGATTGATATGGTGATTGCGAACGGGGAAAACTCCGCGTCGGGATTCGGGATTACGCCAAAAATAGTGGACGAGCTGTTGCGCTGTGGCGTTGAGGTGATCAGCGGGGGCAATCACAGCTGGGACCGGCGGGAAATCATGGAGTTTATGCCGCATGAAACGCGGCTGCTGCGTCCGGCAAATTTTCCTGATGGCGCTCCGGGAAGCGGGATGTATGTGGGCACCGCGAAAAACGGTGTGAAGTACGCAGTGATCAACCTGCAGGGCAGGGTTTTTCTGCCTGCGATTGACGATCCGTTCCGCAAAGCGGACGAGTTGCTGGCCAGCTTGTTCGCCGACGTGGCGTTTGTCCTGGTGGATATGCACGCAGAAACCACGAGCGAAAAGATAGCCATGGGATGGTATATGGACGGGCGTGCGACGGCGGTTGTGGGCACGCACACCCACGTGGCAACGGCCGATGAACGCGTGCTGCCGGAAGGCACGGCCTATATCACGGACGTTGGCATGACCGGGCCGCACACCGGCGTGATCGGCATGGACAGAACCGCGATCATCAAAAAATTTCTCGATGGGCTGCCGGCGCGGTTCGAAGTGGCCGAGGGCGACGTGCAGCTGAACGCCGTGTTGATCGATACCGACGACGATGGGCCGCGGAATAACGCTGGCCGCCTGAAGGCGCGCAGCATCGAACGATTGCGCCTGCGCATGGACTGAAGTTGCGCCGAGCACGGCGATGGCAGTAGGACGGATTATTCCTCTCGACACAATCGGGGCAAGAACAAGCAACCAAAAGGGTTATTTGGCAGTCTCACCAGACGCATAAGGACTTGCGCCTATAAAAACTGGAGCGTACCCGGCCTTGAAAATTCTTGCGGTGATGTGTCTGTTGCTGAGCGCGGCAAGCGCTGCGCGAGCGCAGATTGACGCGGACCTGGTGGCAAAGCGGCGGCTGTTTGCGCCGATGGGACCCGGACTAAAACAAATCCGCGAAGGCGCGGACGGAAAAATTTATGTACTGGCGTCGCCATCGCCCGGCCTGGTGGTGTACTCACCCGAAGCCCGGCGCTTGCTGACCATGCGGGAAGCTGCAGGATTGCCCCCGGCAGCGTTGGCAGAAGCGAAAGCTTCCGGGGAAGTACTGGTAGAGTTCGGCGAAGATTTCGACATCGACGCCGAGGGGACGATTTATGTTGCCGATCGCGCGACCAACAATGTTCAGGTCTATTCGAAGGAAGGCCGCCACCTGAAGACCATTGCGGTGAAGGCGCCGCTGGCCGTGGCAGCAATGCCAGAAGGGGAAATCGCAGTCGGAACGATGCAGCAGGAAAATTTGCTGACGGTGTTCGACAAAACTGGCCGGCTGGTGCGCGATTTTGGCGATCCAGAGCCGCTGACGGCGCGCAAGGATCTGAACCGCTTCTTGAATCTTGGCACCATGGCGACCGACGCGATGGGGCATTTATATTACGGATTTAAATTCTTCCCCGAGCCGACCGTAAGACAATTCGATCGTTTCGGGTACGCGGGCGAAGACGTGCGCTACACGGCGATTGACGCCATGCCGGAGGCCGCGGCCATGCGCAGAGAGATTGCACGGCAGGAAAGCCGCGGTGATACGCCGCGATTTAGGCAAGTGATGACTGCGATGGGCGTGGAAAAGCAAACCGGCGAAGTGTGGATCGCCGTCGGGAACATGCTGCTGCGCTTCGATAAGGAAGGCAACCGGCGAGCCACGTTCCGGCTGTACACGCCACAAAATGCGCGGCTTGAGGCGGTTGCAATCGTCGTCGAGAAAAACCGTCTGATCATTGGCGGCGATCCGATCGGCATTTATGAATTCGAACGGCTGGACAAACCGGACAAAAAGTAGAAAAAATTTCTGCGTTCGTTAGAGTACCGAAGATTCGACGCACCAAATATTGTAAGTGAGCAAGAGAAAAAGACGCCCGCGAAAATATATTTTCGCAGTTGGCCATTTTTCCACAGCGTGCGCAAGGAGTTTTTCAAATATTTTTGGCGATACCTGCCGGCGCAATGAGAGTGCAAATGATTTTTCCTCAGCGAATGCAGGGAGTTGCGAGAAGGCTTGCGTTCGGAGCGCCGGTTTTGCTGCCTGTGGAAAAGTTGTGTATGCTGTGTGAACGTGGGCACGTGCCCTGCCATACTTTTCACTTGCCCCCTTCGCGTCAATCGGAGAGAATCCCGCGCTGACACACCGAGGCGGTTCGGCGGTCGAGAGATTGAAAGGGACGCGCGCGGAAATCAGGGGCAAGCAGACATTCGCGCTCGGACAGCCTTCCCGCAGCAAAAAGTAATCACGAGGGCCTTACTTCAAGACAATTAAAGTCTTTCCACAGGTTATGCACATCTGTGGAAATAGCGAGGATTTGGTTTTCCGTTCAAATGACGACAGCTATCCAACTCAGCAAAGAACGTGAAGCGGCGAACCTGTGGGACAAGTTTCTGGAACGCGTAAAATCCCGGGTCAGCATCAATACCTTTAACACCTGGTTCCAGCCAACCCGGCTGAACCGCGCCGATAGCGATATTATTTACGTTCAGATTCCCACGACAGTGTTTCGCCAAGTGCTCACGCGCACTTACGGCGAAATCGTGAAAGCGGTTTTCCACGAACTGGGCGTGCCGGCGATGCGGGTGCAATATGTCTGCACCGAAGAAGAGCCTGTGGCGGCTGCGCCGGTTGCCGCAACGGCATCCATCAAGCAATCCAAGCTGGATTTTGAGAGCAGCGACCACCAGTTGAACACCCGCTACACGTTTGACTCGTTTGTGGTCGGCAAATCGAATGAGTTTGCCCACGCCGCTTCGCGAGCGGTTGCGGAACAGCCATCGAAGGCCTACAACCCGCTGTTTCTATATGGCGGAGTGGGAATGGGCAAAACCCATTTGATGCATGCCATCGGGCATACGATCAAGCAGCGAAATCCAGCCGCCCGGCTGAGCTACGTTAGCGCGGAAAAATTTACGATTGAAGTGATCAACTCGCTGCGCTTCGACAAAATGTTCAGTTTCCGGGAACGTTTCCATACCGTGGATGTGCTGCTGGTGGATGATATTCAGTTTATCGCTGGCAAAGAGCGCACCCAGGAAGAATTTTTTCACACTTTCAACGCCCTGTATGAGCAGCACAAGCAGATTGTGATTTCATCGGACTGCCTGCCGAAAGATATCAATTCGATTGAAGAGCGGCTGCGATCGCGTTTCGAATGGGGACTGATTGCGGACATCCAGCCTCCCGACCTGGAAACCAAGATCGCGATTCTCCAGAAGAAAGCGGAAAACGACCGCTTTGTGCTGCCCGATGACGTGGCGGAATACATCGCGCGGGCGATTAAATCTAACGTGCGCGAGCTCGAAGGCGCTTTGACGCGGCTGATGGCTTACGCTTCGCTGACCGGAGCTGCGGTATCGCTGGCGACCGCACAACAAGTTTTGCGCAATATCATCGCGTCGCAGGAAAAACGCGTCACTATCGAAGTAATCCAGAAGCGTGTCAGCGAGCACTTCAATTTGCGCGAACAGGATCTGAAAGTGCGGAGTAATACGCGCGCCATCGCCTTCCCGCGCCAGGTGGCGATGTACATCGTGAAACAGTTGACCACGGCTTCGCTGCCGGAGATTGGCCGTCAGTTTGGCGGCAAACATCACACTACCGTGTTGCACTCCATCAATAAGATTGAAGAGATGCGCCGCTCCGACAAAGAGCTGAACCGCACCATCACTCGTTTGATGGACGCCTTGCAGTAAACTTTGCTGGCCTGCCCTAAAGCGCCAGTTCCCAAGTCTCGCCAACCAGGCTCTTGCCGAAACTTTGGTGCGCTTCCTGTTTAATTAACCTGTACCCCTCCTCCTGGTAGAGGTGGCGTGCCGCATCGAGCACGCTGTTGGTCCATAGATCGATTTTTCGGTAACCGGCCGCGCACGCGAAAAGCGTGCATTCCCTCACCAGGCGTTTGCCAATTCCAAAACCGCGTGCGCTCGGCTCGACCAGCAACAAGCGCAGCTTAGCCATGGCCTCCGGCGCGTCAGGATGTTTCACTAAAAAAACACAGCCGACCGCTTCGTCATTCCGTTCGGCAATCCAGCAACGCTCGCGGCGCGCGTCAAAATGATCCACGAAATCGGCTGCGATGCGCGCCACCAGCGCCTCAAAGCGTTCGTCCCAGCCGTATTCCTGCGCATAGAGAGTGCCGTGCCGCTGCACTACCCAACCCATGTCTCCTGGCCGGTGGGGACGCAAAATAAACGGTGCGGTGCTTGCTGATTTGCTCTGCTTGACACTCAAGATGCTTTCTATCGTGCTCATCGCGCTGACAATTTTTTGCCGGTCTACCACGGCG
>Ga0209488_10000311_pt1 | contig 39241 bp, 22 predicted proteins | sample Rivendell_Oct201_8_FD_188349 | JGI IMG/M metagenome (GOLD analysis project Ga0209488, IMG submission 188349) | Vadose zone soil microbial communities from the Eel River Critical Zone Observatory, Northern California, USA -... | ecosystem: Environmental > Terrestrial > Soil > Vadose zone >...
AGGCGATAAATCTCTGTGGTTAGTTCTACTAGCTTTTTAGGGTCTTGCTCGACTTCGACTTGTTCGCACAGTTCGCGCCAGCGTTCTTTGTTTTGGCCGATCATAAAGACACCTCGAACCGCTACAAGTCTGAGGGGTTACTCAAATTGGTAGGAATATGCCCATGATGCGCTTATGGCCAAGAAGAAAGCAATCAAAAAGCGCCGCTACAATCTGACCCGCTACCGAGAATCGCGCTGGTTAGTGACGCGAATCGGAACTGCGGTACTATGATGATCTGGAAATCGCCGAAAAAGCGGAGGGTTCCGTGATTGCCGTAGAAAACATTTCATTTTCTAAAAGCCAAGCTGCCAGCACGCGGCGCGATTTTTTGCGCGGAATGGTCGGCGCAGGAGCGCTGGTCCTGGTGGCACGGTACGCGCCCGGCGAAGTATTCGCAGCAGGCGGCGCAGCGGGAACGCCTGGCGGAGTCGCCGATGTTGGCCTGAAGGGGCCGCTCTCACCCAGCGTTTATCTGGCGATTGATACCGACGGAACGGTCTACGCCATCGCGCACCGCTCCGAGATGGGCAGCGGCAGCAGGACGGCTCTGCCGCGAATCATCGCGGATGAGCTGGACGCCGACTGGGCGCGAGTGAAAATCGTGCAGGCCACCGGCGATGAAAAATTTGGCGATCAGGATACCGATGGTTCGCATTCGGTGCGCGGTTCGTTCGATACGCTGCGCGAAACCGGCGCTACGGCGCGATTGATGCTGGTAAGGGCAGCGGCTCAACAATGGGGCGTGTCGGAAGCGGAGTGCTCGACCGGTGTGCATGAAGTGCTGCACACCAAATCCGGACGGAAAATCGCCTACGGTGAGTTAGTGAGTGCGGCGGCGAAGCTTCCCGTCCCGAAAAAGGAGGAACTGAAACTGAAGCCGCGCAGCGAGTGGCGCTACATGGGCAAAGGCGTGGCGAGCTACGACCTGAAAGATATGATCACCGGCAAAGCAACCTACGGCATCGATGCGCAAATGGACGGGATGCTCTACGCAAACGTGGCGCATCCGCCGGTTTATGGAGCGGCCGTGAAATCTGTTGATGACAAAGCCGCGCTGGCAGTGCCGGGCGTGAAACAGACCGCAACGATTGATCCGTTCAAGCCACCGATACTTTTTCAAGCGCATGGCGGAGTCGGTGTGCTGGCCGACAGCAGCTGGGCCGCGATACAGGGCAAGAAAAAACTCAAAATCGAATGGACGTCGAGCGAGCACTCCTCTTATTCATCAGACGCTTACAAAGCGGAGTTACAAGCCACTTCGCGCAAGCCAGGAAAAGTTGTGCGCGAACTTGGCAATGTAGAGGAAGCCTTCCGAAAAGGCGGGAAAATTATCGAAGCGGAATACTACGCGCCGATGCTGGCCCACGCTTCGATGGAACCGCCTGCGGCGCTGGCTCACTACAAAGATGGAAAAGTGGAAGTGTGGGCCGCAACGCAAAATCCGCAAGGCGCGCGCGATGCGGTGGCCGCTGCGGTAGGCGCAAAAAAAGAAGATGTAACGGTAAACGTAACCCTGTTGGGCGGCGGATTTGGGCGCAAATCGTTTCCCGATTACGCGGTGGAAGCAGCTGTGCTCTCGAAAAAATCCGGCAAGCCGGTAAAAGTGGTCTGGAGCCGCGAAGACGACATTCAGTTTGATACCTATCACAGCGTGGCCGCGATGTATTTGAAAGCTGTGCTGGGCGCGGATGGAAAACCGACTGCGTGGTTGCAGCGCAGCACGTTTCCGCCGATTGCCTCGACATTTGACGCCAGCGCGCTAACCGCCGATGCCGGAGAAATCGGTCTGGGCTGGAGCGATTTGCCATACGCCATTCCCAATCACCGCGCGGAAAATGGCGAGGCCAAAACGCATGTGCGAATCGGCTGGCTGCGCAGCGTTTGCAACGTATTTCACGCTTACGCTGAACATTCTTTTGCCGATGAGCTGGCGCACGCGGCTGGAAAAGATCCGCGTGATTATGTGCTGGCACTGCTCGGCCCGGACCGGATTATTCCCAGGACAGAATTGCCGAAGGATTACACCAATTACGATGGCGACTACGAGCAATACCCAATCGACACCGCGCGCTTCCGGCGCGTGCTGGAAATCGCCACGGAAAAAGCCGGCTGGGGCAAAAAGAAAAATGGCCATGGATTTGGCATGGGCCTCGCAATTCATCGCAGCTTTTTGACTTACGTGGCAACCGTGGTGCAAGTCGAGATGGATAAAGGCGGCAAGGTGAAAATTGGCCGCGTGGATTCGGCGGTAGATGCCGGAACCATCGTTAATCCGGAAATGGCGCGGCAACAGTTCGAAGGAGCGGCGACGTTTTCGACCAGCCTCGCTTGTTACGGAGAAATTACCGCCAACAACGGCGTGATTCAGCAGAGCAACTTCGACAGCTATCCCCTGGCGCGCATGAATACCGCGCCGCGCGAAACGTTCGTGCACCTGGTAGACAGTGACAGGCCGCCCGCGGGAATCGGCGAGCCGGGCGTGCCGCCGTTTGCTCCAGCGTTGTGCAACGCGGTATTTGCGGCGACCGGCAAGCGCGTGCGCGATTTGCCGTTCAGCAAGCTGGGCCTTGCGTAGCTACGGCTGATTCTCATCAGCGTATTCCAGTTTATAAAGCGGCTCGAGCCCCGTTCGCTTTAGCAACTCTTGCACTTCCGGCGGACTTAATCTGCGGCCCGGACGGTGTTCCGCGTTTGCAAATGAATACGCCGCCACAGCCATGATCGCTGTCTCGAGCTTCACCATGCGCGCGTCCACTCTTTCGTAAGTGTCCACAATCGTGTGATGCCGAATGTCGTAGTCCTGCGGTTCCACCTTCAGCGAATAAATCGGAACGCCCGCAACGATAAAAGTCTCCTGGTCGGAATCAAAATCCGCATCAAGAAAAACACCAGCGGCGCCCAGCGCTGCCAGGGGCTTCAGCAATATTTTGGATTCCGCTTCGTTGTCCTTGCGGCCGTGAATCTGGAAACCCAGCGGCGGATGAGCGCCGGAGTCGATGTTGAACACGGCTCGTGTATTGTCGAGTTCCGCTTTGTGACGCTCGATGTAGGCTCGCGAGCCGTTCGAGAGCTGCTCTTCTCCCGAGAAGAAAACGAAGCGAATCGTGTGTTTTGGCTGGATTCCCAATAACTTGAAAATGCGCGCCGCTTCCAGAATAACGGCAACCCCCGCGCCGTTGTCATTTGCTCCTTGCGCCGGATCCCAGGCATCAAAGTGCGCACACACCAGCACCACTTCGCTAGGGTCGGACCCTTGCACATCCGCGACCACATTGCGTTCGCTGCCGCGCCCGCCGAAAGTATTCTGTACATCCAGCCGAACCTCGACCGGACCTTTGGCCAGCAGCCGGCGAAGAAAAGCCGCATCTTCGCTGGCGATGGAAATGACCGGCAGCGGCGCTCGGGGATAAAAACCAAAAGCCGAGGTGTACACCATGCGATCGGGTTTGTCGGAAACGATGAACATCGCTGCAGCGCCGGCTTTGCCAAGTTGCTGGGCGAGAACGGCTCGTGAACCGACGTAACCAGTGGAGCTGCCGTTGCTCCGCAAATCGACGATGACCGCTGCGCCTTTCACGCGGCCAAATGCGCCGGAGTGTTCCTCGCCGGGCGGCCCGAAGTCCACCACCGGAACTTCAATCGCTCCGGACGTTCCCGGGACCCAGCCGTAGGAACCGATATAAAGCGCACGCCGCACAGGGCGAATCACCTCGCCGGCTGCAGCTCCGTGCCGCCAGGTGGAAGAAAGTTCATACTCCTCAAAATGCGCGTTGCCGAATCCGGCTTCCTGCAGATTCGCGAGAATCAGTTCCGCGGTCGCGCGTGATTCCGGGCTTCCAGTAATCCTGCCGCCAATGGTGTCGGTGAGTGTTTCGAGAAATTTCATTCCGTCGTCGCGGATAAAGGAGTAGCCGACGATGCGTGCGACATTTTCGTCTCCGAGCGAGCTGACCGCGCGAGCACTTGCAGTTGCGATCTGCGCCAAGGCTGGCGTGGCCCCAAGCGATAGCAGAATGAATGCGTAAATTGAACGACCCATATCGAGACCTCTCGCGATGTGCAACGTTTGCAAAGAAAAAAACCAGGTACTCCGAGAAACATCCGGCAGAGGATTATAGCTTTGCGATTCATTGTGCGCGCAAGAATCGGCAGACGCACAACCCTCTAGGGAGCAATCAGGTTTAGGTGGACATTCCTGAAATAGCGGATAGAATGCGGAATTGGTATATACGGGATGATGGCGTTCGAATCGGATTCAGACGCTTGGTTTGAGGAACACTTCAGTCCACGGCGCGCAGGAGTCGGCATTCTCACCTTGGCGGCGAGCGCGATTCTAAATACAGGTAAATCGATTTATTATTGGCGATTTGTAGCCTGTGACGAGGCCTGCTTATGATTGTGGGTGTACCGCGCGAAACTTACCCGGGCGAGCGGCGCGTGGCACTGGTGCCGGCTGTGCTCGCTAATCTCGCCAAAGCAGGGCTGCAGGTGCTGGTGGAATCCGGTGCCGGTGCTGCGGCCGGATATCCAGACACGGAATATTCCGATAAGGGCGCAAAGATCGCAGCGAGCCGCGCCGAGGTTTTTGCTCAGGCGGAAATTATCACCCAGGTTCTCTGCGATGGCGCCAACGACAAGACCGGCCAGGCGGATCTGCCGATGCTTCGGCCCGGGCAAATACTTGTGGGATTTCTGCGGCCGCTTGGCTCATTGCAAATCCTGCAGGAGCTGGCTGCGACCGGAGTGTCGTCATTCGCGGTGGAATTGATGCCACGCACCACACGCGCGCAAAGCATGGACGCGCTTTCGTCCATGGCTACCATGAGCGGTTACAAAGCGGTGATCCTGGCGGCGGATACCCTGCCGCGAATTTTCCCGATGCTGACCACCGCCGCTGGAACCATTACGCCGGGACGCGTGCTGATTATCGGCGTAGGCGTAGCCGGGTTGCAGGCAATTGCCACGGCACGGAGATTGGGAGCCGTGACTTCCGCATACGACATGAGGCCGGCGGCAAAAGAACAGGTGCTAAGCCTGGGCGGACGTTTCGTGGAGTTGCCGATTGAAGCCAAAGACGCGCAGGACGCGCGCGGCTACGGCACCGCGCAGGGCGAAGAATTTTATCGCAAGCAGCGCGACTTGCTTGGCGAAGCGGTGGCGGCGAACGATGTAGTGATCACGGCTGCGGTAATTCCCGGGAAAAAAGCTCCCATACTGGTCACCAAAGAGATGGTGGCGCGAATGTTGCCAGGCTCAGTGATCGTCGATCTTGCGGCGGAGCGTGGCGGCAATTGCGAGCTGACGCGCCCAGGCGAAAACGTAGTGGAACACGGCGTCACCATCATCGGAAAGACCAATCTGGCCAGCACCGTTCCCTACCATGCCAGCCAGATGTATGCGCGAAACCTGTCGGCATTTTTATTGAACATGGTGAAGGACGGAAAGTTTCAATTTAACGAAGCGGACGAGATTCACCGGGAAACGCTGCTGACGCGCAACGGAGAAATTGTGAACGCCCGGGTACGCGAATTTCTGGGATTGCCTGCGCTTGCCGCGGCCGAGCCCAAGGGAGCCTGAAGCGAATGAAGCTCGATTTGCTGACGAGTTTATATGTGTTCATGCTTGCGGCCTTCATCGGCTTCGAAGTGATCCGCCGTGTTTCACCGCTGCTGCACACACCGCTGATGTCGTTGACCAACGCTCTCGACGCCATCGCAGTGGTCGGTGCGATCATCCTGGCCGGTGAATTCCACCAACATCATGCCACTTTGGCCAAAGTTCTCGGCACCCTCGCCATCGTCGCCGCGACCAGCAACATCGTGGGCGGATTTCTCATCACCGATCGCATGCTCAAAATGTTCAAGGCCAGCGGGTCGAAAAAAGCATGAGAGCGATTCTGAACAGCCAGGCTTTGCTGGAAACAATCTATCTGATCGCTGCAATTCTGTTCATTCTGTCGCTGAAATGGCTCAGTTCACCGGCCAGCGCGCGGCGCGGAGTACGCGCCGGCGAAATCGGTATGCTGCTTGCCGTGGTGGGAACTCTCCTGCATCACGGCATCGTCGATTACACCTGGATCGCGATTGGGCTGGTCCTGGGCACCGTCATCGGCGTTCCCCTGGGCTTTGTGCAGATGACAGCCGTGCCGCAGCGAACCGCACTGAGCCACGCGTTCGGCGCGCTGTGCGTCACCCTCGTTGGCACAGCGGAATTCTATTTGCGCGCGCCCCACGTTCCAAAATTCATGATGGCTGTGCTCTCACTGGAAATTATTTTAGGTTCGCTGACTCTGACCGGCAGCTTGATGGCTGCCGGCAAGCTGCAGGAAGTTCTCCCGCAACGCCCAATCACCTACCAGGGACAGAATCTGGTCAATCTTTCGCTGCTGGGAATCGCGATTATCGTCGCCGTCCTGCTGGTGATCGATCCCTCACGCATGTCGCTTTTTCCGCTGATCGTTGTCATACCGTTGATTTTCGGCGTAATGATGATTGTGCCCATCGGCGGCGCGGATATGCCAACGGTGATTTCGCTTTTGAATTCCTATGCAGGACTTTCCGCGGCGGCAATGGGATTTGTACTGGATAGCAAACTACTCATCGTGGCTGGCGCACTGGACGGAGCGTCCGGCTTCATTCTTTCCGTGAACATGTCCAAAGCCATGAACCGTTCGTTCAGCAATGTGCTTTTTGGCGCGTTTGGACAGGAGCAAACTACCGCCGCGGGAACAGTAGAAGCCAAACCGGTGCGCAGCGCAACCGCGGAAGAAGCTGCGGGGATTCTTGCGGCAGCCAACAAAGTGGTGATCGTGCCGGGGTACGGAATGGCGGTCGCGCAGGCCCAACACAAAGTGCGCGAGCTATACGACGCGCTGACCAAACGTGGAGTGGACGTGAAATTTGGCATCCATCCTGTCGCCGGGCGTATGCCAGGCCACATGAACGTGTTGCTGGCCGAAGCGGATATTCCTTACGACAAGCTGCTGGACATGGATGAAATCAACGGCGATTTTCCGCAAACCGACGTGGCGCTGATCATCGGCGCGAATGACGTAACCAATCCGGCAGCACGCAGCGACACCAGCAGCCCAATTTACGGAATGCCGATCCTGGACGTGGACAAAGCGCGCACGGTCATGGTCATCAAGCGCAGCATGGCTGCGGGCTTTGCGGGAATCGAAAACCCGCTTTACCATCTGGATCGCACGCTGATGCTTTTTGGCGATGCCAAGGGTTTTGTCGGCAATATTGTGCGGGAACTTTCTGGTGGCGGGCACAGCTAGAAGTTAGTCGATTCTTGCCGCGCCGAAGATCGCCAATTATCTCAGCGTTCGAAGCGCCAAATCACCCCTCACTTCAAGCAGCGAGACCCAAGTAAGTCCTTTACTTTTCAATATCTTGGCCATATTCTAGCTTTCGGGACGCCAGCGTAGCCGAGTACAATTCTAATGACAAAATTCAACCTTATTTTTGGGTGCCGGATGGTTCTTGCGCTTGTACTATTTTCGATCGTTCTACCTGCCGGCGGGTTTGCTCTAGAGAGCGACGAGACAGAGACCGCGAAAACCAAAGGCCTGGAACCAATACTGACCTACATCTCGAAATCATGGGACACCCTCACGCGTTCGATGGAAGACTGCAGCACCGTGGTGGATCCAAAACTGGCTGAACATTCCGTGCTCTATCTTCCCGCCGATGTGCCGGTATCCGCACAAGTCGAAGACATGCAGAGGCGTTGTCACGTGCAAGTGAAAGCGTTGCCGGAAAAGATCGTGCGGCCGGGGCAACTGGACACCAGCAAACTTGACCCGCCGGGGCTTCTTTACCTGGAGCACAAGTACGTTGTGCCGGGCGGAAGATTCAATGAGATGTACGGCTGGGATAGTTATTTTATCGTTCGAGGACTGGTTCGCGAAGGACGCATCGAACTGGCGAAAGGGATGATCGAGAATTTTTTCTTCGAGATCGAGCATTACGGGACGGTTTTGAATGCCAACCGTAGCTACTATCTGAGCCGGTCGCAGCCGCCGTTTTTGACCTCCATGATTCTTGCCGTGTACGACGCGGAAAAAGGTGCGGGAGTTGATGATAAGAAATGGCTGGAGCGGGCCTACACCTACGCGGCAAGAGATTGGGAGATGTGGACGCGCGCGCCGCATCTGGCCGGAGAAACCGGCCTGGCGCGCTATTACGATTTCGGGGAAACGCCGGCACCAGAAAGTTTGAAGGATGAAACGGATCATTATCGGCGTGTAGCTGCGTACCTTTTGCACCATCCGGAACAGGATCGTGGATACCTGGAACGCAGTGCACTGGGCGAGAAAGAGCGAGCCCGCGAATCGGTGGGACGGCGCTATTCGGTGCAAATTTGCGATGCCGCGGCCACGACGGAAAAAGCCGGATGCGATGAAGCGGAAGAGATCACGCTGAGCCGGGATTTCTATCGCGGCGACCGCTCGATGCGCGAATCGGGATTTGATGTGTCGTTTCGATTCGGTCCGCACGGAGCTGCTTCTCATCACTACGCTGCGGTGTGCCTGAACAGCCTGCTTTTCAAGTACGAAAAGGATTTGCAAGAAATCAGCACTACCTTGAGCAATGCAAAAGATTCCGGCGAATGGAAAAAACGCGCCGAGCAGCGAAAAGAAAACATCCAGAAATATCTGTGGGATGCGAAGAGCGGATTCTTTTTCGACTACAACATTGACCGCAAAGAGCGTTCAACATACCAATACATCACCACGTTTTACCCGCTATGGGCGGGGCTGGCGACCAAGGAGCAGGCGGCGGCGGTGATGAAGAATGTCGGAAAGATGGAGCAGCCGGGCGGTTTGGTGATGAGTCCTTACGAGACCGAAGGACAGTGGGATTTCCCCTACGCGTGGGCGCCGACTCAGCTGCTGGCGATTGAAGGGATGCGCAAGTACGGATTCAACACGGATGCGGATCGTATCAGCTACAACTTTGTGAGCATGGTGGCACAAAATTTCCGTCACGATGGCACCATCCGGGAAAAATACAATGCGGTGACGCGCTCGTCGGAAACGGCGGTGAAGGCTGGCTACAACATCAATGTTGTGGGATTCGGCTGGACCAACGCGGTGTTTCTGGTGTTCCTGCACGATTTGCCGCAGGCCACGGCGGAAAAGCTGGCGGAAGAGCAAATGCACCCGGAAGCAGGATTTTAGTAAGAGCGATCAGAGATCAGCTGAACCAGAGAACACATAAAAGCAAGTCGTCGACGCCGCACGGCACCCCACCCCTTTTCCTGTAACTGCAGATTCCGCCCTCGAAGTGTGCGGGCGGGTCTCGCGTTTTCTTGTACCGGATGTGCAGCAACGCTACTACGGCCGGTGCGATTCGGATGGATTAGTGAGTGGTGAGCAAACTATGTCCAACCCAAGTCCCACCCTCACAAAAACCGAGGGCCGGGCTCCCTTTGTGTTGCTCAGATTTTCGTGTCTGGCGCTCAGCAAAATAAACAATTACTGATAAAAATCCTCAGGTCGCGCGGACTTCGGCTAGGACCTCTGGATCGGCTGCGGGCATGGCGCCTTCCTGGGAGGCGACCCAGGCGCCCATGCGATTGGCGGCGGTGTTCATCATGGCCAGGGAAGATCCGCGCAGCGCGTGATGGACGAGCGCGGCAGTGAAAGCGTCACCGGCGCCGACGGTGTCGGCAACTTTCACGGAAAAACCTGGATGTTCGTGGTGGGAGTCGACGGTGACGAGTGCGCTGCCGCTGGCGCCGCGGGTGATACAGACCAGGCGCAAGGAAAATTCGCGGCAGAGCCAACGAGCAGCGGAAACATCAGCGCGCTGAGAATCTCTTAATGGGCATTGCAGAAGATCGAGGAAGCGGGGAAATTCCTGGTGATTGAGTTTGAGGACTTTGGCGTGACGTAAAGAATCGCGCAGGACTTCCGGGCGGAAGAAAGATTGGCGGAGATTCACATCGAAGATGCCGATTGCGAATGACGGCAGCGCGGAAAGAAACGCGCGGATGGTGGAGCGCGAGACGGAATTGCGCTGGGCCAGAGAGCCGAAGCAGACGGCATGAGCGGAGCGAGCCAGGGAAATCCAGTCCTCGGAAAATTCCAAAAAATCCCACGCTACATTTTCGGTGATTTGATATTCGGGCTGGCCTCTGGAATCGACTGCAACTTTTACGGTTCCGGTGGGATGAGAAAGATCGCGCTGAACGCGATTGACGTCCAGGCCGCAGGACTTGAGATGCCAGAGCGCTTCCTGGCCGAGACGATCATCGCCAACGCGGCTGGCGACGATGCCGGAATCGCCGAGTAGAGCGGTGATGTACGCAAAATTCGCGGGAGCGCCGCCGAGTTGTTTGCCGCTGGGGAAAAGATCCCATAGGAGTTCGCCGAGACCTACGACGATGGGGCGAGGGGTGGTCATAGCTGCCCGAAAAAGAAAGATGGCCACCTGAAGGTGGCCGCTACAAAAACAAAAGCGACAGAGGTGGTCATGGAGTTTGCTTGGGATTGGCGGATAGCAGTTGCTCGGCAAGTTTTAGTTCGCGCTGCGAGTCTTCAGCGCGGCCGAGGTCGCGATAGGCGAGGCCGAGAAGATGATGGGGGATATCGTTGTTGGGGTCCATCGAAATGGCACGCTGCAGGGCGCGAATGGCGAGTTGGGTTTCGCCTTTTTTCTGAAGAACTTTACCGAGAAGAATGTACGGGCCGGTGGAGGTGGCATCGAGCCAAATGGAACGCTGCAAAAGTTTTTCGGCCTCGTCGAATTTCTGGGTGCGGGAATAGGCGTCGGCGAGTTTGTAGTAGGCGGCAGGATTGCCGGGATTGATGGCCAGTTCCTGTTCAAGCTGCGAGATGGCTTCGGGAATTTTGGATTGGTAGAGATAGAGTTCGCCTAGCAGCTGATGCGCGAGCGGGAGCTTGGGATCGAGTTCGACGGCTCTTTTGCCGTATTCTTCGGCGATGGGGCCGAAATCCAGACGGAGCAGAAGGCGCGCAGTGAAAAGATACGCTGCGGCGGAATCGGACGGGACCTGAAACATTTTCGCGAAAGCGGCGCGCGCACTCGGGTAATTCTTGGTTTGGATGTAGGCGACGCCGAGAATGTAGGAAGCGTCGACGCTGGCACTGGGATACCAGGACTGAACTTTTTCGAGATAGGGAATGGCTTCGGCGTGCTTGCCGGAAAGATAGAGAGAGAGACCGGTGAGTTGAGTGGCTTCAGTATCGCTGGGATTTTCGGTAGTGGCGCGCTGCAGCGCGGTGATGGCGTTGGGATAATCGCCTTTGCGATAGTAGATGATGCCGAATTCGCGGGAGAGATTTTTTGCGGCGGGATCGGATCTGGAAATTTCCGTGAGCGAGGCGAGGGCTTCGTCGAATTTGCCCTGGTCGGTGAGATGGTGGACTTGTTCGAAGGATGGCGGAGCGGGCGGCGCCCCCGGCTGGGACTGTGCGCTCGCTGATGATGGGAGGAAGCAAAAGAGAATGAACAGAAGTGGTGGATTGCGGGCGTAAGTTGCGATTTGGCGGAAGCTCATAAACAGTAAAAGCGGCAGCTGGGCTGCCGCACTCCAAAAAGGGATTAGAACATAAAAAACGGGGAGCCCGCGAGCGGACTCCCCGTTTTGTTTGGGGTGTTAGGGGTTAAAACGTGACACGGACGCCGAACTGAAGCTGGCGCATGCCGATAGGGGCGCCAGGCGCGGAGTCGGCCTCGATGTCCGTGATCTGGCCAGCGCTGCCGCCGCAATCCACGCATTGGTTGCCTGGGAAATTGAGAACAGGATGGTTGAAGACGTTGTAAGCATCGAAACGGAATTGCGCTTTGACGCGCTCGGTAATAGTGAAGTTTTTGGACAATGCCATATCGTCGTAAAAGGCATGCGGACCGCGAAGCGAATCAAATCCCGCATTGCCGATCTGGCCGCACCCCGGAAGAGCGAAGGGACCGGAAGTCGGACGCGCAAAGGTACAGGAGTCGACTCCAGCATTGGCCGACGAGAGCTGGCTGCCGTAGCTGAGCGGGGCGACTGGCGTGAACCAGTACGTGCAGTTAGCGGTGCTGCCCGTGCTGCATGGCGCATGGGTAATCCCGGTGTGAATATTACCTTTGAGCATGTCTGGACGGCACGGGCCGGCATCGGCAATCGTGCCGCATTCGCCAATGCTGGGAGTAAACGGAAGGCCAGTGCCGTATGTCGTCGTATTAGTTATCTGCCAACCGCCGATAAGCAGGTCCGCGACACGGCCAGCGTCGCTCATGAACCGCTTGCCTTTTCCGATCGGCACCTCATAAATCGCGTTAACCACGATCTCTTGGTTGCGATTGAAACCGTTTGGGCCCCATGCGAATTTTTTGTTTACGGAGAAATAATTGTTATCATACTGATAAGCATGGGAAAACGTATAGTGCGCGAGGAACTGGAGACCGTTGCTTACACGCTTTTCGGCCTTGATCTGCAAAGCGTTGTATTTGTTGTCGGCGTCGTTGCCATAATAGCTGGTGTCGACTGCGCAGCAGGAAGGCGTCGGCAGACCGGTGGCCGGGTTAGTGAAACCGGGATAACTGAAAGCGGCAACGCCGTTAAGGAACAGGCGACGGCGATTGGCTGGAGCCTGCGCTGGTGTAAATCCTGCCAGCTTGCAGGTCACAGCCAGCGTAACTGGGTCCGTCGTACACGCAACAGGATTGGTGCCCGCGCCGACCGCAACCTCGTTGTTGTTATAGGATGGCCCGTTGCCAGCAAAGACGTGGGTTCCCTTGTTTCCGACATAACTGACAGTAAGATTCAGGGTTGAAGTGAGCTGACGTTGGACCGTGACATTCCATTGGTCAATGGTGGGCAGACGCTGAACGAGGGGGCGCGCTCCCGCAGCGGTCTTGCCGTCCACACCGTTAATGGGTAAGGTGCCGCTGGAAGAAATAGAGCTCAAGACTGGCGTGAAATCAAATGCAGACGGGCCAAAGGTTAAAGGTACCAATGGGTTAGAAAGATTGGCAGGGTTAAGATTATTAGGGTTAAGCGTGAAAATCGCGCTGCGATTGTTTGATGCGGCGGTATTAAAACTTGTATCGGAAAGGTCCTGCCGCGCGAGAACCGGCAAATTCTGGGTGACCACGTGGCCGAAATTGGAGCCAAACACCCCGATGTCGAATCCGCGGCCATAGCCCATGCGCAGAACGGTCTTAGAATCGAACTGATAGGCAGCGCTGAGACGGGGCGCAAATGCTTTATACGTGTTGTCGACTTTACCGCTGGAGTTCACGCCGTCGAAGCCAGCCACCCTGATCAGTCCGTCATTCAAATTAGCAAATCCACCGTTTCCCTTGCCGTTGACGGTTTCCGGAAAGTACATTTCCCAACGCAGCCCATAGGTCAAGGTGAATTTGGAGCTGACGCGCCAAGAATCCTGACCATAGAAAAACCAGCGCTTCTGACGCTCGGCGGCAGTCAAGCTGGAGCTAACGTAGCGCTGAAACTGGGTGACATCGCCAAGTAAGAACGTAGCCAATCCGAGTCCGTTGGCTCCCGAGTTCCCGGTATCGAGTTGATCGAAGAACAACAGACCAGAGCGGCTTTGGTCGCTGGGCACGCGAAGATTCATGGCGTAGCGGATGTCGGCTCCGAACTTAATGGTGTGGTTACCCTGCGTCCGCGTCCAGTTATTTACAAATTGGAACTGCTGTTCACTCTCTGTTAGTGGGCAATTGCAGCGTGCAGCGTCCAAACCATCGCCAAAGGCAAACGCTCCACCGTTGTTATTTCCGATGGGCGCGTTGACCCCGCCGTTGTTCCCGTTGTTTGTGAACAAGAAGCCAGACAAGCCGCCGGTTGCGGGCAGACCAGCGATGCCTTGAGCGCAATCGGTGCCGGGTAAAGTGCTGGTGGTATTCAGACACGGAAACCCGAGAGCGTCGGAGGCGGCTTTATTTTGGTCTGAGTACGCCGTTCGGGGATTGTATTTGAAATAGCCGAAGCGAAAGTCCGTCAGCCACTTGGTACCAATCGGTTTCGTGAAACCACTGGCCAAGCTGTAGTTATGAACATTGGAGCTACCGTTCAAGCCGCCGGGACCAAACCCGACGCTGCCCAGTTGGCCAAGTCCGCCCGTCCCGGAGAGGGAGAAGTAATCGAGGCTGAAGCGTCCGAATACCTGATAGTTGTGCGGTGCGCTGTAGTCGATGCGTACATCAAACGACTTTTGATCGAAAGGACCCGCACCGCTATTCGTGAAGTTATTATCGACGCCGGCCCCAGGAGTTGGAAATAGTGCAAGGACGTTGCCCACATTCTGGGAGATCCTCGCAATGGGAATCTGGTTGTTCGCAAACGGGGTACGCCCTGAACCGGTAGCACGGTCGCCAGTGTTGGGGTCGAAGATCTGGCCACTGGCAACGCCGCCTACCGGTGGCCCGTAAGCATTGAGATATTCACTCAAGTCGCAAAAGCCGGTGGTATTCGTCGCTGGGTTACAAGTCTGAATAACTGTGGAGGTCGGAACTGTGTACAAGTTCGTGATGCCAGCGGTCTGCTTGGTCCCCTGATAGTCGCCAAAGAAGAACAGTTTGTTCTTGATTATAGGGCCACCAACAGAGCCGCCAAACTGTTTCCAATTCGCTGCCGCGAGTGGTACGCCAGGCTTATTGGTGAAGGGGTCGCGCGCCTGCTGGTCGCTACTGCGATAGTAGTAGAAGCCGCTGCCATGGAACTCGTTTGAACCCGATTTGGTCTGCACCCTAACGATTCCGGAGGTGGCCTTGCCGGCCTCTGCGTCGTAGTCCTGCAGAGCGATTTTGGCTTCGCCGATGGCGTCAAGGTTGGGGTTTACAACGATAATGCCGAGGATGGGATCCTGGTTATCCGTGCCATCGAGTTCGAAGTTGGTGCCCGAAAAGTGTTGTCCATTGACATTGATTTGTCCTCCACCCTGAGGATTTTCCGTGGCGGCGTGGTTGAAACCAGGCAATTTCTGAGTGCCAGGCGAGAGCAATTCAAAACTGGTGAAATTGCGGTTGAGTACCGGCAAATCTTCGACGTACTTTTGGTTGAACTCGATGTCCACGTCGGCGCGGTCGGTTTTCAGCTGAGGGACTTCGCCAGTTACTTCGACCGTCTGGCTTACGGAGCCGACTTGCAGCGCAGCGTCGACGTTCACAGACGAGTCAGCGCTTACGGCAACGCTGGCAACGTCGTAAGACTTAAATCCGGTGGCCTCGACGTGTACGCGGTAGTTGTCCGGAATCAAGTGCGTGACAGAAAAGTTGCCGCTATCGTTGGACGTCGTTTCGTATACGGTATTCTTGCCGATCGAGGTGACGGTGATCTTAGCGCCAGCAACCGCATTGCCTTGGCCGTCGGTAACGGTGCCAAGGACGCTGCCGAATACAGCTTGAGCCGAAGAATTTGGTGCGGACAGTGCAAGGACAAGACAAAAAACTGCGAAACACCCTAACAGCGCACGACTTCTCATTCCACCCCTCCCTAATCTAACCGCAGTCGGTCACGTCAGCTACCCCAGCTGCGCGAAGGACTTTGCTGCGACAAAAACCAAAATGCTCGACTTTGGAAAAATGAAGACAAGACTGCGGGCGGAAAAACCAGAATCGAGGTGCGTTACCTGCGCACTCTCGTTCGGACGCCCTGTAGCGTTAACTGCTCAGCACCAAGCCAACCGAGGAGCGCGAATGGGGAGGCGTGATCGCTTCACACACAACCCGTCGCATTCCTTTCGCACCGGGAAGACTTCGAGCCAAAATTGTGATGCAAGTTATCGGCTTTTTGAAGGTCAGAGGCAAGTCTCCCTGCGTCTGATACGGTTACATGGAGTAAAGGCCGCTGTTGCAAGGAGATGCGCGAGTTGGTAGGCTCCTGTTACACCAACGTAACAGGAGCTCCGTTGACCGAACGGGCGCAATTTCAAGCGGAAATTGAAAAACTCGTGGCAAGCCATGCGCTGCACGGGTCGGAATCCTTGTGCAAACTATTGCGCTACCTCGGAAGGCAGGCGTTGGAACGTCCAGGGATTGCGGTTAAGGAATATCAAATTGCGACAGAAGTGTTTGCCAGGCAGGCCGACTTTGATCCACAACTGGATTCGATGGTACGAGTTCAGGCTGGAAGGCTGCGAACCAAACTTGCCGAGTATTACAACACAGAAGGTGCAACGGATCGAATCTTGGTGGAACTGCCGAAAGGCAGTTATGCGGTGGCGTTCCATGAACGGGCGAGCGCGGCGAGCGCGCACGGGAACGGAAGCGCGGGAACCTGGGCTAATGATTCGGTAGAAAGTTCATCGGCGTCGGCGAAGAGGCGGTACCTGGCGCCGGTGATGAGCTTCGCATTGATTGCGGCGCTGGCGATGATTGGATGGCTTTTGTGGACGCAGCGGGAGTCGGATGTATCGGCGGCCAACGCAGCCGGGGCCATTTCGGCACCCGCCCCAATCCGCATATTTTGGAAGGGATTTGTGCGCGGGCCGGAAGAGCCGTGGGTAATTTTCAGCAATGCGGCGTTTGTGGGCCGGCCAAACACTGGTATGCGGTATTACGACGCGGCGAAAGATGCGAAATCGCCGATCCTCGATCACTACACCGGCGTGGGAGAAGTGCTGGCGGTGCACAGCCTGGACATTGTATTCGGCCAGCTGCACCAGGCTTTGCGCGTAAAACGTGGCAGCTTGTTTTCTCTCGACGATGCCAAAAACAACGATTTGATTTTCATGGGATCGCCGTCGGAAAACCTGACGCTGCTGGAAATTCCCAGCACCTCAGAGTTCGTGTTCAAGAAAGTAACCAGCGGTCCGCAAGAGGGAAACGTGGAGATCGTGAACGTGCACCCGGCAAAAGGCGAGGCCGACAAATATGTACTGGGCCCGTCCAACACTTCGCTGGCGGAGGATTATGCGCTCGTGGCGTTGGTAAAAGGCATCAATCCGGAACATTGGGAATTGATTTTGGCTGGTACGACCACCATTGGCACGCAAGCCGCAGTGGAATACGTGACGCGGGAAAATTATCTGGATGAACTGTTGAAGAGGATGAACGTGACGCAGCCCAGCGAACTGAAACCGTTCGAAGCGGTGATCCACGTGAAGGTGGCGCGGGGAGTGCCGGTGGAGTCGTCGCTGGTGGCGCTGCGGGTGTTGAATTAGAGTTTCGGCGCACGAATTGCTGAGACTATTGCGCTGGTGCGACGAGTTTGCGATCCAACGCTGCAGCTTTCTGAAATTCCGTGGCGGCTTCTTCTTTTTTTCCTGCCTGGCGTAGCGCAATTGCCAATTCGAAATGCGCGGGCGCGTAGTCTGCGACCGATTGTATGGCGGCCCTGAATTGCGAGATAGCGCCAGTTAAGTCACCGGCGTTACGGAGCCGGCGGCCGGAGTTCGTTGCGAACAGCGCGGCTTGCAGGTTGGTGGTTTGTTTGGCAAGCTCGGCACCGGTGCGGGCTTCGCTAGCCGCGCCCGTCGCATCCCCCAGTTGCCGGAGAACCGCCGCCAGCGTGGTGTGGGCTCCCGCAAAGTCGGGCTGCAGGCGGATGGCTTCGCGCAACGCCGCAGCGCTTTCCTGAAATTTGGCTTGCTGCTTTAGAACCGTGCCGAGAGTGTAGAAGGCTTCCGCATAGTCGGGATTCACTCTCGTGGCTCTTGTGAGTTCTTCGATTGCGCCGTCGGCATCGCCCATTTGCCAAAGCGTGACACCAAGAGTGTAGGGAGAATCCGGCTGAGACGGATCGATGGCTTCGGCGGCACGCAGTTCGCTGACCGCTTCCGGCAGTTTGTCTTGAAGTTTTAGCGCCAGGCCCAAGTTATAGTGCAACGTTTGGTTATCCGTGGATGCGGAAAGGGCAGAGCGGAACTCCGCTTCTGCCGCGGCGTAGTCGGCTTTCTGCAAATATGCGGCGCCGAGATTGCCTTGATACCCGGAATCGTTGGGATGCATTTGCAATGCAGCCCGAAAAGCGGCGATAGCTCCGTCGCCATCGCCAGATTGCAGGAGGGCCAGGCCGAGATTATTCTGGGTCTCGGCGTTTTGCGGCTGAATGCGAAGCGCTTCACGAAAAGCCGCGGCGGCATCCGCCGGATTTCCGACGCGCTGCAGAGATAGCCCGAGCAAGTTCAGAATGTCCGGTTGAGCCGGCTGAAGCTGGAGTGAAGACTGGAAAGCGGAGATGGCGTCCGGCAGTTTTCCGGTTTCGCGCAGGCTCCTTCCGAGAAAATTTTGTGCGAGATAATTTTGCGGATCGAGTGCGACGGCGCGCGCCAGATGTTTTTCGGCCGGTTCGAATTGCTTTTGTTCGAATTGCAAAACGCCCAGATGAAAAAACGCCGCGGGCAATTGAGGATTTAGTTCGAGCGCTTTCTGAAACTCAGCACTGGCTCCCGGAAGATTATCTTGCCGCACGAGAAGCGTGCCGAGGTTGTCATGCAGATCGGCACGCCCAGGAGATAAATCAAGGGCGCGGCGAATTGCAGCAACAGCGGCATCGAGATCGTTCGAAGCTTCCATTGCGCGAGCCAGTGCGACATGCGCGTCGGGCTCGGCAGGAGCAATGCGCACGGCGGAGCGTGCTTCCCTTACGGCGCCTTGAACATCGTGCGTTTGCAACAGCGCGTTCGAGAGGTTGATGCGCGCATTCACGAAAGAGGGTTGCAGGCGAAGCGCGCTTTGGAATTGCGGAATCGCGGAAGCCGCATCGTGTTGCGCCAGCATGACCAGACCAAGAGCATTGGCGGCTTTGGCATTGCGAGGATTCTCGCGAATGGCGGTCGCGAAGGCGGCGCGCGCGGCGGCAAGATCACCTCGCTGCAAAGCCGCGGCTCCTTGCGAAAATGCTTTGCTGTTTTCCGGCGGACTTGCGGACGAAGGGGCCTGCTGTGCGGCGAGCAAAAGCGGAAAGAGCAGCAGCGCAAGCAGGCGAAGCAAGCATTTGCCGTTCATTGTGCCGGCGCGTGAGTACAACGTTTTCGCCTCCAACTGCTATGCGAACTGAGAAATTTCATACTAGCATTAAGCTGTGTGCGCTAGTTTGCTGGGACATGCGCGCGGAATACCGAGTATGAGAGAGAGATCGGGGGCAAATTGACGAAAATGGGCGAGCGGCTCAAGTGTGTGGCGTCGTGTTTGGTGTTGCTGGCGAACGCCGCGCTCCTCCTGGCCGGCGCGCCGACACCTGATCACTCGGGAAAAACTGAAAGAAAAACAATCGCTTACTTCGTCGATGGGGCAGGCAAAGCGGGCCTCAGCGCGCCGAACACATTTGGCGGAGTGGACAGCAAGAAATTCATCATTGAGACTACCGGAACAGGCGTGGCCATCTTCGATTACGACAACGACGGATGGCCAGATATTTTTGTCGTGAATGGCACGACGCTCGATCCGTCGCCCGGAGGCAAACCGCCGACGAATCATCTGTACCACAACAATCACGATGGTACCTTCACCGACGTGACGGGAAAAGCAGGACTGGGACACACCGGATGGGGCCAGGGAGTTTGCGTCGGTGATTACGACAACGATGGGTATGAAGATCTATTCGTAACGTATTACGGAAGAAATGTTCTGTATCACAACAACGGCGACGGAACATTTACGGACGTAAGCGAAAAAGCGCATGTCGCGGGAAATGGCGCATGGAGCACCGGATGCGCGTTTGTGGATTATGACCGCGACGGAAAGCTGGATCTGTTTGTCGCGACGTACGTGGACTTTGACATCAAGACGGCGCCGGGTCCGGGCGAAGGAGCGTCGTGTATGTGGAAGGGCGTTGCAGTCATGTGCGGGCCGCGCGGGCTGCCGTGGGGAAATAACCTGCTTTACCACAACAGTGGCGACGGCACGTTTGCGGATGTGACCAAGAAAGCGAAAATCGACCGGACGAACGGTCACTATGGATTCAGCGTGTCCACATTCGACTTTGATGATGACGGCTGGCCGGATATTTTCGTCGCCTGCGACAGTACGCCCAGCATTCTCTATCACAATAATCAGGACGGAACATTTACCGACGTAGCGGTGGTGGCGGGAGCAGCGTTTAACGAGGACGGAAAAGAACAAGCGGGGATGGGGTCAACCATCGGCGATTACAACGGAGACGGCCGACTGGATATTTTCAAAACGAATTTTTCCGACGACACGGCAACGCTGTATCGCAATAACGGAGACGGAACTTTCGACGATGTCACTTTTGCTGCTGGGTTGGGCCTTTATACAAAGTATTTGGGCTGGGGTACGATGTTCATTGACGTGGACAACGATGGCTGGCCGGACCTGCTTTTGATTAACGGACACGTTTATCCGGAGGTCGATAAGCAGCATCTGGGCAGCGACTATCAGGAACCGCGGATCCTGTATCACAACAAAGGTAATGGAACGTTCGAGGATATTTCGGAACAAGCAGGGCCCGGCATCACTACGGCAGAATCAGGACGCGGGCTAGCGGTGGGAGACTTGTGGAATGACGGAAGAATGTCCGCGGTGGTCAGCAACATGAACGCGCCTGTGAGCCTGCTGGTGAATCAAGTGAAATCGGGAAATCATTGGATTGCGTTCAAGACGATCGGAACGAAATCGAATCGCGATGGGATCGGAGCAAGGATTCGTGTCAAGGCGGATGGCAGGATATGGGTGGACGAAGTGCGCAGCGGCTCCAGCTACGATTCGAACAACGATATGCGTGTGCACTTTGGGCTGGGGCGAAATGACAAGCTGGATTGGGTGGAAGTTCGCTGGCCGAGTGGGTTGACGGAAAGGTTTTCGGGTTTGCATGTCGATGGCATCCAGAACTTGAAAGAGGGTTCCGGTGCAGCGATTCATAAAGCCGCACGGTAATGCGGCTTGGCGCTGGGCGGAATTACTTTCCCGAACTCGAATACCGCGGTTCGGACAATTTTCGCAGACGGGCGGCGGCGGCAAACCGCAAGCGTATGCGTTCTCCCTCGCCGCTGGTAAAGAACAGGTTACCGCGCACAGCCTGCTGCAACTCTGGATCCTTCCAAACGGCGGACATCAGGCCGGTTGAGGAGTGAGAAGCGGTGCCAAGCAACAGATGTCCCAGCTCGTGCGCGATCACGCATCCAAGCAACTCGCCAGCCGGGACGGTGGTAGCTGCCCGGAAAACCTTGATGCTAGCGTAGTAAACCAGCACATAATTCCCTTCTCCCGCGGCGTCCTGAAATGTTTGTCCGAAAATGTCTCCTTTCGCCGGGCTGACTTTGGGCACCGCGCGAACTGACAAATGTGTGGGGTATGAAATCGCAATGCAATTCGGATCTGGCATTGGGCTGACTGGAGAACCGCAGTCAAGCCAAGTCAACGAGATTCCTGACCGGCGCATGATTTCGGTGGCACGGCCCTGCGCCTGTAACCAGACGGATGGCTCAACGCCAGCGTCATTAAATACAGATACAGTAAGGCTTACGAAGTAAGATTGGGTGTGCTCACGGGCGGTGAGTGTTTTTGGGAAGATGCCCGATGCCAGAACCAAGAGACCCAATATTGCAGTTTTCATGAACCCGCACCTCGCTGGAATGCGCAAAAGTACGGCGAGCGGCGGAGTGCCTCAAGGGTTGACGGGTAACGTGAAACTGAAATGTGGGCGACGAGCTAAGGACTGTATTTGCAGCATGTTACGGCGCGAGATGACACGAAAAATGAAGCGTTCGATGAGCTTGTAACGGAACGAAGCACGGTGGCGTACGTAGAAGTAAGAGAGATACCAAGCGGCGAAGGTCAAACGTCTAAGTAAGCGAAGAGGGTGAAATCCGAGTGGCTACTGGGCTCAACGGGAATTTGATCGGGGTCGTGAAGTTCGGAGTGTATGAGGTAGATCCTCACGCCGGGGAGCTGCGCCGGAACGGGGTGAAAATAAAGCTGCAAGAGCAGCCGTTTCAGGTACTGGCTATGCTACTGGAGCGCCCGGGCGAGGTGATTTCCCGGGAAGAACTGCAGCGAAGGCTGTGGCCGGCCGACACTTTTGTGGATTTTGATCACAGTCTGAACGCAGCTATTAAGAGATTGCGCGATGCGTTGGGGGATTCGGCGGATAATCCGCGGTTTGTGGAGACACTGGCGAGGCGCGGATACCGGTTTGTGGCTCCGGTGGCAGGAGCGGTTCCGGGCGGCGGAAAAGCAACGCTGATGGCTCGGCCCGGGCGCGGCGATTTCGCGCGCTGGGTTGCAGGCGCGCTGCTAGTCGTCGGGGTGTGCATGGCTGTGGGCTGGCTCGTCGTCCGTAGCACTCCCGCTACGCCCGGGTTACGGGAAAGGCGGCTCACCGCCAACTCGCCGGACTTGCCCGTGTATAACGCAGCCATTTCGCCAAACGGCAAATTCCTGGCATATTCCGATCCGCGGGGAGTTTTCGTTCGCGCGCTGGACACCGACGAATCGCATCCGTTATCGGTGCCGGATGGGTTTCGAGCGCACGGATTGTCCTGGCTTCCCGATGGAGCACACTTGCTTGTGGCAGCGGTGAATGGTCCGATGGAAAGGCCGAGTCTTTGGAATGTTTCGATCTGGGGCGGACCACCCAAGAAAATTGCCGAAGGATCAGAAAGCGGAAGCGTTTCTCCAGACGGAAAAACAATTGCGCTCCTTCGCAGCAGCCGGTTCAGCCGGACCGATTTGTACCTGACGAATGCCGAGGGAAATGAAGAACGGAAGGCAGCTGAAATCTCTGGATATGTGTTTGCGCCTCCTGCGTGGTCGCCGGACGGCCTTCGGCTAGCTTATCCCAAGGCAATCTCCTGGCCGGGATACAGTGACGAAAAAGTTGAACTGGAAAGCTACGAACTGGAGAGTGGCAGGACGGAGACAATCCTGTCTGACTACCGGCTGCAAGATGCCGTAGCTTGGACGCACGATGGAAGGCTTTTGTTTTCGCTTGCTGAGGAGCCACCTAATCAAGTGGAGTCCAACATTTGGGCTCTTCAAATCGATGCCCGCACGGGGAAACCGGTGGGAAAGCCGGTGCGCATCACCAGCGGACCCGATGCCAAGCCTTTGGAAAGCGTTTCTACGGACGGAAAGCGCATGGCCTTCATCCGCACGAACATTGCTCCGACAGTGTATACCACGGAAGTGCATCAGCGGACGAAGACGATTTCGCCGCTGCAACGACTGACAATGGATGAGTTACAGAACCGCCCGTACGATTGGACTCCGGACGGCAAAACAGTTTTATACGTTTCAAATCGTGACGGGGGTTCTCACATTTTCCGCCAAGATATCGACTCCGCCGCACCGGAGTTAGTGGTTGGCGCACCATATTCGGCAGTCATCCTGCGCTTGAATCCCGAAGGTACAGAGATTTTCTTCACGACTGAACTCTCCGAGGCAGAAAACAAAGGCAAGAGTGCGCGGGGCAAAACCGAAACGGTGGGGGCGGATCCAGAAACAGAAACCAGTCACCAATTCCGCTCGCGGATGGTACGTATGATGCGTGTACCGCTCTCGGGAGGAACACCTAAGGTACTTTTCGAAGAACCGGGAATCAATAATTTTCAGTGCGCCCGAGCGCCAGCGCGAGCGTGTCTCTTCAGCAGGTTCGTAAAAGGCGCGACGGTGTTTTTTAAGTTCGATCCATCGACTGGTGCGCGGAAGGAATGGATAAGCGTGTCCGGAGAGAGTCCAGAATGGGAAGGATACAACTGGTCGCTGTCCCCTGACGGCAAAATTGTCGCCTTAGCCAAGGGAAAGATGCACGTTTCCACAAACGCGGATGTTCGGCTGGTGCCCCTAGAAGGAGGAGCCGAGAAAATTCTGCGTGTCGCAGGTTGGGCAGGGCTTTCGACAATTGATTGGGCTGCAGATGGCAAGAGTCTGTGGGCCAGCGCAAGACTGCGGGGAGAAACCCGGACATTGCTGAGCATTGACCTGCAAGGCCACGCGAAGCCGGTACTGGAAGAGAAAACGCCGCACGTAGGCTGGGCGATCCCCTCGAGAGACGGAAAACGGCTGGCCATTTTGGAAGCCGCGGGCGATTCGAACGTCTGGCTGCTGGAAGGATTTTAAGCGCGGCGCGCGCGTCGTCAGGCGCGCTTGTTTGGCGGGAAAATCTCTGCCCGCGTAATTCCCTGGCTTTCGGTTACGTAGTAAAGACGGTTGGGCTTTAGGTCTTTCAGCGTATCGAGTTGTCCGCTGGGCCAGCGGATTTCGAGTACGTCAACTTTTTCGGCAGCGCCGATGCCGAAGTGCACGCGCAAATCGTTCTGAGAGAAATATCCCCCGCCGCTGCGCACTTCATCGATTTGCTGGTGCGGCTTTGCTTCGCCCGCAACCTGAGTGATACAGCGGACACGTGCGCCGATGCCACTGCGATTGGATTTTGTGCCGATGGTGCGAACTTTGATCCAATTATTTTTCAGCGAAGAATCGCAACGCAGAAGTTGTGGATAGTCGTTGACGCAGTTGACGACTACGTCGATGTCGCCATCGTTGTCGAAATCGCCGAAAGCTGCGCCGCGTGAAGAAGAAGGTGTGGAGATTCCGGGACCGGCGTTCAATGAAACGTCTGCAAAGCGGCCGTTGCGCAGATTCTTGTAGAGCAATTTGCGTTGCGGGTAGCCTGCTTCGGTGGTGAGCTGTTCAACTTCCGGATACACGTGGCCGTTGCAGATTAAGATGTCCGGCCAGCCATCGTTGTCAAAATCGAAGAAGCCGCAGCCCCAGCCGAGATATTGCGTGTGCTTGCCGAGACCGGCGTTGAACGTAGTGTCTTCAAACGTGGCACCGCCGAGATTGTGGTAAAGCGAAGGCGTGTCGCCGGCGAAATTGGTTTTGACGATGTCGAGATTGCCGTCGAGATCGTAGTCGGCGGCGGAGACGCCCATGCCAGCCTGCGGTTTGCCGTCGGCGCTGAGGGCGCAGCCCGCTTCCATGGCGATGTCGGAGAATTTTCCGTTTTTTAGATTTTGATACAGCGCGCTGGCGGTGGAATCGTTGGCGACATAGATATCCGGCCAGCCATCGTTGTCGAAATCGGCGGTGAGCACGCCGAGGCCGTAAGTGCCGTTGGCGGAAAAGATTCCCGCGGACTCGGAAACATCTTTGAACGTGCCATCGCCATTGTTGTGATAGAGAATATTTTTGCCGCCGATCAGGCCGGGCGGGCCGCACGCCACCAGCACACCTTTATATAGGCAAGGGCCGGACTCGGGGACCGGCGCGGTCGCCAGATCCATATCAATATAGTTGGCGACGAAGAGATCGAGTTTGCCGTCGCGATCGTAATCCACAAAGGCGCAACCGGAGTTCCAGCGCTTGCCGTTTCCGGCAATGCCCGCCTTCTCGCTGACGTCGGTGAACGTGCCGTTACCGTTGTTGTGGTAGAGAACGTTTCTGCCAAAGTAGCTGACGAAAAGATCGTCGAAGCCGTCGTTGTCGTAGTCGCCGACGCAGACGCCTTGTCCCCAGCCGGAGTGTATGAGGCCGGCGGACGCAGTGACGTCAGCGAAAGTGCCGTCACGATTATTTTTGAAAAGATGCGCGTGCGGTTCCTGACCTTTTGGAAAACCCTCCAGGCGCCAGCCGTTAACCAGAAAAATGTCCAGCCAGCCGTCGTGATCGTAATCGTAGAAAGCGACTCCGCAGCCGGTGGTCTCAAGCAAGAACTTATTTTTGTGTTCGCCGCCGAAGATTGTTTTGGCGTTGAGCCCGGATTCTTTGGCGATGTTCAGGAAGTTGACGCCGAGTGAGGGCGTGGGCGCGGGATTGGTTGGCTTTTGCGATGTGGCTGATGATTGCGTTCGTCCGGCGAAAAGCGGACGCACTCCTGCGAGAACGTTTTCCAGCGACAGGACGAGCGTGGAGCGGCCGAGAGATTTAAGGAAGCTGCGGCGCGGAAAAAACAATCGAGCGATACCTTTCCGAAGCGGGCCCGAAGCGGAGTGGCTATTGTCAGGCAATGTCGCGTGCTACACTCTGGCCGTTTCGTTTATAGACAGTGCAGCGAGGCTTTGCAAGCGAGGCACGCTGTTCAAAAGTTTCTCATGCAAATCAAAATGCGACCACTCATTCGCCGCTCTCGTTCGATCATTCTTCGTCTCCTGGTGTTGGCTTTAATTCTGCTTCCATTCGGTTTGGGTTCGGCGGCTACCTTCGCTGGACAGAATGCTCCGCAGGGCAGCGTCGCGCCCAAAAAACTGGAAATATCGCGTACGGCGCGGCCGTGGGAATTTCTTGCGGCAGTCGGCAAGCGCGCGGGCTTGCTGGGAAATGAATCAGGAAAAGTGGAGGCGTGGATTTATCCGCTGAAGATTTTGCGTGACTTGCGGCTGACCGTGCTTACCGAAGGCCGCGAAATTCCCGCCGAGACGCTGGTTCGAACCGTGATTGCGCGTCCGGAATCGACGACCCTGCTGTATGCGGGAGACACATTTTCGATTCGCGAGACTTTTCTTGTGCCGGTCGATCAGCCGGGTGCTGTGATTGAGATTCAGGTTGAGACCGAACAGCCGCTGGAAATAAGGGCGAGCTTCGTGCGTGATTTTCAACTGGAATGGCCAGCTTCGATGGGTGGGACCTACCTCAACTGGAATGCGGAACTTCGCGGATTTGTTTTTGGCGAGGATCACCAGCGATTTTCCGCATTGATGGGATCGCCAACTGCTACGGATCCAGAGGTTGAGTACGAAACCAATTATGGCGGCACGCATACCAGTTCGATGAAGCTGGGAATGACCGCGGCGAAAAGCCGCGACACGAAAATCATCGTGATATCCGGCTCAGTGAATGGCCGGGCCGAGGCGGAAAACAATTATCGTTTGCTTACCTCGGATTACCAACGGCTTTGGAAAGAATCTGCGGAGTTTTACCAGCAGTATTTGCGGCGTACCACCGGCGTAGAACTCCCTGACTTGGAGTTGCAGAGAGCTTACGATTGGTCGCGCGTGAGCTTGATTCAGGGTCTGGTCTCAAATCCGACCATGGGAGATGGATTGATTGCCGGCTACCGGGCTTCCGGCGAAAGCTACCGGCCCGGGTTCGCGTGGTTTTTTGGCAGAGATTCACTGTGGTCTGGCCTGGCACTGAACAGCGAAGGCGATTTTGCCACCACAAAGACGGCGCTTGAATTCATTGCAAAGTTTCAGCGCGAAGATGGAAAAATCCCACATGAAATTGCGCAAGGCGCGAGTTTTGTGGACTGGTTCAAGGGCTATCCGTATGCCTATGCATCGGCGGATGCAACGCCACTCTATATCACCGCGGTGGATGATTACGTTACCAGCAGCGGCGATATCGCATTCGCGAAATCGAACTGGGACCACATCGCCAAGGCTTACGAATTTCTGCGCTCGACTTACAACGTGAGCGGATTCCCGAAGAATTTTGGCGTTGGGCACGGCTGGATTGAAGGCGGGCCAATGCTGCCGATCGAGAGCGAGTTTTATCACAGCGGTCTGGCGGTTGCGGCGATTCGGGGCCTGGCTCATCTTTCGCAGCTCGCCGGAAAGGAAACCGACGCGAAATCGCTGATGCAGGAGTCCGCGAAAGAACAAAAACACCTGAACGAAGCATTCTGGTCGCCCGAGAAAAAGTTTTTCGCGTTTGCTTTGGATCGCGACAACAAAAGGGTAGACGAGCCGACAGTTTTAACCACCGTTCCGATGTGGTTTGGCTTGACGGATGAAGCAAAATCGCAGCAGACAATTGCGGAGCTTGCGAAGCCGGAGCACGAAACCGACTGGGGCATGCGCATCATTTCCGATCGCGCGCCGAAATATAGCGGCGGCGGATATCACTACGGATCAGTGTGGCCGCTCTTTACCGGATGGGCTTCCGTCGCGGAATACCGGTATCACCGGCCGCAGCCCGCTTACAACAATCTGCGAGCGAACGCGCTGCTGGCGCTCGATGGATCGCCGGGGCACGTGACGGAGGTGTTGTCCGGCGATTACTACCAACCGCTTTCGACCAGTTCGCCGCACCAGATCTGGTCCGCCGCGATGGTGATCAGCCCGATGTTGCGCGGAATGTTTGGACTGCAATTTGACGCGCAAACTCACACACTTACGTTTGCGCCGCATATCCCCGCCGACTGGAACGAATTTGCACTTCGACACGTCGCCGCAGGAAATGATTCAGTGGACTTGCGCCTCTCGCGTACGACGGGCTCACTCACAATCACCGCTGAGCGCGATGGCGGCGCGGACCTGAAAATGGATTTTCGTCCGGCTTTGAGCCCGAGAGCGCAAGTTCTTGGCGTCACTCTCAACGGCCAGCGTGTGGTGTTCCGTCTCGAGCCGCATGATGGCGATCAGCATGTAATCGTCGAGACAAGTCTGGCCTCCGGTGCAAATACGCTGAAAATACTTTTGCGAAACGATTTCGCGGTCACTAATACTGCGCGTCTCCCCGTCCTGGGCAGCACAAGCCAGGGTTTACGAATCGTTACTGAAACCTGGAGTGCTACGCGCGATGCTCTAACGCTGCAGACGGAAGGACTCGCGGGTCACACGTACACGCTGGCGGTCTGGGGCAGGGAACAAATTAAGTCGATCGATGGCGCGAAGGTGATGCCCGATGGTTCGATCGAAGAAATGTTCCCGGGGGCAGATCAGTACACTGAGTTACAGCATAAGACGGTTACTATTCATTTCATGAACAGAACCAAGCAGCTAACAAATCCAAACCATTAGGAAAATGCTCATGACCAAGCTAGGAGGCTTTATGTCGGCCTGTGTGAAAAAGCTCGCAATACTGGTGTTGAGCGCAATCTTTTTTGCGGCAGGAACGCGCGGACAAAAACCTGAATTGGACGCCGAGGGCCACCCATGGTGGCAGCATGCCGTGTTTTATGAAATTTATCCGCGCAGCTTTGCCGACAGCAATAACGACGGCATTGGTGATCTGAATGGAATTAGGTCCAAGCTGGACTACCTGAAAAATCTCGGTGTGGATGCCATGTGGATTACGCCATGCTTCCCTTCTCCGCAAGTGGATTTTGGCTACGACGTCTCGGACTACGAGGCCATCGACCCCATGTACGGCACGATGGCGGATTTCGCCAAGCTTTCCGCCGAATCGAAGAAACGCAACATTCGTGTGATTCTGGATTTTGTGGTGAATCACACTTCCGACCAACACAAATGGTTTCTGGATTCGAAATCTTCGCGAACTTCCGCGCATCGCGACTGGTACATCTGGCGTGACGGAAAGGCCGGAGACCAGCCACCGAACAATTGGCTTTCCACGTTCGGACTATCGGCCTGGAAATACGATCCGATCACGAAACAGTATTACTACCATTATTTTTACCCGGAGCAGCCCGATCTGAACTGGAGAAATCCCGTCGTGGAAAAAGCCATGTTCGACACCACGCGGTTTTGGTACCAACGCGGCGTTTCGGGTTTTCGATTGGACGCTGTGGATACGTTGTATGAAGATCCGGCGCTGAAAGACAATCCTCCAGCGCCGGGGATCGACAAATTTGGCCGCCCAAATACGGAGGAAAAATACAACAAGAAGTTGCCGGAAATTCACGGTGCACTACAGCGCCTCCGCAAAGTCGCTGACGAATACAATGCGGTGCTGATCGGTGAAACGTGGACTTCAGACGTATCGCAGCTTAAGGAATATTACGGGAATCACAACGACGAACTGCAGCTGCCAATGGATTTGTTGCTGAACGGATTGCCGTTTTCCGCGCAAGCTTATCGCAACCATGTGGCGGCGATGGATTCCGCGGGCGGCTGGCCAGTGTACGTCATCACCAATCACGACATCACGCGGTCTTACACGCGCTACGCGGACGGAAAGCACAACGACGAAATTGCGAAGTTGATGGCGGCGTTTTACCTGACGCTGCGCGGCACGGCAATCATGTACTACGGCGAGGAATTGGGAATGGAGAACAATGATCCCAAGACGCGCGATGAGGTTCAGGATCCGGTTGGAAAGCTGAGCTGGCCGAAGGATAAAGGTCGCGACGGGGAACGCACACCGATGCAGTGGACTGACGGCAAGAATGCGGGGTTCACGGAGGGCAAACCGTGGCTGCCGGTTCCAGCCAGCGCCAAGACGCATAACGTCGCGATCGAAGAAAAGGATCCGAATTCGATTTTCGCGGTTTACAAAAAAGTTCTGTCGCTCCGGCATACCGAGCCTGCATTGGTCGAAGGGGATTATGTTTCCGTGAACAAGGACGACCCGAATGTCTATTCGTACTTGCGGCGGTACAAGAACGAAGCGTTCTTGGTGGTGTTGAATTTCTCTAACGCAAAACAGACGGCGAAATTCGATCTCGCGCAGCAGGGTTTTGCCGAGGGGAAAACAAAGCCTGCGCTGGCCAGTGGCGCGTCGGCGGCGGATGGAAAGACAGTGTCGCTTGAGCCGTTTGGTTTTTATATCGAAAAGCTGACGAAATAGGCGGCTGAGTACGATTTTTTACTGGACGAAGACTACGCGATACCGAGTTTTTTCTGCATATCCTCAAGCGTGATGCCTTTGGTCTCCGGATACCAGAGCAGCACCACAAAGAACTGTATCGCCATCATCACCGAGAAAAAGACAAACGGATATCCGCCCGACTTTGCCGCAACCGTTGGAAAACCCAGGGAAATAATTCCCGCCATCACCCAGTGCGTAAAGCTGCCCAGGCTTTGCCCCGACGCTCTCACCCGATTCGGGAAAACTTCTCCGATATACACCCAGATCACCGCGCCTTGCGAAAATGCAAAGAACGCGATGTAGCAGACCAGCAGCGCCACCAGAATATTTTCGTGGCTGTGCGACAGGAAAACGTACGCGACTCCCGCCAGGCACAATGCGGTGCCCACCGCGCCCGTCAGCAATAGCTTTTTCCTGCCAATGCGGTCGATCAGGGTCATGGCGATCATGGTAAAGATCAAATTGGTAGCGCCAATCGCAACGGCCTGGAGATCAGACGAAACCTTGTTGAACCCGGCCTGCGCAAAAATCTGGTTCAAGTAATACAAAATCGCGTTGATTCCGGAAAGTTGATTGAACATCGCGATGGAAACCGCCAGAAAAATAGGAAAGCCATACTTGCCATTGAAGAGCGAGTCGCCCGCATGATGCTCAGCATCAATGGACGCTACAATGTCCTGCAACTCCTGCTCGTAATTTTCCTCGCCGGTGATGCGCAGCACTTCGCGGGCTTCGTCAATGTGGCCTTTTTTCGCCAGCCAGCGCGGGCTGCGCGGAATACCGAACAGCATTATCAGGAAAAAGGCCGCAGGGAGTGCTGCTATTCCAAGCTTCCAACGCCATTCCGCGGCGCCGAGATTCAAAGTGCCAATCACGTAGTTGGAAAGATAGGCAAGCAAAATTCCGAAGACCACGTTGAACTGAAACAGCCCGACCAGCCGGCCGCGATATTTTGCCGGCGCAATTTCCGCGATGTACATCGGACCTAAAACCGACGACCCGCCAATAGCCAGGCCGCTGATTACCCGGAAAACGACTAGCGCGCTCCAACTCCACGCAAAACCGCAGCCAATCGCCGAAATGAAATAGAGAACCGCCAGAATGCGCAGACTGTCGCGGCGTCCGTAGGCGTCGCCGGGAATGCCCGCGAGCATCGAGCCGATGATGGTGCCGGCCAAAGCGCTTGAAACAGTCAAGCCCAATGCAAACGGAGTCAAGTGAAACAGGTCAGTGAGGGCTTGCGTCGTTCCGGAGATTACGACGGTATCAAATCCAAAAAGCAATCCGCCCAGGGCAGCGACTACCGTGCTGCGAAGCAGGACTGAATTCAATTGCATGGCTGGCACTCTTTCCGCAAAAACAAAAACTCCGCAAACTCGCACCGCGTTGTACAACAGCGAACTGACAAAATAGACATCCACGCAAGCTCTGCCAGCGCTGCATTGTATGGGATTCGCGAGTACCTCGGGAGAATTATTTTCGGGGGACCCTTTTACCCGCACCTGTGGCGGCAATGGAAACGTTGAGCCTGGTGGGGTATCGTTCTGGAGTAGCGCGGCCGATTATCTTTTGCTATTTGCGGAGACTGGGTCAAAACACCAGCGATTCAGGGGAACGATGCGCACGCAAGTCGGAATTGTCGGAGCGGGTCCTGCAGGGCTTTTCTTATCGCTGTTGCTGCAGCGCGCTGGGATTGAATCCGTCGTCCTGGAAATGCATGCCCGCCAACACGTCGAAGAAAGAGTCCGCGCCGGCGTGCTTGAACAAGGCACCGTTGACCTGATGCATGAACTCGGCGTGGGTGAACGGCTGAAGCGGCAAGGCTTGCAGCATGGCGGAATCGAGCTGCGATTTGACGGACGAGGACACCACATCGATTTTCGCGAACTGACCGGCGGCAAGTGCGTCACCATCTACGCGCAACATGAAGTAATCAAAGATTTGATCGCGGCCCGACTGGCTGGGAACCGCCCGATTATTTTTGAAGCCGAGGAAGTCGGTGTACATCATTTGGAGAGCGCATCGCCCACGATTCATTTCCGCGCAAACAGCGTCGCTGAACAGTTGCAATGCGATTTCATTGCCGGTTGCGACGGCTTCCACGGCGTCTGCCGCACCTCAATCCCGGACGGCGCGCTACAAATTTACGATCGAGATTATCCGTTCGGATGGCTGGGAATTCTGGCCCAGGCGCCGCCGTCATCGCATGAGTTGATTTACGCCCATCACCATCGCGGATTCGCTTTGCTAAGCATGCGCTCGCCGGAAATCAGCCGTCTTTATCTGCAATGCGAGCCAGATGAGGACATCGCGTTGTGGCCCGACGAACGAATCTGGCAGGAATTGCATAAGCGGCTGGCGACAAAGGATGGATGGAAGTTGACGGAAGGCCCGATCATGCAAAAAGGCGTGACCGGGATGCGCAGCTTTGTCACCGAGCCGATGCAGTTTGGCAAAATGTTTTTGGCGGGCGATGCGGCTCACATCGTTCCCCCAACCGGAGCAAAAGGATTGAACCTCGCCGTCGCCGACGTGCGCGTGCTGGCGCGGCTGCTGGATGAATTCTACAAAACCGGAAGGATGGAAGCGCTCAATCGATATTCGGAGATCTGCCTACGCCGCGTCTGGAAAGTACAACGATTCTCGTGGTGGATGACTTCCATGCTGCACCGCTTTGCGAATGACAATCCATTCGACGAACGCCGGCAAATCGCCGAACTCGATTACGTCACCAGTTCCCGCGCCGCATCGCAAACCCTGGCGGAAAACTACGTCGGCCTACCAATGGATTAATCGTCCTTCACAAAAAATATCTGTAAGGCCCAACAAGTTCTGACTACTCCTCCGTTCCGCGAAAAGTCGCGTGCAATTTTATTCCGGAACAGGCTGCCGATTCTTTGGCATAATCGCCACTCTGCAATTTCGGCGCCTGTGAATCTTTACCGGTGTATCAAGGAGACGTTCTCTATGGCGGAGCCTGAAGTAAATCTCAAGAAGACCTACGACGCGGTCATCATCGGTTCCGGCGCGGCGGGCGGGATGGCTGCGCACGTCCTCACGCGCCATGGATTGCAGGTACTGCTGCTCGAAGCCGGAAAAAAACTTCCGATCGAACAAGAGTTACGGTCGATGGAATGGCCCTATGACAACGACCATCGCGGATTTCTTCCGCCCGATTCGCATTCGCTGACTTTCAACGAATACACCATCCGCAACCCTCCCTATGGGGCTGGCTTCGAAAAGGCCAAGCATCTGCACAGTTATATCGGCAGCAGCGACTACGTCAAAAATATTGTTGTGGACGAACGCGAGAATCCCTTCACCGGAACTAATTACGCCTGGGTTCGCGCTCGCTGCCTGGGCGGCAAGACAAATATATGGGGACGCTTGGCGCTGCGCCTATCCGATTACGACTTTAAAGCCAAGGACCGAGACGGCTTTGGCGAAAACTGGCCGATCAGCTACAGCGACATCGCGCCGTATTACGACAAGGTTGATCTATATCTGGGCATTACCGGCGTGAAGGAGAACTTGCCGTACTTGCCAGACAGCATTTTTCAGCGCCCGACAAAATTAAACTGCGCCGAGCTGACATTGAAGCAGGGCATTCAAAAGATGGACCGGGTGCTCACGCAATATCGCGCTGGTGTCACCAGCGAGGGACTGAAGCACAACAAATATCGCAGCCGCTGCTACGGGCGCGGCGCATGCGAACGCAAAGGCGGTTGCGACATTCACGCCGCGTTCGATTCTCCGACCGGCCTGATTTATCCCGCGATGGACACCGGCAATCTGACTTTACGCACTAATGCGACGGTGCGGGAAATTACCATTGATCAGCAAACCGGAAAAGCCAGCGGCGCGCATTTCATCGATTCGCAAACGATGGCCGATTATCACGTGCGCGGGAAAGTAGTGATCGTTGCCGCGTCTACGCTTGAGTCTGCGCGGCTTTTGTTACTCTCGAAGTCGCGACTGCATCCGAACGGCCTGGCAAACTCCAGCGGGCACGTCGGCCACAATTTCTGCGAGCACATCATGGGGCCAGGAATAGCCGGTCGCGCGAAAGATCTTGTCGGCAAGGCCCCGACACTTGATGACGGAAGACCTGGAGGCTTTTATCTAACCAGATTTCGCAACCTGGCCGAAAAACATCCCAAATTCATTCGCGGCTACGGATTTGAAGGCGGTAGCGGCAGCACCATGTTTCCCCGTGGAACTGACACGCACGGTTTTGGAGCGGACTTTAAGCAAGAGGTTCGCAAGAATCAGGGCGCATTCATAGGGATGGGCGGGTTTGGCGAAGTGTTGGCACGTTACGAAAACTTTGTTGAACTCGATCCGGCGGTCAAAGACAAGTGGGGCATTCCGTCGCTGCGTTTTCACTATAAGTTTGGAGATAACGAGCACCGCATGGCCGAGGACATGAAGGAAACGGCGCAGGAAATGTTCGAAGCCGCAGGATTCGAGATTGTGCATGTCAACAGCCGCGTGCTAACCGAAGGGTGGTCCATCCACGAACTCGGCACAGCGCGCATGGGCAACGACCCGAAAACCTCGGTGCTGAATCAATTCGAACAGTCCCACGACGTCAAGAACTTGTTCGTGGTGGATGGAAGCGCATTCGTGAATGCCAGTTGCCAAAATCCCACCTGGACCATCATGGCTTTATGCTGGCGTTCCTGCGATTACCTGGCGGACGAACTCCGGAAAGGAAATCTCTAACGAGAAGATCATGTCCACGAACAATCCCATTGATCTGAGGCAAGACCGTAGGCAGTGGCTAAAGACTTCCGCTAGCATTCTCGGCGGCTCGTTGTTGCCTGTTCCCACAGTGTCCGAGGAAACGCTGCAAACCGAAGCTAAGGCGGCCTCCGCAGCTACTTCTCAGGTCGCCGAAACCAAATCTTCAGTCCATTTCTTCACTCCGGCGCAGCATGCCCTGGTTGAAGAGTTGTCCGAGACGATCATTCCGGCTGACGACCACTCCGGCGGCGCCAAGGCCGCTAGAGTTGCCGACTACATTGATCAGGTGTTGCGCGAAGGTTTCGACGAAAATCAGAAGGCGTTGTGGCGAGACGGACTGCACTTGATGGATGTGATGAGTCTGCACTATCACGGAAAAAGTTTCGTCAATGCCGCTGCAGAAGACAGGATTTCGCTGCTCACTGTTCTCTCCAACCACCTGGAGATGACCGATCTTCCGGAAGTGCGCTTCTTTATTGAGTTGAAACGTATGACAGTCATAGGCTACTACACATCAAAAATCGGCATTCACGACGAATTGCGGTACAGAGGAAACCGCGTCTTGCAGGACTACGTCGGCTGCGACGATCCAAGTCCCGCCACATCGTAGTTTCGCAGCGAATATTTTAGAAAACGGGACGAGTCTGGATCACGCCCCTGAGGAAGAATCACAAATAGGATGTTTTGGTGGGCCCGCCAGGATTTGCACCTGGAACCACCGGATTATGAGTTCTGAAAATGGCGATGACGATGGACAGTGATGTCTTGCTATGGTGTTGATTTCTCGCGCCATTACAGGCGATTTCCTTCTGCCGTCTCCACGACCACCTGCTACCGGTTTTGAACTAGGGTGAGCACAAAACTGGGCACAGCAGGCTAGGAGGTCGCGAGTCTGGCAGGTCAAGCAGGTCACAGGCTCGCGACTAGCTCAACGAAAATTCGGCAGAAAGACACAGTTACTTCCGGTGCCAGCGAAAGATCGCGAACTTACCGGAATTGGGGACCGAGGAGAGGTCCAACCGCTCTGCGCGCGGATCGGGAATTCCGTGGTCCAGCCAGTCATCGTAATACGGAGTGAATTTCAGGTCGCGACGAAGCACGACGTAGTCGATCTGGGCGGAATCCAGGAACCGAACCGCAGTCTGGGCGTCGCAGTAGGGAAAGTAAACGTGTTCGGCGCCGGCATGGTAGGAAAGGATCAGAGGAATATCCAAGATGTGAATGGGATAGTTCTGCTGGTTGCGGAGCAACAGACCGATATCCTTTTCGACACGATTGGAAGCAGCGCTGTCGGTAAACGTATCGAGGGCGCGAACGCCCTTAATAGGGAAGATGATTGTAGCGAGCGCGAACGCTCCGGGAATGACCCAGGACAGGCGCGGGACAATCGGCCGGCCCGGCCACAAAGGCGCGAGAGTGGCGAGCGTCCAACGCCGCATTTCGATCAGACCGTTGGAAGCCCAAATCAAAAAGAAAGCGACCAGAACAAAGTAGAACCTGGCTTCGTTCCAGAAGAAAGTGAACGTGGCCAGAATCGGGGTGGCCGTTACGAAGAGGAAAAATAATCTACCGGCGAGCTGCGGGCGACGCCAGGGACGGCGCATGGCGCCCAGGAGCGCAAGAGCCGGAAGGAACGGAGCGCCGAACCAGTCGGAAGAAAGGCGATGGAAGAAAGTCGGCCCGTTATGGCGCACACCGATAGCGATAATGCGAGCCAGTTTTCGCGGATCGATGCGAACCTCGCGGATCACCTCGGCAGCCGGCCGCATAAAGACCCCGGTTCGCGTCAGATCGGGCTGGACCTCATAGCTGGCCCGATTCAGCACGTCCTCGTAATTCCGAGCGACTGAGAAATTCGCCGGCGGGAGCGTGCGCACGCCCAACGCATAGAAGATGGAACTTTTCCCTTCGAATAAAAGCTTACCCGTGGATCGATAAAGCACGATGACTTGCGGCAGCGCCAGAACCAGATATCCACAAATCGCAGCAGCAGCCCGTTTATATCTGAGCGCCGGTTTATCCGCCGGCATGGCGAACGCAAACAGAGCTGCTATCAGCAGCGGAGCGGTTGATTCCGCCCGGAGGAGATAGGCTAGGCCGAAAACGGCTCCGACCAGCAACCAGCTGCGCAACGAACCGTGCTTTAAAGCGCGAAGAACCAGGTAGAACGCAAAGAAAAGGACGGTGGCGTAATTTCCCTCCGAATAGGCGGTAAAGGACAAGTTCACCAGTAGCGGAAATGTTGCGGTCAGAAGCGCCGCGGTAATCCCCGCGCAGCGGCCAAAAAGACGGGTGCCAACTCCGAGCGCCACCAGAGGAAGCAGGGTTCCCGTAAACAGCGAGATCAGTCGCGCAGCTCTCTCGCAGTCGTTGGTCAAGAATGAGACTCCGGAGATGAGGACAGGATAGAGCGGGTTAAAAAGGAGCTCCTTGCCAGGCGAGGCGATTCCGACGAGGCCGACGCCGTTGCGCAGATTTTCTGCCATTCTCGCGTACTCGGCGCCTTCGTTTTCGATGGGGCCAATCCCCCAATGGCGCACGGCCGCGACACGGATTGCCAGACTCAGAACCAGCAAGGGTATGACAATCACAGCCCAAGAAAGGCCCGATCGCGTGGTCTGTGGGCTTTCTGTTATCATTCCGGCTTACCGGCCGCACATTATATAACATTGCAAATTCCTAACGAGCCGACTCTTCTCGCCGCGCCAGAGGCTCCGTCACGATATCTAAATAGGACGACGGCGATCCTTTCTTCGCTAATTTCTAGAGGGTTCGCCAGACGGATCGTCGACTCTGTACCCCAGCGAAATCTATAAGCCTTGCACGCGGCAATATCGGGGCATCAGAGAACTCTCCTAACCTTTCCACGATCGGACAGTTCTTGTCACCTGCTGCGGAAGAATCTGCATCTTCAAAAAGAAAATCAATCTCAGCACCTCTCTCGCAGGTCAGGCTGTGGGTATCAAAGAGGTCGACGACGGTATCTGGCTGGTTAGTTTTATGGACTATGATCTCGGTTATATCGATTTGGGGGAGAAGACTCTGCAACCCTTAGACAACCCTTTTGGCCCTAAGGTGTAAACTATCTCTCCGGAACGTTCTGTAAAGGATCTCACCGGACCGTAGAAAAGAATTCTGGTGGGCCCGCCAGGATTTGAACCTGGGACCAACGGTTGCTTCTAGATTTGGTATGTAGCTGATTCGTCTACCTTCTTGCTGCGTCAAAGATCACGATAATGCATGGTATTTTGGGGGTTATTGTTCTCAAGTTTTTTCGACTGCACCCCTTCAGTGAGACAGTTTTCGATGGGCACACTTGCCCGCATGACCTGCCCCGCATTTTGAGACAGCCGCGAAGCTGAATCCGAGAAGCTATGGACGGTCCTCGGGCCGATTTTTCCGGCCTTCTGCGGCCTAAAGTAACTCACTTGAACCTCTCAACACAAACGGCCTCTGGGGTGAGGTCCTTTGCCCTTTCCGCTGCGGAAAGGGCAAAGGAAAGTTGCATGGCCACGCTGGCGGATTTCTGCCGTACCTGTGCACTCGGCTCGCCGCGAAGGCCTGAACGGCGCTGATATCCATCGGTTGCGCGGGCACAACCACGAATTCGTCCCCGCCGAATCGGGCGATCACCGTGCCGGCGTCGACGTTCTCGCGGAGCCGCTCGGCCACAACTTTGATGAAAGTGTCACCGGCGTTGTGGCCGAGGTAGTCATTGATTGCTTTGAGCCGGTCGAGGTCCAAGAACAGCAGCGCCACCGGGCCGGGCTGGTCGGCGGCCAGCCGCTTGTCGAGATAGTCGATTAGCGCGCGGCGGTTGATCAGACCGGTGAGGTCGTCGTGTTCGGCGAGGTAGTGCAATCGTTCTTCGGCGACAACGCGGGCTTGCAGCTGAGCGAACAGCGCCGCGATCGCCTGCAGCGCGTTCAGTTCCGGCTCGGTCCATGCGCGGTCACCGTATTTGATGAAACCCAGCACGCCCGTGGTGAGATCGCCGGACAGCAGGGGCACACAGGCCATCGAAACCTCCGGCACCGTGGTGCCTTCCTCGATGGTCTTTTGATAGTCCTCGG
>Ga0209488_10000312_pt1 | contig 39205 bp, 20 predicted proteins | sample Rivendell_Oct201_8_FD_188349 | JGI IMG/M metagenome (GOLD analysis project Ga0209488, IMG submission 188349) | Vadose zone soil microbial communities from the Eel River Critical Zone Observatory, Northern California, USA -... | ecosystem: Environmental > Terrestrial > Soil > Vadose zone >...
GCAGAGTTTGCTCGGTCTTTGCGACCGCATCGTGGTTGGTTGCCAGATCGGTCGCGTCGTGGAGCAAGAGATAATTCCGTTCCGCACGGCGCGCTTCCAGCATTTCGATGGACGCTTGTTGCGCAAGGGCCGAAGCTGGTGCATCCACATTCACAATGCGATCCACAATCCATCCCATGCGGAACAGGTAATACACAGCCAGAAAAATGACCGGCGCGAGGATGAGCCTGACGAGAGCGAGACTGTAGGCTGTTCTCCGCTGCAGTGAATTTCCCGGCGCAAGAATTTTGAAAGACTTTCGAATTACGCTCATGTACTTGCCCCCGGGCTGGGGTAAACAAGTGCGCTGGCTTACAGAATACGTCAACTCGTTACAGGGTAACGCATTCCCAAGCCTGTCCCACTTTGCGAGGCACGGGAAGATGCTGTAGGCCATCGCTTCCGCACGCAAAACCTACCGGAAAATGGGTACGGTCTGCCGCTCAAGTTGGTTACGGGTAGAGCCTTGCTGCTAAAACGCCAAGCACGCCTTTTCTGACGCATTTTCTGAATTGCTGAACTGAATGCCACTCCGCAGAATCACGAAACATTCATTATGAACCGGGCCTCGCAGCCACGGCACCCGTGCCGGTTTTCGAGCATCAGTGAACCGCCGTGGGCTTCCGCGATCTGTCGACACAGGACCAGACCGATTCCCGAGCCTCCTGGCTTGGTGGTGAAAAATGGGACGAACAGATTGGTGGTGTTCGAAAGTCCTGGGCCGTCGTCAATGATCGAAAGCTGAACTCGCGACCGCTCGAGCGACCACTTGACCAGAACTTCCCCGCCGATTTCGAGCACAGCTTCGGCGGCATTGCGGATTAAATTGATCAATAGTTGTTCGAGTTGATCCCGGTCAGCAGAGATCGTCACTGGCGGGCCTTCGACCACTTGCACTCGCACGCGGGTCTCAAGTTCAGCGACGCGGCGAACCAGTTCCCGGAGGTCGACTGGCGCCAATGTTGGCTGCGGCAACCTTGCCAGCCGCGCATAGGCAGCCATGAAACGGCCGAGAGCTTCGGTGCGCGACCGAATGATCGCGAGTCCCTGACGAAGATCGTCCAGGACAATGTCGATTTTCGACGCAGGTGGCGTATCGATTTGCGCGCGCTGCAGATTGCTCTCCATGCTTTGCGCGACGGACTGAATGGGCGCGAGTGAATTATTGAGTTCATGGCCGAGGACGCGGATCAGCCGCTGCCAGGCTTGGCGTTCTTCTTCCCGCAACGTGCGGCTCAGATCACTCAGCACGATCAGGTCGTGCGGAAGGCCGTCCTGACGAAAAGAGCCGCGGCGCAATCCCCAACGGCCAACCCCACCCGGAAAACCCAGTTCCACGGTGCGGGCCGATTCTCCTTCGATGCAGCCCGCGAGGCCGAGTTCGGCTGCGGTAAAGCCGAGAAGCCTTTCGGAAGGACGAGCCAAGAGGCGTTCTCCGGCGCGATTAACCAGTTTCAGCGTGTGCGAGTTGTCAAAGGTAAAGATGGCAACGTCAATTTCTTCGATAACGGTGCGCAGAAGCGCCGCAGCTTCCAGAGCGCCCAAGCGCTGTTCGCGCAGGGTTTGGCTCAGTGCGTTCACTTCGATCATGACTTCGCCGAGGGCGTCGTCGCTGCGCGCACCGCGAGCGCGGATGGAAAAATCTTCTTCGCGCATGGCGGCAAGCAGATTGGAAAGAGTTTGCAGGGAAAAAACGACGCGATGGCGCAGCGAAATTGCAAACCCGAGCCAAAAAATAATGATGAGGACGGTGAGCGTCCAGGCAGTTTGCGAAGAATAATCGCCGAACCAAAGCAAAAGGATGGCGATCAGGGACCCGGGCAAGCCCGCCGCCAGCGCCAATAGCTGGATGCGATGCTCGTAGGTAAGAGCCCTCATCCGAGTCCGTGCTTTTGCAGGCGTCGGTACATGGCGCTTCTGCTCAAACCGAGAGCCTTCGCCGCGTGGCTGACGTTGCCTCCATGGCGACCCAACGTGCGCTGGATCAGATGGCGTTCGACTTCTTCAAGACTCATGTCTTCGAGCCGCGCAGTGCCACTGGATGGATTTGATCGCAGGCCGAGATCAGAACTACGAACGAACTGGCCGGTGGAAAGCAGAACGCCGCGCTCGATGGCATGGTCCAGTTCGCGCACATTGCCGGGCCACGGATGTTCTTGAAGCGCCTCCAGCGCCGCGGCCTCGAATCCAGCGAGACTCTTACGATAACGCTGGGCGTAGCCGCGGAGAAAGTGAACGGCAAGCGGCTGCACGTCGTCGCGACGTTCACGCAGAGGAGGAAGATGAATCTCAATTGTGTTGAGGCGAAAAAGTAAATCCTGACGAAAGCGTCCTGCCTCCGCTTCGGCGTTTACGTCGGCATTTGTGGCAGCGATCACACGCGCACTAACGCGCCGGGTGTGCGAGGATCCAACGCGTTCTAATTCGCCCGTTTCCAGGACGCGCAGGAGCTTGGCCTGCAGGTTGAGCGGAACATTCGCGATCTCATCGAGAAAAAGCGTGCTGCCATCAGCAAGCTCGAAGCGGCCGATGCGGTCAGAGCGGGCGTCAGTGAAGGCGCCTTTTACATGGCCAAAGAGCTCGCTTTCGAAGATGCCTTCGGAAAGTCCTCCTGCGTTGACCGTGACCATGGCTTTGCCGGCGCGGGACGATAACGCATGCAGGGTTTGCGCGACGACTTCTTTACCAGTGCCGTGCTCTCCAGTGATGAGAACATTGGCGTCGGAAGGTCCGATGCGCGCAATCAGCTCAAGGACCGGCTGCATGGTTGCGGATTCGGCGATCAGAGTGGGGCGAGATTCGGCGCGAAGCAGGCGATTCTCCGCTTCGAGACGAGAAGCATGACGCAGAGCTTGCCGAAGATCGATTTGAGTACGCAGAATGCTTAGGAGCCGTGTGTTTTCCCAGGGCTTCTGCAGAAAGTCGCGTGCGCCACGACGCATTGCTTCAACAGCGACTTCTATGCTGCTCCAGGCAGTCATCACGACGACGGGAAGACTATTGTCGACAATCAGGATTCGGCTGAGGAGATCCAGTCCTTCTTGCCCAGAGGTAGTATCTCGAGTGTAGTTCAGGTCCATCAATACAGCATCGAATTCGCGGTTCTCGATTGCAGCAAGAGCTTCGGCGGGCGAAGCGGCGGGCTGCGTTTCATAGCCTTCGTTCTTTAGCAGAAGGCGCAATGCATCGCGAATGTCTGGCTGGTCATCCGCCAGCAGAACCCGATAGCGACGCGTATTGTCAGTTTTCATGAGAATAGGAGAGTCGCGTCATTTTACTGCGAATTACGAAACCGACGCAGCGGTTTGCATTCATAAACGGCAGCGATGCTTTTGGCCCGACCGGACAGAATCATTCGTGCCGTAAGGCAACCATGGGGTCGAGGCGAGACGCGCGGTAGACTGGCACCAAACCGGCAAAGAGTCCCACCAGGAGCAACAGCGCGCTGGCTGCAACGAAGGTGAACGGATCATGGGGCTTTAGACCGAAGAGCAGCGAGCCGGCGCCGCGACCGACGGCCAGAGCGAGAAGCACTCCAATCGCGACACCGCACAGCAGCAACAGCAAGGTTTGCTGCAAGATTGTGCTGATGACATCTCTACGGCTGGCGCCCAGGGCCATGCGGATGCCAATCTCGTTTCGTCGCGTGGCTACGATATACGAAATCACGCCGTACAGTCCTATCGCCGCGAGCACCGCCGCGAGCACTCCAAAAAAGCCGGAAAGAGCAGCCATCAAGCGGTCACGCAACAATCCATTCTGGATCATCTTGTCGAAGGCGTAGAAATTGATGTCGAGGTCAGGATGGACTTGGTTTGCCGCGTTTTTCACGCCCGCCAATAATCCTGCCATGGGCCCGTTCGAGCGAATCAAGATCTGGGCGTCCGTGTCCGGATGGTCGTATTGCGCTGTGCTTGTATAGATGATTGGCTCAGGCTCGTCACGCAGGGCAGAGTATTTTGAATTTTTCACCAGCCCAATAATCTCGTAAGGCGGGGTTATGGTTCGCATTCGTCCAATGCGGAAGGTCATTCCGACCGGATTTCCTCCACCGGCGAATTTGCGGGCAAACTCTTCGGTCACGATTGCTCGATACGGCGCACCGGCAACATCGTGTTGGTCAAAATCGCGTCCCGCGAGCATCGGAGTTTGCAGTGTTCGAAAAAAATCTGGACTAACGCGATTGAAGGCGGCCACGGGTCGCTCGCCTTTGGGCTCACCAGAACTACCCAGCAAGAGATCGTGATTCTCGCCATTGCCGCTTAGGGGAACGATCTCCGCGATCGCCGCGGCGTCCACTCCGGGAATGGCCTTTACTTGATTCAAGAGCTCGCCGGCGAACGAAAGGCGGCGTTCGTTTGAAAGATTCAGAGCCGTAAAATCGATGTCTGCCACCAGAATGCCGTCCCGCCGGAAACCGGCATCCACTTTCGCAAGATTGTTCAGGCTGCCCGTAAACAGCAGCGCGCTCACCAACAGTGTCAGCGATAAAGCAATCTGAGACACCACCAGAATGCGCCGCAAGCTAAAGGGCGATCGCCCCTCTGTTGTTCCTCGGCCGCTCTCCTTCAGCACGACGCCAGGCGCCACACTGGTCGCGCGTAGCGCGGGCGCGAGCCCGAACAAAACACAGGTGGAACAGGCGAGAGCGGCTGAGAAGCCCAGAACACGCCAGTCGGTTCCGAGATCCACAAACAACGGATCGTTCTGGGTGCTCAAAAAGGCCACGAGAATCTGGCTGAGACTGTGCGCCAACAAACCGCCCAGCGCTGCACCCATCCCTGCCAAGAGAAGATTTTCGGTGAACAATTGGCGAATTAATCTACCGCGGCTCGCCCCGACCGCCATCCTCATGCCCATTTCTTTTTCGCGCGTGCTCGCTCGAGCAAGCATGAGGTTTGCGAGATTGGCAGAAGCAATCAGCAGCACCAGCGCCGCAAGACCAAGGAGAAACCACAAGGGGTTTTCGAAATCACGCCGCAAAGTCGAAGCGCCCGAATCACCCGGAAATGCCCCGAGTACGTATCCACTGTAATGCTTGGCCTGGTCGGTATTGAAAGTTGGAGGTATCGTCGCTTCGAAAATTCCCGGCGAGATGGATCGCAACTGAAGCGCGGCCTGCTTGATGGTCCACCCGGGCTTCAACCGGCCCATTACCGAAAGCCACCAGCCGTCAGCCCGGTGCAGTTGGCTTTCTTCGCCGTCAATGATTGGCTCCGCGCAAAGCGGCACCGCCACATCAAAGTAACGCCCCACTTCCACGCCATAAAAATCCGCCGGTGTGACGCCGACAATCTCAAAGGGATGCCGGTTGATCAGCAGCGTCTTGCCGATCACGGAGTTCTCGCCTGCAAAGGTGTGCTTCCAGAACGAATAGCTGATAACAGCGCCAGCAGAGGCGCAATTCGGGCCATCGTCGGCAGTAGTCAGCACACGGCCTAGAACAGGTTCGACGCCAAGGGTTTGGAAAAATTCGCCACTTACCCAAAGCCCCTGGACATTGTGAACCTCGCCGCTGGGTGAAATATTGAACAGACTGGGGCCCCAGGAAAAAACGCTTGAGAATGCCTGCTGCCGTTCGCGGATTTGTTCCCACTGGGCGTAGGTCAGGTCGGCGTACCGTGACGTAAAGCTGCCGCTCGCTCCATTGCGGTGATCGATGTTGATCTTCGCGATTTGTTCTGGATTCTTTACCGGAAGCGTGCGCAGCCGCACCGCGTCCAGCAATTGAAAAATGGCGGTGTTTGCGCCGATACCCAAGGCAAGTGTAAGGACAGCAACCGCGGTGAACCCGGGAGATTTCTCCAGCATGCGAAGAGCGTAACCAAGGTCTCGCCACAGCGTTTGCATCATCAGCTCCTGTTCATATCGCAGCGCACCCATAGATCAACGCCGGTCGCTCGGCGGGCCGGAATAGAGTTCCCAAGCTCGCAGAACTGTGAAGCATCACTAGGCACCGCCCGCGGCTGTCGGCGTACTCTGATTGACCACCCAGCCGTCGCCCAACTGGACGATGCGATTTCCGTATGTCGCATTTTTCTCAGAATGCGTAACTTGAATGATTGTTGTTCCCGCTTCGTTCAGTTTCTTGAAAAGCTGCATGATCTCGTCGCCTTGTGCGGAATGGAGATTCCCTGTCGGCTCGTCAGCAAGAATAAGTTTCGGTCTTTGGATTACCGCGCGAGCCACTCCGACCAGTTGTTGCTGTCCGCCGGAGAGTTGGTTTGGGAACAGATCTTTTTTGCCGACAATGTTGAAACGATCCAGAGCGTCACAGACCAGGCTGACGCGCTCTTTGTGCGGGATGTTCCTGTAAGACAGTGGAATCTCAAGGTTTTCGTACACGGTAAGATTGTCGATCAGGTGATAGCTCTGAAACACGAATCCGATATTGGCCTTGTGCAGCTCGTTGCGCTGCTTGACGCTGAGTTTGTGCACCGGCTGCTCGAGGAAAAAATATTCGCCGGACCATGCCCCGTCGAGCATTCCCAGGATGCTCAACAGCGTGGATTTGCCGGCACCCGATGGACCCATGACGGTAACGAACTCGCCCGGCTCAATATCAAGAGAGACGCGGCGAAGCACGAAATATTTTCCGCCAGCCAGATCGTAGGATTTTTCGAGATTTCGTAGCCTAATTAGCGGTTCCATATAATGTGCTCCTCACGATCACTCATAGCGTAGGGCACGCATGGGATCAACGCGCGTAGCGCGGCGTGCGGGAATGTAACAGCCGAGCACCACCACAACAGCAAGAAGAATCGCGCCGGACGCATAGCTGAAAAAGTCCGCGGCGCGTACGCCGTAGAGCAGGCTAGAAAGCAATCGCGCCAGCGCATACGACGCCGGGAGGCCGATCGCCGTGCCGATCGCGAGAAGTTTTAGCCCGCCCCCAAGGAAAAGACCAAGCACGTCGCGAGGCCGCGCGCCTAGGGCCATGCGCAAGCCAATTTCTTGCATTCGCTGCGTGACAGAGTACGCCATCACTCCGGAAACGCCGATGGCCGACATGACCAGCGCCATCAGGCCCAAAACACCCATGACAACAGCGACGTAAGCGAGTCCAAGGATCTGATCGGAAATCACGCGCTCGTAGGGGAGAATGTCGTAAACGGGCTGATCGGGATCGACGCTGGACAAGGCCGTCTTGACGGCAGGAATAATGGAGCGGAGATCGGCCGACGCTCGAATCGCGATGTAGGAACTAGCGTGCGGGTCCTGACGATAAGGAAAGTAGATCGCCCGCACAAGGTCATGCTCCCAAGGGCTGTAGTCCAGGTCCGCCACGACTCCAATTACAGTTACCCAAGGGGTCTTTGAATCGTCGTCCCCGATTTTCAGACGACGGCCGAGCGCGCTGGTTCCTGGCCAGTAACGACGAGCCAGACTTTCACTGACTATCGCAGCGCGCGGCGAGTCCGCGGAGTCCCGATCGGTGAATTCACGGCCTTCCATCAAGCGGACACGTAGCAGCCGGAAATAATCCGGGCCAACCGAATTCCGTTCCGCTGTGCGCAGCTCACCCAATTGTCTCGGTTGGCCTTCGATACTGAACGCGGGAGTGTCATCCTCGTTGTCATAGGGAATCACGCTGGCGACAGTTGCGGAGTCGACTTCGTGCAGTTCTCGGATTCGCTCCAGAAAACGATCGTAGAATGCGGAGCGCTGGCTGGGAGTCGCATATTTTGACCCGGGAAGAGCCACGCGCATGGTGAGAACCGATTGGGGATCGGATTTGAAGTTCGATGCGAAGAGCGAACGTACTCCCTTGGACATCAGCGCGGCGCCCACAAGCAGAACCAGGGAAAGGGAAATTTCCGCCACGATGAAAGCGTTACGCAGACGTGTGCGAGAACGAGTGCTGCCCGCGCGCTGGCCGGCTCGCAGCATTTCGGAGGAGTCACTGTCCGACCCCTGGAACGCAGGAACCAACCCGGCGATGATTCCGGCCACGCAGGCAACTGCTAGGGTGTAGAGAAATACTTCGCGGTCGAGGCCCACCTTGTTCCAAGAAGGAATGTAGCGAGACACTTCCGGAGGCATGTTGCCGCGGAGCAGGGAGATTCCCCACGCGCCGAGTAGCAAGCCTGCAACGCTACCGCCCATACCCAGCAGGAGGCTTTCAATGAGCAACTGCCGGATCACTCTTGCCCGGCTTCCACCCAATGCCCGCCGGATGGCCAGTTCGTTTTGTCGGGACGTACTGCGGACCAGTAACAGATTGGTGACATTGGCACAGGCAATCAGGAGTACAAACCCGACAGCGCCGAGCATAAGTAGCATGTAGCCTCGACCATAGCCGGCAACGAACTCGCCCAAATCTTGCACCGTGATACTCCATCCAGTCTCGGTTGCGGGATACAGAGATGGCATCCGCTGCTGGATCGCGTTCATTTCCGCTTGCGCTTGCCTCAGGGATACGCCGGATTTCAGCCGACCCAGCGGATACACCTTATGAGAGGTGCGATCTTGCTTTTCGTCCGTACTGAACGTCATTGGGATCCAGAGCGCCGCGCTCGCTGGAAAATTCAAATCCTGCCTCATGACGCCGACAATCTCACATGGACGGCCATCCAGCTTCACCGTTTTCCCCACAATTCGCGGATCACTGGCGAATTGTTGCGTCCACAGACCGTAACTGAGAATCACTCTTGCGTCTTGGCCAGGAATGTCTTCGCCTGCAACGAAACCCCGGCCCAACGCGGCGCGAATGCCGAGCACGTCGAAGAAGTCTGGCGTGACGCGGAAGCCCTGCGCCTTGACGGGCTCGCCAGCCCCGGTGAGGTTCACATCGGCCCATTGGTACCCGGCTAAACCTACAAAAGAGCGGGCTTCCTTTTTCCAATCCAGGAAGTCAGCCGGGGACGCGCTGCTCCAGTCTTGTCCCTGCTGACCCGGCGCGTGATTCAAAACCATTACCAGTCGCTGTACTTCTGGAAATGAAACAGGTTTGCGCAGAAAAGTATTGGAGAGACTGAACGTAGCGGTATTCGCGCCAATTCCGAGCCCCAGGGTAAAAATCGCCACAAGAGTTATTCCTGGGTTCTTGGCCAACATCCGCAGACCAAAGCGAAGGTCTTGGAAAATGGAGTGCATCTACGTATTCCTCCTGCAATCAGACTGCGACCCCAGCTTCCTTGGTTTCTTCAACGATACGGCCGTCAAACAGACGAATCGTGCGTTCGGCAAAATGTGAATAGCGCTCATCGTGCGTGACCATGCAGATTGTGGCGCCGTTGCGGTGCAGATCGCGTAACAGCTCCATCACTGCTTCGCCATTTTTTGAATCCAGATTTCCAGTGGGCTCGTCGGCCATCAAAATCAAAGGATCGCCGACCAAGGCGCGCGCCACGGCAACGCGCTGCTGTTGCCCGCCAGAAAGTTGCGACGGGAAGTGCCGGACGCGATGAGCCATGCCAACACGCTGCAGTGCGTGCTCAACTTTTTGTTTGCGTTCCGCTGAACTGGTGCCGCGATAAGTAAGCGGCAGTTCCACATTTTCATAAACGGTCAGATCGCCAATCAAATTGAAAGCCTGAAAAATGAAACCAATTTCGCGGTTGCGAATGCGGGTGCGTTCACTGGAAGTCAAATTGGCAACTGGCTGTCCGTTCAGCAGGTAATTCCCTTCGCTGGGCGAATCCAGCAGCCCAAGAATGGACAATAGAGTGGATTTGCCGCAGCCGGACGGCCCGGAAATGGACACGTATTGTCCTTTGTGGATCTCCAGGTGTATTTCCTCCAGCGCATGGGTCTCCACCTCGTCCGTCAAGAAGACTTTCTTCACACCTTCCATTTTGATCAGAACATTGTTATTCGCTGACGTCATTTTCTCTCCTGCCTTTTCCTGGCCCAGCATTTAAAAACTGAAATTCATTCCCAGCGCAGTGCGGCCATCGGATCGATGCGCGTGGCTCGCCGCGCTGGGAGATAGCAGGCGAGAATCGCCGCCAGCAAGAGCACGACAGCCACGGCCCCGACCGATGCGAAATCAATCGCGCTGACCTGATACAAAACAGAGCTCATGGCGCGCCCGACAAAGTAAGTTCCACCCAGGCCCAAAACCAATCCGGCAAGCGCAAGCAGCAGGCCTTCCCTCAGCACCAAAAGAAGCACTTGTCTGGAGCCTGCGCCCACTGCCATGCGTAATCCGATTTCCTGTGTGCGCTGAGCAACCGCGAAAGACATCACCCCATAAATTCCGATCGCCGCCAGCACCAGCGCCACGCCCGCAAACCCCGCGAATAGCAGGGTCACGAAACGATCGCCTCCGAGCGCCTCATCTACAACTTGATCCATCGTCCGCACTTGATCCATTGCCAAATCGGGATCCACCGATCTCACCTCCGCGGCGATGCTCTGCGTCATGCTCGCGGGATCGCCGCTCGTGCGCACGCTCACGCGCACCCACGGTAATGGACTCTGCCAAAACGGAGCCGAAATTTCCGGTGAGCTTTCTCGTCGCACGCTATGGTTGTGTACGTCGCGATACACGCCAACGATGTTCCACTCCACCGCAGGCCCCATCGTGCTCACTCCCAACCGCCGAACCACGACGCGCTGTTTCAACGGGTCCATGTTCGAGAGATACCTCTTCACGAATGTTTCATTCACCATGGCGACCGGAAGACTGCCGGCGTCGTCTTGTTCCGTAAAGCTCCGTCCGGTCATGATCTGTATCCCAAAGGTGCGGAAATAATCGGGGCTGACCAGCGTGAATCCCGCGTTGGGAAGCGCCGAAGGATCGGCGGCAGGTAGTCCTGCGATGCTGAAATTCATCCCCCATCCCGTCCACTGAATCGGGGTGGCATTGGAAATCGTCGCCGACGAAATCCCCGGCAGCGCCGAGATCTTCGCCAGCAACGGGCGATAGAACGCCGTGACCTGCTCAGGCCGCGGGAAACGATCGAAGCTTGTTGGCAACGCAAACGTGAGCACATGATCCTGTCGAAACCCCAGGTCCACGCGCGTCAACTTCCAGAAGCTGTGAATGAGGAGTCCCGCGCCGGCAAGCAGAGTCAGTGCCAGGGCAAATTCAGCGATGACTAAACCTCGCCGCAATCCATGCCAGCTCGCGCCGCCCGATCGCCCGCCCTCTTTCAGTGTGTCGTTCAGGTTCCACTGCGACGTCTGCCATGCGGGCGCGCACCCGCACAAGACTCCCGCCATGATCGTCGCGGCCATACTGAACAGCAGCACCGGCACATTCAAGCGAATGTCCGCCTCTGTCGGTATCGAAAACTGCGGCAGCAACACTACGATCACTCTCAGCAACATCCCTGCCAGCGCCACTCCCAACGCTCCGCCGATCAATGCCAGCGCCAGGCTCTCCGAAATAAACTGCGCGAAGAGCTGCCCGCGTGTCGCCCCCAGCGAAACACGGAGCACCGCCTCCTTCTTTCGAACGGTCCCGCGCACCAGCAACAGATTCGCCACGTTCAGGCACGCGATCAGCAGCACAAATCCCACCGCCCCCATGAGCAGCCACAAGTCCTTGATCGTGTCGCGGCTCGTGAAATCATTCTTCAGCGGTTCCACTTTCACGCCCCAACCCTTGTTCGAGACGGGATATGTCTCCGCAACGCGCCGCGCCACGTTGTTCATGTCGGCGTTCGCCTGCTGCAGCGTAATTCCCGGTTTCAGCCTTCCCATCACCGTCATCCAATGACGCTCGTGGGTGATCTGATCCGGCCTTAGCGCCATGGGCACAAACAATTGCGCTTCGTAGCGATCGGGCATTCCCGCGGCCAGCACGCCAACGACAACGTAAGTCTCGGCATTCAGCCGCACCTTCCGCCCCAGGATCGCCACATCGCTGCCAAAACGCTCGCGCCACAAACGATTTGTCAGGATCACGACATGTTCCTTACCGGGGTCTGCTTCTTCGTCGACAAAATCGCGGCCTTTTGAGAGCGGTATCCCCTGCATATCGAAAAAACCCGGCGACATGACGCGAGCCTGCAAAGTTTGCGGATGCCCGTCGATCGACAAGCTAAACGTTGCCTCGTCCCACGCCACCAGTTTCTGAAACACCGAATTCTGCTGTTTCCAGTCCGAAAAATCACCCGGCGACACACCATTTCGCCCAACATCGTCCGACCATACCATCACCAACTGCTCGGGATGCGGCATCGGCAGCGGTGCCAGCAACACCCCATACACCACGCTGAAAATCGCGGCGTTAGCCCCAATTCCCAATGCCAAAGTCAAAACGGCGACAGCAGTGAAGCCGGGATTCTTTCCCAGCATCCGCAAGCTGAAACGTACGTTCTGCCAGAGAATCGACATCAAAATCTCCTACTCGTATCGCAATGCCACTAGCGGATCGACTCGAGTTGCGCGCCGCGCGGGGAAGTAGCACGCGGCCAAGGAAACCAGAATCAGCAGCAGCGCAACAGCAACAAAGGTCGGCGGATCTGTTGGGCTAACACCAAACAGTTGGGACTGCATCCACCGAGTCAGCGCGAATGCTCCGGCTATTCCTATAACAACGCCAACTGCCGCGGCCGCCGTCGCCTGTCCAAGTACCATCCGCAAAACTCCTCTGGAAGAGGCACCCAGAGCCATGCGTACTCCGATTTCGCGTGTCCGCTGCGCGACCGAATAGGCCATCACGCCAAACACCCCTGCCGTTGCGAGCAGTAGCGCGGTGATTCCGAAGAATCCGATGAGAATGACGTTGAATCTCCGCGAGCCGAGCGAGGCGGAATAAACTTGCGAAAACGTCCGGAACCGCGCGGGAATCTCTGGGTTGATGTCCCGCAGGATTCCACGCGCTGCGGATGTAACCAGGCGTGTGTCGGCGTCGCTCAGCATCGTTAATGAGATCGCGGGGCGCGGCCGCTGGAACAAATTTACGTAAACGGTGGGACGCGGTGGCGCGTCGAGGCCATATTCGTGGATGTCGCCTGCGATCCCGACAATCGTCAGCAAACGCAAGTCGCCATCCATGTTTCCAAACTCAATCGTGTGACCGATCGGATCCTGATTGGGCCAGCGCTCGCGCGCAAGCGATTCGCTGATCACGGCGACGTGCGGAGAATCCGGGCCGTCGCGCTGGTCGAAGATTCGACCTCGAATCAGCGGAATCCCGAGAGCCTGAAAATATCCGTCCGTGGCGACGCAGAAATCGGCAACGCCGATGCGTTCTTTTTGCTGGAACAACAAAGCAAAAGCGTCCGTGGTTTTGGGCACCTCACTTTGCGTCATCAGCAGAAACGATCCATCGGGAAGTCCGCCATTCACCAGGGGCAGGCCGCTGGTCGCGCCAACCTGGCGCACGCCCGGGATTTGTTTGAGCCGGTCGATCAGGTTGGAAAAAAAGCTCGCCTGGCTTGCCTTTGCTTTCTGGTCTTCTACCCACGGAAGCGAGACATCCATCGTGACAATTTTATCCACGCGGAAACCGGGATTCACTTGAAGCACTTTCATCAGACTGCGCCCAAGCAATCCTGCTCCGACCACCAGAACCAATGTGATCGCGATCTGCGCCGCCACGATTGCCCGGCCAACGCGCTGGCCGTGTCGCGAACTGGCTGGTCCACGGCCACCTTCCGCAAAGCCCTTGCGTGGATCGCCGGAAGTCGCGCGGATGGCGGTGAACGCACCGAGGGCGACGGCGACCGCCGAGGAAACGAGGAACGCGAAGGCAAGTACCGGAATACTGATCGAGACACTCTCCAGCCGTGGCAGATTTTCCGGTGCCAGCGCCAGCAAGCCTGCCACACCCCAGCGCGCTGCCAGGACGGCAAGGCCTCCGCCAGCCAGCGAAAGCAGGAACGATTCCGTAAGGAATTGCCGGACCAGCCGTCCGCGCGCCGCACCGAGCGCGCAGCGAATGGCAAGCTCGCGCTCCCTAACCGACGCTTGTGCCAGCAACAAATTCGCCACGTTCGCGCACGCTACCAGCAGCAGAAATCCGACGGCGCCGAGCAGCACCAGCAGGGGCGAGCGCGCTTCGCCCGTGATCGAGCCTTGCAGTGGGATGACCATCCCGTCTGTGAGGAGATAATCTCCTTGTTCGCTCGAAGCGTCATGAATGTGCCGGGCTATCGCGGCGATCTCTTGATTCGCTTGCTTGACAGTCACACCGTCACGGAGCCGCCCAACCGCATTGTAGTTGTGCGACGTCCTGCTTGGGTTTTCGCCGTCTAAATCCGCTGGCAACCACAGATCCACTTCCGGTGGGAACCGAAACCCTTCCGGCAGCACGCCGATCACGGAGTAGACCCCGGCATCGATCTTCAAGTGCGCTTGCGACAGATCCCGCGGTGAGCCGAGATGCTGCCTCCAATATCCATAGCTGACCAGAACGGTACGGCCAGCTCCCTTTTTTGCATCGTTAGCGCTGAAATCCCTTCCCAAGATCGGCTGAATACTAAAAACCTTGAGAAAATCGGGCGAGACACCTGCAACCGTCGTGCGCGTCGGCTGCGAACCTCCCGAAACCGACACAATGCCCTCATTGTATTTCGCAATCGCTTGGAAGCTGCGACTTTGATCGCGAAAGTCGTCGAAGTTCGGATCAGCAATTCGCGACGGCCTGCCCTTCGAGGTGATCTCAAAGACGGCCATGATCCGGTTCGAATCGGGATACGGCAGTGGACGCAACAGCACGCCGTAAACCACACTGAAAATCGCCGTCGTCGCGCCAACACCCAGTGCCAGTGTCAGGACTGCGACGGCAGTCAAGCCGGGATTCTTGCCCAACATTCTCAGACCATATCGCAGGTCCTGCCAGAGTGTTTGCATCAGCTGCTCCTACTCATAGCGCAATGCCACCAGCGGATCGACTCGCGTGGCCTTGCGTGCCGGAATCCAGCACGCCGTCAGAGCCACTAAAACTAGTAATGTCGCCACTCCAAGAAACGTCAGGGGATCGGTTGCGCTTACGCCGAAAAGGATGTTGACCATCAGGTGCGTGAGTCCGAGCGCGACGGCGATGCCGATGGCGACGCCTATCAGAGCCATCTTCATCCCCTCGCCAAGCATGAGACGCAAAACATCACGCTGTTGCGCGCCGAGAGCTATGCGAATGCCGATCTCGTTGGTGCGCTGGCCTACCACGTAAGAAATCACGCCGTATATGCCGATGCTCGACAGGAGAAGCGCCAGTGCGGCGAAGACGCTCAGCAAGACCATCGTAAAGCGGCGCGCGGCCATCGAATCCCCCACGACTTCTTCGAGCGACTTGGCGTCGAAGAGCACGTTCTCGGCGTTCATTTTTTCAACGGCTTCGCGAATTGCCGGGAGCATTCCCGCCGCCGGTCCCTTTATTCGTGCAACTACCTGCGAATAAGGTGGTCCACTCCAAAACCGATCTGGGATTTGCGTAAACGGCATGTATGCTTGCGCTAAGATCGGGTGCTGGGAATCACCATCCGTATCCAGGCCCCAATGCTTGACGTGTCCAACAATGCCGATAATCTCCGGCTCGGTATTCAGGATGCCCACGTGGATTCGCTTGCCAATGGGATCTTGCTTCGGAAAATATTCGCGCGCGAAGTCTTCGTCGATTACAATCACCGGCGGCGCATGTTCGGCGTCCAGCTTGGTAAAAAATCGTCCACCATGCAGAGGAATTTGCATCGCGCTCAAGTATCCTGGCTGCGTCCCGTAATAGAGAAACTGCTTCATTTCGCTTTCGTTGGCGGGTTTGGGCTGGCCTTCGAGCCAAAAAGGAAATTCGCTGTCGCCGGCCAGAGGTAGAGAACCACCGGTGGAGGCTACCGCTTCCACGCCCGGGACGTTCTGCAGCGTGTCATCCAATTGGCGAAGTGCCGATCGCGCGGTGGCCGCGTTAACGCCGAGAGAGGGTGACAACGACACGGAGAAGGTCACTACGCCGCGAGGATTGAAACCAGGATTCACACTCCACAGGTCAACTAAACTGCGGATCATTAACCCGGCGCCAATCAGAAGGACCAGCGCCATGGCCATCTCGATGATGACGAATACGCCCTGGGCGCGGTGATGCGCGCCACTCCCTCCACGGCCGCCTTCCTTCAAGCTCTCTTGAAGATTTGGCCGCGACGTTTTAAGCGCTGGCGCGAGGCCAAAGAGTACGCCCGCCAAAATGGAAATGACGAACGTGAAGAAGAGAACGCGAGCATCCAGAGCGACGTTTTGAGCCCGCGGGAGGGTTTCCGGAAGAGCGCGCAGCGCCGCCTGGGTTCCCCAACCTGCCAATAATAAACCGAGGGCTCCCCCAGCCAGGCCGATCAGGATACTCTCCGTAAGCAACTGCCGAATGACGCGAGACTGACCCGCTCCGAGGGCCGATCGAACGGCAAATTCATGGGCACGGCTGGTCGAGCGGGCTAATTGAAGATTTGCAACGTTTACGCACGCGATGAGCAACACAAATCCTACCGCAGCGAGCAGAACCAACAGAAACGGTTCGACATCGCCAACGATATCTTTCTTGAGCGGGATCAAGGTTATGCCCGCACCTTTGTCGGCGTTCGGGTAGGTAGCGGCAAGATTGTTCGCAATTTGATCCATGTCGGCGCGGGCAGCGGCCAGCGTTGTACCGGGTTTCAAACGGCCGATGGCGCGCGTCCCTTCGTGCACGCCGCGATCCTGAAAGCTGGGATCCGTGAATTGTCCGGCGGGGATAAAGACATCCTTGGCTCGTTCATAATTCGCGCCTTGAAAATAGAAATTCGCGGGCAGAACGCCAACCACCGTGTAAGCCACGCCATTCATGGTGATTCTCTTTCCCACGATGTCGGGCGCTGAGCCAAACTTGCGCTGCCACAGGCCCGCGCTAAGAATCGCGGCAGGCGTAGTGCCGAGTCGGTCTTCTTCTGGTGTGAACAGGCGTCCACGGGTTGGAGTGACGCCGAGAATCTCGAAGAAACCGGCAGAAACCATGCCGATGCGCACGCGCTCTGGCTCTCCTCTTCCCGTGATACTGAAATCGTCGCTGCGATAAGCGGCGATGGATGAAAATGTGGAATTGGCGCGCTGCCAATCGAGGAAATTCGGATACGAAATCGAGGATCTCTCGAAATTCGCTGTTTTCTCGGAGATAGCGACGATCCGGTCTGGCTGCGGATAGGGTAATGGCCGGAGAAGAACACCGTTGACCACGGAAAAGAGGGCTGTGTTCGCGCCAATACCAAGCGCTAACGTCAGAATCGCTATCGCCGCGAAGCCGGGATTTTTGCCCAGCACGCGCAAGCTGTAGCGCAGGTCCTGCCAAAGTGTTTCCATCAAGCTCTCCTACTCATGGCGCCCCTACTCATAACGCAAAGCCACCAGCGGATCGACCTGGGTCGCCCGCCGCGCCGGAATCCAGCACGCTGCAAGCGTCACAGCCGCGATGAGTCCAAGTCCCAGCACGTAGGCTGAAGGATTCCCAGCCTTCACGCCAAACAACAATGATTCAGTAAGGCGAGCCAGGGCATAGGCCAGCGGCACTCCGACGGTTACTCCAGCGATCACCATGGCGCCAACTTCTTTGGCAATCAGCCACCGCACATGGCTGGCTTCCGCGCCAAGAGCCATGCGAATCCCAATCTCCCTCGTGCGCTGCACTACCAGGTATGCCAGGACGCCGTAAATGCCTAGAGCCGCCAGCAGCGCCGCCAAAGCAGCGAAGCTCGCTGACAGCACTGCCACCATCCGTGCCGAAAACAAATCTTCTTCCACCACGCGTTCCATGGTTTTGACGTTGTCGACAGGCAGAGTTGCATCGAGCTGGCGGACTTGACTCTGCAATTCGGGGCCAAGCAGCAGAGGATCGCGGATGGAACTCACGTAAAAGGTCATGCCCGACAGCTTGGATCTCTGCGAATAGGGGAGGTAAACGTACGGATTCGGTGTCACGCTTCGCACGTGGTCCTGCTTTACATCTTTGACCACGCCGACGATTTCAATGTCCGGCTTGACCTTGCTGCCGCCTCCGAAAGCGAAATGCATCCCAACGGGATTGCGGCCGGAGAAAAAGCGCTTGACCATCGCTTCACTTGCCACCGCGACTTTGGGGCTCATCGCCCTGTCAGTGTCGGTAAATTCGCGACCAGACAGCAGGGGTATTCCAAGAGTCGAAAAGTAACTCGAGCTGACCGGTACACGGTTAACGTGCTGCAGATCCTCGGAGAGCTGGATACCTCCCTCGGCGGTAATATTGCTTCCTTCATCGTCGCCAGTGAGTGCGGCAATTTCGGCCGTGCCGACCGAGCGCACACCCGGTAAGGAAGCGACACGGCCACGCAACTGATCGATCAGCGCAATAGCGCGCTGCGTGTCGTAACCATTGAGAGCCGGCGCGATCGAAAAGCAGATGACATTTTCGGCTCTGAGGCCGAGATCGACGTTGCGCAGGTTCCACAGGGTACGAACAAACAGCACCGCTCCGGCGAGAAGCAGTGTAGTGAAAGCAATTTGTCCCGCCACCAGCACCTTGCGAAAGTGCACATGGGAAACGCTGGCCGAGGATGTCGACCCCTGATCCTTGATGGTCTCCGAGACCGAGGACCGCGTGACGCGAAGCGCGGGAACGATTCCAAAGAAAATTCCTGAGAGTAAACTGGTCCCCACAGCGAAGACCAGAACCGTAGAATCGAGATGCGGCGTAAGCCCTTGAATTCCCTCGTTCGCAACAACAATCGGCGTCAGTATGCCAATCAACCACGAGCCGAGAACCACGCCCAGCGACCCGCCGACGAACGCGCATAACAGGCTCTCCACGAGGAGTTGACGAATGATTCTTCCGCGGCTCGCTCCGAGCGCCTCGCGAATGGCAAATTCGCGCTGCCGTGCCGCGCCTCTGGCCAACAGCAGGTTCGCCACGTTGGTGCAAGCGATAAGCAGCACCAACGCCACCATCGCGAAAAGCGTGATTAATTGGCCCCCAGTGTCGCGCTGCACCACCATGCGGCCGCGCGATCCGGAAAACAGGATGATTTTTTTGTTCAAGAACGCCTGGCGCTTCAGCTCATTCCAGCCGTTGATTTTTGGTAATTGTTCTTCGAGCAGCGGGTGATATGCAGCATTCAAACTGGCAACAAGTTGCGCCTCAGAAACGCCTGCCCTGCGCCGCGCCAGCACCTTTAGCCAGTAGTCGTTCCATCCATCGAGCGTGTTCTGGCCCAGAGTCATTTGCGGAGTCATCATCAGTGGCACGAAAACATCGGGGGATTTTCCGACTTGCGCGCCGAAGAACCCCGCGCGTGCAACCCCCACCACCGTCATTGCAACGTTGTTGATGAGCAGACTCTTGTTAAGGATGCCGCGATCGCCAGCAAAGTGCCGTGTCCAGTACGCGTGGCTCAGCACAACCACGGGATGCCCGCCGGGCACGCGGTCGTCGTCCAGGCTGAATACCCGGCCGATCGCAGGCGGAACGCCGAGCGCTTCAAAATAATTCCCAGAGACGAGCTGGCCCGACCCATGCTCGGTTTGCCCGTGGCTGGAAATGCTCGCCGAAAAGGCATATTGGCCGAGCATGTTGCAAACGGTGGCGCTGTTTTCTCTCAATGCCTTGTACATCGGATAAGAGAAGGACTCGGTCTCGTCCCCATCGTCCGATACATGCCCAGTAACTGGTCCTGGAGCGTGAAGCACCACCAATTCATTCGGATTTTGCAGCGGGAGCTGGCGCAACAGAATCTGGTTCATCAAGGAAAAAATCGCCGTGTTCGCGCCAATGCCCAGCCCCAGGGTCAACACCACAATCGCGGTGAATCCCGGGTTCTTCGCCAGCATGCGAAGTCCATAGCGAAGATCCTGCATGAAGGTTTGCATCAGCGTCTCCTACTCATAGCGCAGCGCCACTAACGGATCGACGCGAGTGGCGCGCCGGGCGGGGATGTAGCAAGCGAGGATAGCGGCGATCGCCAAAACCACCGAGACGCCAACGAAGATGAGCGGATCGTGAGCACTGACTCCGAAAAGCAGGCTGGAAAGGACCCGCGTGGCTGCGAGAGCGATCAAGATACCCAGCGTTAACCCAGCGATTGCCAGCCGCATTCCTTGCCCCACTACGAGGCTCAGAATGCGACCGCTCTGCGCACCCATGGCCATACGGACGCCGATTTCGCGCGTTTGCTGGTTCACTGAATAAGAGAGCACGCCGTAGACACCCACCACCGCGAGGAATAGCGCGAGTCCACCAAACACGGTCAGCAGAGCAGCACCCATTCGCGGCGCCCATAGCCCCTGATCGATTAATTCTCCGATCGTGTTGATGTTCGTTAGCGCGAGGTTTGTGTCCAGCGATTGAACTTGGCTCCGAACTGTGGCGATAACCGCTTCGGGCCGGTTGTTAGTGCGCACCTGCATGGTGACCGCAGGGGCATAGTCTTGCGTGAGTGGAAGGTAAGCCAACGGCTGAGGCTCTTCTCCAATGGCATTCACCACGGTATTGCGCGCGATACCGACGACCTCGCGCAGGGCGGTCTCTCCGAAGAAATGGAAGCGCTTCCCAACCGCGTTCTCATTTGGCCAGAATTGTTTGCCCATTGCTTCACTAATGACGGCGACTTGCTTGGTGCCTTTGCGATCTGCGTCAGTGAATTCGCGGCCTGCTAGCAACGGAACGCGCAGAGTCTCAAAAAAATTCGGCGCGATGTCGTTGAGCTGGGTCAAAGTCCCACGATAGCCGGAAGCTTCATCTTGCCCTTCGGGGAACACGGTCCGCGCGAGTCCTCCGCCGAGCGGAAAATTGGAGGCGATGGTGGCCGACTCGACGCCGGGAGACGTCTTGGCGCGATCGATGGCTGCGCGAAAATACTGCTGCGCACGGCCCTCCTCGTAATGCAAGGCCCCTAGGTCGAAAGCGAACACGAAGAGATTTTTCGACTCGAACCCTGGATCGACGTGTTGCGCGTTCTGCATGCTGCGAATAAATAAACCCGCTCCGACGAGCGCGACAAGCGCGAGCGCAATTTCCGTTACGACCAGCAGGCTACGGAACGGGTTTCTCGTCCAGCCCACCGTGCCTCCTCGTCCGCCAACTTTCAGCACCTCGATCAGGTCTGGTTTCGCGGCCTTGATCGCGGGAGCCACCCCAATGAACACAGCGGTAAGAAGCGCCATTGCCAGCGTGAAGAAAAGCACCCGCGAATCAAATCCCAGGTCGATGTCTCCATCCAGGATGAAGGGCGGCCGGAAAGACCACAGCACTGCACGGCCCCCATAGGCGATCACTAAGCCGACAACTCCCGAGAGGATCGCGAGCACCAGGCTTTCTGTGAGCAATTGCCGCATCACCCTACCCTGGCTGGCTCCGAGCGCCGCTCTCAAGCCAATCTCTTTTTCTCGGCGAGCAGCCTGAGCCAACAGTAAATTTGCCAGATTCACACATGCGATCAGAAGGACCAGACCCACGATTCCCATCATCAATCCACCGGCGAGCACGAACTGACTGCGATTGTTGACTCCGACAGCGGCCTCGGCGAGGGGTGTCAGCGCCACACTCCGGCTGGCGTTGTCTTTCGGAAATGCGCTCTCGAGATGCGACGCCAGCGTCTTCAGCGAAGCTTCGGCTTCACGCAGACTAACGCCATCTTTTAGTCGGCCGATCATGACAGTGCTCAGGAACCTGCGGTCGTTAAAATTGTCTTTGAAGAAGCCCGCCAGTAGCCGGGGATACATACTGACGGGAATCCAGACTTGTTCGGCGTTGCCGAAGGTAAAGGTACCTTTAAAGCCGTGGGGCGCCACACCTATCACCGTGTAAGGGGTCGCGTTCAGCGTGAGAATTCTGCCAACCACATTAGGATCAGATCCGAATTTATTGGCCCACAGACTGTAACTTACTACTGCGACATTGTTGCCGCCCGGCTTGGTGTCCTCGCCGGGCAGGAAGAAGCGTCCCGAAGCCGGACGCAGTCCGAGGATTTCAAAGTAGTTTGCGCTGACCATTTGTCCGAAAATTTGCCTGGGTTCCGCGCCACCACTCCACGTCAATGGCAGGGGACCAACAAAGCATCCAACGCTGGCGAAAACCTGGTTTTCTCTGGCGTAATCCTGGAAATTCGGATACGACATGCTGAGCTTCGTGGCATTTGCCGCAGTCACCAGGGTCTTACTGTCAATCGTATCCACTTCGACGAGCCGAGTAATATTCTTGACGGGCAAGGGATTGAGGAGAATGGCGTTCACAACGCTGAAGATAGTAGTATTGGCGCCGATTCCCAGGGCCAGGGACAGCACCGCGACCGCTGCGAAGCCGGGATTTTTCCGCAACATTCGCAAGCTGTAACGCACGTCCTGCCAGAATGTGTGCATCAGGCCCTCCTATTCATAGCGCAGTGCCGCTAACGGATCGATTCGCATCGCGCGTCGCGCGGGGATATAGCACGCCAACAGCGTTACCACCGTCATCGCGATGGCGACGGCGGCATAAGTGATGGGATCCGCCGCACTGACGCCGTAGAGCTGGCTCGCCAACAGGCGAGTTAGCCCGAATGCGCCTGCCACTCCCAGCACCACGCCCACAAAGGAGGACTTTGCGCCCTCCTTTATGATCAGCAACAATACATCGCGACGTTGCGCGCCCAATGCCATGCGGATACCAATCTCGCGCGTACGCTTCGATACCAGAAATGAGAGCACGCCATAGATTCCAATCATCCCCAGCAGAAGCGCCAGGCCTGCGAAGGTAACAAAAAGAGAAGTGGTCGACGCTGGTGTGGCCACCGCCTCCGAGACTACGGCACGCATCGTTTTCACTTCGCTGACAGGAACCTGCGGGTTTAGATCCGTGACCACACGCCGAAGCAGCGCTCCGGCTTGTGTGGTATCCGACGCCATGCGGATCGCTACGGTCATATCCGCCGGTATTCGTCGTGTCTCGAGCGTGGCGGTCCGATCGTATGGAACATAGGCAGTCCCGCGAATCCAATTGGGGACATTCTGTTGCAGGTCATAAGCGCGCACGTCCTCGGTCACGCCCACGATGGTGCGCCATTCCTTCTCATCAAGGAGCCGAACGTGTTTTCCGATAGCACTCTCGTTCGGCCAGAAGCGTCGCTCAGTTTCGCCGCTGACGATGGCAACCGGAGCGCCTGTTGTGTCGGAGTCGTTAAACGGCCTGCCCGCCAGCAGAGAAATGCTCATTGTCCGGAAATAGTCGGGAGTAATTATGTCCAGCCAAAATAGCGGCGAGATCTCACCGGGATTCAGGTCCTCGACGTCCAGAGATCGCTTGCTCACTCTGCCGCCTAATGGAAGTGTGTTCACCAGGGCTGCGGAGGTTACGCCCGGGGAGTTTCGCAATTGCTCGAGAACGCCGCGGTAGAAATCCAGACACCGGGCCGCGTCGTTGCAAAGCGATTCATTGGGAGTGATTCGCGCCGTCACCACCTGCAGTGCCCGGAAGCCCGGATTAACATGCGAAAGCGCCCAGAAGCTGCGGATCAAAAGTCCCGCGGAAATCACCAGCAGCACCGCGAACGCAACTTCGCCGGCCACCAGCGAGCTACGCAGACGCTGCGAGACGAAAACCACCGAGCCGCGCCCGCCGGACTGAAGAGCATCGGTGAGGACTTGGCCCTGGCGCGACGACTGCAGGGCCGGCGCGAGTCCGCAGATAAGACCGGTGATCATTGCAAGGCCGCCCGTAAAGACAAGCACTTGCCAGTTTATGTGCACATCTGCGAGACGCGGCGTATCCGCGGGAAGCGCCGCTCGAAGCAAGGAAAGACCTGCGCTGGCGAAAAATAATCCGAGTAACCCACCCAAAGAAGCCAGCAACACGCTTTCCGTCAGCAGCTGCCGGGCAATTCGTTGTCTTACAGCACCTAGCGCGAAGCGAATATTAATTTCCTTCTCACGAGTTGCCGATCGAGAGAGCGTGAGGTTGGCCACGTTGGCGCAGGCGATCAAGAGCACCAGCGCTACAGCCGCAAGCAAGAGCACCAGCCGCACGCGCACGTCCGCAACCATGCCGTTTTGCAGCGGAACGACACTGACGTCCGCGTTCCAGCTCGCCGGCATCGCCCAGGGAAACAGGGCGAATACGCGGGATTGAAATGTGCGAATTTCTGCGCGCGCTTCAGCGATCCCGACAGCGCGACGGAGCCTCCCGACCACAGGCATGAAATCGCCCGCCCAATATTCGAAAACAGCCCGCGGATCGTTATGCAGCGGAATCCATAGTTCCGTTTTTGCGGACGGAAACCGAAAACTTTCCGGCATCACGCCGACGACCTGGCGGTTTACCCCTTCCAGCTCGATCGACCGGCCAATGATTGCGGGATCTCCCGCAAATCGCTGCCGCCACAAGGCGTGGCTCAGGACTACATAGTTGTCCTGCCCGGCCGCGTCCTCGCCTGGATAAAATGTTCGCCCTTTTTCCGGGAGAGCATTAAGCACCGAAAAAAGTTCGGCGGAAACGAAGGTGCCCGCAAGCCGGACAGGCTCTCCCTGGCCAGTGAGGTTGAACTCATGGCCCTCCGCGTAGGTGGCCACCTCGAGCGTACGCACTTGCTCGCGCATCGCGACAAACGCGCCCCTCGGGTAAGACCCAGTCACGCTAACGAGTTGTTCGGGGCTTGCGTACGGAAGCGGTTGCAGAAGAATGCCATCCACGAGACTGAAGATTGCGGTGTTTGCACCGATGCCCAGCGCAAGCGTCAGCACAGCGATGGCCGTAAATCCCGGATTCTTCGCCAGCATCCGGAGTCCGTAGCGCACGTCCTGCCACACAGCTTGCATCAGCATCCCCTACTCATAGCGCAGCGCCACCAGCGGATCGACTTTTGTCGCCCTTCGCGCCGGAATCCAGCACGCCAGGAACGAAACCGCGGCGAGCAATATCGCTACTCCCGCCAGCGTCAACGGATCCGTGGTGCTCACACCGAACAGCAGCGACTGCATGGTTCGAGTCAATGCGAATGACCCGCCGATTCCGATCGCCATGCCGACGATGGTGGTCCACATTCCCTGGCCGATCACCAGCCGGAGCACATCGCCGGCAACAGCTCCCAGCGCCATGCGGACGCCGATTTCCCGTGTTCGGCGTGTAACCAAATAGGCCATCACGCCATAGATGCCCGCCGCCGCGAGCAGCAGTGCTGTTCCGGCGAACCCGGCCAGCAGCAGCATCGTGAAGCGTTGCGATGACAGCGACGACGACAACGATTCGTCCATCGTTCGGATGTTCAGCAAGGGTACTTCTGCATCCACTTCGCGGATCGAATTTGTAACCATTGCGACGACGTGTAGTGGATCACCGTCGGTCCGCACCGCTAGACTCATCCCGAACGAGTGCCAGGCTCCGCCGGTCGGAGGAGATACTTGGGCCAAGGGGAAGTAGAGAGCTGGCGCCGGCCGGGTTTCGTTCAGTGAATCCATCTTGACATCCGCCACCACGCCAACAACCACGCGCGGCAGATCGCGGAAGAAATACAGCGTTAAATGCTTGCCGATGGGGTTTTCGCCCGGCCAGAAAAGCTTCGCCATCGATTGGCTGATGAGCACCGCTCCAGGGCGGTTCGCGACATCGGAATGCTCAATGTCGCGTCCGCTTAAAAGAGCGATATGCATCGCGCTAATGTATCCGGGACTGACAAGCCGCACATCTACCTCTGGCTGGTCGGCCATTGCGACAACCGGTCGTCCTTCCACAGAAACCGGCTGGTGCGAACCATCGCCGCTCAACGGCAGACTGTCGACGAAGCCAGCTGATTGAATTCCAGGCACGGCACGGACCCGATCCAGCACTCGGTCGAAAAATCTGACCTGCTGCGCCGGCTCTGAGAATTTGCTCGACGGAATTGAAACCTCCAAGGTCAGCAGGCGATCCGGATCAAAACCAGGATTTACGTGACGCAGCGTCGAGAGACTGCGAATCAGCAAACCCGCGCCAACTAAAAGCATCAGCGAAAGCGCCACTTCGGATACGACAAGTATGTTGCGCAGTCGAGCCCCGCCTGATTCCGAAGACGTGCGGCCGAGACCTTGCTTCAGCGACTCGCTGACATCTGCTTTCGCCAAACGCAACATCGACAACAGTCCGACAGCGATTCCAGACAGCAGCGAAACGCCCAACGCAAATGTTAAGACCCACACATCCAACCCGATTTCTGTGGAGCGCGGCAGCCTCTGCGCCAAAAATCTCACAATCAAGAGCACGCCGTAATGCGCAAAGATCAAGCCGAGCGCGCCCCCAGCCAGCGCCAGCAACACGGTCTCCGAGAGTGCCTGTTGTAAAAGACGGTAGCGGCTGGCGCCCATTGCGGCGCGGATAGCGATCTCTTTCCGGCGTGACAGCGTCTTGGCCAGCAGCAGATTCGCAACGTTCGCGCAGGCGGCGAGCAGCACCAGCGTGACGGCGCCGAGCAGGATCAGCAACGCCGGCCGCACATCGCCAACTAAGTCTTCGCGAAGCGGAACCGCTATTGCGCCCCAACCTTTGTCGTCACCCGGATATTGCAGCGCCAACTGGTTGGAGATGCTGTCCAGTTCGGCGCGCGCCTGCCGCAGTGTGACTCCCGACTTCAGGCGAGCAAGCACTGCGTAGTTATGATTGTCACGCACGCCGCGTTCCTGGTCGGTCCAGCCTAGCGGCTTCCACATTTGCGGGCGGGCGTCCGGATCGGTTGAGATGGGAAACTCAAAATTCGGACCCATCACTCCGACCACCGTGAACGCCTGCTCGTTCAAGGCGATATTCTTGCCAACCACATCCCGATCAGCCGCGAAGCGACTGCGCCATAGGTTGTAGCTCAAAATGACTTCGTGATCGCGCCCGGGTGAATCTTCTTCCTCCAGGAACGTGCGGCCTAGCAGCGGCTTCGCGCGCAAAATGGAAAAGAGGCCGCTAGTCGCGGCGACCATCCGCACAGCCTCGGGATGGCCTGTACCGGTTAGCGTATAGCGTCCGAATCCATAAGCCGACATACCCTCGAAAGCATGGCTGCGACTACGCCAGTCGAGAAAATTGGCTGGCGACACCGTGAACGTCGGAATGCCCGGAAAGCTTGCCTGCGGAGGCGTGTGCCAGATCTGCACCAACCGATCTGGCTCTTCAAATGGCAGGGGCCGCAGCAACACTGCGTTGACGACGCTAAAAATGGCGGTGTTCGCGCCAACTCCCAGCGCCAGCGTCAGAATCGCTATGGCGCTGAACCCGGGATTTTTTGCCAGCATTCGCAGGCTGTATCGGAAGTCCTGCCAGAGCGTTTGCATCGCATCCTCCCGCACTAGGAACGAATCTGCCCTGTACTCTGTTCACTCAACGCCAAAAAATCTCTTCCGTGCATCGGCGGATTTCCTTGCCCCGGCTATCGCAACCGGATGCGTTCGAAGTTTTCCCATTGGGACATGTCGGAAAGAATCACTTTGTCCCCGGCCTGTAAGCCACTCAGCACTTCGATCGTGTTCACCGACGCTCGCCCCAGCTTCACGTTAACGCGAGCGGCTTCCGCTCCATCGTCAACCAGCTTGAAGATGCCGATGGTGCTGTCGGACTGACCGTGTACCGGGCGCCCTACGTAAAGAATGTCCTTCAGGTTTTCGATTTCCACCGTGCCGTCCACGCTTAAATCGGCGCGCGCGCCGGGTGGCAACGCATCATCTATGGCCACATCCACCGTTACCGTACCGTTTTGTACGGACGGGTCGATGCGCGAAACATGTCCCGCGACTATGCCGTTGCGTGTGTCGATGGTGGCCTTCAATCCGATTGCAATGTCTTTCGCTTGGGTTTCGGCGATCTTGATTTCCGCTTTCAGCTTCTTGGGATCCGCTACGCGCGCCACATTCGTTCCAGGAGTCACGTGCTGGCCCACTTCAACCGGCACGAGTTGCAGCACTCCGTTGATGCCGGCGCGAACATGAAGCGCGTCAAGCTGGCTCTTTTTCAGTTGATACAGCACTTTCTGCTGCTGCACATGGGATTCTTGCGCCTGTAGGCGGGCAATGGCGGAGTCTGCGGCAACTCTCGTACGTTCACTCTCGAGTTGTAAGCGAATTGCCAGTTGGTCTTCTTTTACTTTGGAAAGTCTTGCAGTCACGCTCGATGCGATTCCTTCCGTTTTGAGCTTTTCGTCTACCTCGTGCTGAATCTTTGCTTGCTCGTAATCGCTGCGCAGGGACGCTTCCACGGCTTTCTGGTTCATCAGTTCGCTATTCACCTGCACTTTGAGGTTTGCGTAATCGGCTTGCACCCCTTTGAGCTGATATTCTGCGTCCAGAGCATCACGCTGCAGCTGCAAATCACTCAGCTCCAGGATGACGGAATCGGGCTTCACGATGGCGCCGGGATGCAGCACAACGCGATCCACGTGGGAATCGGTCTGCGCTGCAATCCAGCGAATGTCCTCGGGAACCAGGGTTCCCAGACCGCGCATTTCGCGCAGCATCGGGCCGCGCTTCACCTCGTCAGTCCACACGGTCGCCCGATCCACCGAGGGAGCGGCAGGACGCAACCTTGAGAGCCCGAGCGTCACACCGCCTAACAGGAGAACCGCCGTCGACACCAGGACGGTTCTGCGGATCATTTTGGCTCGTGCGTTTGATGGGCGTGGAATATCCATGAAGTTCTACATTTCTTTCTGGCACTATCGGTGCCGGAATCATATTTCGCTGATGCTGCGTATTATCTATAACTTAAGCGCGACAAGTCTCCCGTCAAATCTCCGCCTTGCGCGATATCGGAATTTGTCGTTCCAATACCGGACACTCGAGACTGCGGGTGGCAGTCTTCGCACGCGAATTCATTCGGTTCGCGGAGTTCATCAAGATGCTAGGGTTCTTTCGCCGAGGTGATCTCTGCACTTGGCTTCTTCACCTAGCCAGACGGCCTGCGAACTTGCTCACAATCCTGCGAACCAGCTCCACCAAGGCGTTTTCTTAGTTCGCAATGTGCTCGAAATAGACGCACCCGCACAGTGACGGCTGGAAGCCCAAGACGGTCAGCGACTTCCTTTGTCGAAAGCTCTTCGAGATTGCGAAGCATGCAGACTCGACGGAGGCCCGCGGGCAGCGCCGCAACAGCTTCCAGAATGATGCGCGAGCGCTCCTGGCGCGCATAGGACGCTTCGGGATTTTCTCCCCAGCTGTCTGCGTCCGGTTTCTGTAAGGGATCGCATTCCTCCAGTGCGACCATCCGAGCGCTCCGCGTGCGGCGAAGGAAATCGATGGCCGAATTAGCCGTAATCTTAGCGAGCCACGAACGGAATTCGGCGGTTGCGACTTCGTTCGCGCTCGCAAAATGATTCAACTTGGTGAAGGCCTTCAACAAGGATTGCTGGCAAACGTCCTCGGCATCCTCCGCATTTCGGGTAAAGCTCCGCGCTAATCGCCGAAGATTCGATGCGTGAGGAGAGATCAGTGCGACGAATGCATCATGGTTACCTCGTCGAGCTGCAGCCAAAAATGTTTTCGCCCCATTAGACTTTCGTTTCGTATGGTTCGCGCCCATGCTTGAGTCAACGCATGCTGCGTGCCAACGCTCTACATTGCCTAACAATATGCATACAAAGAGAAATACGCCGCATACTCTGCAGCCTGCGCACTGATCACTGGCCGATTATGGGACGCGCATTTGCGAGAACGGACAATCGCTTCGCGCTGCCGATCAGGACTTTGCCTGCTGTTAGTCGCTATTCCGTTCGCAGCGCCCGCATCGGTTCGATGGAGGCAGCGCGCCAAGCGGGAAACGCGCACGCCAGCACCGCGACAAGGAAGAGGAGCGACGCCGCCAAGAGAAGCGTGAAGGGATCACGCGAACTGCTACCTACCCGAGCCATGACGAGGCGACTGAGAATCACACTGAGGCCCAGACCCACGGCAATACCGATGCCCAGTGTGGCGGCAGTTGAGGCCAGCACCAGCTGAATAACACTTCCACGCCGCGCGCCGAGCGCCATGCGAATCCCTAGCTCTTGCGTTCGCCGCGTAACCACAAAGGACACCACACTGTATAGACCGGTTGCGGCCAGCGCGAGCGCGAGAAAGGCAAAGAGCCCAAAGAGGGTGGCGATGAAACGTTCTTGTCCCCATCCTTGCGTATCCAGCCGCCACGCGAGCGCATAGTTCGGGGAATCGGCAACTATGAATTCGGAGCTGATTTCCCGTAGCCGCTGGCGAATCGAACGAATGGTCGTCTCGGGATCGCCGCTGGCGCGGACAAAAAACACCTGATCGGGAGGGAGGACGAACGTGTATGGAAGAAACATCATGGGCTTCACTGGGCGCTGCAAGCCATCGTTTTTCGTGTCACCCACAATTCCAATCACTTGCAGCCAATCATCCGGAGCTTGCGCGAATACAAAAGACGCCTGGTCAAATTTGAGCATCGGGCTGCGAACACTTTGGCCGAGCGGGTCGCGGTCAGCGAGATATTCTCTTACGAAGGCTTGATTGACGAGCGCCAGATGCGCTGCGTTCATTACTTCAGTTTGGTTAAATATGCGGCCGGTCAAAAGCGTAACGTGCAGAGTGGAAAATAATTCAGGACTCACAAGCGCCATTACGGCCTCCGAGTCGGTCAGCGTCGGTTTGCTCTGAATCTCGACTCTGGCCCGGAAACCGCCAAACGGCGGGAACCACGAAGCAGAGATTCCGGCCGAAGACACTCCGGGCGTTTGTTCAAGTGCCAGCCGCACAGCTTCCTCCGAGTTCAGGCGTTCTTGCCATGACGGTTTTGCACCTTTGGGCAGCGTTACATCGAAAGAGAGCACGTGGTCCGGGTCGAATCCCAGCGGCGTGTGCGTGAGCGCTACAAATGATTTCATGGCTGAACCGGCTCCCGCCATCAAGAGCAGTGTGAGTGCCACTTGGCCTGCAATGAGGAGCCGGTGCAAATTGCGGCCGCGTGTGCTTCCGGTCATTTTGGTGCTGCTGGACTGAATCAAGGGCCCTAGCTGCGGCTGGGAAAGTTGCCAAGCCGGCGAAATTCCAAAAAGAATTCCGGTGAGCAACGCCACCGCGGCGCTGAACAGCACCACCATGCTGTTCACGTGGATTGCGGCTTCATGCGGAAAAGAGTAATAGGGCAACATGGTGGAGATGGCCTTCGTTCCGCGGTAGGCGACCAAGACGCCGACTGCCGCGCCTGTGACTGACAACAAGATCGATTCGGTCAACAGTTGGCGAATCAGTCGGCCACGTCCAGCGCCCGCTGAAGCCCGCACCGCAAGCTCGTGTTGCCGGGCAATGCCGCGTGCAAGGAGCAGGATAGAAACATTCCCGCAACCGATGAGCAACAAGACCACTACTGCACCAAATAAAAGCACTAATGTGCCGGCAAAGCGGCCGAGCACTTCTTCGTTAAGGGTGACGATCGCGGCCTTTCTGTCTTGCGGATAATTTTTGGAATCCTGTTTGGCGAAATTGTCCACAAGGCTCTGCAGCTCGGCTGTGGCGGCTGGAAATTTTGTGCCGGGCTTTAGCTTGACGAAGGACAGCCAGTACTCGTGCGGATCAGCGGTGGGATTTCCCGGAAGATAAACGTCCGAGTCGCCCCAAGTGAAGCGTTGCGGCACTACACCGACAATCGTATATAGGGCGTGGTCCAGCTCAATCGTTTTGCCTACGATCTCGCGGCTTCCGCCGTACTGCCGCTGCCAGAATAAATAGCTTAGCAATGCAACCGGAGCGGCATTCCCTCCCGGCGCGTCGGCGGATGTGAACTCTCGCCCCAGCAGAGGCGGCACGCCCATATAATCAAACAAGTTTGGGGTGTAGCGTCCGACTTGAACGGTAATCGGGAATTCCACCCCGGTCAGGCTCTGCTGCAGATTCTTCATCAAAAACACGTCGTCGATGGAAGCGCTCTTTCGCAGGTCCTGATATTGCGTGCCATTCACAAGCAAAAGGGGACCGCGGCCGGATTTGTCGCGCAGCTCGACGTGCACCATGCGATCCGCGTCCTTGTAAGGATAGGGATCGAGGAGAATGCCGTAGACCACGCTGAAGACGACGGTAGTTGCCCCAATTCCGAGGGTTAGCGAGAGCACAGCGGTGAGCACAAACCCAGGCGACTTGCGGAAAAGCCGAAACGCGTAGCGAATATCCTGCAAGAGGTTGCTCATCGCGTTCCTCCTAGCCGACCGCGTAGTGGATTAGACGACGGGTTGGGCTGATCGGTCGCACAGCAGAGAATACGTGCCGGCGGACGGAAGGTTCCATTAAACACGCCGAAAAATGCACTCACTACAGGAAGAACGCCTGTCTTCAAGGCGATTAGTACAGACTTGGCGCGGGCAAGACTCACCACGAATTCTTGCAGAGGAACCGCTGGTTGATTGGGGCAGCGATGAAACGACTAAGTTCTTTGCAATCAGCAAAAATTGGTGGACGTGACAGGGATCGAACCTGCGACCTCATGCTTGCAAAGCACGCGCTCTCCCAGCTGAGCTACACGCCCACAGTCGGAGTACCATTCATTCTAAAGCATTTCCGCCGATTGCAAAATCCGTTCCTTCGCTTTTCGAGCATCTGGATCTTTCCCAGGAGCCGCTAAACAATATAGTCGCATCCTAGGCTGTGCCCGTGTATTTCAATTGTGCCTTAGAGGACGGTTTGAGAGGTCAGTAATGATTCCTGATCGTAATCACGGTATCGGTTCGGAAGGCGACTCGAGTGAACGAGGCCCCGTCATTCGAGGAACGTATCTTTGAAGTTGCAATGCTTAATTGTTTCGCAAGCTCACCGATTCTCATCTACGGCTTGCCGTTCCATATAACTTGAAGTTTTAGCTTGTGTTCTGGAGGACTTAATGAGAATCGCCGTCGTTGGAGCCACAGGGATGCTGGGGCAGCATGTAGCGCGGCATACGCTTCGCGCAGGGCACGACTTGATCGCGCTGTATCGAAATCCTCGATTGCTGAACTCATTAGCGGATCTGCGCTGCGAAGCTCGCCAGGCCGATCTAGATGATGTCGATTCTCTCCGTCGCGGACTTCGGGGGGCCGATGCGGTGATCCACTGTGCGGCATACTATCCTGGTGCTCCAAAATCAATCAGGGAAGAGTTGGCAACAGCAGCGAGACTGAGCAACAACTTCTATAAAGCGTGCGCTGGGCAGGAGTTGAAGAAAGTTGTGTATGTTGGAGCCGCTATCGCGCTGCCCCGGAGCTCCGACGGAAAGCCCAGTGACGGGTCACAAAGTTACCCAGAGAGACCGCACAATCAGAACGCGTATTTGCAGGTGAAATGGGCACAGGACACGCTGGCCCGACAAAAAGCGGCGGAAGGAATGCCGGTGGTCGTCGGTATCCCATCGATGACGTTCGGCGAGTACGACCCCGGCAACAGTACGGGGAGCTTCGTTATCGAGATGGCGAATCGTACGCTTCCAGGTTACATCTCCGGAAAGCGGAACGTGGTCTATGCGGGGGATGCCGGACGCGGGCTTGTACGGGTCTGTGAGGATGGGCATCCTGGTGAGCGCTATCTTATTTGTGGAGAGAATCTGACCATGCAACAGCTCATGGCAAAGATCGCTACGGTTACAGGGGCTCCCGAACCTAAGGAGATTCCTCTGGCCGCAGCCAAGCTGCTTTCGGCATGGCAGATTTTTAAGTACAAGCATTTGCGCGGCCCGGTTCCGAAAGTATCGCCCAGCGCCATTGCGGTGATGTCTTCTGGTCAATACCTGGACGGCTCCAAGGCGACCCGTGAACTCGGATATCGACCCGAAGTCTCTGTGGACGAAGCCATTCGAAGAACATTTGAATGGTTTAGGTCTCAACGAAAGCTGAAGATCCGTTAGCTGAAATCCTTGGCAGCGGGGCTCTAGCTTAGCGTTGGCGCGTTGCTCTCGGATCACGGGCAACCAGAATCGACGTTAAAACAGCTCGAGGTATAATCAGTGCCACAACCAAATCCCAAACACAAATTGATGCACGCCCGTTGGTTGCCCGGCCAGACGACTGAAGGTAGCGGTCTGGCCGAATACGCCGGAGTAGACGTACCCGATGTAGGGAGCGAATTTGCGCGAAAACTGATAGCCGAGCCGCACCCCGCCGTCGATGTCGGATAGCCCGGTTCCAATCCCCCGTTCACGATCTGCCTGACTGTAGAAATTCAATTCGACTTGAGGTTGCAATATCAGGCGTTGAGTGAGGTACAAGTCGTACGAGCCTGAGATTCTTCCCGCGACGCGTCCTCCGTCGCGGACATACAGCGTTGGCGCGAAATTGAAGAAGTACGGAGCCAGCCCCTGTATGCCGATTGCGGCCCATGCGCGCGTTGGACCGGAATCGATATCCACACGCGCACCGGCCTGCCAATCGAAGTAACGCAGGAGCGGAATCGGCCGGTCGTAGAGAAACTCGTGGTCTCCATCGCTAGTGACGCCGTTCATCACTCTTCCTTCGGACTTGATCCATAACTTGTTGAAGTCGGTTCCAATCCAGCCTTCACCGTCCCATCGGAAGCTGGTGTTCGGCCCATTCGTTCTGCCTTCCAGTTGATCGAAGATTACATAGGTAAGCACCCGGTTATCTTCCACTGGCTTGGGCCAACCTGATGCCGGAGTCGGTACATCGACAGGAGTGGCCTGAGCCTGTGCACAAACCGGCTTTACTCCGACGCTCGTCAACAGAGCTCCCGCAATGACAGCTTGCAGAGGGATCCGACACATCATGACACCACCACCGTACGAAACATCCCCGCAGCCATGTGGTAAAGCAGATGACAGTGGAAGGCCCAGCGTCCGGGCGTGTCTGCGCTGATGAGATAGCTCACCCGCTCGGCAGGCTTAACGAGGAGAGTGTGCTTGTATGGAGATAACTCACCGCTGCCATTTTCTAACTCGCTCCAAAGCCCGTGCAGATGAATCGGGTGCTCCATCATGGAGTCGTTGATCAGAACGAAGCGCACACGCTCGCCAAGTTTCAGATGGATTGGCTCAGCCTGCGAAAACTTATACGCGTCGAAACCCCAGATGAACCGCACCATATTGCCGGTGAGGTGAAGAATGATTTCACGAGTCGGCGGTCGGCCGTCGACGCCTTTGTAGAGCGCGCGGAGGTCGGCATACGTCAGCACGCGACGACCATTTCCATTCAGCCCATCTCCCGGATCGCGCAGCCTTGGAGAAGTGCTCATTGGAACACTGGCCACTTCAGGGCCAAGGCGCAAAGGAACTTCTCCTTCCCTGGTTTGGGCTGTGCGAGACATCCTCTGCGACGACGGTGCCATTAACCGCGTCGTGCGTAGCCCAGGCTGCGGAAAAGGGGTTTTGCCCGCCGGCTGGTCGAGGGCGCCATCTCTCATCCCGCTCATGTCCATGTCCTTCATTTCGGGCATGCTGTTTTGACTTGTCCCGTTCATTTGCATGTCCTTCATGCCCGGCATTTGATCTGACGACATGCCGCTCATCTTCATCCCCTTCCTTTGAGCCATGCCGCCCATCCCCATATCTGCCATCGTGCGGAGGGGAAATGGATCCATGGGCGGGATCGCCGCCGTCATGCCCATCCGCGGAGCCAGGGTACCCCGTGCATAACTGCCGCGAGATTCCGGCTGCGCAAAGATGGTGTATGCCTGGTCTTCCTGCGGTTGAACAATGACGTCGTAGGTCTCGGCGACGCCCAGCCGCATTTCGTCCACCGTCACCGGCTGTACATAATTTCCGTCCGCCTGCACAACGGTCATGGGTAGACCGGGGATGCGCACGTCAAACAAAGTCATGGCCGACGCGTTGATGAAACGAAGTCGAACACGCTCACCCGGCTTGAATAATGCGGCCCAGTTCGCGTCAGGGGGATTACCATTCATCAAATAAGTGTAGGTAGCGCTGGTTACGTCGGCGATGTCCGTGGGGCTCATGTCCATGCGCCCCAGCATCAGTCGATTCCGTACCGTGGAGCGCAGGCCTTTGCTTTTTACGTCCTCGATAAATGTGCCGGCCGTGCGCCTGTGAAAGTTGTAATAATCGCTTTGTTTCTTGAGGTTGCTGTAGAGGGTCTCGGGGTTCGTATCCGTCCAGTCGCTCAGCAGCACTACGTAGTCGCGATCGTATTCGATGGGATCTTTGTCCCGCGGCTCAATCACGAGAGCGCCCCACAACCCTAGCTGCTCCTGAAAGCCGCTGTGACTGTGATACCAATACGTCCCGTTCTGCAACACCGGAAACCGGTAAACAAATGTTTTGCCTGGTGCGATTCCTGGATAACTCAAACCGGGCACACCATCCATCTCCGCCGGAATACGCATACCGTGCCAGTGAATCGAAGTCGGCGTTGGCAAACGATTGGTGACCGAGATGGTTACTGTATCTCCTTGCCGCCATCTCAGGATCGGTCCCGGCACGGAACCATTCACGGCCGTGGCTATAGAACGACGCCCGGTGAAGTTCACGGGCAAGGAATCGATCGTCAACTCGAAGTCTTTACCCGTAAGCGTCGCGGGTGTCTGCTGCTGGCCAGTCTCTGCGCAGGTCCAGCCTGCGCGCCAATCGAGGGCTGCGACCGCTCCACCAGCAGCTAATCCCTGAACGAAACTGCGGCGGCTGACAGGCAACATGGAACGACCTCTTGCTTTGTCGTTTTCGAGCATGGCCTTCTCCCGATTATTTTCTCGCACGTGAATAAAATGTACTGACTTGTTCCTTATCAGATCGTTTACCGCCCTTACTGCAAACGGCGCGGGCATCATTGGGGTCGGTGTTCGATCACATCCTGCCGCAGGCGTAATTGATGTATCCCTGCCGGATGGGATGGAAGGGAATTCGAGCTCTGCGTTTGACATAGGCCTTTGCTGAGTCCGCCCGTGTCGTGACCGCGGCGCCGAGCATGATCGCATCCTTACTGATCAGTCGCCCTACTCCGGAGAGCGAAGGCCATGATGCACATCTCCTAAGGCAGGCACCCATGCCTCCGGAGTGGTTACCAGAAAAGAGAGCGTGACGAAGCACATTCCAATGAGCAGCAGACTGCCCCACCCAGAGAACTGAGGTAGCACTGGGTGTAATAGGATCAGAAGGCCAGCCCTATGATGATGACGCCCAATCCATTCGAGCCTTCCCCGCTTGGTCGCTACCGAGTAGCCTCTGCCCTAGCCAGCATCACAGCCGAGGTCCGTGCCGCCGCTTCGTAATACCGCACCATTCGCTGCGGTTCCTGCGCCTGGTAAGGCGCTAGATTATGCGCCCAACGAAACCCGATGGGTTGAAACCAAAGTTCCGCCTCCACTTTGAACGGTCCCGTTGCGTTCCCGGTCGAGACCACATACCGCACCGAGCTTCCGCTGTCTGTGAATCCCGGATCGTCGGCTGCGTCGCCCGTCACCGCGATATCCTTGTTTGCGGTGGCCTTATCGAAGCCGTGCGGCAAAAGCCGATTGTCCTTCAAGTACCCGACAGCATGGAGCAGACCGGTCGTAACCTTCCCTTCCGAATCCTTCAGGATCGGTTCGTATATTTCCACTTCCTGCGAACTCGTAATCTCGCGATAATGCGGCTCGAACTTCAGAGGGTCTTCGTCATTGTCGTTGCCTACAATCGACCCGTCCGGATTGAGCGCACCCGACTCAAACACCACACGCCCATTGCCGTCCCTGACCGCAAAATGTAGCCACGCGCGCCGCGAAGGATAAGCTGTCGGCAGCTTATGCCCGCCCAGATTCTCCACATGCACTTCTACGGCAAGCCCATCCGGCGTCGCATCCACCCGGGTAATCGTCACTTTGGCCGCTTGCGTCTTCAAAAACTCGGCCGTGCGCTTCATGGCCGCATCCATCTCCTCGGGCTGCGCCTCCGTCGCCAGTTCATCGCGATGATCTTGCAGCATCCGTTCCATGACGAAATTCGATCCGACAAATACGTGCCGGTGCATGCCCTCGCGCGGCGGGCCGTACAGCGCCGTGACCGCTGCTGCCTCGTTCACCACTGGCATATGGCAGTCCTGGCAGGTCTGCTTGATCGCGTAGTCGCTGTGCTGCCACTCTTGGAACGGCATCTGCTCCGGGAACTTCGCCAGCTTCTCACCCTTCGGCCCAAGCGCCGCGGTGAACAGCGTATGGCAGCTTCCGCAAAGACCCGCATCGCGCATATGGTCGCCCCTGGTCGGGAAGTATGTCGCCGTCGAGGAGTGCATCACGGTCTGGTGCCCTTTGTCGATCTCGAAGGGTCCATACTCAGGCCGCTGGTCGTTCTGAACCGGTTTTGCGATCACCACGTTCCCAACGAAGGTCGCGTCCGTCCCCAGCCCCGTTTTCTCAATCTGGTGGCAAACCGAGCAGGTTACCCCATCTGCTGCGGCGCGGTCCCCCTTTGGAAACTTTTGCAATGGAAGACGCGAAAAGACCTGAGTGTGCCTCCCCGCATCCCGGTCCGCCAACCGGACGGCCGGCATATGGCAGATCGAGCATTCATCCTCAATCGCCTGCTTCGATTCCGGATGATCCATTGACTCGCGCCGCACGCTTCCTTGCCAATAAGGATCGCGGGACGAGTTCGCCATAATGCTCGCGCTCCACTCGAGTCCGATCGAGATATCGTCCCCCGAACTCGTCTTGAGACCGTTATGACAAGCCACACACCGATCCGATGTGCGAAAAAAAGTCCCTGGAGGTGTCTTGTCGCCCTTCGCGTTCTGCGTTTGCGACTTGCCTTGTGGCATTGCCGGAACCCCTACCACCACAAGCCCTAGAACAATCGCACTACCCCAACGGAGTCTCATCGCCAACCATTCCATAACTTCCCATCCGCCCGGTCCCAGAGGAGATAGAACAGCACCTGCGGCCTTCTCCCCTGCGTATTCGCGAACGGCTCCCTTACGCCAAAGCCTATTCGGACGTGTTGTCGCCTGCTTACGGTAATCTGCATCTCCGGCAGAACATCCCAGTTGGTACTCGCCCCCGGCTTGAAGTCACGTACGGCCAAAAACTCGACCATGGGTGAAAACAGCCGTCCCAGCATGTGGTCCGGAGCCATGGCCTGCCCTACCGCCACCCGCCAGAACATGCTGCGCGGAGCTATGCTCGTATCCACCGGCAGGTCTGCCCCCAATTGGGTTTGCAAAAACGTGTTCTCCTTGAACAGCTGATCGAACGCTGCAAAGGGCTCGAACTGCGTCGTTCCGGCGCCGAACCCTCGCTTGCTGTCCCCGGTCGGCAGCAAGATACCTCCCTGCAGACTCAGGATCGAACCCGTCCGCAGGCTGGAAAACATCTCCCGCTTCACCGCCAGCGTAATGTCCCCAAAACCCGCCGTCCAGTTGTGCGCCTGGTCCGCATAGTTCACCGGAACATCGGT
>Ga0209488_10000313_pt1 | contig 39039 bp, 32 predicted proteins | sample Rivendell_Oct201_8_FD_188349 | JGI IMG/M metagenome (GOLD analysis project Ga0209488, IMG submission 188349) | Vadose zone soil microbial communities from the Eel River Critical Zone Observatory, Northern California, USA -... | ecosystem: Environmental > Terrestrial > Soil > Vadose zone >...
CGTGAGCCAGCGCTTCTGCCACACGGTATCTTCCGTGCGATGCGTCAGGATCTGGATGCGTCCCTCCGCCATGGCGCCGGGCTCGACGCGCGCCACGGTGAAGGCGGCCTTGCCGGTGCCGCTCTCGGTCGCGACCGGGCGCTCCATCTGCACCAGCGGTCGCGTCTTGAAGCCGGCCTCGGTCAGCCGCGCATGCGCCTTGGCGGCATCGGCGACGGCGAAGGCGGCGAGATGCACGCCGGCATAGCGAGCGAGCGCCTCGTCGAGCTCGCGGCCGAGCGGCGTGTCCGCCGTCTTGAAGAGCATTTCGAGATAGCCGCGCCGCAGCATCGCCGTGACATTGCCGGTGCCGGTCGGGCGCGGCGCGCCGCCGCCGGGATCGGGATTGACCTGCACCGAGATCGGCGTCGGCGCAAAGCCGGCGCGCTGGAGCGCCCGGCTCGCCGCTTCCGGCTCGCGCACGAAATGCCCGACATGGTCGAGAAAGATCTCGTCGCCGATCGGCAGCTGGCGATCTATTTCCGCGGCGCTGAACACATGGGTCATGTCGGAAGCGCTTTCGGCGGCGGCAGGTGTGCTCATCGAGAGGGCACCGATCGCGGCGGCGTGCTTCAGCAGGGTTCGGCGGTCGAGGGTCATGCGATATCCTGCCGCTTCCCCTCACCCTCCCGTCGCTGCACGCCGGGTCCCTCCCTCTCCCGCATGCGGGAGAGGGGAAAGACGCGATTTGAAACCCCTCTCCCGCATGCGGGAGAGGGAGGGACCCGCGCAGCGGGAGGGTGAGGGGGCGCTCACGACAAGTTGCAGCTACGCCTGCACCACCAGCTTCTTGTTGGTGTAGGCCTCGAGGCCCTCGACGCCGCCTTCATGGCCGTAGCCGCTCTCCTTGACGCCGCCGAACGGCGTCTCCGGCGTCGAGATGGCGAGGCTGTTGACGCCGATCATGCCGGCTTCGAGCGCGTCGGAGATCATGTTCGCCGTCTTGGTCGAGCCGGTGAAGGTGTAGGCGGCGAGGCCGAAGGGCAGCGAGTTCGCGCGCTCGACCACCTCATCGAAGCTCTTGAACGGCGTGATCGGCGCCACCGGGCCGAACGGCTCCTCGGTCATGAGCCGCGCGTCGTCGGGCACATTGGTGACGACGGTCGGCGCGAAGAAGAAGCCCTGGTTGCCATGGCGGCCGCCGCCGGCCAGCACCTGCGCGCCGCGCTTCCTGGCGTCGGCGACGAAGCCCTCCATGGCGTCGAGCCGGCGCGGATTGGCGAGCGGCCCCATGGTGGTGCCTTCGTTGAGCCCGTCGCCGAGCTTGATGTTCCTGGCGAAATCGGCGAAGCGCTTGGTGAAGCGGTCATAGCTCGCTTCCTGCACGTAGAAGCGCGTCGGCGAGATGCAGACCTGGCCGGCGTTGCGGTACTTGCCGGCCGCGGCGATCTCCGCCGATTTCTCCGGATCGGCATCGGCGAAGACGATGACGGGCGAGTGGCCGCCGAGCTCCATCGTCGTGCGCTTCATCCCTTCGGCGGCGAGCTTGCTGAGGTGCTTGCCGACCGGCACCGAGCCGGTGAACGACACCTTGCGGATGATGGCGGAGGCGATGAGGTGCTCCGAGATCCGCGCCGGCACGCCGAACACCAGGTTGAGCACGCCCTTGGGCAGGCCCGCCTCGTGGAAGGCGCGCACCAGCTCGACGCAGGTGCCGGGCGTCTCCTCGGAGGCCTTGATGATGATCGAGCAGCCCGCGCCGAGCGCGCCGCCGATCTTGCGCGCCGGCGTCACGCCCGGGAAATTCCACGGCGTGAAGGCGGCGCAGGGGCCGACCGGCTCCTGCACCGTCATCTGCCGCACGCCGGCGACGCGGCCGGGGATGATGCGGCCATAGGCGCGCTTCCCCTCCTCGGCATACCACTCGATGATGTCGGCGGAGACGGCGACCTCGATCTTGGCCTCGGGGAGCGTCTTGCCCTGCTCGAGCGTAAGGATGCGGGCGATGGCGTCGGCGCGCTGACGGAAGAGGTCGGCGGCCTTGCGCATGATGCGCGCGCGCTCGTAGGGCGCCGTCGCGCGCCAGATCTTGAAGCCCTTCTGCGCCGCGGCGAGGGCGCGGTCGAGATCGGCCGGGCTCGCATGCGGCAGCGTGGCCAGCGGCTTCTCGGTCGCCGGATTGATCACCGGCTCGCTGTCGCGGCCGCCGCCCGAAAGCCACTCGCCATCGATGTACAAAGCCAGATCCGTATACATCTTCGTCTCCTGCCCATAGCCAGCGCCAAGCGTCGGCCTCATCAATAGGGCGAAAACCGTGCCTCGCCAAGCCGAGCGAGCGCACCACCACAATTCCGCCCGCAAAACACCTCCGGTTGTGCAACATGCGGCTCTAAATCCGCCCGACCCCGCGCGCTTCATCGTCTCCTGACCGCCGCGGCCGAGCGACCCGGCGCTCGGACATAACCAAGGACATCCAGGGACGGAACACATGCGGCGCATCATCGTGGCAGGCGGCGCGGTCATGGCTTTGGCGCTCGTCGCCATCCCACTCCGGTATCTGCACGGCCCGGAATCCCCGGCAGCGGCTGTTGTCGCGGACGCGGCCGGATTGCCGCCGGACCGCGCGCCGCCGACGCCGGCGGAGGCGGCGCGACCGGCTTTCGCGTTCCGCCGGCTGCTGATCGACACCAGCGGCGTGGCGCCGGACGCGTGCTTCCGCTTCAGCCAGGACCTCGACCGCCGTGCCGAGGCGCATTACGAGGACTATGTCCGGGTCGAGCCGCGCATCGCTCCCGCGCTCCGCGTCGCCGATACCGATCTCTGCCTCGGCGGCCTGGTCTACGGCACGAGCTACAAGGTCACTCTGGCACGCGGCCTGCCGGCGCTGTCGGGCGCACGCAGCGAGCGCGAGGAGACGGTCGAGGTCAGCCTCGGCGACCGGCCGGCGCAGGTCACGCTGGCGGGCGACGGCTTCATCCTGCCGCGCGCGGCGAGCAACGGCCTGACGATCCAGACGGTCAATGTCGAGCGCGTCACGGTGCGGGTGCTGCGCATGAGCGACCGCCTGCTGCCGAGCAAGCTCCGCCAGACGAGCCGCTGGAACGATGTTCACGCCCTCTCGATCCGGCAGATCACCCGCTATCAGATCCGCGATCTGCTCAAGGACTCCGCGAGCCTCGTCTGGTCGGGCACCATGGCGGTCGAGGCCGATCACAACCGCCCGGTCCAGACCGCCTTCCCGCTTTCCGAGATCCTCGCGCCGGGCCGGACCGGCGCCTATCTCGTCATCGCCGAGAACGCCGCCGCCGCGACGCCGGACCGGTTCTTCACCACGCTCCGCGACAAGGATGACGAGCACTACGGCGAGCTGTGGGCCAGCGTGCCGGCGCATTGGGTCATCGCCACCGACATCGCCCTCGGCACGATGAGCGGCGCCGACGGGCTGCACGTCTTTGCCCGCTCGCTCGCTTCCGCCGATCCTCTGCCGGGCATCAAGCTGTCGCTGCTTGCCGCCGGCCAGGACCTGCTCGGCGAGGCGACCACCGACGCGGCGGGCCAAGCCAGCTTCGCGCCCGGCCTGCTGCGCGGCACGGGCGCCAATGCGGCGGCGGCGCTCCTCGCCTATGGCGAGAGCGATTTCACCCTGCTCGATCTCGGCCGTGCCGCGTTCGACCTGTCGGATCGCGGCGTCGCCGGCCGTCCCGCATCGGGCCCGGTCGAGGCGTTCCTCTATACCGAGCGCGGCATCTACCGCCCCGGCGACACGCTCAATGTCATGACGCTGCTGCGCGATCGGCTCGGCGGGGCCGTCGATGCCCTGCCCCTCACCCTCGTCCTGCGCCGGCCCGACGGGCTGGAGGCGAAGCGCTTCACCCTCGCCACCCAGCCGGCGGGCGGCTTCCGCCAGGACGTATCGCTGAGCCGCAGCGCCGCGCGCGGCGTGTGGAGCGTCGAGGCGCTCATCGACCCGTCGGGATCGCCGGTCGGGCGCGCCCAGTTCGAGGTCCAGGATTTCGTGCCGCAGAAGCTGAAGGTGACGCTCAAATCCGCGGCTGCGGCGCTGCGCCCGGGCGAGCCGATCGACGTCGCCCTCGACGGGCAGTTCCTCTACGGCGCGCCGGCCGCCGGGCTCAAGGGCGAGGCCGAGCTGCGCATCGTCCGCGACGCGACGCCGGTGCCGAGCGCGAAGGGTTATCGCTTCGGCCTGATCGACGAGCACATCGACGATTTGGTCCAGACGCTGACCCTCGCCGCGGCAGACGAGGCCGGGCACAGCGAGATCGCCGAGCCGCTGCAGCACCTGCCGCAGACCACCGCGCCGCTCAAGGGGCTGCTCTCCGCCGGCCTGTTCGAGCCGGGCGGGCGTCTCGTCGCCGAGCGGCTCGAGCTGCCGATCCGCACGCAGCCGCTGCTCATCGGCATCAAGCCGCGCTTCGCCGACGACCGCGCCGAGGCAGGCAAGGAGGCGCTGTTCGACATCCTCGTGTTCGACGCGGAAGGCCGGTCCGTCGCGCGGCCCGGCCTGCATTGGCGCCTGCTGCGCGAAGACCGCGTCTACGACTGGTACCGCGCCGGCCCCAACTGGACGTGGCACTACCACGTGGTCGACGAGGCGATTGCCGCCGGCGAGATCGACGCGTCCGCCGGCGCACCCGCGGTGCTGAGCGAGCCGATCCAGTGGGGCTACTACCGTCTGGTCGTCGACGATCCCGCGACCCAGGCCGCGACCAGCGTGCGCTTCCAGGCAGGCTGGATGGCGAGCGCCGAGGGCGCGGACACGCCGGACCGGGTCGATGTCGCGGTCGAGAAATCCGTCCTCGCGCCCGGCGAGACCACTCGCCTGCGCATCCGCGGGCCGTTCGCCGGCAAGGCGCAGGTGACGGTGGCGAGCGACCACGCCTTCGAGACGCGGCAAATCGCCGTGGCGAAGGACGGGACCGAGATCGAGGTGACCGCGTCGGAGGAATGGGGCGCCGGCGCCTATGTGCTCGTCTCGCTCTACCGGCCGCTGGCCGAAGGGCAGCCGCACGATCCGGTGCGCGCCGTCGGGGTCGCCTGGCTCGCCATCGATCCCAAGCCGCGGACCCTGTCGGTCACGCTCGGCACGCCCGAGCGGGTCACGCCGCGCCACGGCGTCGCCGTGCCGGTCACGGTCGCCGGCGCGCTCGGCGACGGCGCCACCTTCGTCACGCTCGCGGCGGTCGATGAAGGCATCCTGCAGCTGACGCGCTTCAGCGCGCCCGATCCCGCGCAATTCCTGTTCGGCAAGCGCCGGCTCGGCATCGAGCTGCGCGACGATTACGGCCGGCTGCTCGACGGCAGCGCCGCCCGCGGCGCGATCCGCCAGGGCGGCGATGCCGCGGCCAGCGCCGCGAGCGTCGGCGGCCAAGGTCTGGCGGTCGTCAGCACGCGCACGGTCGCGCTGTTCTCGGGTCCCGTCCGCGTCGATCGCAACGGCACGGCGCAAATCATGCTCGATATTCCGGATTTCGAGGGCCAGCTTCGCCTGATGGCCGTGGCCTACAACCGCGGCGCGGTCGGCCGCGGCGAGGCACGGCTCACCGTGCGCGATCCCGTCGTCGCCGAGCTCGCTGTGCCGCGCTTCCTGGCGCCGGGCGACAGTGCGCGCCTCGCGCTGCTGCTGCACAATACCGAAGGCGCTCCCGGCGACTACCATGTGACGCTCTCCGCCAGCGGCGCGGCGAGGATCGCCGCCGACCATGCGCTCGACTACGCGCTCGGCAGCGGCGAGCGCAAGCTCGACCAGGCGGAGATCGAGGGGATCGACGAGGGTGTCGGCACGATCGCGGCCGATCTTTCCGGGCCCGGCGGCTACCGGCTCCATCGCGAATGGCAGATCGCGGTCCGCGCGCCGCAATATCCGATCACCCTCGAAGACACCGCCGCGCAGGCGCCGGGCGAGGCCTTCGCGATCGATGCCGGCAAGTTGAAGGCCTTCGTTCCCGGCACGGTTCGTGTGAGCCTCGGCTATTCGGCCTTCGCCGGGATCGACGTCCCGAGCCTGCTGCAATCGCTCTATCGCTATCCCTATGGCTGCACCGAGCAGCTCACCTCGAGCGCCTTTCCGCTGGTCTATTTCAACGACCCCGGCCTGCTCGGGCATCTGCCGCAGGACATCGGCGTCAAGGAGCGCGTGCAGCAGGCGATCGACACCCTCCTCGACCGCCAGGACGCGTCGGGCCGGTTCGGCCTGTGGCGGGCCGGCGACGGGCAAGCCTCCCCCTGGCTCAACGTCCATGCCGTCGACTTCCTGGTGCATGCCAAGGGCGCCGGTTTCGTCGTGCCCGACGCGGCCTTGCAGCGAAGCTATGCCTGGCTCACCGAGGCGATCCGGCGCATCGGCGAGGACAACCGCGGCATCTATGCGCACGCGCCCGATGCGACGCGGTCCTATGCGGCCTATGTGCTCGCGCGCGCCGGACGCGCCGAGATCGGCGAGCTGCGCCGCCTGCATGACACGGCGCAATGGGCGACGGTCGCGGGACAGATCGTGCCGGCCTCGGTGCACTGGCGCGGCGACGGCGCCGACGACGGTCTCGCGCTGCCCTTGAGCCTCGGCCAACTCGCCGGCGGCCTGCTGCTCATGGGCGACCGTGCGCGCGCGCACAGCGCCTTTGCCTTCGCCATCGCCAATCTCGACGCCGCGAGCTATCCGCGCTGGTGGTTTGACGACGCCTATTACACGCGCACCCGCGACCTCGCCGGGCTGATCGCGATCGCCGCGGAGACGGGCGACGCGGCGAGCGCCGCAGCGCTGCTCGACCGCTTCCGCGCGCTCTCGCCCAGCGCCGACCGCCTCAACACGCAGGAGAAGGCGTGGCTGCTGGCGGCGGCGCATGCGCTCAGCACGGACACGCGCGGGCACGGGCTCACGGTCAACGGCGAGGAGCGCGCGGCACTCAAGCTGCCCGTCGCCTTCGCGCCTGATGTCGCCGAGATCGCCGCCGGCTATCGCGTCGTCAACAGCAGCGGCGGCGTCCTCTGGCGCACCCTTGTCGTCGAAGGCGCGCCCAAGCAGGCGCCCTCCGCCATGGACCAAGGCTACTCGCTCAGCAAGGAGTATTTCCGCCGCGACGGCACGCCGGTCGATCCCGCCCACCTTGCCCAGAACGACCGCGTCATCGTGCTCTTGTCCGGGCGCGTGCACGACAGCAACAACCATCGCACCGTGCTGGTCGACATGCTGCCCGCCGCCTGGGAGATCGAGACGATCATCACGCGACCCGAGGAATATGCCTTCCTCGGCCTGCTCTCCAAGACGCGCCTGGCCGAGGCGCGCGACGATCGCTTCGTCGCCGCCTTCGACCTCGGCGACGGCTTCGCGCGCGGCGAAGGGCCGTGGCGTGACCGCGAGCGCGACGACGCCGACGCGGAGCTCGACCGCGACGAGTTCCGCCTCGCCTATGTGGCGCGCGTGGTGACGCCCGGGCATTTCGCGCTGCCGGCCGCCGTCGTGGAGGACATGTACCGGCCCGGCGTCATGGCGCGCACCGACGCCGAAGAGACGACGGCCGACCCGCGCTGAGGCCATGGCGCGGCGGCTCCGTCTCCTCTGCGCCGGCGCGCTCGCGCTGGTCGCGGCCGCCGCGCTGCTCGACCGCGCCTTTCCGCCGGACCTGTCGCGCTACGATCTGCGCTCGCCCGAAGTGCTGGACGCCGCGGGACGCCCGCTCAACATCTCGACCGCGGCGGACGGCACGTGGCGGCTCGCCACCACGCCGGAGCAGGTGAGTCTGCGCTACCTCGACATGCTGCTCGCGACCGAGGACCGTCGCTTCTGGCGGCATCCCGGCATCGACCCGCTGGCGCTGGCGCGCGCGCTCTGGCAGCTCGCGCGCCACGGCCATGTCGTGTCGGGCGGCTCGACCCTCACCATGCAGGTGGCGCGGCTGCTGACGCCGCACCCGCACGACCTCGCCGGCAAGCTTCGCGACATGGCGCGCGCCGTGCAGCTCGAGTGCCGTTTCACCAAGCGCGAGATCCTCGCGATGTACCTGACCTTGGCACCGTTCGGCGGCAACATCGAGGGCGTCCGCGCGGCCTCGCTCATCTATTTCGACCGCGAGCCCGCCACGCTCACCGACGACCAGGCCGCGCTGCTGGTAGCCTTGCCGCAGAGCCCGACGCGGCGGCGCCCGGATCGCCATCTGGCGCATGCGGCGAGCGCACAACGCAAGCTCTTCGCGCGGTTGCGCCCCGGCGAGGACAGCGCCCGCCCGCTGCAGCCGGTGCTGCGCCATCCCCTTCCCGCGCAGGCCCCGCATCTGGCGCAGCGCCTTGCCGGCGCCGCGGACGGCGCGGCGCTGCGCACGACCATCGACGGGACCCTGCAGCGGTCGGCCGAAGGCCTGGTCCGGCGCGAGCAGCGCTGGCTCGGCGAGGACGCCAATCTCGCCGCGCTCGTCATCCGCAACGAGGATCGCGCCGTGCTCGCCTATATCGGCGGCATCGACTATTTCGGCCCCGGTGGCATGGTCGATCTGGTGCGCGCGCGCCGCTCGCCGGGCTCGACGCTGAAGCCCTTCATCTATGGCCTCGCCTTCGACGACGCGGTGGTGGCGCCCGATACGCTCATCGACGACGCGCCGCTGCGCATCGGCGACTACGCGCCGCAGAATTTCGATCGCCGCTTTCATGGCCTCGTCACGGCGCGCGAGGCGCTGCAGCAATCCTACAACCTTCCCGCCGTCGCGCTCTTGAACGAGATCGGGCCGGCGCGCTTTGCGGCGGCGCTGCGCCAGGCGGGCGCGAGCTTGGCGCTGCCGCAAGGCGGCGAGCCGGGCCTGCCGCTGGCGCTCGGCGGCGTCGGCATCAGCCTCGAGGATCTCGCCGCTCTCTACGTCGCCCTCGCCGATGGCGGGCGCGCCGCGCGCCTGCGCCTGCTGGCGGATGAGCCGCCGGCGCCGGCAACGCCGCTCATGACCGCGGCGGCGGCGCTGGAGGTCGGCGACATCCTGGAGGGTACGCCGCGCCCCGACGGCGTCTCGCCGGCGGGGCCGCGGGCGATCGCCTACAAGACCGGCACCTCCTATGGCTTCCGCGACGCCTGGGCGGTCGGTTATTCGCGCGCCTACACGGTGGCGGTCTGGGTCGGGCGCAGCGACGGCAGCCCGCGCCCCGGCGCCTTCGGCCGCGAGACCGCCGCGCCCCTCCTGTTCCGCCTGTTCGACCTGCTGCCGGGCGAGCCCGACGCGCCGCTCCGGGTCGCGCGCGCGTCGGCCGACACTTCGTCCCGCCTTGCACCATCGCTGCGCCGCTACATGCCGCGCGGCGCCGCGGCCGCCGCCGGCGCATCGCCGCTCAGCATCGTGTTCCCGCCGGACGGCGCGCTCGTCGAGTTCGGGCGGACGGGCGCGGCGCCGGCGTCGATCGCGCTCGAGGCGAGCGGCGGCGTGCCGCCTTATCGCTGGGCCGTGAACGGCCTGCCGCTGCCGAGCGCGGCGGTCGGCGCGGCGAGCACGTGGCGGCCCGACGGCCCCGGATTCTTCCGCCTCTCCGTCAGCGACCGCGACGGCCGCGCGGTCAGCGAGCAGATCCGCCTGCGATGATGGCGGCTTCGTTCAGAATGCAGCCGCGCGCGCCAGCGCCGGCTGGCGGCGCGCATCCTCGAGGATCATGTCCGCGCCCTTCTCGGCGAGCATGATGATGGCGGCGTTGGTATTGCCGGACACGACCGTCGGCATGACCGAGCCATCGACGACACGCAAACGCCCCATCCCGCGCACGCTGAGGCGCGTATCGACCACCGCCGCGGCATCCTCGCCCATGCGGCAAGTGCTGCTGGGATGATAGATGGTGCTGGCGCGCTCGCGGATGTGGCGCAGCAGATCCGCGTCGCTGGCATAGGCCGGGCCGGGCTCATACTCGGACTCGATATAGGGGCGCATCGCCGGCGCCTGCATGATGCGGCGCAGCAGCTTCAGCCCGGCCACCATGGTGCGGCGATCGTTCTCCGCGGCGAGGTAATTGAGCTGGATCGCCGGCCGCGCCGCGGGATCGGCGCTCTTGATGCGCACGAAGCCGCGGCTCTCCGGCCGCAGCTGGCAGATCGACGCGGTGAAGCCCGAGAAGGGGTGCAGCTTGTCGCCCATCTTGGTCGTGCTGAAATTGATGAAGTGGCACTGCACGTCGGGCGTGGCGAGACGCGGATCGGTGCGGAAGAAGGCGCCGGCATAGCCGGCGCTCACCGCGAGCGGGCCCCTGCGGTAAAGCGCGTAGCGCATGCCGATGCCGAATTTGCGCACCAGGCTTGCGACATCGTCGTTGAGCGTGATCGGCCGCGTGCAGCGATAGACCAGCCGCGCTTGCAGATGGTCCTGCAGATCCTCGCCCACGCCGCGCAGCTCGTGCACCACCCCAATGCCGAAGCGCTGCAGCAGCGCCGCCGGCCCGACGCCCGAGAGCTGCAGCAGCGGCGGCGTGGCGATGGCGCCGGCGGCGAGGATGATTTCGGCATCGGCGAGCGCGCGCCAGGTCTCGCCCTGGTGCTGGAACGCGACGCCGACGGCCTCCCGGCCTTCGAACAGCACGCGGGTCGTCGGCGCTTGCGTCAGCACGCGCAGATTGGGCCGCCGCCGCGCCGGGCGGAGATAGGCCACGGCGGCGCTGCAGCGCCGGCCGCGCCGCGTCGTGGTCTGGAAATAACCGGCGCCCTCCTGGCGCGCGCCGTTGAAATCGTCGTTGCGCGGGATGCCCGTCTGCTCCGCTGCGGCGATGAAGGCCTCGCACAGCTCGTGCGGGTCGCGCTGGTCGGAGACGCAGAGCGGGCCGCCGGCGCCGTGGAACGCGTCGGCGCCGCGCTCCTGGTCCTCGGCCTTCTTGAAATAGGGCAGCACGTCGTCGTAGCTCCAGCCGACATTGCCGAGCTGGCGCCAGTGGTCGAAATCCTCCTTCTGGCCGCGGATATAGATGCAGCCATTGATCGAGCTCGAGCCGCCCAGCACCTTGCCGCGCGGCTGGACGATGCGGCGATTGTTGAGCTCGGGCTCGGGCTCGCTCTCATAGAGCCAGTTGACCTTCGCGTTCTTGAACAGCTTGCCGTAGCCCAGGGGGATGTGGATCCAGGGGTTGCGGTCCTCGCCGCCGGCCTCGAGCAGCAGCACGCGCTGGGTGCCGGACGCCGAGAGCCGGTTGGCGAGCACGCAGCCCGCCGAGCCGCCGCCGACGATCACGTAGTCGAAGGTGCCGCAGTCGCGCATCGGTGTCTTCCCAACGGTCGCTCCGCATCACTAGGGCGAGGAGGTGTCGCAAATCAAGCGCTTCGCGACGGCCGGCGGCGCGCCTGTCGCGCCGGCGCTGCACCGTTCCAGCGCGGCCTGACCCGGTTTGGCCGAACCGATACTTTTGTGTTATTCTCGTTTTTGCGGCCAATATTTCGTGTACTTGGGCCTACCAAATCGACGGGCCTCTCGGTATTTGCGGCTCGTCCGGCACGCTCGTCCGGCCGCGCAACGAGAAGCTCAAGCGGGGAGGTAAGCCATGTCGCAGCTCGTCGCTCTTTCCGTCAGCATTGGCGTTCTCGGCGCCGTCTGGGCGTTTCTCGCGCTCGGACCGCTCGCCGGCTTCGTCCTGGTATGGGCCGGCTTCATCGCCTGGGGGTGCTTCTTCCATACGGGTGGCGATAACAAGGCATTGATCAAGACCATCGCCGGCAACGCCTATGGTGCGCTCGTCGCCTGGATCGCGTTCCTCATCATCGTCAATGTCTCGGTGCCGGCGCTGGGCGTGGTGTGGCCCGCCATCGTCGTCGGCGTCACCGTGTTCTTCCTGGTGATCGTCGCCTCGGTCGAGCCGTTGTCGTCGGTTCCGGCCAATGTCTACGGATATGCCGCGCTTGTCGGCTATGCGCTGCACCAGCCTTCGGCGCCCGCTGCGGCCGGCAAAATGGCGACCGGCCCGCTGCAGAACCTTGCCGCGGGCAGCTTCGCCAACCCGCTCGTCCTGCTGATTGCATCGATGGTGATCGGCGCGCTGTTCGGCTACGTGTCGGGGCAGCTCGCGAAAATGTTGACCAAGGGACCCGCCGCCGCGCGGGCCTAAGCCGGGTCGAGCGGCGGGCGACAGGAGAGGCGGGTCGTTCGCCTGCCTGCCCGCCGGCTCCCCATCGGCCACCGCCGGAAACAGCGGCGGCGGCGCTTGACAGACAGCCTACATTTCGATATAGTTGGAAATATGGAGAAGACAGCGATCATCGCCGCCCTGTCGGCGCTGGCCCAGGACACCCGGCTCGACATCTACCGGCTACTGGTGCAGGCGGGCGCCGACGGCTTGCCGGCGGGGCAGATCGGCGAGCGCCTCGACCTGCCTTCGCCCACCCTGTCGTTCCATCTCGCGCAATTGAAGCATGCCGGCCTCGTCACGCGTCGCCGCGACGGCCGCTCGATCATCTATGCCGCGAACTATCCCGCCATGACCGGCCTGCTCGGCTATCTCACCGAGAATTGCTGCGGCGGCAGTGCGGCGCAATGCGGCGACACCGCCTGCGCGCCCGCCGCCCAGAGCCCGCGATCAAAGAGGAGGAGTGCCTGAGCCATGAAGCGCCTGCATGTCCATGTGTCCGTTGCGGATCTCGACCAATCCGTCCGCTTCTATGCGACGCTATTCGCCGCCGAGCCGAGCGTGCTCAAGCCTGACTACGCCAAGTGGATGCTCGACGATCCGCGCGTCAATTTCGCCATCTCGAAGCGCGGCGGCGCCGCCGGCGTGCAGCATCTCGGCATCCAGGCCGAGGACGCAGCCGAGCTTGCCGAGGTCTACGATCGCCTGAAGCAGGCCGAGCGCCCGACCGTCGCGCAAGCCGCGACCACCTGCTGCTACGCCAAATCCGACAAGCGGTGGATCGCCGATCCGCAGGGCGTCGCGTGGGAGACCTTCCTCACCCATGGCGAGGCGACGGTTTACGGCGAGAGCGGCTCTATCGCGAAATTGCAAGCGGCGACGGCAGAAGTGTGCTGCGAGCCGGCGCTGACCGCCGGCGCGGTCGTCGACAAGCCCGCGAAATCCGGCTGCGGCTGCGCCGCCTAGGGCGGCCATGGCGGAGAAAGTCTACGACGTCCTCTTCCTGTGCACGGGCAATTCGGCCCGCAGCATCCTGGCGGAGGCGCTGATCAACCACTGGGGGCGCGGCCGCTTTCGCGGCCACAGCGCCGGCTCCTTCCCCAAGGGCGAGGTGCATCCGCTGACGCTCAAGCTGCTCGACCAGCTCCGCCTCCCGCTGCCGCGCGCGCGCAGCAAATCCTGGGACGAGTTCGCGCGGCCGGGCGCGCCTGTCATGGATTTCGTGTTCACCGTCTGCGACCAGGCGGCGGGCGAAACCTGCCCGGTATGGCCGGGCAATCCGGTGACCGCGCATTGGGGCGTGCCCGATCCCGCCGCCGCGGAAGGTACCGAGGAGGAACGGATGGCGGCCTTTCGCGACGCCTATCGCCGGCTCGAGGCGCGCATCAAGCTCTTCGTCGCGTTGCCGCTCGACAAGCTCGACCGGCTGGCGCTCAAGCGCGAGGCCGACACAATCGGCCGCGCCGCGCCATCGCCGCGAATGTGAGCATCGGCCGTCGCGCGCTGGCCGAAGCCGTCGGCACCGCGCTGCTGCTCGCCGCCATCGTCGGCTCCGGCATCATGGCCGAGCGGCTCGCCGGCGGTAATCTCGCCCTCGCCCTCCTCGCCAATTCGCTGGCGACGGGCGGCGCCCTGGTCGCGCTCATTCTCACCTTCGCACCGATCTCGGGCGCGCATTTCAATCCCGCAGTGACGGTCGCCGCCATCATCGCCGGGGACATGCGCGGGCGCGACGCGGTTCCCTACATCGCGGCGCAGGTGATCGGCGCGCTTCTCGGCGTGTGGCTCGCGCATCTCATGTTCGATCTGCCGATCATCGAGGTGTCCGCTCGCGAGCGCAGCGGCCTGGGCCAGTGCGCCGGCGAGTTCACCGCGAGTTTCGGCCTGATCGCCCTTATCGAGAGCGGGCGGCGTCGCTTCGTCGCGGCGCTCCCCGGCGCGGTGGCGGCCTACATCGCCGCCGCCTATTGGTTCACCTCCTCGACCTCCTTCGCCAATCCCGCGGTCACGCTGGCGCGCTCGCTCAGCGACACATTTGCCGGCATCGCGCCAGACAACGTCCCGGCGTTCATCGCCGCACAGCTCGCCGGCGCCGCCGTCGCGCTGGCGACGTTCCGCTGGTTCTATCGTTGCGAACACGTCGCGACCCGCGCCACACGGCGATAGTGCCGGATGAGAGCGCATCGATCACCGGGCATCCCGGCCGCTCGCCGCGCTCGCACTGGCTCACGGCCAGGGCGAGCATGCGCTCCATCTTCTTGAGATCGGCGATCTTGGCGCGCACGTCGCCGAGATGACCGGCCGCGACATCGCGCGCCTCGGCGCAGGCATCCGGGACATCGGCGGCGAGCCGCAGCAGGTCTCGTATCTCGTCCAGGGTGAAGCCGAGCTCGCGGGCCCGGCTGACAAAGACCAAGCGCTGTACGTCTTCGCGCGCGTAGATGCGGTAGCGGCTCGCCGTGCGTTCCGGCTTCGGGACGAGGCCGATCCGCTCGTAATAGCGGATCGTCTCGATGTTGCAGCCGGTGCGCCGCGCCGCTTCGCCGATGCCGATCTCGTTTCCAGCCATGGTTCCAAACTGGGGGCTTGAGTCTGTAGCGGCTACAGAGATTACCCTATGGGCGGTTTCTCGAACAGGAGCGCGATCATGTCCCAGGCAAGCGAGACGCCGAGCGCGATGAAGGCCCGCGAGAACGGCGCGCTGCTGCTCGCCGCCGGCGGCCTCGCGGCGGCATTCGGCGCCGCGTCGTGTTGCGCGCTTCCGCTGTTGCTGGGCGCGATCGGGCTCGGCGGCGCATGGCTCGGCGGCATTGCGCTTCTCGCCGGACCTTATCAGCCATGGCTGCTGCTCACGGCGGCAACTTGCCTCCTCGTGGCCGGCGGACTTCTTTGGCGAACCCGTCGCGCGGCGTGCCTGCCCGGAGCGGCGTGCGGGCGGCCGGGTCTCAGGCTCTTCACCACCATCACCTTGGCGCTGGCGGCGATCCTCGCGCTGCTCGGCTACGCCGTCGCCTAACGCCGCCGATGATCCTGCAGTCCACGATCACCTGCCCCGCCTGCGGCACCGGCAAGGCCGAAACGATGCCGACAGATGCCTGCCTATTCTTCTATGAATGCAGCGGCTGCGGCGCGCTCTTGCGCCCGAAGCCGGGCGATTGCTGCGTCTTCTGCTCGTACGGCTCGATCCCTTGCCCGCCGGTCCAGAGCGCGCGCCTCGGCGTGCGGGCTCGCCGAAGGCGCCGCGTTGCTCCTAGCGGCGGCTTGCGAGCGTCTTTGCCGCGGCGGCGATGAGGACGCCGCCGAGCAGCAGCTTGAGGAACGCCACCGGCGCGACCGCCACCAGCAGGCCGCCGAGCGCGGCGCCGAGGATCGAGCCCATGCTCATCGCCGAGATGATGCGCTGCACGCCGCGGCCGCGCGGGATCGCGTCGACGCGCCAATAGCGCCACAGGCCGACGGCGACCACGCCGAGCGAGATCAGGATGCTGGCCGAGCCCGCGATCTTGATGTCGGCGCCGAACACGAAGATCAGCGTCGGGATGAGTAGCTCGCCGCCGGCGACGCCGAGGACACTGCTGACCAGCCCGATGGCAATGCCGATGACGAAGCCGGCGACGACGTGGAGGCTCGCGCCGTCCGGCAGCAGCGGCGCGGCGTGAAAGGGTAAGACCGCCTCGGCCAGCAGCAAGGCGCCGATGGCGGCGAGCAGGAGCGCGATGAGCTGCGCCAGCCGCGTCGCGCTGAGCGCCTGCACGAGCCGGACGCCGGCCGCGGCGCTGGCCATGCCGCCGGCGGCGAGCCCGAGCACTTCCGGCAGATGCGGGCCGATATCGCCGAGCGCGACCGCGCCGCTGCGCGTCGCCAGCGCGAAGGCGAGCGTGACCAGGCTCACCGTCAGGTTCAGCGGCACGGCGGATTTGGCGTCGAAGCCGATCGCCTGCATCAGCACGGGGAGGCGGAACTCGCCGCCGCCGAGGCCGATCAGCCCGGCGAGCCCGCCGATCGGCACGCACCAGCCGAACGCCCGGCGGAAGTACGGACACGCGATCGTGCGCTGCATTGGCGCGCCGTGGCGCTCAAGGCGCCGCTTTGCGCGCCGCCAGGGCCATGGCGATGAGCGAGCTGCCGCCGAACACCAGGTCGATGCCGACCAGCAGACCCAGCGCCCAGGTGAAGGAAGCCGGCAGGCCCGTGAGGATGAGCGCGGCCAGCACCAGGTCGATGACGCCGTTGAGCATCAGCCATTCCCATCGCCCCGAGAGTTCGCGGCGATGCTCAATGGCAAAGATGATCATCAGCACGCCGTCGACGATGAAATAGGCGATCAGCACGTAGGTCAGCGTGACCAGGCCTTGCAGCGGATTCCACAGCAGCACGCCGCCGGCGAGCAAGGCGACGAGGGCCGACAGCAGCGCCCAGCCGAATCCCGGCGCGTGCCGCGCGCTCACCGTGGCCACGAGGCCGACGATGCCGACGACGACGAACAGCCATCCGAGGAAAATCGTGACGGCGAGCCCGGCAATCGGTGGCACCAGGATCGCCGCCAGCCCGAGCACGACCAGGATGATCCCCTCGGCGAGCAACAGGCGCCAATGGTCGTGCAGGGATCGGCGCAGCGCCGCGGCCAGGTTCGCGTTGCCTGACGAATTCATCGATGACATGGCATGCTCTCCCTGCTGCTCCCCTCAGGAGTTAGAGCCGAATTCCGCTCGGATGCAACCATGCGCTGCTCGCGGGCGCCGCCGAGTGGCAGCCGAAGGCGCCGGGACCGGGGCGCCGGGGCCGGGCGATTGTTCATCCGTGCTTAACAGTCCTTTCGCAACTGCGACGCTTATCGTTTGGCGGCGGCGGGCACATCTTCCCCGACATGAAGGCGCGGTGATGACCACCCTCCACCTTCAACTCAGGAAGGAGTGCTTATCATGCTTCGCTCATATCGCTTCACCACCCTGGCCCGCGCCGCCACCCTCTCGATGGCGCTCGCCATTCCCGTCGCCACCCTGGCCTATGCCGACGACGAATACGGCACCGGCCACGAGACCGTGATCGAGCAGGCCGCGGCGTCGACGCCGAGCGCCCCGCTCACGGTGGCGCAGACCAACGCGCTCAACGACGCGTTCAAGGTCGGCCAGAACGACGCCTTCGGCGCCGCCCGCTCCTCGCAGCTGGCGCCTTCCGCCGAAAGCTACAACAGCCGCCTCGCCTCGAGCACCGGCGCGGTCGGCAATCGCGACCTGGTCGGCGCCGGCGGCGCGCAGGACAAGCTCGCGAATGAGATCTTCCATCCCGGCAGCGGCACCGACTGGTAATGCCCGCCGTGTGAGCCGGCGCCCCCAAGGGCGCCGGCCGCGCGCCCTGTAGACGTCGCATTGCCTCCCCCGAAATCAAAGCTAAAGCTATAGAGTCCGGTCACGCCACGCGGCGCTGAGCCGCAAGCCGCCCGATCCGCTGACCGAGGCCCGCCCCTGCCTCCTCGCCCCACCGATCCGATCGCCGCGCTGCTCGCGGATTTCACCGCGCGGCAGCCGATCCGCACCGGCTCGCTGATCGTCACCGTCTTCGGCGACGCCATCCTGCCGCGCGGCGGCGCCGTGTTGCTGGCCGATCTCATCGCGCTGCTCGAGGGCTTCCAGCTCAACGACAGCCAGGTGCGCACGGCGCTGTCGCGCCTCGTCGCCGATGGCTGGCTCGCCGCCGAGCGCCAGGGACGCCGCAGCCTCTATCGCCTGACCGAGACCGGCCGCCACCGCTTCGACGAGGCGACGCGGCGCATCTATGCCGGCCCGCCCACGGCGTGGCGCGGCGAATGGCATCTGGTGATCCTGCCGCCGGACAGCGCCAGCCGCGACGAGCTGAAGAAGGACCTGGGCTGGCTCGGCTTCGGCCATCTCGCGCCGGGGGTCATGCTGCATCCCGCGCCGGACCGGGACTCGCTCGCCTCGGTGATCGGCGACCTGCCGGCGCCGGAGCGCCCGCTCGTCATCGCCGGCGCGACCGCCTTCGCCGCGGCGCCCGACCCGTTGCATGGCCTGGTCGCGCGCTGCTGGGACCTCGCGGCGCTAACGGCATCCTACCGCGACTTCCTCGCCGCTTTCGCCGCGCTCGGCGCGGCGCTCGCCGCGGGATTGAAGCCGCAGCCGCTGCCGGCGCTGCTGGCGCGGCTGATCCTCATCCACGACTACCGCCGCATCATCCTGCGCGACCCCCTGCTGCCGCCGCGGCTCCTGCCGGGCGACTGGATCGGCCGCGCCGCCTATCGTGAAGCGCGCCGCCTCTACCGCAGGCTGGCGCGCCCCGCCGAACGCTGGATCGACGCGCATCTCCACGGCGAGGACGGCGCGCTCCCGCCGCCCGACGCCGCTTTCCGCGAGCGCTTCCGCTGACCATGTGGCCGCCCTCGGTTTGACGCTCAGGCGGGATTGCCTTAGGTTCTTGGATGAAGGGGATGGAGTCCCCCATAACCGCCCGCATCGGCTGATGACTCCTACCGCGTGAGAAACGGCGGTGGGAGGTCGTTCTGTGACCCGCCGCGTTGCGGGCTTTTTCTCGCCCCTCACGGTTGCTTGCGTTCTGACTTTGAGGGGTGCTGAGATGACCGAAATCTGGGCGCAAGCGGCATTGTGGCTGGGCTTGGCGCTGATCGCGACGCTGCTCTCTATTTGGCTTCGGATCGCTACCGCGCTATCCGAGATTGTCGTCGGAACGATCGCTCAGCTTCTCATCGGCGCATTGATCGGTGCCGCCGTGCTCGGCACGGGCGAGACCTGGGTCAAGTTCCTCTCTGGCACGGGCGCGATCGTGCTCACGTTCCTCGCCGGGGCTGAACTCGACCCCGACGTGTTCCGGGCCAAATGGAAGGAGGCCGGCGCAATCGGGCTTATCAGCTTCGCCGCCCCGTTTATCGGCTGCACCGCGGCGGCCTATTACGTGCTGCGGTGGAACCCGATGTCGAGTTGGCTCGCGGGAGTCGCACTCTCCACGACTTCCGTTGCGGTCGTTTACGCGGTGATGTTGGAGTTTGGCTTCAATGTCACCGACTATGGCAAGGTCGTGCTCGCCGCCTGCTTCGTCACCGACCTCGGGACGGTGCTCGCCCTCGGCCTCATTTTCTCGCCATTTACTTACAAGACCCTGATCTTCATTGGCGTCAGCGCTGTCGCGTTCGTGATTTTGCCGTGGCTGACGCCGCGCTTTTTTCGCCATTACGGGAACCGCCCCTCCGAGCTCGAGACCAAATACCTTTTGCTCCTTTTGTTCGGGTTGGGCGCGTTGGCGGGATGGGCGGACAGTGAGGCAGTCCTGCCTGCCTATCTGATCGGCATGATCCTCGCCGGTACGGTCGGCAAAGACCACATTCTCATCCGGCGTCTGCGCACGCTTTGCTTCGGCTTGCTGACCCCCTTCTATTTCATCCGCGCCGGGTCTTTCGTCTCCGTGCCCGACCTCGTAGCCGCTCCGATCGCTTTCCTGTTCCTGCTCGTTGCCAAGATCGCCACCAAGATCATGGGCGTCTACCCGGTCACGCGAGCGTTCGGTCAGCCGTCTCAGGAGGGCATGTACACGACGCTGATGATGTCGACGGGTCTCACCTTTGGCACCATCTCGTCGCTCTTCGGTCTCTCCCACGGGATCATCGACCAAGGCCAATACTCAATTCTCGTCGCGACGGTGGTCGGGAGCGCCGTCGCGCCGACACTGGTCGCCAATGCCTTCTATTTGCCGAGGCACCTGTTGCGTGGAACCGCAGCCGAGGAGCTTACAGGTTCAAAACCCAGCCGTTGAGACGATCCAGGTCTGGGCAGCTCACCTCGTCCCGCTCGGCGCAAACGAGTAATCGAGTGGCATGGGAGGAAGGTCATGCAGATACCGAAAGACGCGGTCCTCTTGCGCATATTCGTCGGCGAGGACGACAAGTGCGGCAGGCAACCGCTTTACGAAGCGATCGTCCTCAAGGCGCGGGAGATGCACTTGGGCGGTGCGACCGTTCTCCGCGGCCCCATTGGGTTCGGGCATTCGAGCCGACTCCATACAGCGAAAATCCTGCGGTTGTCGGAGGACCTGCCGATGGTGATCGAGATCGTCGAAAGCGACGCGATGATAAAGACCTTTCTGCCCGTCCTCGACGAGATGATGACCAGCGGACTCGTGACGATGGAGAAGGTGCAAGTCCTGCAATACGGAACGGAAGGCTTGAAGGAGCGCGCGGGCCTGGAGTGATTCACGCACTTTTCAGGCCGGCGGCGCTCCAGCCCCTGAAGAAGGATCACCCGCGAACCTCACGCGCACCTTTGTAACACGAACGGCCCCACCCTCCCGCCAAGGCGGATTCCACCTCCCCGCCCGCCGGGGAGGTGGAGGCCCGGTGTCACCTTGTTGTCGAAACCACCTTACTCCTTGATGAAGGCGAGGAGGTCGGCGTTGACCTTGTCCTTGAGGGTGGCGGGCAAGCCGTGTGGCGCGCCCGGATAGATTTTCAGCTCGGCGCCCTTGACGATCTTGGACGACATCAGGGCGGAAGCGCCGATCGGCACGATCTGGTCGTCGTCGCCGTGGATGATGAGCGTCGGCACGTCGAATTTCTTGAGATCTTCCGTGTGGTCCGTCTCGGAGAATACCTTGATGCAGTCGAAGACCGCCTTGAAGCCGGCCTGCATCCCCTGGAGCCAGAACGAATCGCGCAGGCCTTGGCTGACCTTGGCGCCCGGCCGGTTGGCGCCGTAGAACGGCGCGGTGAGATCCTTGAAGAACTGCGAGCGGTCGGCGAGGACCTGGGCGCGGAGGCCGTCGAAGACCTCGATCGGCAAGCCGCCGGGATTGTCTTTGGTCTTCAGCATCAGCGGCGGTATCGCGCTGATGAGCACGGCCTTGGCCACGCGTCTGGTGCCGTGGCGGCCGATGTAGCGCGCGACTTCGCCGCCACCCGTGGAGTGGCCGACATGAACAGCATTCTTCAGGCCGAGCGCTTCGACGACCGTCGCGAGGTCGTCGGCGTAGGTGTTCATGTCGTTGCCGTTCCACGGCTGGCTCGAGCGGCCGTGGCCGCGACGATCATGGGCGATGCAGCGGTATCCGTTGGAGGCGAGGAAGAACATCTGGTCGTCCCAGGCATCCGCGCTCAGCGGCCAGCCATGGCTGAACACCACGGGTTGTCCGCTGCCCCAATCCTTGTAATAGAGCTCGGTGCCGTCGCTGGTCTTGATCGTCGTCATGTCGCAGCCTCCTTGAAATTGAGGATGGTCGAAGTCCACACCGCGGGTGAATCTTAGTTCCAATTGCGCCGGTCGATTGAACATCCTTGCGCCGATTTGCGCAAGCTTGCGCCCTTTCATCTCGCCGGTCGCGGCAGGCGAATGGCGCGATATGTCACGGAAAAATAGTGTCGTGCGCCTTTTTCTGTGATATATTGCCGCGCATGTACACCCAAGGCCTGCTCGACGCCAAGGACGGCCCGGCCGAGCGCCCGCCGGAGCCCGAGGCGCAGCTTCAGCGCTTCCATGAGCGGGTCGACGCCGAGGAGAAGGTCGAGCCCAACGACTGGATGCCCGAGGCCTACCGGCGCACCTTGATCCGCCAGATCTCGCAGCACGCCCACAGCGAGATCGTCGGCATGCTGCCCGAGGGCAACTGGATCACGCGCGCGCCGAGCCTGCGGCGCAAGGCGGCGCTCCTCGCCAAGGTGCAGGACGAGGGCGGGCACGGGCTCTATCTCTACGCCGCCGCCGAGACGCTCGGCATATCGCGCGAGGAGATGGTCGAGCAGCTCCTGGCCGGCAAGGCCAAGTATTCCTCGATCTTCAACTACCCGACCCTCTCCTGGGCCGATATCGGCGCCATCGGCTGGCTCGTCGACGGCGCCGCGATCATGAACCAGATCCCGCTCTGCCGCTGCTCCTACGGGCCTTACGCGCGCGCGATGATCCGCATCTGCAAGGAGGAGAGCTTCCACCAGCGCCAGGGCTACGAGATCATGCTGACGCTCGCCGGCGGCACGCCCGAGCAGAAGGCGATGGCGCAGGACGCGCTCGACCGCTGGTGGTGGCCGAGCCTGATGATGTTCGGGCCGTCGGACAAGGACTCGCAGCATTCGGACAAGTCGATCCGCTGGAAGATCAAGCGCTTCTCGAACGACGAGCTGCGCCAGAAATTCGTCGACGCGACGGTGCCGCAAGGCCACCATCTGGGATTGGTCTTCCCCGATCCGGCGCTGCGCTTCGATGGGGCATCCGGCCATTGGCGCTTCGGCGCGATCGACTGGAACGAGTTCCGCAACGTCGTCGCCGGCAACGGCCCGTGCAACCGCCAGCGCCTGCAGCAGCGGCGCGACGCGCAGGCGGACGGCGCCTGGGTGCGCGCGGCGGCGATCGCCTATGGCGAGAAGCGCGCCCGGAGGGGGCAATGATGGCCGAGCAGAACATGCCGCTCTGGGAAGTGTTCATCCGCTCGCGCAACGGGCTCGCGCACAAGCATGTCGGCTCGCTGCATGCGGTCGACGCGGCGATGGCGCTGAGCGCGGCGCGCGACGTCTATACACGGCGCGGCGAAGGCCTGTCGCTCTGGGTCGTGCCGTCCTCCGCGATCACCGCCTCCGATCCCGCCGACAAGGCGATGCTGTTCGAGCCGACCGCCTCCAAGATCTACCGTCACCCCACCTTCTACAAGGTGCCCGACGATGTCGGGAACATGTGATCCTTCGACTGCGCGCTTCGCGCGCGCTCAGGATGAGGGAAACCGAGTGTTGCTTCGAGAGTTGATGCCACGCTCCTCTGCTCCTCATACTGAGCGCCGCGAAGCGGCAGTCGAAGAACGCACGATGGATATGCCGCACCAATGACCGCCCCGCCCCTCTTCTCTTACACGCTGCGGCTCGCCGACAACGCGCTCATCCTCGGCCACCGCCTCTCGGAATGGATCGGCCATGCGCCGCTGCTCGAGGAGGAGCTGGCGCTGGGCAATGTCGCGCTCGACCTCATCGGCCAGGCGCGCCCGCTCTACGCTTATGCCGGCACGGTCGAGGGCCAGGGCCGCGACGAGGATTCGCTCGCCTATCTGCGCGACGCCCACGATTTCCGCAACATCCTGCTGGTCGAGCAGCCCAACGGCGATTTCGCCGTCACCATCATCAGGCAATTCCTCTATGCCGCCTTCATGCACCCCTTCTGGCGCGCGCTCGCGCGCTCGAGCGATGCGACGCTGGCGGCGATCGCCGCCAAGGCCGAGAAGGAGGCCGCCTATCACCTGCGCCATGCCAGCGAATGGCTGATCCGCCTCGGCGACGGCACGGCGGAGAGCCATCGCCGCGCCCAGGCCGCGCTCGACGAGCTCTGGCCCTATGCCGGCGAGATGTTCGAGAGCGACGCCGTCGAGCAGGCGCTGATCGCTCAAGGCATCGCCGTCGACCCGACATTGCTCCAGGCCGAATGGGAGCGCAGCGTCGATAGCGTGCTCGCCGAAGCGACGCTGGCGCGCCCGACAGCGGGGTGGATGCAGAGCGGCGGACGCAGCGGCCGGCACTCCGAGCATCTCGGCCATCTCCTCGCGGAGATGCAGTTCCTGCAGCGCGCATATCCGGGAGCGACCTGGTGAGCGGCGCGGCGGGCTTGCGCGAACGCGCCTGGGCGGCGGCGGCGCGGGTGGTCGATCCCGAGATTCCCGTGCTGTCGATCGCCGATCTCGGCGTGCTGCGCGACGTGCGCGTCGCCGGCGACACGGTCGAAGTGGTGATCACGCCCACATATTCCGGCTGCCCGGCGATGCGCATGATCGAGCTCGAGATCGAGGCGGCGCTGCGCGCCGCCGGCATCGACAAGCTGCGCATCGCCACCCTGCTGTCGCCGGCCTGGACCACCGACTGGCTGAGCGACGAAGGCCGGCGCAAGCTCGCCGAATACGGCATCGCACCGCCCCAGGGCGCCGTGTCGCGCCGCGCCCTCTTCGGCGCCGACGCCGTGGCCTGCCCGCGCTGCGGCTCGGCCGAGACCGAGCGCCTCGCCGAATTCGGCTCGACCTCGTGCAAGGCGCTCTACCGCTGCCGCAGCTGCGCCGAGCCCTTCGACTATTTCAAATGCCATTAGCGATGCGTGCACGCCTCACTCCCCACCCCGCCCCATGACTCCCCACTTCCACCGCCTCGCCATCGCCGACATCCGCCGCGAGACGGCGGACTCCGTCTCGATCGCCTTCGCCATCCCCGCAGCGCTGCGCGATGCCTACCGCTTCCAGCACGGCCAGAACGTCACGCTGAGGATGACGTTGGACGGCGAAGAGGTGCGGCGCTGCTATTCGATCTGCTCGGGCCTCGACGAGGGCGAGCTCAGGATCGCCGTCAAGAAGCAGGAAGGCGGTGTATTCTCCGGCTTCGCCAACGATACCCTCGCGCCCGGCGACGCGATCGAGGTGATGACGCCGAGCGGCAATTTCACTACGGCGCTCGATGCAGCGGCCGCGCGCGTCTATCTCGGCATCGCCGCGGGCTCGGGCATCACGCCGCTGTTGTCGATCATCACGACCGTGCTGGCGCGCGAGCCGATGAGCCGCTTCTTCCTGCTCTACGGCAACCGCACGACCCAGAGCATCATGTTCCGCGAAGCGCTCGAGCAGTTGAAGGACCGCTTCCTCGACCGCCTCTCGGTGACGCATGTGCTGAGCCGCGAGGCGCAGGACGTGGCGGCGCTGAGCGGCCGCATCGACGCCGCGAAGATTGCGCTCTTCCTGCGCGGCATCGTGCCCGCCGCCAGCATCGACCATGCCTTCATCTGCGGCCCGGCGGCGCTGCTCGACGCCGCCGAGCGCACGCTCGCCGCGCTCGGCGTGCCGCCCGAGCGTGTCCATGTCGAGCGCTTCACCATCGACGGCGCCCCGGCGCCGCGGCGGCCGCCGCCGCGCGCCGATGCCGCCCTCGCGCCGCGCGCGGTCGCCGCGGCCGAGGCGCTGATCGACGGCATCCGCCACCGTTTCCCGGTCGGCGCGGATCAGTCGATCATCGAGGCGGCGGAGGCGGCGGGGCTCGAGCTGCCCTATTCCTGCCGCGGCGGCATGTGCTGCACCTGCCGCGCCCGCCTGGTCGAGGGCAAGGTGGCGATGGAAGTCAACTATTCGCTCGAGCGCTGGGAGCTCGAGGCGGGCTATGTGCTGACCTGCCAGTCGCGGCCGACGACGCCCAAGGTGGTGCTCGACTACGACCAGATGTGATGCTGTTCCCGTCCACTCGCTCGGGCCGCGATGAGGGAGTTGTCGGCACGTCCGGATGTCTGGCAATAATCGGGCGCAGCCGAGGGAGAGCGGGCAGCATGGTCATCAGCCGACGCAGGATCCGGGTGGATTGGGGGCATTGCGATCCCGCCGGCATCGTCTTCTATCCGAATTATTTCCGCTGGTTCGACGAATGCACGTCGGCCTTGTTCGAGAACGCCGGCCTGCCGCTGCCGCTTCTCTACCGCGCGCACGGGCTCAAGGGCTTCCCGCTGCTCGACGCGCGCGCGAGCTTCGCGGCCTCGGCGAGCTTCGGCGACGACCTCGACGCCGAATCGAGCGTCGTCGAATGGAACGCCAAGACACTGAAGATCCACCACCGCTTCCTGCGCGGCGCGACGCTGGCGGTCGAGGGCTGGGAGCTCAGGATCTGCGTCGTGCCGCATCCCGAAGACGCCGCCCGCATCAAATCCGCGCCGATCCCCGAAGAGGTGAAGCGCCGCCTCGGCGGCTAAGCCAGAGGCGCGGGCGCTGTCCGGCGCCCGTCTCGTTTTGGGCGGGCGCAAGGAAGCGCGCTAGGCTAGGCACCCGCAACAACGCGTGACCGCCATGGACCTGCATACTTTTCGCCAATCGCTGGCGCAGGCGGAGCCGCCGCCGGGCCTCGGCGTCGCCGCGCGCGGGCTGTGGTGGGACGCCAAGGGCGATTGGGACAAGGCGCATGGCTGCGCCCAGGAGCAGGACGACGCAGCGGGCGCCTGGGTGCACGCCTATCTGCATCGCAAGGAAGGCGATGCGGGCAACGCCGGCTATTGGTACCGCCGCGCCGGCAAGGCGCCCGCGACCTCATCGCTCGCGCAGGAGTGGGAAGCGATCGCGCGCGCCTTGCTCGAGGGCGAGTAGCCGATCAGGCCCGGCGTGGCACCGCCGAGAGCGGGGCCGCCGCGGCGGCCTGTGACGCCCCTTGCGCCTGGACCTTGCCGGAAATCTCGCCGCCGCGCTCGATCTCGATCTGGTTGTAGTTGACCTCGGCCGCGATCTTGCCGCTGGCGTGGATCAGCAGGCGGCCGCTGGTGCTGAGGTCGCCTTCGAGACGTCCGCGGATCTCGGCATTCTCGACCGACGCGGAGCCGGTGAAGAGACCGCCCTCGGCGATGTAGATGTCGCGGCAGCCGGCGATGTTGGCCTTGACCGTGCCCTCGACCACGAGGCAGTCGCACGACTTGATCTCGCCGGAGAAAACGATGCCGCGGCCGACCACCAGCTTGCGGATCGCGGTCTGCGCCGCCTCCGCGGCCTTGGCGGCCGACTGGTTCGGCGTGATCGGCGCCATGGCGCCTAGAGGCTTGAACGTACTGGTCATAATGCCGGTCCCCTCGTCTGGGCGATATGGTAAAGAATGGGCCACACTACTCCTTTCCCGCGCGCCCGTCCGGGGCAAATTTGGTATGCCGCCGTCGTCGCGACCGAATCGACCTCGCCGGCCCGCGCCTGCGACCCGATGGCGCAGGCTCGCCGGTTCGCGATCGGCGTTGGAATGGGCGATTGAACTCCGGGCAATCTGGAAGGCGGCAGTTGCGAGGACAGATCCCGCGCGATCTTTTGTAACGGCGCCATCTTAACTGGCCAGCGCCGCGATGAAGTCCGCCTCGTGCAAGCGCGACTCTGATGCTCCGCTTCCCGAGGCGATGCGCGCGTTACTCGCGGAGATGCCGCGCCTTGCCCCGCACAGATCGGCCGAGGTCGAAGGCAAGCCGTTGGTCGCCGGCGCGCGCGTCACCGGCGGGCCAGCTTTGGCGGCGCCCGTACCGGTTCGTCGGAAATAGAACCTTGACGCGGCGACGCCCGGATGATTATGACCAATGGTTGACAAATAAACCAACGCGGGTCAACCGCGGATGGCACTGGCGCGTGCTCAAGACAGTCCGCTGCGGCGGAGGGGAGGATGCGATGACATTCGCCGAACATTTCACCGGCGCGAACTCTCGAGATTCAAAGGCCAGGCGGCGTGCTGGCGCCGTGGCGGCGCGGCTTGGCGCCGCTTCCTGTCTGGCTATCGGCCTCGTACTGGCACCTTGTTACCTGGGTAAGACGGCATTTGCGCGTGATGGCGATGACGCCCCACCGGTCCCCTGGACCGGACCCGTACCCAAGGCCCATTGCGGTCCTCACGACCGTACCGAGAGCGGGCTCCAGGGCAGCACGACCTTGGCCGAACGCTTCGGCGGCGCCGCCGATCGCGGCTTCAACTGCAACCTCGAGCTCGTCGGCCAGACCCAGGGCGAGGGCACGAGCTGGCAAATGGCCTGGTCCGGCGACTGCGCCTATTACGACACCGCCAACAGCCCGCAGCAGCAGCATTTCGGCGTCGTCGTCGTCGATGTCGCAGATCCCCGCCATCCCAAGCCCGTCAACTACATCGACAGCGTCACCATGCGGGATCCTTGGGAATCGCTGCACGTCAACCAGAAGCGCAAGCTGCTCGGCGCCGTCGAATCCGAGAACGGCACCGGCATCGGCAACGGCTTTGAGGTCTACGACGTCTCCGATTGCCGACACCCCGTGCTCAAATCCAGCATCGAGCTGCCCAACAGCCACGGCCACGCCGGGAACTGGTCCCAGGACGGCGAGACCTATTATGCGACCAACGGCTTCCGCGGCGTCGGCGGCATCATGCCGGTCGTGGCCGTTGACGACCCCGCGAACCCGAAATGGCTGCTCGACTGGCAGTTCAACGGGAACGGTCGGGCGCACGACACCAACACCAACGCGGACGGCACGCGCGAATACAGCCCGCAGCCCGGCTTCCTCACGGCGCCCGTCGGCTCGAGCTCGTTCGGGCCCGAAGGCCTGATCATCCTCGACACCAGCGACTTCAAGGCCCGGCTGCCCAATCCGCAGATGCGGATCGTCAGCACGCTGTTCTGGCAGGATGGCGGCCAAGCTCAGCAGGCGCTGCCGATCACCATCGGCGGCAAGCCCTATCTCGCCTTCACCCAGGAGCTGGGCTCGGCCGGCTCGGGTCCCGCCGCGCGGGCCTTTGCGTGCGCGCAAAACTTGCCGCCCTTCGGCTTCACCAAACTCATCGACATCAGCGATGAACGGCATCCGAAGGAGGTGGCGAAGCTGATGCTCGAGGTGCACGATCCCGCGAACTGCGCGACGACCTTGCCCGAAGCCTTGAATCCCGGCTTCGTCTACGACAGCCACTACTGCAACGTCGACAATGCCAAAGACGCCAAGGTCCTGGTGTGCAGCTATTGGGAATCAGGCCTGCGCGTTTTCGACATCCGCGATCCCTACCATCCGCGCGAGATCGCCTATTACAAAGCGCCGGCGCAGCGCACCAAGGTCCTGCCGGGATCGAATTTGTGGAAGCGCACGGTCGCGGCCAATTTCGACCGCACCGCGGACTGGGCCTCCTCGTTCGTCCGCATCCGCAAGCACAAGGGCGAGGTCCACATCTGGTTCACCTCGCAGGACAATGGCTTCCAGGTCGTGCGCTTCACCAACCGCGAGGCCCTCGGCGAGGAGCTTCTCGAGGAACGCGACGGCGATGACCGCGACGGCGGCGACCGCGATTAGCCGGGTCAGATCGCGCGCAGCCCTCAGCACCTCGCGGTGATGTCATGGAAGGGATCGGGCACCGCCCGGTCCCTTCCGCTTCGCCGGGTCAGGTTGGGCCATTCGATGGTCAGACGCGGTGCGATTTCGGCAGCCATCGCCGCGTTGCTTCTCGCCGGTCGCGTCGACATCCACGGCGCCGAGCACGGCCATATCGACGTCGCGGCGCTCGAGGTTGAACCGCGATGAAACGCGCGGCCGTCCCTGCGGCGCTGCTCGCCGGCCTCGGTCTGCTGCTGCCGGGTGCCGCCCAGGCGCATTCCTTCGTCGAACCCTACACGCTGCCTGTGCCGTTCTGGCTCTACCTCTATGCCTGTGCGGCAACGCTGGTGGTCACCTTCGCCGCGATCGGCTATTTCGCGAGCGCGCCGACGGCGCGCCGCGCGCCGCGCGGCGTCGATCTGCACGCACCGGGTCGCGTCGGCGCCGTCGCTGCGCGCTGGGCACTCAGGCTCCTGCGCGCCGGCGCCATGGGTTGCCTGCTGCTGACGATGGTGGCCGGGCTCATCGGGACGCCGAGCCCGCTCGCCAACATCAGCATGACGCTGTTCTGGATCGGGTTCCTCCTCGCCTTCGCCTATCTGACGGCGTTCGTCGGCAACCTCTACCAGCTCGTCAATCCCTGGAAGGTCGCCATCGCCGGCGCGCAGGCGTGCGGGCTCGATTTCGCCCGGCCGCGCATCGCCTATCCCGCGCGGCTCGGCTTTTACCCCGCCTTCCTCTTCTACGTCGTGCTGATCTGGATCGAGCTCTTCTGGTTGCCGAAGCCCGCGACGCTATCCCTCGTCCTCATCGCCTACAGCCTCTGCACCCTCGCCGGCGCCTGGCTCTTCGGAAAGGCGGTCTGGTTCGAGCACGGCGAAGTGTTCGGCGTCTTCTTCCGGCTGGTCGGCACGCTGGCTCCCGTCGCCTATGCGCCCCGCCCGGGCGAGCGCTCCTGCCGGCCGCGGCTCAGGCTGCCTTTCGTCGGCACGCTCGAGGAAAGGCCGGAACATCTGAGCCTCGTTCTCTTCGTGCTCTTCATGTTGTCGTCCACGACCTATGACGGCGTTCATGACACCGTCTTCTGGGTCGGGCTCTTCTGGAAGAACCTGCTCGCCCTGCTGCAGCCCTTCTGGGGCGCCGACATGGGCAAGGCGCAGGCGATGCTCGCGACCTGGTACACGCTCTATCAGCGCGCCGGCCTCGTGCTGTCGCCGCTGCTCTATTTCGCCGTCTACATGCTGGTGATGGCGGCGACGCGGGCAATCGCCAGGACCGCGATCCCGTTGCGCGAGCTCGCCCTGCAATTCGCCTTCGCCATCATCCCGATCGCCTTCGTCTACAATGTCACGCATTACTTCACGCTGATCCTGACGCAGCTGCCGCTGCTGCCCTATATCGCCAGCGATCCCTTCGGCTTCGGCTGGAACCTGTTCGGCATCGCGCCGGATTTCACGGGGCCCGCGCCGCTCGACATGGCGACCATCTGGCATACCGAGGTCGCGCTGATCCTCGCCGGCCATGTCGTGAGCGTGTGCTTGGCGCATGTCATCGCGCTGCGACTATTTCCGTCCCGCCGCCAAGCCGTGATCAGTCAATTGCCGATGCTCTTCCTCATGATGGCCTATACCATCATGGGCCTGTGGGTCCTCTCGCTTCCGCTTGCGTTGCATTGACGGGCGACGATGATGGCCGAACGATCGGGTAACGCCTGCCGCCACGTGAGGAGCCGCCGCCTGTTCCAAGGTTTCTGGCGCCGCTCGTCGATGCGAGTTCGGGTCACGATGATTCTGCCGATCGCCCTGTGCCTGGACCTTGGCGGCGCGATTTACGTCGAAGCGGAAGAGCCGTCCCTCGCGACGACGGCGGCCGCACCGGCGCCTGCGCTCGAGCCTCGGAACGGTGAACGCGCCAACCCACTCCTCGCACTTCCGCCGCTCGACAGCTTCGCCGAGGTGGTGAACCGGCCGCTCTTCGCCCGGACGCGCCGCCCCGCGCGGCTGCCTGCGGATGCAGCGACCCAGTCGCCGAGCGGTCTCGCGCTCATCGGCGTCATTCTGTCGAACGGCGAGAGCCGCGCTTTGATCGCGCACGGTCAGCCGGCGCGTATGGAGCGAGCCGTCGCGGGACAGGATGTCGATGGCTGGACCGTCGAAGCCATACGGTTCGATCGCGTTGTCTTGCAGCGTGCCGGCGTCCGTGCCGACCTGCGCTTTAGCGATCTGGCCTCGTCCACGGCATCGCCGGGTGCGCCGAACGCCACGCCGGCGATCGTTCCGACCACCGCTCCTCCCGAAAATCCGGGCGCTGACCACGAGGCGGCGGTGCAACAGTACATGGACGCCCATGGCGGCATGCTGCCGGCCGAGGCGCAATGATTCCAGAGATGAGCCGAGACCCGATGTCGCGGCAGCCGCGTTGGGCTGCTCTCTCTCAGCGGAAGGTGACGTAGAGCGGCGAGGTGTAGGCCTTGGCGTCGTCCACCTGGCGGCCGAGAAAATAGACCGGGCGGAAGCCATGCGGACCATTCTCCGGCGGCAGCTCGACCGTCCCGCTCACGTCGCGCGGCATCGGCGCTTGGCTCATCAGCTCCAGCGCCAGGAACAGGTCGGCGCCGCCCAGCGGCCGGTCGAGCCGCTTGGCGGCGAGCAGCTCGGCGCCATCAGCCTCCCAGGCGAAGCTCGGGCAATGCACGAAGGGATTGCCCTTGAGCGGATCGCCGACCTTGACATAGCCGTCGATCGTGCCCTCGACGCGGATGCGGCAGGAAGCGAGATGGCTCAGCTCGATCTCGATGCCGTCGGCATCGCCATAGGTGTCCGAGCGAAAGCCGATCTGCGTCGCGCCGACACGCCAAATCGTCTCCTCGAGATGCTCGAACCCGCGCGCGCGGGTCTGGTGGATCACGCCGTTGCTGATGGTGATGGTGCCTTTCCAGGCGGCCCAGCGGTAGCGGTCGCGGATGCGCGCCCCGCCCCAGCGGAAGCGGATCAGCCGGTCGGAATAGCCGGCCTCTTCCTGCAGATTGCGGCGCCAGAAGCAGCCGGTGTGATCATAGGCGGCGATCTCGTCCCAGCCGGCATCGCCGAGGAAGCGGTAGGCGATCACGGCCGGCCCGCGGTGATCGAATTCGTCGCCTTGCATGAACGCGCCGCAGGAGGACAGCGCCACCAGGCGCTCGCCGGTGGTCGCCCAGCTGTGCCGCGCGCGCAGCGCCCGTCCGACCGTGCCGCGGTCGAGCCGGTCCGCGATCACGCCGGTGACGCCGCCCTTGGTGCCGAACACGGCGGTGCCGGGCACGCCGCCGCCGCAGCGGCCGCGATGCTCGTCGCCATTGGCCGCGGCGCCGAGCTTGTAGCCATGCTTCACGACATCCTCGAGCAGCCACGGGAAATGCCCCCAGGACGAGCCGATCTCGACCAGGCGCTCCAGCGCCGGGTGATGCCAGCCGAGATTGCAGCGGCGACCGCCGACATGCGGGATCAGGAGATGGCCCTCGGGGTCATGGGCGTAGGTCGCGTAGACTTCGTCGAGCGGCCAGGCGCCGGGCGTGAGCTCGGCGCCCTTCATGTCCTCGCTCCACTCGAACGAGCGGGCGACGTTGCCGTGGCGATCGAAGGGGAATTCGGGCTTGCCGTCATGGAGGAAGACGACGTTGTGGTCGCCGCCGGCGCAGGAATTGCCGCACCATTCCGTGCCGGGATAGCAGACGAAGGTTCCGTCCACATCGATGGCGTTGATGATCTCGACCGCCTTGTCCCAGCGCGCTTCGGTGATCTGAAAATCATTGGCGGTATAGCCGAGCACATCGAGGCCGGCGACGTCGCGGCCATAGGCGAGATTGTAGCTGGTGTCATTCGTGCCGATCGTATCGTCGGAGTGGACATGCAGATCGGCGTAGAACAGGCGCTCGGCGGGAGCGCGCTTGTCGATGGTCAGGTAGAAGGTGGCCGCCGGCACCGCGGGGGCATCGCGCAGCGTCGCCGTGATCGCCAGCTCGCCCTCGCGCGAAGTGGGCAGGTCGTCGACCAGCGCCACCGCCCAGCCCGCGCCGGCGAGCGGCACGGCGCGCGCATAGACCTCGGCACCGTCGAGGCGCGCGACGACATTGACGGTGCCGCCCCGGTTCCAGCAGGTATTGCCCCATTCGTCCTCGGCGCGCACGCGCAACGGCAGCTTGGCGCTGGGGCGGACGAGGCGCGAACCGACCATGACGAGCTGGCACGCGGCGCCCGGGACGATTTGCAGCACGACGTCGCCGGGGATCGCGGCGAAGCGCGAGGTGCCGACCGCGTCGATGTAGCAGCGGAAACGGAAATCCTTCTCGACGAAGGTCTGGACGCGCGTCCCCGGCCCGCCGAAGCGTTTGTCGCCGAGGCGGATGACGATGCGGTCGCCGGGATTGAGATAGCCGTCGACGATGTCGATGATGATGGCCTTCTGGAACGGCCTCTCATGGCCCTTCTGGTCGAAGCGGACGCTCAGCGACTGTACCGTCGCCGGTTCCTGCCCCGGCAGCAGCGGCCCCGCCTGATATTCGGCCGAGACGTAATTGGCGGCGCGGGGATCGCTGGTCTGGAACAGCGCCCAGTCGGAATAGAATTTGAACGTCGCCTTCATCCACGCGCCGTCGGCCAGGCCGGACGCGCCGACCTCGTAATCGAGCACGATCTCATGCCAGCTTCCCGCGACGATGCGATCGGCATGGCAGGTGACCTTGCCCAGGAACGGCATCGCCTTGGTCTTGTCGTAATAGCCCTGCGGCGCGACGTAGTCGCCGATGATGCGCCTGCGGTCGCTCTCGCTCAGCGTTTTCACGCGTTCCCTCCCGATCGCCGGCTCAGAACGGCCACGGAGCTGCCGGATCCCACACCGGCAAGCCCAGAAACGCGTACCAGGGAACCATCACGACGAGGGTGTAGACGACGCCGATGAGCGTGCTGCCGAGCCCGACCTTGGCATAGTCGAGCGTGGTGAATTTGTCGGAACCGTAGGCGATGACCGCCGCGGTGATCTGCGTCGGGAGGATGTAGGCGAAACTGTCGTTGTTGCACACCAGGGTGGCGAAGGCGACGGGATGGAGATGGAGCGCCTCGGCCAGCTTGTAGGTGATCGGCGCCAGCAGCGCGACCGCCGCGACGTTCGACAGCATGCCGAGCCGAATGACATGCGTGCCGAGGATGACGATCAGCATGGCGAGCCACCACGTCATGCCGCCGACGAGGCCGTGGACGTGCTCGGCCAGCCACGGCGCCAAACCCGATGACGACATGGCGCCGGTCAAGGTCAGCGCGCCGCCCAGCAGCAGGAACGTGCCCCACAGCGTGCTCCCCTCGATCGCCTTCCAGGTGAGCGGGAAGAGTCCGGGCGTGAACAGGATCATCATGCCGATCAGGCCGATGATGCCGAGCGCGTAGCTGTGCAGCTCGTAGATCGGGCTGCCGCGGCTCAGCAGGAACAACAGCGCGACGACGCCCAGGACCGCGATGAGCATGTATTCGCTCGCCGACATCGGTCCGAGCTCCGCGTGCATCTTGCGGATGCGCGCCGTGCCGCCGGCGATCGCGACGCCCTTGCAGCGGAAGAACCAGCGCACCCAAAAAAAAGTCAGCACGAACATGCCGAGATACGGGACGTTCAGCAGCATCCATTGCAGGTAGTTGATGTTGTATCCGTGCGTCGCATAAAGATTCACCAGGATCAGATTCGGCAAGTGCGCGGTCAGGATGAACATGCCGCTGATCATGCTGGCATAGACATGCGACTGGATGACGATGGCTTTCTGGCACTCGCGTTCCTGCGGCGTGCTGCCGAGGAGATTGGCGATGCCGAGGACGATCGGCAGCATGGCGGCGGCGCGAGCATTCGCCGCCGGGATGAAGAATGCGAGCACGATGTTGACGCCGAACATGCCCCAGATGACGCGGTCGACCGTCGAAGCATTGGTGCGCAGCAGGATCGCCGTGGCGATGCGGCGGTCGAGCCGCGTCAGCTGCATGATGGCGCCGACCATGAAGGCGAAGAGGCACAGCCAGACCACGTCGTTGGTGAAACCGCTGAACACCGCCGCCATGGGCGGCTGCGCCTCGTTGCCTTTCACCGTCCAGGGGACGGCATGGGTGACGATCAGCAGCAGCGGTATGGCGATGCCGGTGATGCCGACCGGCATCGCCTCCGTCACCCACATGATGCTCGCCCACACGACGATGGCGAGCACGGCGATGCCCTCATGCGACAGGCCCGGCGGCAACGGCGCATAGAGGACGGCGAAAAACAGGAACCAGGCGGCGATGAACCCGGGAATGACCCGCGCCGGGTTGCGACCCGATTGTTCGATATTGTCGAACAGCGGATTGCGGCCCGGCAAGCGCGTCGGCGTCACGAACTCAACCAAGATGTTCTCCCCGGATATTGCGAATGCCGCGCCGCAGATGCATATCTCTGGAGTAGAACATTTGTTCCGTAAATCTATTATTAAGAGGACTGATCGCTTATTAGGGGCGCTGGCCGGACCAACAAGGATCCGACGGGGAGACGCCGCTTGATGATCTTTCGCTCGATCTCCGCCCGCCTCGTGCTGGCGATCGCCCTGGTCATGGGCGCGGCATGCATCGCCCTCACCTTCTTCTCGGACATGCAGCAGCGCTCGATCATGAATCTGGCGCTTCGGCAACAGCTGGAGCTGCACTACCAGAGCGCGATCGCCGCGCTCGACTACGAGGCACGCACCGCGCGCGCGGTCGGCGGGGTCATCGCGGCGCTGCCGCCGGTCAAGGAGCTCGTCCTCAACGGCGATCGCGACGGCGCCTTTCGCCTGCTCGGCCCGGCAATGGCGGCGCTGAAGAGCCAGGGCATCCCGATCGCCAACATCACCCTGCCGCCGGCGACGCTGTTCATTCGCCTGTGGGACCCCAAGGCCTTCGGCGACGACGTCTCCGCCCGCCGCAAGACGCTGGTGACCGCCAACACGCAGGCGATCCCCGTCGCCGGCGTCGAGCTGGGCCGCGACATCCTCAATATTTACGGCGTGACGCCGATCCCGCATGAGGGAAAGAGCCTCGCCGTCGTCGATGTCGGCATCTCCTTCGACCAAGCCTTCGTCGACCGGCTCAAGCAGCGCTTCGGCGTCGACATCGCCGTCCACACGCCCGATGGCGACAGCTTCAAGCGCCTCGCCGCGACGTTCACCGAAGGCTCGGCGGCGACCGAGGCCGAGATCAAGGCCGTGTTCGCCGGAAAATCGCTGATCCGCGACGCGCAGATCGGCGGTCATCCCGCCACCGTCTTCGTCGGGCTGGTCAAAGACTATTCCGGCAAGCCCGTCGCCGTGCTGCAGCTCGCCAAGGACACCACCGAATTCCAGACGGCGGCCAGCGCGGCGCGGCGCGATCTCATGGCGGGCACGGTGCTCGTCATGGCCGCGGCGATCGCGCTGGCGCTTCTTCTCGGCAGCAGCCTGGCGCGTCCGATCCGCAGGCTGACCCAGGCGGTGCAGCGCCTGTCCGGCGGCGAGACGAGCATCGCCATTCCCGGCGGCGAGCGGCGCGACGAGCTGGGCACGATGGCGCAGGCCGTCGAGGTGTTCCGAGCGGCAATGGTCGATTCCGATCGTCTCCGCCGCGGGCAGGAGGAAATCAAGGCGAAGGCGGAAGCCGACCGGCGCGCGGCGATGCGCAAGACGGCCGACGCGTTCGACGACACCGTCAAGCGCGTGGTCGATCACGTCGCCTCGGCCGCGGTCGAGATGCAATCCACGGCGGAAGCCATGTCGGCAACGGCCGAGGAGGCGAGCCGGCAGATGACCGCCGTGTCTGCCGCGGCCAGACAGGCCGCCGTCGGCGTCGAGACGGTGGCGAGCGCGGCCGAGGAGCTGTCCCAGTCCATCGCCGAAATCGCCCGCAACGCCGAGCAATCGACCCGGATCGCGCAGCAGGCCAATATCAGAGCCGAGCGCACCGGACAGGCCGTCGACGGCCTGGCCCGCGTCGCACAGAAAATCGGCGACGTGGTCCAGTTCATCGACGAGATCGCGAGCCGGACCAATCTCCTCGCGCTCAATGCGACGATCGAGGCGGCGCGCGCCGGCGATGCCGGCAGGGGCTTCGCCGTCGTCGCCGGCGAAGTGAAGGCGCTCGCCACGCAAACCGCGACGGCCACCCGCGAGATCCGGGCGCAGATCGACGGGATGCAGGGGGCCACTCACGAGATGGTCGATGCCATCAAGGAGATCACCGGCACGATCACCGAGATCAACGAGCTGGTCAGCGCCATCGCCGCGTCGGTCCAGCAGCAGACCGCCGCCACCGGCGAGATCGCCTCCAGCGTGCAGCAGGCGGCGCTCGGCACCAGCGAGATTTCCCGCAACGTCACCGGCGTGACCCAGACGGCGTCGCATACCGGCTCCGCCGCCACCCAGGTGCTGGACGCGGCGTCCGAGCTCGCGCGTCACGCCGAGACGCTGCGCAAAGAAGCCGTCGGCTTCATCGGCGGCTTGCGCGCGGCGTAAGCGAACCATCGCTCCCGCGCGAACGGCGGCCGGGGCGATCGGGATGGACGATCCTCGGCGCAGGCCCTACATACGTGCCATGCTCGCGCCCCCTCGCTCGGCACGGCCCCGCCCTCGCCTCGATTATCGGTGTCAGGGTTGAGCGTCGCGCAGCCCAGCCCGCCCCCGCCGCATCCCGCGAACGCGCCGCGCCCGCGCAATCTGGCGCCGCTGCTGCGCCTCCTCCACTTTCTGCGACCCTACCGCTGGCAGATCCTTGGCGCCAGCATCGCTCTGGTCGTCTCCTCGGCGACCGTGCTGCTGCTCGGCCAGGGCGTGCGCCATATCGTCGACCAGGGCTTGCGCGCCGGCGATGCGCACCTCCTCGACCGCACCGTCGAGGCGCTGCTCGCCATCGTCGCCGTGCTGGCGGTGTCGACCTATTGCCGCTTCTCCCTGGTGTCGTGGATCGGCGAGCGGGTGGTGGCCGATCTGCGCGTCGCCGTCTTCGACCGCATCGTCGCGCTGAGCCCGGCCTATTTCGAGACCACCAAGACCGGCGAGATCCTGTCGCGGCTCACCACCGACACGACGCTGCTGCAGACCGTCGTCGGCTCGAGCGTGTCGATGGCGCTGCGCAACCTGCTCATCCTCATCGGCGGCCTGATCATGCTCGTGGTGACCAGCGCGAAGCTGGCGGCGCTGGTGCTCGTCATCGTCCCCGCCGTCGTGGTGCCGATCCTGTTCTTCGGCCGCCGCGTGCGCAGCCTATCGCGGCGCTCGCAGGACCGCATCGCCGATGTCGGCGCCTATGCCGAGGAGATGATCAACGCCATCCGCACCGTCCAGGCCTTCACCCACGAGCCGCTCGACCGGGCGCGCTTCGCCGCGCGCGTGCAGGAGTCTTTCTCGGTCGCGATCGCGCGCATCCGCGTGCGCGCGCTGCTGACGGCGATCGTCATCCTGCTGGCGTTCGGCGCCGTCGCCTTCGTGCTGTGGGTCGGCGGCTATGACGTGATCGAAGGGCGCATGACCGGCGGCCAGCTCTCCGCCTTCGTCTTCTACGCCGTGCTCACCGCCTTCGCCGTCGGCACCATCTCCGAGGTGTTCGGCGATCTGCAGCGCGCCGCCGGCGCCACCGAGCGGCTCTTGGAGCTGCTGGCGACCGAGCCCGCCATCACCGTGCCGGCGCGCCCCGCCGCGCTTCCGGAGCCGGCGCAGGGCCGCGTCGCGCTCGACGCCATCACCTTCTTCTATCCCTCGCGCCCGGACCGGCCGGCGCTCGACGCGGTCTCGCTCGCGGTGGCGCCGGGCGAGACGGTGGCGCTGGTGGGCCCGTCGGGCGCGGGCAAGACGACGGTGTTCCAGCTGCTGCTGCGCTTCTACGATCCCGCGCGCGGCCATGTGCGCGTCGACGGCGTCGACGTCGCCACCGTCGATCCGGCTTCCTTGCGCCGGCGCGTCGGCGTCGTCGCGCAAGACCCGGTGATCTTCAGCGGCTCGGCCTGGGAGAACATCCGCTACGGCCAGCCCGACGCCGATGACGCCGAGGTGCGCGCCGCCGCCGAGGCGGCGGCGGCGACCGAGTTCCTCGACCGCCTGCCCGACGGCTTCGACACGTTTCTCGGCGAGAAGGGCGTGCGGCTCTCGGGCGGGCAGCGCCAGCGCATCGCCATCGCCCGCGCCATCCTGCGCAACCCGCC